>Ga0187815_10000098_pt1 | contig 41961 bp, 40 predicted proteins | sample NC_S_5_FD_132962 | JGI IMG/M metagenome (GOLD analysis project Ga0187815, IMG submission 132962) | Wetland sediment microbial communities from Neuse River Estuary, North Carolina, USA - ASW-S_5 | ecosystem: Environmental > Aquatic > Freshwater > Wetlands > Sediment | place: USA: North Carolina... | reverse complement strand
GGTCTCCAGCAGCCAGATGCTGACATTGGAGATGGCGCCGGTCAGGAAGGCGATGCCGGTGATCACCATCAGCACGCCCATGGTGTGCTCGACGCGGACCAGATGTTTCTTCATGCGCATGAACAGCTCGGAGAACTGTTCGACCGCGAACGCCGCCAGCAGGAAGGGAATGCCCAGCCCCGCGGAATAGACCGCGAGCAGCATCGCGCCCTTGGCGACGGTGGCTTCGGCCGCGGCCACGGAAAGGATCGCGGCCAGGATCGGCCCGATGCAAGGCGTCCAGCCGAAGGCGAAAGCCAATCCCATCACATAGGCCCCCCACAGCCCGACCGGCTTGGGGATCGGCAGCCGCCCCTCGCGCATCAGGAAGCCGATCCGGGTCAACCCCAGGAAATGCAGGCCCATGAGGATGATGACGACACCGGCGAGGATCGACAGCTCTGCCGACCAGGCGCGGATCAGCCCGCCGATCAGGGAGGCACTGGCGCCGAGCGCCACGAATACGGTGGAGAAGCCGAGAACGAACATCAGCGCTGATGTCATCACCGCGCGACGCGAACGCTGCGCGCCCTCGTCGTTGGCGACGTGCTCGATGGTGGCGCCGGTCAGATAGACCAGATAGGGCGGCACCAGCGGCAGCACGCAGGGCGACAGGAAGCTGATCAGCCCTGCCAGAACCGCCGCGGGCACCGATACATCGTGCATGATTTCTCCTCAGGAATTCGATCCGTCCTAACCTATTGGCTTGTACGAGGGCAACATTCCAGTGGGCGCGGCCGGGTTCAGTCGAGGTCACAGGAACGTGTGCAACTTTTGAAGGGCCATCCGCATCGCGTGTTCTGCCGCAGTGCAGAAGCCAGTACCGCGTCTCCATCCGGGCAGGAATTGCCGCTATGGCTCTTGACCTTGCCGACGGCAGATGATCGGAAGAAAGTTGGAAAAACTCGCCTTGAAAGTGTTGCTGGCCCATACCCCGCAGATGCGGCGCGACTATTACGGCGAACGCAGCCTGAGCGGTCTGCGCGCGGTGGCCGATGTGAAGCTGCATCAGGGCGATACGGCGCTGGACGCTACCGCGCTGGTGGAGGCGGCTCGTGACGTCGACATCATCGTTGCCGATCGCATGACGCAGGGGCCCGGCGGGATCTTTCCAGAACTGCCGAAGCTGCGCGCCTTCGTGCGCTGTGCGGTCGATATCCGCAACATCGACGTGGCGGCGGCTTCCGCGGTCGGCGTGCTGGTGACGCGGGCAAGCCCGGGCTTCGTGCCGGCGGTCGCGGAGCTTGCGCTCGGCTACATGGTCGATCTCTCGCGCGGCGTTTCGCGCGCGACCGCCGATTATCACGCGGGCAGGGCGCCCGACGTGGTGATGGGGCGGCAGCTTTTCGGCAGCCGCATTGGTATCATCGGCTACGGCAGCATCGGGCGCTATCTCGCTGACTTGGCAAAGGTGCTGGGCATGGAGGTGCTGGTGGCCGATCCCTTCGTCACCATCGACGATCCGGCGATCCAGCATGTGCCGCTCGATGACCTGCTAAGCCGTTCCGACTATGTCGTCTGCCTCGCCATCGCGAGCGAGGCGACGGAGAACCTGATCGGGCAGGCGGCACTGGCGCGAATGCCAAAGCACGCCTTCTTCATCAATCTGTCGCGCGGCAATCTCGTCGATGAAGCCGCGCTATCAGCGGCGCTGCGCGAAGGGCGCATCGCGGGCGCCGCGATGGATGTCGGCCGTGCGCCGGACCAGATGCCGTCACTGGAACTGGCGCAATTGCCGAACGTGATCGCAACCCCGCATGTCGGCGGCTTGACGCCGCAGGCGATCGAGCATCAATCGTCGGAGACCGTGCGTCAGGTGGCCGAGATCATCAAGGGCAACGCCCCGGCCGGCGCCGTCAATGCCGAGAGCTGGACGCGCCGGCCGGAGACGAGAACAACATGAAGATCAAGCTTCCATTCTACTACGGCTGGATGATCGTCGCGGTGGTCTTCGTCACCATGGCGATCGGCGTCAATGCGCGCACCGCGTTCTCGCTGCTGTATCCGCCCATCATCAGCGAATTCGGCTGGGACCGCGGCGTCACCGCCGGCGCATTCTCGTTCGGCTTCGTGGTGTCCGGCATCATGAGCCCGTTGATCGGGCGGCTGATGGACCGCCGCGGCCCGCGCGCGGTGATGGAGCTTGGCGTGGTGCTGATGGGCGGCGGCATGCTGTTGGCGCCGCTGACCACGCAGCCGTGGCACCTCTATCTCACCATCGGCGTGCTGGTCGGTGCCGGCAGCGTCTGCCTGGGCTATTCCGGCCAATCGCTGTTCGTGCCGAACTGGTTCATCCGCCGGCGCGGGCTGGCGCTGGGGCTCGCCTTTGCCGGCGTCGGCATCGGCTCGGTGACGCTGCTGCCCTGGGTACAGCTGATGATCGAGCATGCCGGGTGGCGCACCTCGTGCACCGCGATGGGCATTCTGATTATTGTCGTGCTGGCGCCGATCAACCTGCTGGTGCGCAAGCGGCCGGAGGATATCGGGCTGTTGCCCGACGGCGATCCCGCGCCGACGGCGACGTCGGCCAAGGCGGTTTCGAATATCGTCGATCCCGTCTGGGCCGCCACCGACTGGACGTTGAGCCTTGCCATGCGTACCGCACGGTTCTGGTGGATCGCGATCGGCTATTTCTGCGGCCTTTACATCTGGTACGCCGTGCAGGTGCACCAGACCAAATTCCTGCTCGACATCGGCTTCAGTCCCACCGTCGGCGTCTGGGCGCTCGGCGTGGTCAGCCTGCTCGGCATCCCCGGCCAGATCTGGCTCGGCCATCTCTCCGACCGCATCGGCCGCGAGTGGGTGTGGGCGATCAGCTGTTTCGGCTTCGCCATCTGCTTTGCGGCGCTGGTCGCGCTGAAATATTGGCCGAGCCCGTGGCTGGTTTATCTCATGGTGTTCACGCAAGGCGCCCTCGGCTACGGCCTCACCTCGGTGATGGGTCCCGTCGTGTTGGAGATTTTCCAGGGCAAGCACTACGGCAGCATCTTCGGCACCATCATGCTCGCCGCGCTGGCAGGCGGCGCCGCGGGGCCGTGGGCCACCGGCGTGCTGCACGATTTCACGGGCAGCTACACCATTGCCTTTGCGGCCGGGATCGCCGTCAGCCTGCTGTCGGCGGTCGCGATCTTTCAGGCCTCGCCCGGCAAGGTCCGCGCCGTTGCAGGGAAGGTTGCGCGGGGGTAGGGCGAGCGGCTCTTGTTCTGAGTGTGTATTCACGGCAGCGTCGGCTTACCGAAATTGAGCGGAAAGGCAGAGCCGAGCGACGCTGCGTCTGTTTTTGACCCGATTGTGTTGAAAAAGTCTTCGGTTGCGCGGGTTGATGTTCGCTGATTCAGTCGTTGCGAGAGGACTGAATCATGATGGGACATCAGCGAGTTGAGCAGGCCGCGTTGTTCTATGGGTTTTCGCTCGAGCGGCACGTTCCGGGCGATCATCTATTGCGATCGATCGACAGGTTCGTAGAGCTTGGCGAGTTGAGGCGAGAGTTGTCTGCCTTCTACAGCCCGATTGGTCGTCCCTCGATCGCCCCCGAGCTGATGATCCGGATGCTGTTAGTCGGTTACTGCTTCGGCATCCGCTCGGAACGGCGCCTGTGCGAAGAGGTTCACCTGAACCTGGCATACCGCTGGTTCTGCCGCCTTGGGCTCGATGGCGACGTGCCCGACCATTCGACCTTCTCGAAGAACCGGCATGGCCGTTTCCGCGACAGTGATCTGCTGCGGCGGCTGTTCGAAGCCATCTTGCGCCGCTGCATCGACGAGGGTCTGGTTGGCGGAGAAGGCTTTGCGGTCGATGCCAGCCTGATTAAGGCCGATGCTAACCGACAGAACGGCGTCGAGGGCGAGAAGGGGCTGCCCCCACAAGCTGCAAGCCGTGCCATCGACGAGTATATAGCCGTGCTGGACGATGCGGCCTTTGGGGCCGCGACCGAGATCGTCCCCAAGTTCATCTCACCGGCTGATCCAGCCGCACGCTGGACCGGTGCCCATGGCGGACAGGCTTTCTTTGCCTACTCAACGAACTATCTGATCGATGTGGAGAATGCGGTCATTGTCGACGTGGAGCCAACCACAGCTATCCGGCAGGCGGAAGTTCTCGCCGCCAAGCGCATGATCGAGCGGACCGAAGAAACTTCGCTCTCCATCCATCCAGGCTCCTCGGTGACAGCGCCTATGGTTCAGCCGACATGCTGAGCTGGTTAGTAGATGAACACGGCATTGAGCCGCATGTGACCGTGTTCGACAAATCGGCGCGCAAAGACGGGACCTTCGCACGGGAGGACTTCAACTATGACCCAACTGGCGACGTCTACATCTGTCCCGGCGGCAAGACACTCACTACAACAGGGACGCGTGTGAATGACGGAGAGACGCTACTTTATCGGGCGAGCAAGGCCGACTGCGATGCCTGCGCCTTGAGGCCACGTTGCGGTCCGAACACGCCTGCTCGAAAGGTTCCTCGCTCGATCCATGAGAAGGCCCGCGACATGCCGCGGGCGATTGCCAAATCCTGGGAAGGTCGAGCATCACGACGGCTGCGCAAGAAGGTCGAAATGTTGTTCGCTTACCTCAAACGCATTCTCAAGCTCGACCGACTGCGACTACGTGGACCAAATGGTGCCCGCGACGAGTTCCTCCTCGCAGCCACCGCCCAGAACCTCCGGAAACTAGCCAAGCTGGTCGCAATGCCGCAGCCAAAACCGGCCTGAGAGATGGCCGGTGCGCGCAACAATCTGGCGCCGCCTCGACAGCGACCCGACTTCTTCAACAGAATCGACCCATAGCGGACCTTCGTCGGAAGCTTCTCAGGTTTTGGTTTCGATCGGAACATCACTGAAAATACGAAAGCTGATCTTCCGTAACGACTCGCTCGATTTTCTCAGACTTGCACTTGATGCGGTATCTAACTCGTCCATCGGACTCGATGGGCATATGCTGGACGATTGTGTAAATCATTGGCGGTTCAGTTGTGGCCCGTCCTTGTGGACGTTGGGGTTGGTGGCGAACGTCTTCATTTAACTTATAGACATGCGACATGTGTTTACCTCAACCCTTACGGCTCTCTGGCGGGAGTGTGTGTGACGCAATGCATACTGTTGCTTCGGGCTCAGGCTGTTGAAAGCAAATACAACGTACCCGCAGTATGACTGGGGCTCTGAGAAACCACGAGCGGTCTGCAAGACCTGACCTAACACGTGATGGGGTCCTCCAGTCACGCCGAACAGTGCGTTCGGCCTTGATCCGACCGGGACAGCCTACCCGCCGCGCTCACGTGCTCACCCATTTTATCTTAGCGAGGGCTAGTCCTCAAGAATTGATTTCGTGGCCTCGAAGACCTGTTCTGCGGTGCCCTTAATCGTGCCCTGTGCCCAAGCCTGAAACACGGTGACGTAGGCGTTCCTGTACGCCTCTTCGTCTGCAGAAAAGTAGACTTCGTCAGTCGCGGTATCCAAGACAAGCGCTCCTGTATCGATGCAAATTTCCTCGATGAGTACCAGGCGCTCTTCTTGTTCAGCCAGATGACGTTTTACGATGCTCATTGTATCTCCTGCTTTGCACCGACCCATACCACGTTCCGGATGCACCCACGCCTAATGAACATGCCGATCTAGTCGGCCGAGGGATATCGTAGCTCGGCGACCACCGGTGGCCGCCTGCCGAGCAAATCGCTTTCACGGGTTGAACAAAAACCCCGCTCCCGATGACTCAGGGGCGGGGCAGGACCACAAGCTCTGCCAGTACATCCGTGGCTAGAGCGACAGGTCTGTCGTGCTCTTAATTAAGCAGCACGAAGATTTTCGGCAGAGGACTTGCCCGTACGACGGTCTGCGACGACGTCATACGACAACGTCTGACCTTCGCTCAGAGTGTCCATACCGGCGCGTTCGACCGCGCTGATATGAACAAAGACGTCGTTGCTGCCGTTTGTCGGCTGGATAAAACCAAAGCCCTTTTGGGTGTTAAACCACTTCACTGTACCTGTGTTCATCAGGTCTTCCTTTCGTATACGCGCAGGACCTGCGCGCGCGGAGTTGCGGCCAGTGTCCGGTTAGTCGATGTTGGAGAATGTCTGAAACGTGCGCGCCGTCAGGATCTGAGGCGAAAGCGGAACAGGTGTTCGGCCAGTATCGATGGTTCAAACAATACACCAATAGTTGAGAGACTTCAAGAAAAAAGCCAACGGGGCTTCCCCGTCATGGCTGGTGTATTTGTTCCGTAGCTAAGAGCCCGTCGAACCGGTGATTGATTGCGGATCGACACTGGAGTGCTTGGAGCCAGATCTTCATTCGTTGCCTGTTCGGATGGCCGCCGTCCGGGCGAGCAGAACCAGTCGTTCACATGAGGGGCGGTGTTGAGGTGCCTGATCTCTTGCAGAAGCTTGTCTTTCGCCGGACCCGCACCAAGAAGGGGCGGGCTAGCGCTTCAAGACGCTCCCTTTCGGCAAGTACGAGAGGGGCGGGAGCGCACCAAGCGGTCTGAGCACCGATAGATATCAGGGGGCGGTGCGTGATGTTTGAACCCTCAGGGCTGTGTCTCGCTCATAGTGCCTGCACTTCCCTGAGGGATTGCATGGGAGTGAACGCCGCTTCTGGGATCCCTAAGCCGACATTGATTGAGTCGCGTCAGTGGAGTTAGTGAACGAATCCCAATCGACCGTCGAGATCGAACAGCGAGCGTGAAGACTCGCCTCATTTGACGTCGAACGTATCGCCGATCGCTTTCTGCAGGTCGTTGAGCGCGCGCAGAAAACTGTCTGATGGCGTGGTTTCGGGATCGATCAGGCGATGCAGCCGGAAACCATCCTCCAGCGCGAGCAGGATGGCGGCTACCCATCCCGGGTTCTCAAAATTCTTGCCGCCGTGCTTCGAGATGATCGCGACGATCTCCGTCAGCATCTGCCGGCGCGCGCGCAGGCGTTTTGCCAGTTCGGGCCGCCGCTTCTCGGCGCGCGCCACGAACAGGATCATTTCCATGTGCAAGAGGGGCGCGCGGCCGAGCGGATCCTGCCGCGCGCGGTCCATGTTGCGGAAGGCGGCAATGTAATCCTGCAGGTCCTGGTGCTTGGTCAGAAGGTCGAGATTGCGCCGGATGGTCTGCTCGACGTGATCCTCCAGCATGGCGAAGATCAACTCGTCCTTACTGGCGAAATTCGAATAGAACGCCCCGCGCGTGAAACCCGCGGTCGCCGCAATCGTTTCGATGCTGGCAGCGCTAATGCCCTGTTCCTCGAATACACGGGCGGCCGCTTCGAACAGTTTGTCGCGGGTATCGTCCCGGGTCGGTCTGGTGCGGACTCTTGACATCGGTGCAGTTTAGGGCACAATGCAACTCGATACAACTATGTATCGAGTTGCGGGGCACGAACTAGCGCGACCAGGGAGGTCTCCATGAACGAGCATGTTCAGACTGCGACCAGCGCACCGCTTTTCAATCCGCTCGCGCCGGAATTCATCCGCAATCCCTATCCCTATTACGAGCGGATGCGCACCGCCGACCCGGTTCACCTCACCGATCACGGCATGTATGTGACGAGCCGCCATGCCGACGTCAGCCTGGTGCTGCGCGACAAGCGGTTCGGCAAGGACTATCCCGACCGCATGCAACGGCGCTACGGCCCCGACATCATGAAGGAGCCGGTGTTTCGCAACTTCGCGCTCACGATGCTGCAGCAGGATCCGCCCGACCATACCCGCCTGCGCGGGCTGGTGGTCAAGGCATTTACGGCGCGCCGCGTCGAGGACATGCGCCCGCGCATCCAGGAAATCGTCGACGAGAATCTCGATCACATCATCCCGCAAGGCAGGATGGACCTGATCGAGGACTTTGCGTTTCGCCTGCCGGTCACGGTGATTTGCGACATGCTCGGCATTCCGCCCGAGCATCGCGAGATGTTCTACACCGGCGCCCGCGACAGCGGCCGGATCCTCGAGCCGGTTCCGATGACAGCGGAGGAGATCAAGCAGGGCAATGCCCGGCAGGCCATGGCGAAGATGTACTTCGAGCAGCTGTTCGACCTGCGCCGCAAGAATCCCGGTGACGACCTCACGACACAGCTGCTGCACGCCGAGGAAGACGGCAGCAAGCTCAGCAATGAAGAACTCTACGCCAATATCATCCTGCTGTTCGGCGCCGGCCACGAGACGACGGTCAACCTGATCGGCAACGGCCTCCTGGCCCTGTTCCGCAACCCGGACCAGCTTGCCCTGCTCAAGGCGAAGCCGGAACTGATTACCAACGCGATCGAGGAATTCCTGCGCTACGACTCTTCGGTGCAGATGACCGGCCGCACGACGCTGGAGGATGTCGAGCTGGGTGGCCGGCATATCCCCAAGGGCGAAAGCGTGCTGTGCCTGCTCGGCTCGGCCAACCACGATCCCGCCGTCTACCCGGACCGCCCGGAGCGGCTCGACATTACCAGGCCGAACGTCAAGCCGCTCTCCTTCGGCGGCGGCATCCACTTCTGCCTCGGCGCCCAGCTGGCGCGCATCGAGGCGGAGGTCGCGATCTCTACGCTGCTGCGCCGGATTCCCAACCTGCGGCTGGATGACGCGGAGAACGCGGAATGGCGGTCGAGTTTCGTGCTGCGGGGCCTGAAGCGGCTGCCGGCAAGCTGGTAGGTTCTTCCCATGCCGTATTCACGGCCTTCATGGTTCGCCCGGCGATGCGGAGCATCGTCCGGAGACGCGCCGCAAGCGGCGCTCCTCACCATGAGGGTCTAGGATTTTCGCCGCGAAGAAAGCCTCATCCTGAGGAGCCCGCCAAAGGCGGGCGTCTCGAAGGATGGGCCGGAAAGGCGCTGTGACTCCGCCATACTTGCCTCTATATTCCCGGGTGTCCCGGTAGCCGGCTCCCTTGGGTGCCCGCGCGGTGACACCCAAGAGGAGACACCGTGCAGACGACGCTGCTCGGATTGGCGATCGCCTTCATCATTGCTTTGGCAGCGGCGCTCGTCGGGCCGTATTACATTGACTGGAACCAGTTTCGCCCGCAATTCGAGGCCGAGGCGACGCGGATCGTCGGCGCGCCGGTGCGCGTGGCCGGCAAGCTGGACGCGCGGCTCCTCCCGGCGCCCTCGCTGCAATTGCGCTCGGTGACGGTCGGCGGCGCCAACGATCTCGGCAAAGTGCGCGCGGAAAAGCTCGACGTGGAGTTCAGCCTGGGCTCGCTGATGCGCGGCGAGTGGCGCGCCACCGAGCTCACCGTCAACGGCATGGCGCTCGACCTTGGCCTCGATGCGCGCGGTCGCCTCGACTGGCCGGCCTCGACCGGCACCTTCAATTTCGGCCAGCTTGCCATCGACCGGCTGAACCTCACCGGCCGCATCGCGCTGCATGACGCTTCCAGCCGCAGCACGCTGGAGCTGAATGACATCGCGTTTTCCGGCGACGTCCGCTCGCTTGCCGGCTCGATCCGCGGCGACGGCAATGTCCTGCTCGCCGGCGTCAGGTATCCGTTCCGCATCTCGTCCGGACAGACCCAGGACGGCAACGGCACGCGCGTGCATCTCAACGTCGATCCCGGCGAGCGCGCCCTCGCGATCGACCTCGACGGCGTGCTCAATTTCGAGCAGCGCGCGCCGCGCTTCGACGGATCGGTGACGGTGGCGCGGCCGCCGGCAAAGTCCGATCCTTCCGCTTTGCCGTGGCGCATCGCCGCCAAGGTCAAGGCCGACCATCTGGCGGCGCGGCTCGACCAGCTGGAGGTGAACTATGGCCCGGAAGAGCGCGCGCTGCGCCTCGCCGGTACGGGCGATGCGAGCTTCGGCGCCTCGCCCTTGCTGCGCGCGCAGCTCGCAGCAAAGCAGCTCGACATCGACCGCTTCGTTGCAAAGGATAATGCGTCCGAGCCGGTGCGGGCGCTGCCGGCCGTGCGCGCGCTGCTCTCGGAAATACCGGCTGCGCCGCTACCGGTGCAGGTCGAGTTCTCTTCCGACCAGATCATGCTCGGCGGGCGTCCGGTGCAGGACATCGCGACCGAACTGCGCGCTGATGGCGCGGCATGGAGCGTGCGGAGGCTGGAATTCCGTGGCCCCGGCTCGACGCGGGTCTCGCTGAACGGTGCGGGCGCGCAAAACGCCGACACCTTCAAGGCCGCGCTCAGCGTCGAGTCTGCCGACCCGGACGCGCTGGTCACCTGGCTGCAGGGGCGCAGCGATCCCGCTTTCCGCGGCCAGAAGCCGCTGCGGCTGCGCGGCGAGGTCAACGTCGCGCCGCACAGCGCGGCGATCGATGCCATGAAGGCCGAGTTCGATGGTGGCGCAGTGCAAGGCCGCGTCGCGATCGCGTACCCGCGGCCCGACAGCGGCATGCGGGTCGAGGCGGATCTGAAATCTGAGCGCCTCGATCTCGATGCTGCGAGCGCGCTGTTGCGTTCGCTCGTCGGGCCGAAGGGCGAATGGCCGGAACAGGCACAGCTGTCGCTCGACGTCGGCCGCGCCACCGCTGCGGGGCAGGAGCTCCGGCCGCTGCAAGCGAAGTTAAGTTACGCACCCAACTCGCTCACGCTGGAGCGATTGAAGATCGGACAGCCCGACAGCGTCACGCTGGAAGCGTCCGGAAGTTTCGATCGCGCCAACGCCACCGGCAAGCTGGCGCTGAATTCCAGTGCGGCGTCGTTCGGCCAGCTGACCGCGCTGATCAACCCGTTTGCGCCGTCGCTTGCCGCGCGGCTGAACGCGATGGGAACAAGTCCTGGTCCCGCACGCGCAAAGCTGGCGCTGGAGCTGGACAAGGGAACTGCCGATCGCGCCAATGCGCGCATCGTGCTCGACCTCGACGCGCCGCAGCTGAAGGGCACGACGGCTGTCACGGCCAGGCCGCCGATTGCCGCGGTGAGCGGCATCGATCTCGACGCGCTGCGCCGCTCCGAACTTGCCGTCGAAACGAAACTGTCGACGGAGCAGGGCAACGCATTGCTGTCGCTGCTCGGTCTCGATCGCACGATGATCGCGGGCGAAGGGCCGGCGCGTCTGGAAGGAAGTGCAAGCGGCGCTTGGGGCGCGCCGGTGCAAGTGAAGGCAAGACTTTCCGGCGCGGGGCTGGATGCCGAAGTGCAAGGATCTGCCGAGCCGTTCGCGCCGGAGGCCAAAGCGAATGTCAATCTACGGATCGCCCGGGTCAATCTCGCGCCGCTGCTCGATCTCAAGCCGGCCGATCCGCTGGCGCAGAACATCGGCCTGTCGTCGCGGCTGACGGTGGCCGGCAGTAAATGGACATTCGACGACCTCGACAGCCAGGTTGCCGGCTCGCGGCTGCGCGGGCGCGTGACGCTCACGCTGGATGAGGAGAAGTCGATCGACGGCGAGGTAGGGCTCGATGCGCTGGCGCTGGCGCCGGCTTTCGGCCTTGCGATCGGCGCCGCCGGCCATGACACGGCCGAGCCGCTTGGCGCGGGGCTGGTGAAGGGCTGGCGCGGCCGCATCGCCTTTCAGGCGCTGCGCGGCGCGCTGCCGGGCGGCACCGAACTGCAGCCGGTGAGCGGCACGGTCAAGGCCGACGGCCAGTCGCTGCTGTTCGAGGACATCAAGGGCAGGATCGGCGGCGGCGAGGTGACGGCGACGGTCGATGCGAGGCCAGGCGCCAATGGCATCTCGGTGAATGCGCGCGTTGCGATGAACAATGCCGACGGCAATGCCCTGCGCTACCGTGCGCTTGCCATGCCTGCCGGCCGCGTCTCGCTGCAGATGACGCTGGCGAGCCAGGGCCGCAGCGCCGCGGCGCTGGCCGGCGCGCTCTCCGGCAGCGGCACCGTCACGCTGGAAGCGGCGAAATTCGCCGGGCTCGATCCGCGGGCCTTCGAGGTCGCGGTGCGCGCCAGCGACAGTGGGCAGGTGCGTGACGACGCGCGGCTGAAGCAGATCGTCGAGCCCGCGCTGGCGGCCGGCGCGCTGTCGGTGGGGTCGGTGCAACTGCCCTTCACCATCCGCGACGGCCGCACGCGGGTCTCCGCCACCACCATCGATATGCAGGGCGTGCGCGCGGTGATTTCCGGCGGCTACGATATTCCGGCCGATCAGGCCGATATCCGTGCCGTGCTTACGCTGACGCTGCCGACATCCACGAGTGGCCGTCCGGAGATCCAGCTGTTTGCCGCGGGCACGCCCGATGCGATGACCCGCAGTGTCGATGTTGCGGCGTTGTCGTCGTGGCTAGCGGTGCGCGCGATCGACCACGAGACGCGAAGGCTCGATGCCATCGAGCGCGGCGAGCCTCCGCCTCCGTCGCCGACGCCGATCTCGATTCCGAAAGATGCGGTGGAGGATATCGGCCAGCCCGCCGAACCGCTCACCAATGTGCCATTGCCCGGCCGCGATCCGCGCCGTGCCAAGCAGCCGAAGGCGGCATCACCGCCGCGTGCTCACACGCCGCCAGCCGCCGCAGTACCTGCGCCGCCGCCGGCGCAGCAGCAGGCTGCGCCGTTGCCGCCGCCGATCGAGGTCAGGCCCGCGCCGGGCATGGTGGCAAAGCCCAGGCCAAAGCCGCCTTTGGCGTTGACGCCGCAGGTCGCCAATCCGCCGCCGCGTCCGGCTGCACCGAACTAGGGTACGTACTCATAAGTACGTCGCGTTGGTTGCGGTCTCGGAAAGCGACGATGAATCCGATATTGATGCATGTCGGCCTTGGGGCCCTCAGCTGACTGTTTCATGGGGGCGGAGTTTGTCCGCTCCGCCCCGGTAGTTCAGACATCAACTTGTTCTACTATTGCGAGCGCGTCGTCGACCTCGATCCCGAGGTATCGGACAGTACTCTCGATTTTCGTGTACTCGAGTACTCTTGAAGAATGTTCCGCCGGCCCATTTTGGTACATGCGTTCGAACTCTACCTCGTTCGCAGTGCTCGCGCGAAAACTTCGGAGGGAAGCTCCCCAAACATTTCTCGGAAATCACCGGCGAAATGGCCCAGATTGCCGAATCCGCATTTGAAAGCAATCTGAGAGACGGAAGTTTTCGGGTTCCCTTCGAGGAGCATCTGCCTTGCACGTCGCAAGCGCACGGTTTTTACGAATCTCATCGGCGAGTATGCGCGGTATTTTCTGAAAGCCGCGTAGAGGCTGCGGATGCTAGTGTTCGTATGAGATGCCAGCTCCTCAATGGCAATAGAGCGAGCCCAATTTGCTTCGACGTATTCTTCCGCCAAACGGACTACGAGCGGCGCTGCCTCCGTAGCAGGACTCTCCAAAACTTCGGTGAAGTTGTGCCGGTAAGCCGAGAGAAATGTCACGATTAGCGCTTGCTCAAGTTCGAGGAGCATCGGTTTGGGCAACTGCGCTGCCGTCGAATTTAGCTGATTGGCTAGGAACATGATCAGCTCACGCAACACCTGAGCGGTAGGCTGCCTCGGAGGCGTCGTCGGGTCCAACACCAGTGACCCCCGAGGTTTTGCGCCGAGCAGTGTTGTTAACGCGTTCTCCAGCGCCCCGGTGTTTATGCGAAGGATCAGCTGCTCGAACCCAGGTTCAAATATAATGGTTGTCCGCTGTCCCGGCGGCGTAATGCCGGGCTGCTGCTCATTCACGGGGATCGTCGCCGCGCTACCTAAAATAACGCCCGCCTTCCCCTTGAGGCCGATCTGTAATCTTGCGAAATCGCCCTCAGGAAATCCGACGACTGTCTTCGCACCGTATCCACAAAAGCCAAGCCCGATCTTGGACAGTAATAGGTAATTTGCCACTCCTTCGAAGTCGGCCGGTTTAGCGACCGCAAATCCAGTTGCCCCATACACCGTATACAGCGCGTTCCTCATCTCCTCCGGATCGCGGGTGCGAACGACCGGAGATCGACTGAGTGGGTGTTCTGGAAGATCCATGATCCAAATCGACCGGGACCTCGTCACATCGATGTGCCGAGAACTAAATCACTACATCGGGAGATGGATGCTGAAACTGATCTAGATCAATACCCGGGGTAGCTCAAAATCTGCAAAGAACACTCAATAAGTGATGATCCAGATTGAGTAATGTCTGCAGGATTTGGCCACTGAAACTCGTTGTGCCGCGCGCACCGCATCCCGTATGAATGAGTGCCTGAGAAGGCGAGGCTCGAATGACTGACTTGGAAAACTTCATCGTCATCCAGAATCTAGCCCATTACAAAAAGCTCCTGCGAGAGGAGACGCACCCGGACAAGCGCAGCATATTGCTCCGGTTGAATCGAGAATGAAATAGGGAAACTATCCGTCTCTGCGAAGCGCGTCGAGACGAGTAAGATGTCCGGCTTTCAATGACCTAACTATACTTTCTGTTTCATCGGTGTGGCAGCCCCCCGATCGCTCACCAAGTCACACCGAACGAATTGGGCCGTCGAATGTCGGGTTCGATGGCCCTTTTTAGAGAGCGAGGCGCGCGAGCGAAGCTCAACAGCAAATTCCCGTTTGTAAGCAGTTGTCTGTGGAGTAGCTGATGGCGCTGACGAAGAGCGAGTGGTCGCAAACTTATCCTCGCGCCGTATTGCGGGGTGTTCTGGCGGACGCTGCAAAGACGGTGCCCGAAGCAAAGCGGACACCTTCCTTGATGGCATGCCTCGCCGAGAAGATTTTGTCCTTGACGGCTGACGGCCAAGAGAACCCGATCGATCTACGTCGCCTCGCTATCGAGAGGGTGCGGGAATCTTGTCCTGACTGCCGCGCATGCCATGGCTTGCAAGCAGCCCGCAACAGCGGTCGCTCGCAGGAAAAACTGTAGAGTTCCGGTCGCAGCCTGTTAAGTGGAGTGACGGACGTATGGGCGTATCCGAGCCACCTTGGGTTAACTGCTTCAGGCATCTATCTAAATCTCCCGCAGAGAATTGGCGCGCCTTTGAGTCGCCGGTGTGTGTGGGGTGTCCGAATGCCGTGTCGTCTCATCGTTCAGTGGGCGCACTTGAAGATCCTATGAAGTCCGAGGAGATCAAAGGGTGGTTTCGCGGTCTTAAGTCGTGCAAGGGTTCTGATGCCATCGGAAATTAAGGTCGCCTCAGTTGAGGCCCTCTTTCATTCGCCGATGTGAGCACGTGGCCCAAGTGCGGACTCATGCATTGCAGCAAACGACGTACATGAGCTGCAATTAAACTTCGACGCGGCTGATGTGCTGGCGGTGCAGAAGCGATATAGTATTCACGAGTTGCCAGTTGGACATGCCGAAGTTCCCTCCCTGATATTTCAATGGCAACGTGCATGCCGTCGGCGGGCATCGATCTAGACCCGGATTTCGGGTGCATCGAAACTTAAAGTGCATCTTCAGACAACCTTCGAACGGAGGAGAAAATGCCTTTATTCATCACCTACGCCTCGTACTCTAACACCGGCATAAAAGGCATCATCGATAAGCCGATAGATCGCACTGAACCCATCAGGACCCTCGTGGAGAAGGCGGGCGGCAAGTTTGTAGCGGCCTATATGACGACGGGGCCGCATGACCTAGTGCTCATTACTGAGCAGGCAGATGGGTCGGATGCAGTTGCCGTGGGAATGGCCGCCGCCGCTAGCGGTGCCGTGGCGAAAATAGAAACTGTGCGTGCCTGGACGCTTGGCGAATTCAAGGGCATTGCCGAAAAGGCCTCCGGGTTGACCGAAGTGTACGTTCCGCCTGGGCGGTAATTGCGCGCTGCATAAGAAGGCCCGGAGTGCTCGGCACCCCGGGCCGTTCTTCGTCAAAGTCTGCGCCGAGTGTTGACGGCACGCTGAGGCCAAGTGCCTGGCCGCATTGATTTTTGAACGACTGCTGCTGATAAACGCGATCCCCGGCAGTGCCAGTTCCTGCGCATGCGCCGCGGACGGCGAAGCAGCGACCGTACGCGCGCGCGTATCGTCTTTCCGACACGCGCGCACGGCGAGGCGAAGCTCGCATCACGATCAGTAGTCATGGAACGAAAGCTCCGGTCAAGACTTTGGAAACGAGAGACCGTCGCTCGCCGTCGACTGCACGGCGCATGTCGCGGATAGCCAAAGGTTCCTACTGCAGGGGCCTGCTATTCAAAAAAAGCGCTCGCGCAGATAGCCAAAAGCGGCGGTCTCCGGTTCCTTTCAGAATTGCCAGCCGTGCTCGCAGGCGGGAGAACTGCGCGAGGGGTGGATGCCAATGCTGGCGCTTTCTTACCCGAACGAGGCCTCGTTATGCGCAACCGCATTGACATTGACTCCAAACACAACCGAGCAATTGGTCAAGAGATCGGGGAGAGACTGCGCGTCTTGCAAGAAGAGCCGGAACCCCGGAGAACCTTAGAACGCTAATCGACCGGCTCCGCGAATTGGAGGAACAGTCACCATCAATCATTCCAGCGGATGAGCGTTGGGACAAGCGTCGCCTGAGCCGCCTTGAACAGCACAGACGGCTCGGCTGACATGGACGAGCAATGCCATCGGTGAAGCGCCGTGCGTCAAAAATTTTGAATGAGTACGGTGCGGCGCAGTCCGAATTGATCGGCAAAGCCGTCGTGCTCACCGACGGAAAGGCAGGCACGGTCGAGAACGTTTGGCTGGATGAATTGCACGGGCTTCGGATTTCCATCGGAGGTCATGAGGGAAGATGGCCAGTCTCAACCATCAAGCTTGTGGAGTCCTAGACCTCGCATCGGCTGCGCACTTGCCCAGATTGCGCGCTCATTTCAAAGCCCAATCAATTGGCTTGCCCTGCGTTACGGGTCAGCTAAGGCCAGAAGCAGTCATTCGCTCCAGGACGCAGCGGTTCCGGCAGTTGATTTGGAGCAGCACTAACTGCCCAGTCGTTTACGTGAGTGGAACGCCTTCTCGAGTTACTGCCTACCAAGCCGCAGCCCTTGGCGGTTCGCTACGGCGTGTCCGCGCTCCTCATCGCGTGTAGCCTCGTCGTATTCGCAGCGATGGAGGCACAAAGCGGCTTCATCTGCCTGTACATCCTACCAGCGATTTTCGCCGCGGGCGTAATGTTTGACAGGGGCAGCGCATTCGTTGCCACGGGATTGGCGGTAGGCGGCGTGCTGTGGCTATTGCGCCTACAATTGTCACCCGCACTCGCGCTTCCGCTCGTTCTCTTTACCTTTGTGTCACTCGCCTTCGCCACGGTTGCTGAACTCCTTCGCAACGGAATGGAGAAGGTAGTGGCGTCCGAGCGGTCTAAGACGCTTCTGCTTCAAGAGGTCGCGCATCGCACCAAGAATAACCTGGCGATGCTCAGCGCGATGGTACGCTTGCAATCTCGCACCCTCGGGCAGGAGGCATCGAACGCGCTGGATAGGACGTCGCAGCAGGCGGCATGGTTGTGGTGATGTTGCTCAGCCCGTTTATGGATGGGTCTACGTCGCTGGCGGCCGCGGGAGGTCCGTGATGCATGTCGCGCTCGCCGGCATGATGATCGTCACGTTGCTGGGATCGTGGGGCGCGCTGTGGGTCGTGAACCGGTGGCGATGAGTCAGCCGCGAGCCTGCGGCAGCTACGACTGCTCATTTGGGCTTCTCCATGTCCGACCGGACGACGGCCGCTTGTGGCCCAAGGCGGACTAATCGGACGACCAGCACGTCCAGCTAGAGAAGACCAGCGCTTCGCCCACTGATGCTTTGATTATCGATCGCGCCGGCGGGGATCGTTGGGGTCCTGTTGCCCGAGCAGACGACGGAGAACCCAGAACCCAAGCGAGAACACGATCAGCGCTGCTACAATCCAGAACCGCCAGTCCATTACGCCTCAGTAAACATGTCTATGATCCACAACCTCCGCGATATAGTCAATTTCAGGTTGCTTTTGCAAGGCCGGCGCCGCCTTGACCAGCGCGCCGTCGAAGGCTTGAGCGCGCCCAAATCCGCGCCGATCTATGAGTGCACGACCTGGTGCATGATCCCGAGCCGCAGGGCCGCGTTGCCGATCGAGGTCAGGCCCGCGCCGGGCATGGTGGCAAAGCCCAGGCCAAAGCCGCCGCTGTCGCCGACGCCGCAGGTCGCCAATCCCGCCGCCGCGTCCGGCTGCGGCGAACTAGAGCGTAAGGTCTGAACGTGCGCCTTTGGGAGTAGAGCGGACTCGGGCAGGGAAGGGGCGGGATGTCAGCTCTTGACCCTTTGGTTTTACCTTCGCTACGCTTGAGCGTTGCCATGCGGCTGCTCGCCTAGCTAGCGGAGGGGTCGACGATGGGTAAGAAGATTGCGATCGACTTTCTTGCTGCAACACTTTACGCCGCTCCGCTCGAAGCGGAACCGGCCAATCCGGTGGCGCCAGCGATCACCAAGCCTAACAATGACGCGACATTGCGTGCGCCGCACTTACCACCACTAGCACCACACCGCACCACTCCAACAATCGAATCCGCTCCAACTGGTCAGCCGCGCCGGTGAGGTGATCGAGTTAGGGTGCCGTCGGCGCGAAATGTCGCAAGTGGCCCGGACATGACTTCGTCGCCCGTCGATGTCCGATTTCGGGGCTGAAATGGACATCAGCTGCCCTGGCATCGGGGGCCCATTTGTCGGCAGAAACGCTTAAGCAATTTTGGGCCAACCATCCACACCACGGCGACGCGAACTGAGGAATGAAGACTTCCGGTGTTGGCCCGAAGCAGCAAGGGCCAGAGCACGTCCGCTTTGCCCAGTCTTTTCAGACGTCTCGGTCTGCCTGTGACCCGGACTGGAACCGGCGAATGAGCTGAGACCGCTGGCTGGTTGAACCTCGTTCGGCGAAGCAACCACTAATGATTTCCGGTAGCAGCCGCATACAGGTGGAGTCCGAACGGGTCGATCCAGCTGAAGCCAAGTGTGACACAATGGTTCTGATGTCCAACTTATTTAAGTATTCAGCCCTCGCAGTGATGCTGCTGGCGATATTGCTCGCATACTACAAGGGACGATATACGGTCTCTGCAAACGGTCGGTCGCTCGCTTGGACTCGAGTTCCTCTGATTGCGTTCTTGACGGTTTCTATCGGTCCAAGCGCAGTCGCCATGCTTATCTATCTTGGCTACAAATCTGGTCTGTTGCAGGCCGGACCATCCGGATATCGATTTTCAACATTCATTTTTCAGCTCCCCCTTGATTTCGCGGTCATGAACTGGGGATTTGTTGCTTTGTACGTGACTTGCCGGCTGTCAACGAACTTTGGATCGGCCCGGTCTGCGATGTGGCTTTCCGCAACCGCAATGTCTCTTCTCAACGTGCCGCTGTTCTTCCTGGCTCCCGAGATGGTTTCCAACGTCTTCGATGCGGGGCAAGGCATCGGCGTTATTCAGGCCATGCTCAGCATGCCGCTCTGGTTCGGTCCATACCCGGATTTTCTTGATCCCGCCTCTGGCATTGGTCTTCTTGTCTTTGCGCCGCTCGCACCCGTACCGTTCTCAGGTTTGATCGGCTGGATCGCTGGACGATCCTTCGGATGGACGGCGACCTCCCCAAAAGGGAAAACTGCGCTGTCGTAGTGCACTGGAGGTACTTGTCGCCGCCGACCTGGTTCATCCGCATGTGGCCTTGGCGGACATGACTTCGTCGCCCGTCGATGTCCGATTTCGGGGCTGATATGGACATCACCTGCGCTGGCATCGGTGGGCCCATTTATGGGCCCTCGCCCTGGAGCGCGATTGCGCGCCCGATCCCGATGTTGTGCAGAAAGGCCTGATCGTGACTCACCACGACCAGCGCGCCGTCGAAGGCTTGCAGTGCCTGCTCCAGCTCTTCGATCGACGCGAGGTCGAGGTGGTTGGTCGGCTCGTCCAGGATCAGCAGCCACGGCGGCTCCGGCCGCGCGAACACGCAGGCCATGCCGGCGCGCAGCCGCTCGCCGCCGCTCAAGGTGCCGGCGACCTGCAGCGCGGCGCGGTTGCGGAAGGCAAAGCGGGCGAGGGCGGCATACGCCGCGTTGTCGGTGAGATCGGGGTTTTCCCGGCGCATGTTGTGCAGGATCGTCGATGCCGGATCGAGCAGGCCGACATGCTGGTCGAGCGTGGCGATGCGTCCGGTGTCGCGGCGGATTTCGCCGGCGATTGGCGTCAGATCGCCGGCGATCAGCCGCAACAGCGTCGTCTTGCCCGAGCCGTTGGCGCCGCAGACAGCAATTCGCTCGGGGCCGCGGATTTCGAATGACAGCGGTCCGAACAGCCGGCACCCGCCACGCGCCATCGTCACATCCAAGAACGAAACGAGCTGGCGCGCGCGTGGCAATCCCGTCGGCGGCAGCTCGATGGTGAGCGGCGTCAGGATTTCCACGCGCGAGCGGGCCTCGCTGAGCGCTTCGCTGCGTTCCTCGATCAGGCGCTCGGCAATGCGGCCTTCGCGAGCGCCGCTGGTCTCGGCACGTTGCTTCTGGGCATCCAGCAGGATCGCGGCCTGGCTGCCGCTGGCGCTGTAGGCGCGGCCGGCCTTGTCGCGGCGGGCTTTTTTCTCCTTCGCCCGCTGCACGCTGCGTTCGGCGCTCCGCAAGGCGTCGCTCGCCCGCTCGAGATCGGCGGCGGCCCGCGCCCGCGCGGCATCACGCGCCTCTGCAAAGGCGCTCCATGCGCCGCCGAACACGGTGACGCCCACCGGCGTCAGCTCGACGATGCGATCGACCTGCTCCAGCAGCTCGCGATCATGGCTCGCAACGATGGCGCCGCCCCGCCATTGCGCCAGCAGATCGGCGACGGCCTTGCGGCCGTCGGCATCGAGATTGTTGGTCGGCTCGTCCAGCAGCAGCAGATCAGGCGCCTCGATCAGCAAGCGCGCCAGTGCCACGCGCGTCCGCTCGCCGCCGCTCAAGGATGCGATTGGGCGATGCAGCCTCATCTCAGGCAGGCCGATCGTCGCCAGTGCGGTTTCGATGCGGCTTTCCAGCGTCCAGTCGGCATCACCGGCATCGTCGAGCGAGCCTTCGCCGCGCTCCAGCCGCTGCAGGCGTGCCAGCGCCTCGGCGACGCCAAGCGCCTGCACGACATTGAGCCGTTCATCGACATGCTGCGCCAGCGCGCCGATCGCACCGCTGCGATGAATGCTTCCCTTGGCGGGCTCCGTCTCGCCCGAGATCAGGCGCAGCAGCGTGGACTTGCCGCAGCCGTTGCGTCCGACAAGACCGGTCCGCTCGCGCCCGAGCGCAAGCGTCAAGCCGTCGAAGAGGGGGCGTCCGTCAGGCGTGGAGAGGGAAATGGAATCCAGGATAACCAGAGAGGGCATGGAGAGCTTCCGAAATGGATTGGGATCGCGGCGCGGTGAGCGTGGCGAAATCCATTGCGGGCTCCATGGGGTTATCGGGTTCGGATGATCTACATAGAAATTCGCAGGTCCCGGCGCAAGGCCGAAGCCAAAGCCGCCACTCGGCAGCTCTTGCCAACCACTCAACGCAGATTACTGGTTCGCCCGTTCGGCCGCGGCGGTGGCCATGTATTTCGAATAGAATTCAGCAACTCGCGTGCGCCACATTCCGACGAACGCCCCCGATGTCAGCTTGTCGACCGATTTCCACGCGTGTTTGACGGCCGGAAGAGTATTCCCCCAGATCGCGCGCTTGCACCATTTCTCGCCTTTCTCCATGCCTTCGCTGGTGGCACACATGGATTTCCAGGCGAGGCGATCAGGTTGGCTGATGTGCTCGGCGGCGCCTTCCCAGCCTTGTTGATGGATCAAGTAGAGATCGCTCAGGGTCGGCTTCTGGTGGGTCACCCACTCGAACAGAATGCCTTCGGTAATGACCTTGTAGGCCGCGGCAACGGCATTGTCGCGAGGACTGCGAATCTGCCCGGCGCCGAATTTCTTGAACTCATATTCGCTCAGCTGGAACAGGCCGATATATGACCCGGTGCGTTGGTTGGGGTCGAAACCGGACTCGATCTTGGCAACCGCTTTCATGAAATTGAAATCGAGACCGAACGCGTCGGAAGCGCGTTTGATCTCCTCGACCGGCGTTCCGACCGGGATGTCCTTGAGCGAACGCAGGACGATCTCCGCCGGCTTCTCGGCGGGCGGCAGTTCGGACCAGACGTAGTAGGTGAGATACTGGAAATCGTGGTTCACCGGCGCCGCCTCGGAAGCGTCGCCGGATGCATCGCGCGCTGCCGGCACCGGTTGGGCGGCATCATAGTGGCCCAACGCTACCGATCTTGTCCCGATAGAATCGTCGCCGACTTCGGCGTGGGCCATCAACGACGGACCGGAAGCCGCCCCGGGCATCGAGCCAAGCGAGGCTTGCTCTAGTGGCGGCTCGAGGGCGAGCTCGGGTTGCGGCCGCGGCAAGGCCCGCATCATTTGCTCGCGCAATTTGACCAGACCAGCGAGGCGATCGGAGTTCGGCGCCGGCGCTTCGTACGGCTGCGCGAGCGCGGCGACCTCGAGCGGTTGCAGGGCGCGCTGGTGGACCGCAACCAGGATCACCGCCCCTATTGTCGCCGCTCCGGCGAAGATGACCTTGAAGGTGAGCATAGCCATGAGCTTGCCATGCCCAACAAGGCGCCAACATGGCGAAATCACGTCCCAGCCCAGAGAAGCTTCCCCGCTCAGCAACGACACGCAGGAGTGTGACCGGGGCGCAAGGCCTAAACGGACATTGCGAACCGCATTTCGTCCAGGTTTCCACGCGGCATCGGAAGTTCGATCCACGTCCGGTGAAGATCACTTTCGGAAATGCCGGCCAGCGGGCCCTTATTCTTGCTCTACGTTAGCAACAAGTCGCAGCGGCGCTCTGGAGTACTCGTTGTTCAATTCCACTAACCGACTCAGCGTGCTCATGAATGCGCGTCGCTCACCGAGCGGCAGGCGCGACAGAAAGCGATCCTGTGCGCGGCTCACCGCAGGTTCGACCTCCGCGATCAGACGCGCGCCGGCGTGGGTTAGTTCGACCGTTTTCTGACGGCGATCTCGTGTACTGCTGCCTCGACGGATCAATCGCTTGTCGGCGAGGCGATCAAGGACTTTTCCCAAAGTAGCTCGATCCAAAGCGACGAGATGGGAAAGCCGCGTGGCATCCAGCCCAGGATTCTCTCGCGCTGCAACCAAGCAGGCGTACTGAACCGGCGTCAGATCGAACGCGGCGCACTCCTCCATGAACATCCCAACGACAATTTGATGCGCACGCCGGATGAGATGCCCGGGCTTGGCATACAAATCTTCCATAGACATCGTTGTGCCTCGCAGCATCAGGCTTGGGTTGACAACACAAAGTAAGTACACTTAGTATATTTGATAAGTACACTTACAATCGCAAGGCAGCGTCATAAGATTGCCTGCGGGAGGATCTCGTCAGCACGTCAGTCATCGCTTGAACTCCAATCGCCAAACCATGGTCGCACGTCAAGTGAGACAGCGTGGGTGAAACTGGTTCTGCAGGCTCGGCGGACGCCAACAATAGGGGAGGAATCCATGACGATCGCTTTGCAAGCGGAGTTGAGCCGGCTCGGCTCGCAGTTCGATCCGCTCAGTGAAGATTATATCACCGATCCCTATCCCCATATGTCGGAGGCGCGCAACCTTGCGCCGGTTTTCTATAGCGAGAAGCTCGATCACTGGGTCGTGACACGTTATCACCTGATCCGACACATTTTCCTCAACCCCCAAACCTTTTCCGCCTCGAATGCGAACTCGCCAGTGCTGCCGCCATGCCCGGCGGCGGTGAAAGCCCTGGAGGACGGCGGCTTTCGCTCGGTGCCGACGCTTGCCAACGTAGACCCGCCCGATCACACGCGGGTACGCCGTATCGCAAACGCTGCCTTCACGCCCAAGCGCGTTGCCGAGATGGAAGTTTTCATACGCGAGATTGCCGTCCGTTTCTTCAATGAACGTTTCCAAGCCGGTAACGCCGACGTCGTTCGCGATCTGGCTTGGGAGCTGCCAGTGCTGGCGTTGTTCCGCATACTGGGCATCGGCGATGACCAGATTCCGCGCGTCAAGGAAGGATCGTGGAATCGAATCCTGTTCGTGTATGGTCGGCCGCAAGAGGAGGCGGATCAGGTCCGCGCCGCTGAGGGCATGGCGGCCTTCTGGCGCTATGCAGAACAATTGATCGAGGCGCGCACCCGCGAGCCGCGCGATGATTTCACCAGCGCTTTGGTCTGGACCACGGACGCAAACGGCGATCGTTTGACGCCGCAGCAGGCTGCTACCGTCGTGCTGAACCTGCTTTTTGCCGGTCACGAGACGACGACCGGAATTCTCGGCAATGCGTTCCGGCGGCTTCTTGCCGATCGCCAGTCTTGGGAAGCGATCCATGCCGATCCGTCGCTGATCCCGAACGCGATAGAGGAAGTGCTGCGGCTCGACTCCTCCGTGATCGCTTGGCGCCGACGCACGACGCAAGCCACGACAATCGCAGACGTGCCTATCCCGCCCAATTCCAAGCTGTTGCTGTTGCTCGGGTCCGGCAATCGTGACGCGGAAGTATTTCCAGATCCTGACCGTTTTGACATTCGCCGCGCCAATGCAAAGGACCATCTCGCCTTTGGCCACGGTGCGCACCTTTGCCTCGGCCGGCCGCTTGCACGGCTGCAGGCGAAGGTCGTGCTGGAGGAGTTTTCCGCCCGGCTCCCGAGCCTTCGATTGGCTCCGGACATAACCTTGAGGTTCCCACCGAACGTTTCGTTCAGAGGACCGCTTTCGCTGCCCGTCGTTTGGGACAAGTAAACTAAGCAATCGATCGTTAGAGGAAGACCAAACATGAAACGTATCCCGGTGATTCTTCTCGCCGCGCTGTTCGGATCGGCGAGCGCACTCGCACAGTCACCGAAAGTCAAGATCGGCTTCGTGAATACCTTCAGCGGCCCGAACGCATCGATCGGCAACGACGAGCGGGACGGGTTTGAACTTGCGCTCGACCACCTCGGACGCAAGATGGGCGGCATCGATGTCGAGGTCTTCTACGAAGATGACCAGATGAAGCCGGACGCCGGACGGCAAGTGACTGAGAAGCTGATTCAGGTCCACAACGTGGACTTCATTACTGGCTTCAACTGGTCAAATGTGCTGCTCGCTTCCCTGAAGCCCGCGGTGGATTCGAAAACATTTCTGGTCAGCGGGAACGCTGGTCCCTCGCAGATCGCTGGCGAACTCTGTTCCCCCTATTTCTTCTCTACGTCCTGGCAAAACGACCAGACGCCGATGGCGATGGGCGAGACGCTCAATCAACGTGGGGTGAAGAAGCTTTACATCCTGGCTCCCAACTATGCTGCGGGCAAGGATATGGCGGAGGGTGTCAAGAAAACCTTCAAAGGCGAATTGGTCGGCGAGGACTATACTCGCTGGCCCGGTCAACTCGATTTCTCTGCCGAACTGACGAAGGTGCGGTCGGTGAAGCCCGATGCGGTTTGGACGTTCTACCCTGGGCAAGCGGGAGCGCAATTCTTTCAGCAATATGCGCAGGCCGGGCTGAAGGATCAGATACCGTTATACTCGGTGTTCACGGTTGACGCCGTCACGCTTCCATTGATCAAGGACATTGCTCTCGGGCACTTGAGCACGCAGTCCTGGGTCCAGGACTTGGACAATCCGCAGAACAAGCGCTTCGTCACCGATTTCCGCAAGAAGTATGGTCGCTACCCGTCGTACTATTCGGCGCAACACTATGATGCGGCAATGCTGATCGACAGCGCGGTCAGAGCCACCAAGGGTAATGTCGCGAACAAGGATGCTGTGCGCGATGCCTTGCGGAAGGCTGACTTTGCATCAGTACGCGGAAAGTTCGCATTCAACAAAAATCACTTCCCGATCCAGGACTTCTACCTCCAGGAGGTAGTTAAGGACGCAGGAGGAGAGTTTACGATGCGGAGCGTCGGGGTAGTCCTGAGAGACCATAAGGACCTGTACGCGAGCAAGTGTTCCATGACCTGGTGAAAGCCGTTCGAGGTCATATGAAATGGGTGAGGCGAGTCGCCGGCCAAAAGGGGAGCGATGCGATGCAGGTCCTTCGAAGGGTGAGTTTCCGGCGCGCGACACGCTTAGTTAATGCCGGGTCGGATCCCGCATATTTCGAATAGTTGCGCGAACGTACTCCAACGCCAGATAGCCCACCATCGAAGCAATGATCCAGAACCAAAGAAAATCGCCGGGCCGACGAGTAAGCGCGTCAACGGTCGCGCAGACGATGAACCAGAGCGATAATCAGCCGCCGCCATCATGTCCCATGTAGCGATCCGCGCCTAAGCGTCCCAATCATTGTCGATAAACCCCAAAACGCTGGAGCGGCTAGACGAACAACTGCAGGGACAGAATCGGTGAACTGGCAAGAAATGCCCCAATGCCGAATCCAATAGTTCCGAGCACAATCGCTCCTAACGTCCCGTGATAGGTCCAACCGTGCGCCGCTCCGATCAGAGCACCAAGGCTAGCAATGGAGAGTGCAAAAATGAGTTGCGCAACGAATTTCAAGGTTTTCATTTTTGTTCCGCCAATTCGAATTTGCCTAATGAGCGTCCGACGCTGAAGCTGACCTATCCTCGACGTGGTGGGAAACTTATCCCTGCGCAAGTTTTCTTGTCAGTAACAAGCGCGTTAGCTTGCCGAAGCTGACGCTGCTGCCGATGGAATAGTCGCAAGCCCGCGACCCCGAAGGCATGGTCGCTCCACCCCCGAAAGCGGATATCGCGGTGATCGGTCTGCTGGTCCGACACTGAAGCGCGATCACAGGGAACCCCTCCGCGCCGGAGGCGTTTGAAGCAACGGGCGGGCGGAAGCCGTATCCCGGCCTCATCGTCGCTTCGCAAGACAGGAGAGCGCGATGAAACGAAAGCTCATCCTTGCGGTCACCCTGTGGCTTGGTGTGTCCACCGCCGCTCACGCGCAGGTCAGCTCGCCGACCAATGCGGCGAGCACGGTGACAGGCGCAATTGTGCCGTCCGGTCAAGGAGTGACCGGTGCAACGGGAGGAGGCCTCAGTGCGCCTGCGCCTGTGGCGGTGCCCTGTCCGTTCGGCGTATCGCTGAGTGCCAATCTGACGGCGTTCGGCTGCGCGTCCGATCCGCTTGGAGCCCCCACCTACCAGATTCCGGCGGCAGCAGGGGCCGTGATAACGGGACCGGTAGGCAGCATCAGTGCCAAGGCGCAAACCGTCACGCCCAACGTCACGTCGGGCGCTGGTAGTGCGGGCGGCGGTGGCCCATCGAGCGCGGGCTGCTTGGGCGTGATACCGTCAACGGCCGGTGGCGTCGGCGCACGCGATCTGTTCGGTGGCTTCGGATGCTAGCGCGTTCTCATGGGTCAATGGCGCCATGCTATCCGGAGCATAGCTGGTTGGTAGACCGTCGATGCTCTTCATGTTCTTCAGACTCCAGTATTTGCGGAGATTGTCGATGCCTTGCGCCGTCCAGTAGCGCACGAGGCTGCCGCGTTCCTGCTTGTAGTCGAACAGAGGCACGCCCATGCCGCACGAGGTCGACCGCAAGGCGGACGATCTGACGTGTACCCGGAAGCACGATCGGTCTCTCGTTTCTGCCGCCTAGCGGATGACGCGCACGCGGCTCTTTGGCTTCCCTTTTACGGCCGTGGCTTCGCTGGAGCGCATCTCTTGCGCTTCCTTTGCCAACCTCAATTCGCGTAGGCGCGCCATATTTTTGCGAATGGCGGTGGCCTCTGCTTGAACTTCTTGCACGGCTTTCGCACCGTCTTCAGCGGCGAAAGTCCGACGGGCTAATCTCGCGGCCTGTTCAGCCGAGGCGGAGTTGGCTCGCTTCACGACGTCTCCCACAGATTATGACTCGATTTCGCGGACTTCCTCGTGCAAACAGGCTGATGTATCGAGCGGCCCAGTCCCCGCAAGGGCATTCATGTGGGCGGATTCAATCCGCCGTGAAGCCGAACTCAGCGCGTTCGAATCAGTCGGGTCCGACGGAGCTTGTGCCTCGTAGATTGTTCCGCACGTGGGACACCTCAAGGTCCGGTGCTCAAACCCCGGTCTTCCAGGTACAATGCGCAGAACTTCCAAGCTAGCTGCACACATTGGACAGCGGGGCCACACCGTTTCGCGTGGTGAAAGCCTGTTAGCGAGTAGCGCGTCGGACATGGCACTCCCCTTTTTGCGAGGCGGGAGCACAACACTCTCAGTCACCGGCAGAGGCCACGGACAGGGCGGTGATAGATACTAGCCTACGCCCAGTCGACAGCTTCGTATACTAACAAGTGATCCGGCAACCCAGCGAATAGCCGCTCGCAGGGGTGACTTACGTGTCGAGCCCGTGGAACTTCTCTGGGGCGCTATTTGGAGGCACTCGGACGTTAACATAAGTTTTGTTAGAGGTAGTTAGTTCCGTCTCATTAGCGGAAGGCACGAGCTGTTGCCGGATAGTAGTAGCGCATTCGCCTGAAACAGACGACGTCCCTAAAAAGAGCGCCCCCGCAAACCAAGCACCCCTCACACGAGAGCTAACCTATGGAATTGCCACCTTCGGCGCGGACCGATGTCTCAGTTGAGTAAAAAGGCGCCGAATCGAACCAGATTCCTAGTGTTGAATTTCTTTCAAGCGAATGACGACGCCCGTCGGTTCGGGCTGGTGTGGAGTCAGCTTTGTAAAGTGCGTATCGCTCCAATCCGCAAGGCTTACCATCTCTCCGTCCTGAGCTTCCATCCCAGGAACTTCGAGCAGCTCCAGCACGTGAAGGCCCCTGGCGTCGAGAAAGAAAGTGTGATGTCCAAACAGCTCGCAGAATTGCGCGACTGCCGGATGATCCTCGGCAAGCACCTGTGCTCGAAATTGAGCCAGGGCCTTGCTTATCTGGGCGTCGTTCAACTTCATGAAATTGCTCCTGATCTTTGGCGCTTTAAACGCCGTTCCTCTGCATTTCGCCGCAGGGCCTTCGTCAGCGTTTCGAAATCATTCAAGGAAACGCTCCTCAGCCGGTGAGGTGCCCGGGAGACTTCGCCCGGAAGGGCTCGCCGCTTGAATGGATTTCGAAACTTCGATTTTCAGTCAGCTTATAGTGCGACGATGCAAGATGAGGTCTCACCGCGGCTGCAAACCTGCATCATCGCAATCGGCACTAGAACATCGTGAGTTCGATCACGCCGCCTTCGATCTCGCCGCGTGCGAGTCTCGCGCGAGCAACTCGCTCGAACGCGTTTCGATGTTTGTGGAAATAGCTGAAGGCTTGATTCTGGGTCCGAAAGGTCGTCTGGAGACGGCACACCTGTCGGGCCGCGCCGATCGCCAAAACGAAAGTGACGGCCTCTCCCTTGCCTTGCTCAGCTTCGGGCACGATCCGGACATCTTTTGACATTGGTCCATCCTATCGGCGCGAAAGAGCATCAGATCGGCGCCCGACTGAGCCGTTCGCCAACAGTCGAATTCGAGCGTTCGCGTTAGTTCGGATGCGCTTTTTTGCGCTTCTTCTTCGTGGGCCGTGGGAAGAGCAGCAGCCTTGTTGAGCCATCGCAACCCAAGAGCGCGGTTGGATTTGGCTATGGTTGCTTAGGGCCAGTGGGCGCAACGCTGGGAAGTGGGCGGGTCGGTCGCCTGTCATTGGGTTTCTTGATGGGAGCAGCGATCAACCCTTCGCGGATAGCCTGCTTCCGAGCCAGCTTGCGCGCGCGGCGAATGGCTTCGGATTTCTCGCGCGCCGCCTTTTCCGACGGCTTCTCATAGAAGCTTGCCCGCTTCATTTCTCTAAACACGCCTTCGCGTTGCATTTTCTTTTTTAGAACTCGAAGTGCTTGCTCGACATTATTGTCGCGAACCAAGACTTGCATTCGTCAGAACTCCTAATTCGCCGCGTCATTTCTGGAAGCACGCAGCCTATCCGTCTTTAGCAATTTCTGCTGGAGATCGATCGCCAGCGGACGTCATCAGACCCGCAGGTTTTCTGCGCTGCTTTTGCCACGCTTGGGATCGACTTTGACTTCGTAAGAAATCTTTTGGCCCTCGGCCAAGCCAGAAAGCCCCGCGCGTTCTACCGCGCTGATGTGAACGAAGACGTCGTTTCCGCCGTCATCCGGAGCGATGAACCCAAACCCCTTTTGGCCATTGAACCACTTCACTGTACCCGTCGCCATGCGATGCATTCCTTTTGTTACTACCGATTCATCTGCTCGCCACCCGAGGGAGACCTCGCTCATCTTGCCAAAGCTCCATGGCATGACCGTCACCTAGCGCCGTGGCCTCAACCACAGCCGAGCCGACTTCATTACAGAAAAGGTATGGCGAGAGAGGACTTCGGCCGTCGGGGCCAAAAATGAAGGCGTGATACGATCACCGCTGCGCTTTCCTTGAAAGGCGAAAGCACAACCGTCTCTCAGTCACCGACTGCCCGAAGCTCTTAGTCGATGATAACTCACTATACGCCAAATTTGAGCGAGAACTAAGCTAATTCTTGAGAAGGATGCGCCGAGATGGTTCCCAAGCGCAAGATTGATCTCAGGCAAGGAGGCCAAAGCCGGTCCCCGTGCGTTCTACGCGCATGGAAATCCATGTTGTTCGAGTTACCACCGACGACCGAGAGCACCGGATTTGGCTGGCAGCGGTGCCGCGCGAGGCAGCCGTGGACCGTGTCCTCGACACAATTCCTGAGGGCTGGACGGCAACTCTGATGGAAAGACGGCTGAGCGGAGAAGAAGTCATGAATCTCAAGATGACACCGGGGGAAGTCAGAGAGCTGTCCCCGAACAAGCGGGTGTCCTAGGGTGCATTGTCCACTCCCGCTTGGCAGCTTCAGAACTTCTCCCTAAGTCGGCAAATGCAGACCAAATGTCGGCTAAGGGTCCCCAGAAGCTGAAAGTTTGAAAGCCGCACTGGACTTGGCATTTGGGCCAGATCTGGGCTCATGATCGAGCAGTTCGCAGCCTTATTCGAGAAGGATACGCCAAATTCGGTATTCGAACATGACGAATGGATGCGGCGCTGACGCTCATGGTCAACTTCGGTTCCCTTGCACTGCAACGGATCAGCCGCGACGATCCTTCCTTACCCTCTTCCCGAGTTCGGCGTTTGCCGGCTGCGGTCGATGTTTCTTTTTCTTCCCGAACCGCGGCTCGCTGCCGAATTTCGACCCGCCTTCGCCATGGGGCTTGCCACGCTGCTTCTGTCCTGTCGCGTCACGAGAGTTGTCGCTTCGACGAGAACTGTGATCGGTGTCGCCGGCTTCGCGCCAAAGCGAGTGTGACCGCTTTCCCGAAGGTGCCTGAGCTCTGGGACTGTTTGCCAGTCGCTCGATGCGGATGTTGTCCTCCTTATCCGGACGTCGTATCTTGACGGCGAAGGATCCTGCGACCCGCTCGGAAATTTCGAACTCGGTGGTGGTGTCCAGAATCCGGATGGCGCCGATGTCACGCTTGTCGATGCCGCCACGACGGCAAATCATCGGCAAGAGCCAGCGCGCTTCCGCATTCTTTTTTCGTCCAATGGCGGCCCGGAACCATACGCTGGCCTCTGCCATGCCGTGACGCGACGATGATTTTCCCGTCTTCGAGCGGGGCCTGGTGGGGCCATCGCCGCGCGACGTTCGCACGTTTTCCCGACCGCGGTCGTCACGAGGTCGGCCGCCATCCTGGCCGGGATCGAGAATGTCTTCGGGCGAAGGAAGCCGCGCGCGATAAAGCCGAGCGAGCGCCGCGGCGATATCCTCGGGCGACCGCTGGGCAAGCATTGCCCGCGCCAGGATCAGATCGTCGGCGGTCATCTCCTCAGTGAACACCGCATCCTGCAGCATGCGTTCATGATCGAGCTTGCGGATTTCATCCGCTTGAGGAGCTGTGCCCCAGATGGCAGCAATGCCAGATAGATTCAGCAGCAGTTCCGCACGCCGTTTTCGTGCGGGCGGCACCAGCAGGATGCTGACACCCTTTCGGCCCGCACGGCCGGTGCGGCCTGAGCGATGCTGCATGACCTCCGCGTCTTTTGGCAGATCCGCATGAATGACGAGGTCAAGGCTCGGCAGGTCGATGCCGCGCGCCGCCACGTCGGTCGCGACGCAGACGCGTGAACGTCCATCCCGCAACGCCTGCAGCGCCTGGGTTCGCTCGTTCTGGGTCAATTCGCCGGAGAGAGCGACCACGGAAAAACCACGCTCCAGGAGCGCCGCCTGCAAATGTCTGACAGCATCTCTCGTGTTGCAAAACACAAGCGCGCCCGGCGACTCGAAAAACCGCAATACGTTGACGACTGCGTGCTCGACATCGCTCGGGGCAATTCGAAACGCGCGGTACTCGATATCGGCATGACCACCTTCGTCGCCCGCAACCTCGATCCGAAAGGCCTGTTGCTGATGCTGCTTTGCCAGCGCAACGATGCCACGCGGAAAAGTCGCCGAGAACAACAACGTGCGGCGCGTGTCCGGCGTGATCTTGAGGATGAATTCCATATCCTCGCGAAAACCGAGATTGAGCATTTCATCGGCCTCGTCGAGGACGACAGCCTTCAATTCCGAGATGTCGAGATGACCGCGCCGCAAGTGATCGCACAATCGGCCGGGCGTCCCGACTACGATGTGAGCGCCCGCGTCAAGCTCGCGCTGTTCGCGGCGCGGATCCATGCCGCCGACGCAGGAGACGACGCGCCCATCCGCATATTGATAAAGCCATGCGAGTTCACGATGGACCTGCAAGGCGAGGTCGCGCGTTGGCGCGACGATCAAGGCAAGCGGCGCGGCAGCCCGCTCAAACCGCTCGACCCTGCCCAGAAGGTTCCTTGCGATTGCCAGCCCGTAAGCGACGGTCTTGCCTGAGCCGGTTTGGGCCGAAACGAGAAGGTCGCGGTCGACAGCTTCGTCTGCAAGCACGGCGATCTGAACAGGGGTTGGCCGATCGTAGCTGCGCTCGGCTAGAGCTCGGGCGAGCGTCGGACTTGTGGTCGGAAATGACACGAGATGGAAAACCTTGGTTGGTTCAGGCAGAGAACGCCGAGCCGAGTGACTTGAAGCTGCGTGCCGGCAGACGGGACAGTCGCACGTGTGGCGAATTGATTTAGATGCTTTACGCCAAGAGAGGCCAAATCACCATGCCCCGCATGCCGCATCGCATGGTGGACGCAGAGCGAGGCCCGCCGGCCTGCCCGAACCTGCTATATCCAGCCTGTTCGAGCCTTCTCGCTGCATATTGAGGACCTTTGCGAATGTCGAGGGAACTGTTTCGGCGAGCAGGCCAGATTCGATCGAAAGTGTGCTGGCAGAACCGCGCGCCATGATGCGGAAGCGATCAGGTTTCTCGCCAGGAAAGCGATGCTCGAGATGAACGTTCTGCTCTCCAACATAGCCTAGATCGTTGAAGGCCTTGCGAAGGACACTCAGATAAACATCTTCTTCTTCAGCATTGGCGGCGTGCCAGAGCACTCCAATTCTGGCAATCTTCCGGAGCGACTGTGCATGAGTTCCTGGCGTCCACGGCAGTGTGGCGGCGCCAAGAAGCGCCATAAATTCGCGTCGTCTCATGGATGTGCCCCCGATCGAACAAATCCTCTCGATTCAGAATAGCATAGATCGGATACCGTTGGATCGGGTCAGCTTTTCGGATCAAAAGCCGTCGATGACGACCAGGCGCGCGACTTCCGCTTAACCTTGGGGAGCCGAGGTTTTTCGGTCCTCGACCTACTTTGCATGGGGTTGTTTTCGCGATTTGTGTCCAGGCTCTGCGCTGCAGCGCCGCATGGCGTGTCGAGACGTTCTAGCCCGCGCCGAGCGCAACCGCGATCTGGTAGGTCGCGAAGCTGGCGAGATAGGCCAGCGTCAGCATGTAGAAGAAGGTCACCGCCATCCACTTCCAGCTTCCGGTCTCGCGGCGGATCACCGCCAGCGTGGAGGCGCATTGCGGGGCGAAGATGTACCAGACCAGGAACGACAGCGCGGTGGCCAGACTCCATTTGGTCGCCAGCATCTGGCCGATCTGCTCGGCGGCTTCCTTGCCGCCTTCGATCGAGTAAACCGTTCCGAGCGCGGCCACCGCGACTTCGCGCGCCGCCATGCCGGGGATCAGGGCGACCGCGATCTGCCAGTTGAAGCCGAGCGGCGCCAGCAACGGCTCCAGCGTCTTGCCGATCCAGGCGGCGATGCTGAAATCGATCGCAGGCTCGGTCGCGCCTGCCGGCGGTTGCGGGAACGAGGCAAGGAACCAGATCACCACCATCATGGCGAAGATCGTGGTGCCGGCGCGCTGCAGGAACATGAGCGCCCGCGTGTAGGTGCCGAGCACGATGCTCCTCAGCCGCGGCAGCTTGTAGTCGGGCAGCTCCAGCATGAACGGCGCTGGCTGATAGTCGCGCAGCATGAAGAATTTGATCAGGAACGACATCAAGAGCGCGCTGGAGATGCCGGCGGCATAGAGGCCGAACATCACGAGGCCGCGGACATTGAACCACCCCCATACCTGCTCGTCCGGGATGAAGGCGGAGATGATCAGGGTGTAGACGGGAATGCGCGCCGAGCAGGTCATCAGCGGCGCGATCAGGATCGTGGTGAGGCGGTCGCGGCGGTTGTCGATCACGCGCGTCGCCATGATGCCGGGGATGGCGCAGGCAAAGCTCGACAGAAGTGGGATGAAGGCGCGGCCGTGCAGCCCGGCGCCGCCCATGATGCGGTCCATCAGGAACGCCGCGCGCGCCATGTAGCCGAAATCTTCCAACAGCAGGATGAACAGGAAGATGATGACGATCTGCGGCAGGAACACCACGACGCTGCCGACGCCCGAGATCACGCCGTTCTGCAGGAAACTCTGCAGCAGCCCGCCGGGAAGCGTGTCATGCACGAATTGGCCCAGCGCGCCAAAGCTCGACGACAGCAGTTCCATCAGCGGCTGCGCCCAGGCGAACACCGCCTGGAACATGACGAACAGGATCAGCGCGAGGATTAAGAGTCCCGCCACCGGATGCAGTACGAGGGCATCGATCCGCGCGGTCCAGGTGTCGGGCCGCGTCGGCAGGCTGACGCTCTCGCCGATGATGCGGTCGGCCTCGCGCTGGGTGGCACGGAGCTGCGCGGCGGTCAGCGGCTGCCAGCGGTTCTCTTGCGCCGGCACCTTGCCGCCGCCGGCGGCGATCTCGTCGGTGAGGCGCAAGAGCTCGGCGGTGCCGCCCTTGCGCACGGCGATCGAGGTGACCACGGGGATGCCGAGCGCCGCGGAGAATTTCGGCACATCGACGGTCACGCCGCGGCGCGTCGCGATGTCGAACATGTTCAGTACCAGCGCCAGTGGACGGCCGGTCGCCTTCAATTCGAGCACCAGGCGGATGGTCAGGCGCAGGTTGGTCGCATCCGCCACGCAGAGCACGAGGTCCGGCTGCGCCTCGCCGGGCGTGCGGCCGAGCACCATGTCGCGGGTGATCTCCTCGTCCGGACTGCGGCCGCGCAGCGAATAGGTGCCGGGGAGGTCGACCAGCGAGACCTGGCGCCCTTTCGGCGTGACGAAGAAGCCTTCCTTACGCTCCACGGTGACGCCGGGGTAGTTCGCCACCTTCTGCCGGCTGCCGGTCAGGGCGTTGAACAGCGAGGTCTTGCCGCTGTTGGGCGTGCCGACCAGGGCGAGATGCAGCGGCGGAGCTTCCATGATCGCGGGTCCAGACTTGCTAGCCGACGATGACGGCCATGGCCTCGCGGCGGCGGACGGCGATGGTGACGTTCTCGACACGCACCGCAATCGGGTCGCGTCCGACCGCGCCCTCGTGCAGCACCTCGACCCGCGCGCCCTCGACGAAGCCAAGCTCGATCAGCCGGCTCTCCAGCTCCGCAGCCGTCAGTGCCGAGCCAGTCTTGTCGGCGGCAATGCGACGGATCACGCCGGAATAGCCGCGTTTGGCCAATCCGAGAGGAAACTGCGTGGCTGTGCCGTTTGCATCGTTCATGGCCTGTCATTTCAACCGCCGGGCGGCAGGTCAAGCACATGACTTGCAATCGCGCGTGAGCTTAGAGCGATTATAAATTGGTCAAGCCAAATCACCCCGGGACGGCGTCCGGGGCGCTTCTTGCGTGCTGATGTGGATCAGGCCTGCGGGCGCGACTCGATTCCGGCGCCACCACCGCCGCCGCCATTGGCGCGCGTGCGGAAGTAGTCGAGCACGAACAGGCGAATCGCCGACGACAGGTTGCCCTGCTGGCGGTTGCTGTCGATCTCGCCGACCAGCTCCGACAAAGTCATGTCGCGCGTGCCGGAGATTTCCTTCATGCCGTTCCAGAAAGCTTCTTCGAGGCTGACGCTGGTCTTGTGGCCCGCGACCACGATCGAGCGTTTGACGACGGGCGACTTCATGACGCGTCTCCGTCGCCGAGCCGATGCTGATCGAGCAACGCCTTCGCGCGTTCGCTGCGCTGTTGCTCCTGCGCGCGCTCCGACTTGCTGCGACCAAACCGCGCACGATTGGCGTCGGCTTGCTTCGCCGCCGATTCCTTTGCGGCGCGCTTCCTGAATCGATTCAGATTGACGACATCACCCATGCTCGTCTCCATTATGCGAAGACCGCAGGAAAAGAGCGACAGCGTCGCGGAAAAACAGACTCAATAGCCATCCAGAATCCCCGTGTGCCCACGTCTGATAGCATCAATAACCGGATTTCGCTCTGCGAAAACCAAATTTATTGTGCTCTAGCACGGGCGTACGCGATGGCAATACTGAATAATGGCGCGCGTCGTTCAGCCGTTATGATCCATAATAATAACAAGCCGCCGCAATGCGCGCTGATGCAGCGGTTCGTTGCCTAACCGGGGTGTGTCATTTTGTCCGGCTGTACAAGACGGTCGAATTCCGCAGCCGTTACAAAGCCAAGCCGCAACGCTTCTTCCTTGAGTGTAGTGCCGCGCGCATGCGCTTCCTTGGCGACCTTCGCGGCATTGTCGTAGCCGATCTTCGGCGCAAGCGCGGTCACCAGCATCAGCGACCGCTGCATTAAGTCGCGGATGCGTTTTTCGTCGGCGCGTATTCCGCTCACGCAGTTCTCGGTGAACGAGCGCGCCGCGTCGGCCAGCAATTGAATGGAATGTATCATACAATATGCCAGCAGCGGTTTGTAGACGTTAAGTTCGAAATGACCCTGGCTGCCGGCCACCGTGATTGCGGTTTGATTGCCGAACACCTGGCAGCAGACCATGGTCATCGCCTCGCACTGGGTCGGGTTGACCTTGCCGGGCATGATCGAGGAGCCGGGCTCGTTCTCCGGCAGGATCAATTCGCCGAGACCCGAGCGCGGACCGGAGCCGAGCAGGCGGATGTCGTTGGCGATCTTGAAGAGGCCGGTCGCAACCGAGTTGATCGCGCCGTGCGCGGAGACATAGGCGTCATTGGAGGCCAACGCCTCGAACTTGTTCGGCGCGCTGGTGAACGGCAGCTCCGTGATGTCAGCGACGTGCTTGGCGAAGGTCTTGGCGAATTTCGGTTTCGAGTTGAGGCCGGTGCCGACCGCCGTGCCGCCTTGCGCGAGGGGAAACAGTTCCTTCACCGCAACGCGCAGCCGCGCCAGTCCGCTCTCGACCTGAGCGGCGTATCCGGAAAACTCCTGGCCCAGCGTCAGCGGCGTCGCGTCCTGGGTATGCGTGCGGCCGATCTTCACGATCGCTGAAAACGCTTTCTCCTTGTGCCGCAGCGCCCGGTGCAATTCATCCAGCGCCGGAATAAGATCGGCGACGATGTTTCGGGCGGCGGCGATATGCATGGCCGTCGGGAACGAATCGTTCGACGATTGGCTCATGTTGACGTGATCGTTGGGATGCACCGGTTCCTTGGCGCCGAGCTTGGCGCCGAGCAGCTCATTGGCGCGGTTGGCGATCACCTCGTTGAGGTTCATGTTGGTCTGGGTGCCGGAGCCGGTCTGCCACACCACCAGCGGGAAGTGATCGTCGAGCTTGCCGTCGATCACCTCGCGCGCGGCGCGGGCGATTGCGCCGGCACGCCGCGCATCGAGCAGGCCGAGTTCGTGATTGGTCTCGGCGGCCGCCAGCTTGACGATGCCGAGCGCGTGGATGATCGCGATCGGCATGCGGTCGTTGCCGATGCGAAAATTCTGCCGCGATCGCTGCGTCTGCGCGCCCCAATAGCGGTCCGAGGGAACCTCGATCGGCCCGAAACTGTCGGTCTCGGTGCGGGTGGAATTTGTCTTTGGAGATCGGGCCATAATGAACGTCCAATGCGCGAGAAAAGGACGTTCAGTGTATCTTGCAGAACGCGCGCCGACTATTTCTTGCGAAAGCGGTCGAAGCGCACCACGGTCGCGCCTTCGTTGTCCTTCGGCGGCTCGTCCGCGGCCGCCGGCTCCGGCGCCGTGGCCGGCAGGGCAGGGGACGCAGGAACGGCCGGCAGCTTCGCGGCAGGCGCTTCAGCCGCCTCCTGCGCCTCGAACTGCAAGCCGAACTGCACCGACGGATCGAAAAAGCTCTTGATGGCGGCAAAGGGAACCACCAGCCGCTCGGGAATGCCGCCGAACGACAGGCCGACCTCGAAGCGATCTTCGCTGACCACCAGGTCCCAGAACTGGTGCTGCAGGATGATCGTCATCTCCTCCGGATATTGCGCAAGCAGCCGCGGCGACAGCTTTACGCCGTCGGCCTTGGACAGGAAGGTGATGAAGAAATGATGCTCGCCCGGCAGTCCGTGCTCGGCCGCATCGCTCAGCACGCGACGGAGCACTCCGCGCAGCGCGTCCCGCGCCAGCACGTCATATCGGATGTGATCGGTCGCCATGATCTTCCTTGCAAGTCATCAAACAATCGGGCCCGGCCGGTAGCCGACTCGCCTTTCGGCGATATGCTACCCCGCCCGCACGCGCAGGTCAGTAGGCCGGCGGGGCGGAATTTAGGGTAGCTGCCACGCTTCTCGGTGAGTCAAAAGCAGCAAAATGAAAGTGGAGGCTTCTGTTGCCAGGTGCCTCCGAACCCCGCCTGACGGAGCTTAACCCGTCAGGACTTTAAAGTGGTCTTTCAAACTGCGTTACGCAGCCTGAGCAACCGGAGCATAGTTGTCGTTGGCAACTATAGCAGTAGCCCGATAACGGCGGAACAATACCGGGAAAAAACACGCCCTTTACGCCCTCGTCGATCCTGTTTCGCCCCCGCCGAAGCCCGCTCTCTGGGAACGGGCTTTGGTGGAGGCGCCGGGTACCGCCCCCGGGTCCGAATGGTTTATTGCGACGGCCATTTATTTCCATAGCCGGCAAGCCGGCACCCTCAATATAGGGGCCAAAGGTTGAGAAAAACAGTGCCGGAAAACCACGCTTTCGGACCAATGAAACCGGCCCGTGGGGCTTGGCCGCCTTGGAATGGCCGTTCTAGGTTTCTGCCATGTCGCCCGATTCCCAACCGGCCGCTGTTCCGGAACCGGATCTTTCTGCACCCAATCCACCCAATCCGCCCGGCCTGGCCGAACTGTTTTTCGCCTTCGCCAGGATATCGCTTGCGGGCTTTGGCGGCGTGCTGGTCTGGGCGCGGCGCGGCATCGTCGAGCAGCATCGCTGGATGACGGCGGATGAGTTCAACGAAACCTATGCGCTCTGTCACTTCCTGCCCGGTCCGAACATCGTCAATCTCTCGTTCGTGTTCGGCTCGCGCTTTGCAGGCTTTGCCGGCGGGCTAGCCGCCTTTACCGGCCTGATCACGCCGCCCATGCTGATCGCGATGGTCCTCGCGGCGCTTTATTCGCATTACGGAGAGATCGACGCGCTGCGCCGGACCCTTGCCGGTATTTCCTGCGCCGCCGTAGGACTTCTGATGGCGGTCGTGCTGCGCATGATGATGCCGTTGGTCAGGAAGCGCGACGTGGCGGGCATGCTGACGTTGATCGCCGTGTTCCTTGCGATCGGGACGTTGCGGCTGCCGCTCCAGGTGGTGCTGCTGATCGCCGTCCCGCTCAGCTTGTTGATCACCTGGATAATGCGCAGGCGGGAGGCCGCATGAACGCCGCCGGCCAGCTCTGGACGCTCGTCTGGACTTTCGCTTTGATGTCCTTTTTTGCGGTTGGCGGCGCCAATTCCGCCATTCCTGAAATGCATCGCGTTGCGGTCGACGTCCACCACTGGATGACCGACAAGCAATTCGCCGACGCCTCCGCGATCTCGCAGCTCTCGCCGGGGCCGAACGTGCTGATCGTGACCCTGATCGGTTATTCGGTCGCAGGGGTTGCCGGGGCACTGGCGGCAATGCTCGCAATGTGCGGTCCGACGGCATTCCTCGCTTATTATGTCAGGGGGCTGTTGCGCCGTTCCAGCGGCTCGCGCTGGCCGGCCATCCTCCAGGCGGCGCTGGTTCCGTTGTCCATTGGTCTAATGGCGGCGAGCGCGCTGATCCTGGCACTTGCCTCCGACCGCAGCTCGGCGGCGGCAATGCTTACAATTGTCGCAGCCGCGCTGGCCGTTTCCACAAAACTCAATCCGTTCTGGATATTGGCGGCCGGGGGGCTCTTGGGTTTCGCTGGCGTTGTCTGACGAAAATCGCTAGCAAGGTCCCGGGAATAGATCTCCAAGCCATGCATAATGGGCGGAAAACCTTCTTTGGGGGGAGTGACGTATGAGTGAAACGCCGAGCCAGGCGACTGGCGATTCCTGGATGCCAAAATGGGTCAAGGGCCCGCAGGACTTCGTCGGCGGGATAGCGCTGATGGCCTTGGCGCTGTTTTCGCTATGGGCCTCGCGCGATCTGCAGGGCATGCACGGATTCTCCTTCGGCGCTGGAACCGCGCCGCGCATGTTCGGCGGCCTGTTGTTCGCGTTGGGCTTCGGCGTGGCGCTGGTCGGTATCTTCAGCGAGGGGGCGCCGATCCAGAAATATCACTGGCGTGGTCCGTTCTTCGTCTCGCTGGCAATCATCTCCTTTGCTTTCACGATCCGTCCTCTGGGGCTCATCGTCTCGGCTTTCGCGAGCTTCATGATCGCGGCGCTCGGAACGCCGGAAACGAAGTGGACAGAAGCCATCATCGTCGGAATTTGTCTGACGGTCGGGTGCGCCCTGCTGTTTCCCTATGCGCTGGGGCTGCCGTTCCAGCTCTTCCCGCGTTTCATGATTCAGTGAGGGCACGATGGCCGATCTCGTTCAAAATCTCGCCCTCGGCTTTGGCGTCGCTTTTACCCCGATCAACCTGATGCTCTGCCTGATCGGCGCGCTGGTCGGCACGCTGGTCGGCGTTTTACCCGGCATCGGCACCATCGCAACGGTGGCGATGCTGCTCCCGATCACCTTCGGTCTGCCGCCGGTCGGCGCCCTGATCATGCTCGCCGGCATTTATTACGGTGCACAGTATGGCGGCTCGACGACGTCGATCCTGGTCAATATTCCCGGTGAAGCGACATCAGTCGTTACCACGCTCGATGGCCATCAGATGGCCAAGCAGGGCCGTGCCGGTCCGGCGCTCGCGATTGCCGCGATCGGCTCCTTCTTTGCCGGCTGCGTTGCGACCGTGCTGATCGCCGTGCTCGGCGCGCCGCTGACCAAGCTCGCGCTGGCGTTCGGTCCGGCCGAGTATTTCTCGCTGATGGTGCTCGGCCTGATCTTTGCGGTGGTGCTGGCGAAGGGGTCGGTGCTCAAGGCGATCGCGATGATCGCGTTCGGGATCCTGTTGTCCATGGTCGGCTCCGACATCGAAACCGGCGCCTCGCGCATGGCGTTCAACATTCCGGAACTCGCCGATGGTCTCGGCTTCGCCACGGTGGCGATGGGCGTGTTCGGCTTTGCGGAGATCATCCGCAACCTGGATGCGGGCGCCGGGCTGAACCGCGACCTGGTGCAGCAGAAGATCACCGGCCTGATGCCGACCAAGAAGGATCTGATCGATTCGGCGCCGGCGATCGGCCGCGGCACCGTGCTCGGCTCGATCCTCGGCATCCTGCCGGGCGGTGGCGCGGTGATCGCCTCGTTCGCCTCCTATACGCTGGAAAAGAAGATATCGAAGGATCCCAAGCGCTTTGGCCGCGGTGCGATCGAGGGCGTTGCCGGCCCGGAAAGCGCCAACAACGCGGCGGCGCAGACCTCGTTCATCCCGCTGCTCACACTCGGCATCCCGCCGAACGCGGTGATGGCGCTGATGGTCGGCGCCATGACCATCCACGGCATCGTGCCGGGCCCGCAGGTGATGCAGAAGCAGCCCGAGCTGGTCTGGGGCATGATCGCCTCGATGTGGCTCGGCAACCTGATGCTCATCATCATCAACCTGCCGCTGGTCGGCAT
>Ga0187815_10000097_pt1 | contig 42097 bp, 45 predicted proteins | sample NC_S_5_FD_132962 | JGI IMG/M metagenome (GOLD analysis project Ga0187815, IMG submission 132962) | Wetland sediment microbial communities from Neuse River Estuary, North Carolina, USA - ASW-S_5 | ecosystem: Environmental > Aquatic > Freshwater > Wetlands > Sediment | place: USA: North Carolina... | reverse complement strand
TCGACGCCGAGCGGCATCGCGGCCTGTCGTCGGCGGAGGCGATCTTCGAGGCCTGCAGCGTGCGCTTCCGCCCGATCCTGATGACGACCCTGGCGGCGATGTTTGCCGGCATCCCGCTGGTGATCGCCACCGGCCCCGGCACCGAGCTGCGCCGGCCGCTCGGCATCACCATCATCGGCGGATTGTTCGTCTCGCAGATTCTGACGCTCTACACGACGCCGGTGATCTATCTCCTGATCGACAAGCTGCGGCGGCGTTCCGAGCCGGGGCGGGTGGTCGCGCCCGCTGAATAGTTTCATTCCGTCGCCGCGAAGGGTATAGCGGGCTCATGTCAGATCAAGTCGAGCCCGAGCAGTCGATCGCGGACTGTCCGCATTGCGGCAAGCCGATGCCGCTCTGCATCTGCGACAGCGTCACGCCGATCGAGAACCGCATTTCGATCCTGATCCTGCAGCATCCGCAGGAGCAGGATCGCGCGCTTGGTACGGCGCGGCTGACCGCACGCCACTTCAAGGATGCCGTGCTCAAGATCGGCCTGTCGTGGCCGAGCCTGTCAAAAGCGCTCGGGCGGCCGGTGCATGATCCCTCACGCTGGGCCGTGCTCTATCTCGGCTCAGCGAAGGCAAGCGAGCTCGAAACCGATGCCGAGATCGTCGCCATCGATCGTAAGGGCGAGATGGAGGAGGGGCAGCGCGCGATCCTTCGGGATATCGAAGGCATCGTGCTGCTCGACGGCACCTGGAGCCAGGCCAAGGCGCTGTGGTGGCGCAATGCCTGGATGTTGAAATGCCAGCGCGTGATCCTCGGACCGCGGCAGCCCTCGCGCTACGGCCATCTGCGCAAGGAACCGCGGCGCGACGGACTGTCTACCATCGAAGCGGCAGGCCTCATGCTCGGCGCACTGGAGAAGCGGCCCGACATCGCCGCGACACTGAACGCAAGCTTCGAACGGATGCTGGCCCGCTACCGCGAGGTCCAGCGCGCCATGCCGGAGCTTGCGCCTAGGCCGAAGAAGCGGGATTTCCGAAGGCGGCGGCGGAACTGAGCCGGGCTCGGATGCGGTTGGCGCGGCTGCAGCCGTCCGTCCCTTTTGGCACTTCACAAAGTTGCGAGGGCGTTTGTCGCCATTCGAACGCGTGCTTGGCGGGCGGACACCAAGGAGCACGACGCAGAGGGATAAATGCGGCGGGCCATTCCGGCTTCGCCGAAATGAACGGAGGAGTCTCATGTCTCGTAAATTGTCCGCAGCCGCACTGCTCGTGCTCGTCAGTGCGAGCGGGTTGGCCACCAGCGCCAACGCGTTTCAGCCGCGCAAGCACTGCGATCTGCTCGATTGGTGGCCTTGCTCGACCCACGTGAACGAGCCGCAGGTGCACTCGCGGTCGAAGCAGCGTCCCAGCACCGTGCCGGTCACGCACCAGTTCAACTACACCGATCCGCGCTTCAACCAGGCCATGCAGGACGCTGGCGGTGGTGGCGGTGGCGGCGGTGGTGGTGGTGGTGGTGGTGGTGGTGGTGGTGGTGGTGGCGGAGGTGGCCGCTAAACGCGATTGTCAGGGTTTTTGGCGCCGCCGGCATGATCCGGCGGCGTTTCCTGTTGCCATAAAGTATCTGTAAGGGCTGGCGAAACCGGCTGAGGCCGCCTCGGTTGCCTATCCCGGACAGGGCGTATATGAGTGCCCCCGATGGGGCCACGTGGCGGAGTGGTTACGCAGCGGTCTGCAAAACCGTTTACACCAGTTCAATTCTGGTCGTGGCCTCCAATAAATTCAATGACTTAGAAGGTTCCGCTCTGGCGAATTCTTTCACGTCAGAGATTCGTCAGCCAAGCCAGTGCGGCCAAACGACGAGAACGCCCGTCTTCGTGTCGAGGAGCTTCACACAGTCGTCGACCCGGCCGGCCTCATCGTAAATCCACTGGAACCGGCGGGGATCGTAGTCCTTCATCTTCGAGAGCCCCTGCTCATACGGCAGCGCGTGGGCCGTATAGGCCAGTTTGGCCATCTCTAGGGCCTTGTACAGGAGACCTGCTCCTGGACCATCGGTGCGGCCTGTCGTCCACGGTGCTGAATGCACCGTGGTGTTGCTTTCTTCGACGTAGCGCTTGGCCTTCGCCCTTCGAATCTCCGGCTCGTGCTTGACCATGCTCGCGTGCTTCCGACATGTGGCGCTCTCACCCGGAAAGGACGCTGCGCGCATCCTGCGACGCGCGCAACCATGGCTGTGGAAAACCGGTAGCCCGGAATAACGCGGGGCCGGAGCCCCGCGCTGCTACGGATCGACGCCAAGGCGTGAACGTCAGGCCCGTCCGGCCAAATGGCCTATGTCTTCGAACAGCGAAAGTGCCATCACCTCGGCGCAGCCCTGCAGGTCGGAGATCTCAAGGCCGTCCGCATATGCACGGGCGCACCGGACCTTTGCCATCATCCCTTCGATAGTGGTCGCCCGGAGATGAGAGGTCCGCTCCTCGAGCCGTTCATATTCCCTGTACAGCTTGTTTGCCTTTCGTTTTGCTGTCCTGAAGCCGCGCGGGTAACGCTCGCTGGCCCACCACGAATCGAAAGCTGCAATGATTTCATCAGCACGCGCGCGCGCTGCCGGAGACGGCTCGACCAATCGATAAAATAACGTCATATCTTCATTGTCGCCCAGCATCGTAGAGACTGGCCATTTCGCCGGTCGAAGCTTTCCAACGAAGTACTCGCAGTCCCAAGCAAGCTCGCGCGATTTCAGCTTGTCGCTCTTGTTCACCGGCAGGCCGAGATGCGCATCTTCCTCTCGCCATTCCAACACCTGGGGTAACGGCAGCCTGCTGGCTTGCTCATCCATTTTGTTGACCAAGCGGTCTTGTTGGCACCACGCTTTCCAGGCCGACACGCACTGATCGGCCAAAGCGATCAATTCGGCATCGGGGTGCCCGTCGGCCGTAGGCAGGGCGGGCATGGCGGTGGGAACGGCGGCGGCGATCGGAAGGGCAACAAGACTATTCATCAGGAAACTCCTACGCGTTGGTTGTGGAGACGCCTGCGCTGCTTGCGCGGGCGCGAGATGGTCGCGCCGCAAATCGGATTTTGTGATGGTCATGGTTTGCTCGCTGCTTTCGGCTCTGACAGCCTCGCCGGCGACGGGCCGGCAGCCGGGGGTTCAGAATCCGCCAGCGAGACGGATCGACGGCTTTTAAGCCTTTCGGCTCTGGACATGGCGCGCCGCCCCCGGCATAAAGCCAGAGTGAGCGCGCCCGCCAAGGCGTGCTATTGCGCTACGGAGCCCGCCAAGGCCCCATGCGCCTCGGCAGCTCTCGGCGCCAACCGAAAGATTGCCATATCGCTGGTCCGGGTTCTGACACCCAGCAACAGAATCACATCGAACGGCTGATTTGCCAAGCCCCTCCGGGGCGGCTTTCGCGCGTCTATTGCGTCCAAAGCCCCTCAGACACGGTATCAATCAGCCGTGTATCGTTCTCGTAGCTGACCGGTGCATCGAGCGACCACGGCGTCCTGATGTCACCAAAGGCCTTTGTCGGGTGCAGCTTCCAATAGTCGCGCACGAAAAGCGAGATACACTCGGGAACATATTTCCAGCCAAATGCTCCGCGTAGATCCTTCCGCCGGCTGTAGTAGCGCCCTTTCACCGCTTCATAGACGTTGCTGACGATCTCGGGTCGACCCGCTTCGGGGAACGACTTCGGCAAGAGCCCAACTATCCAGTTGTATCGCTTCGCGCCATTTCTTTTCTGCTGCCGACGTCCATATCGCTCGCGACTTCCCTTTCGCCATTCCGCGCAAAGCGCAGCAAACTCGGGATCTCTGCGTTTTTGCCGGTAGAACGTGTTCTTATCGACGAGCTTTATTATCTCGACGAACCGCAGCTTGCGTCGCAGCGCCTCTTTAACTTTGGCCAATACGTCGGGCTTCATCAGTGGCCCAGTATGGTTTGCGTGCATGCGCTCACAAGTTCTGCACGCCCGCCCCCCGGGAATCTTGCGGGTGTTTTCCGCGGTGAATTTGTGACCGCGGGCGCAATGAGTCCAGTTCTTTCGGCGAGTGAACTTCTCGAAATTTTTTAATCTTCGCTTTTCACCCGCCTCGGCGTTTTGTTCGACGAGCGCTTTTGCCTCGATGCCCCATGCTTCATGTAATTTGCAGTGGGACCGGAAACCCTCATATGTGCCGACACGATGCAGTGCCTTTCGCAGTGGCTCTCCCGTCCGCAGCCTCTCCATCACGACGCCTGGTCTGCACAGGCCAGGCTTACCAGTGTACGGTGGCTTGTTGTCGACGACCCGATTGCCAGGGCGCGCCTCGCATTTCCAAGCAAAGAGACATGCTGCCCGGTTGGCTGGATCGCTGCAGGCTTGCCGGCAGGCGTGAACGCGGTTCTTGCTGTAGGTCATGGTCTGCTCCGCAATGCGCGGGATGCGCAGGCAGAGCGGATTCCCGAGTCGCGTCGGGTCTACGGCATGAAAGCGAGAAAAATCCCTTGCGCCCCCTTCTAGGTTGCGGAATGATTCGAGCGGGAGGGCTGGCCATGCTGAGCGAATGGCGGATTTGCACGGTCGGCTGGATCTTGATCGGGCTGACCACAATGCAGCCCGCCCACACCCAAGGCATCACTCTCGACGGCGTTGCACGGTCCTATAGCACCAGCTATTTCATGCGGACGCTTTGCCCGAAGTTCATCGCAGTGAACGTTGGCTTTGCCGAGAAGTATGGCAGCGATACGCTCGAGCTAGGCGCGAAGATGTTCGGCAAGGCGGAAACTATGTCCGCCGTAGCGGCCGAAATCGAACGTCGACGAGCCGAGGTCGTCGCGACGGGCGAGGCAGCCTGGTGCAGCTATCAGCGGACCACTTTGCAGGGGCGAGGACTCCTTGATCTGTTCAAGTGATTCATGTTCCGCCCCCGCCGCATAGAATTTCTGATCGCCGCTATTGTGCTGTCTGGCTGGGGGCTTTGGGGCTGGCTGCATCCATGAACGAAGGGTTGCGCGCTGATGTTGATTTCATAACCGAGGCGGCGCCTCGCTTAGCAACGATTGCCACACTCGCAGCGATGTCCTTCGGGCTAGCAGACGGGGCAAACGAGGCTCTGAAGGGGACAAACGGCGACGAGCGGTATGCCTTTGGATGGCATCAGGCGGTGCTCGGCTTTCAGGACGGCACGCTGATGATGGCTGTCATCCGTGTGTGTATTTCGTTGGATAGTGACGGCAAGACAGTGAGCTTTCAGGGAGTTTATAAGCGCCTCTTGAGGCCAGAAGTTCAGCGCGCTCTCATTGAAAAGGTTTATGGGGAGCACGAGGACTTTCAATCGCTGTTTGGGCCGGCGCCCGCGCAGATGGTGGAGCAATTTCTTTCGATTTATCGCGGTATCGATTGGGACGTTTACGCGAGGCTCCTTCACTTTCGCAACTTCGGCGTTGCTCATCTGCTGGACCGGAAGAACTGGAAATCAATCACCTATGACGAAATGCGTGCTTTGGTTGCTCTCGTCGGTCGTCTCGCCGACACCCTAACGGAACTTTGTCGTTCGTCGGTCCCGCCGGTTGAGCCGCTTGTGAAAGAATGGACTGAGTTGAGCCTTCAGGCGCTTGTCAAAACCCCAAAATAGTCAACTTGAGCGGCCACAGGACAAGAAGCTGCGGCTGACCGACGTGAAAGAGATGTTCATGCAGATGAGGGAGCGCCCGTAGACGTTGGCACCGCAAACTGGCGTTGTTGCCAGATTAGGCGCCAGCAGCACCCCTCGAGGCCGTGAAGCCGGCCAAGCTTTCGCGCGGATCTCAGGAATCGAGGCCAATTGGCAACCTACCTTTTCCGGTCCGGGTCTTCATATCCAGTACCATTTAGGTCAGAAATCACCCACCGGGGACCGGAAAACCCACCTAGCATAGCTATTCCCCACGGCGGAATCACCGTTACTCTCCGGTCCAAACCGGCGGCAAACGTCCGCGCCGCCGGATCGGGGGGGGCATCATGGGACCGTACCAGTCGGAGATACGCGACAGCCAAATCCGCGAACTGCTACAGAAAGTAAAGTCTAACAACTACGGTTCGTACCTGCGGCGCATGAAGCTCCTCAAAGTTCGAGCCTTCCAAAACGAAAGCGTGGAATTTGACTTCCCCGTCACTGCTTTGATTGGCACAAACGGTGGTGGAAAATCGACGATCTTGGGCGCTGCGGCCATTGCCCACAAATCAATTCGGCCAGCACTCTTCTTCCCGAAGAGTTTTATCGGCGATGAAACAATGTCCGAGTGGGGGATCACGTACGAGATCGTTCAGAAGAACAAAAGCCCCACGCAGCTCGTCCAACGCAGCGCGAAATTCAAACGGTCAAAGTGGGTGCGCGACGACCTCATCGAGCGGCAAGTTTTGTATTTCGGCATTCAACGCACAGTGCCAGCTGGAGAAAGGCGCGAATTCAAAAAATTCGCCACAGTAAACTATCCGTTTTCAGGTACACCGACTGAACTGATTGCTGAAGTCCAATCACAGGTCGCGAGAGTGCTGGGCAAAGACGTCTCAAAATTCCAGCACGCAACCATCTCACAGTCTCAGAGCTTCTACGTCGGAGGCGACGGGAAAATCACTTACTCTGAATTTCATTTCGGGGCGGGGGAGTCATCGATTATCCGAATGGTGAGCGAGATCGAAGCTGCTTCTCCTAATGCCCTTATCCTAATTGAAGAGATTGAGAACGGCCTTCACCCCGTGGCTGTGCGAAGGATGGTTGAGTACTTAATTGACGTAGCCGGCCGCAAATCCGCGCAATCTATCTTCACGACCCACTCCGAAGATGCGCTTTTGCCTTTGCCTTCAGAGGCTATTTGGTCATCGATCGATGGAAGGGCGCGGCAAGGCAAAGTATCCATTGAGGCTTTACGCGCGATCACCGGCCGCATCGACGAGTCGCTCGCAATTTTTGTGGAAGACTTGTTCGCTAAAGAATGGGTGGAAAGCATTATCAGAAATCTCGTGTCCCAACATATCGATGAGATCGGCGTTTACGCTGTAAGCGGCGATGGGCAAGCCTACAGCATTCACTCCTCTCATCGAAGAAATCCGGCGATCTCCAAGAAATTGAAGTCGATTTGCATTTTGGATGGCGACAGCCCCAAACCCGCTGATGAAATAGCAGGAGTGACGAAGCTGCCTGGACAAGCTCCAGAATCTGAGGTGTTCAACTACGTTGCTGCCAACATCGACACGCTTTCAATGAAACTGGCCGTCGCCCTCCACCTTCAGCCTGAGCAGGAAGAACGCGTGAAAGCCGTGGTCGACCAAGTGAACCAAACCAATCGTGACCCACATCTGCTTTTCAGTCAGGTGGGGCAGAAGGCCGGCCTTATCCCTGCAGCCATTGTGTCATCCGCATTCATAGGCTTGTGGATGCAAGGAAACCAGCAAGAAGCTCAGCGCATCGCCGACTTCATTGCAGGTAAGGCTGAAGAGGAGACGACTCCCTATCTAGACTGAGCCAGCTTCAGCACCTAAAGGCGATAGTTTCTCTGCGGAAAGGGCCGTGTTCAAAAGCAATATCGTATTCGCGATCGGCGCCGGACCCTGCCGGGAATACAATTTCTATTTGGCTCAGAGCTTAAGGATCAAATTGTAAACGCGTTGACTGGCAAGGACTAATACAAACTGCCCAATCCCATCACATCGCCCACAGACGATTCTGCGCCGTAGCCGGTCGGAGCGCTGGGCAGGGATATGTCAAAGAACGAGGCGATCGACGCCGCGCCATGGATCGCGGCCAGGAACGGTGCCCGGTCAGCTGCGCGATCCTCGGCCTCTGCTGCCATCCGCGCGGCCTCGCCCATCCGTCGATAGTTCTCGGCCTCGACCTTGTACCCCTCCTCCGTGATCAGACCCTGCTCGGTCGTCACGGCGCGCATGAGTGCCCCTTGGCGAGCGCTGTCGGCCATCAAATCGAGCGCCGAACCGGACGCGGCAAACCCAGCTCCGGCCACATCAGCCGCCTGCCCGCCGATCGTCTTGTAGAGCTCACGGTCGAGCTGCATCGTCTTGATGCCGGTCGATAGTTCCGTAAAGCGGGCGTTCTGATCCGAGAAGGCGGCCGAACGATCATAGTTCTGCGCCTCGATCCGCAAACCGCCCGCCTTTGTGCGGTGCGTGTCGATCGAGAACAGATCGTTCGCCGCCGCGCCGAGACTGTTGAATGTGCCTGCCCCGATTGCCATGGCCGCTCCGTCAGTTGATCGTCCGACCCGCGGCGCGAAGGCGGATAAAAACTTCGCGAACCGCCAGCATCCGCTGCTTTATGGAAAGATCACATCGATCGATGATGCGACAAATCTCATCGAAGCTCTCCAGCATGTCGGCATCCTCAGCGGCCTTCTGATCAAGAAATCGAAGGGCTGATGCGAACGCGTCCACCTGCGTCTGTAGTTCCGGCTGCTGAGAAACTGCGTCCCGATACTGAGGCGCAGTCGAGATCTCGCTGATGAACGCTTCTAGTTTTTCGGTAATCATGACGGACTTTGTCCCAGTTCTTCAAAAATCGACACACGACTCCCCAGCGTCGAAAACCGGGTTTCCGGTCGACGTGTTACTCACGATTGCCTTGCCCAATCTCTTGGAGGCCGTACCACGCTGGCTTGTCTTTGCAGGGCCAGCCACACACTCACATCACCGAAACAGCACAGAGGAGGGGGCATCATTGCCACGATCATGGCGCTCTTGGCACACTCAGGCGGCCGAAGTCGACCAAGGCGATTCCGGCCGGGCTGAAGCCTGCCTGCTTGGCTTCCTGCTGCCGCTTCCGGCGCAATTCTTCCGACTGGTCGGCGACCTGCTGCTGAAGCAGATCCCCACCAAAGGCGCGCAAACCGTCGGCACCGAGCGCCTGTGCTGCCGCGGAGATCATCATGCCGCGGCGTCCTCTTTGATCCGGCTGCTCAAGATCACGTCCAACAGAGTCAGCGCTTGTCGCTCCGGCCCATTGTTCGCCATGTATGCGTCCACGAATTTGCGATCCCGCATCAGCTCGGTCTTGCGGCTCTTTGCGGCTTCGTATTCAGCGCGCGACACCGGTTGACCGGTGAGCACCTGCCGCACCACGTCAGGCCTAAGGCCCGCTTCCGTGAGCATTGCCGCTGCGGCAATATTCGCCATGTGACCCGGCGGCTGAATCGGAGAGTCATACAGTTCGCCAGCGAGCGCCTTGTCGACGCCGGCGTTTTCCTTGTCGACGATCGCCTGCAGTTCGCGAAGTTCTTTCGCATGGCGAGGCTGACCGGAAAGGTAGGCCTCCCTCCATGCGGGGTCTGACTTGATCTGGCTGAGGCGAGCGGCCGCTTCCTTTGGAGTGTCCGGAATCACGGGCTGATATTCGCTGGCTGGCTTCGAAATTGCCTCCGCCGCCGCCGAACGCGCCGACACATCGTTTTGAAACAGCATCTCGCCGAGCGTCTGCGTCCCGGCCCCTGCGTTGTCGGGCATTAGGCGGCCTCCTCTTCGGTTTCTTCGTCGTCATAGTCACCCCGCTCAAGCGCCGCGATTTCCTCACGCGCGGCGCTCTGCAGTCGCCGGAGGAACTGGTCGTTGAAATGCTCCGGCGCCAGGCCCCCCTTGCCGGGATGACAGCATCGACCGACGCCGGGACCCAGCATGCATTCGGTGTCACTGCAGCCGTCGCAGCAATCGGTCACGCTAAGGCCTTCCATGAGGTCGTCGGGATCCGCGTTGCGCAGCAACTCGATGCGCGCCATGGCCGCCTTGCGATCAAGCTCAGCGGCCTGTTCGGCAGCTGCGATCTTGTCGTTCAAATCGGCTGTGGCCGCGGTAACGGAGGCCTGATGGTCGGTATAGGCCTTGTTGGCGCCGGGTTGACGTTCGGCTCGCGCCAAGGCCAGTCCGGGGGTCTGCGACTGAAGACCGGCGAGATGCGCCTCCGCTTCCTTCACCTGCGCTTCGATCGCCGGTAGGCGCGGCGGGATTTTCGGGGGAATGCTCATGCTGCGCGCTCCGCCGGCTTCGTCGCATCGTGCAAGATCTTGCGGATCATGCCGGCGAGCGGCCGCTGGTCTTTGTCGGCGCGCCGCTGCAGTTCAGCGCGCAGCTCCGGCTCGAGCCGGACCGCGACCTGTTCGAGGTTGTGTTCAGGTTTCTTCGACATGCAATGTCCTCCTTTGTCGGCAGGGAGCATCGCCGCGTAGCGTTCCGTCAGCAACGCACTCTGGTGCACATTGACGCTGGCGCTTTATCCACCGCCCGCGCACGAGGGCGGCTTGCTGATGGTCCACAAGCGGGACGAAACAGATTCCGAGCGCGCCGGCGATCAGCCACATGGCCTTGGTGCCCATCTCTCGCGCCGGAGGCTCGCTGAGCACTTTCTGTGTGTATCCTTGGCCGAGCCCCGCAATCTCGTCGACGGTGGAATAGGCAAGCCCGAGATCGCGAATGCAATCCCGGAAAACCCGTCTCACCGCGGCGTTGGAGCGGACCACGTCACCCAGCATTCGCTACCGCCCCGTGAACACGTCGAAGTCGGTTCCGCTCGCGAACTGCGACCTGGGGGCGAGAGTTTGGCGCTGCCCAGCGAACGCCATGCTTCCGAAGCCGATCCCGTCGCACTCGGCGAGCAACTTACCGCCGCGGCGCATCATGATTGCGTAGCGCAGAGCCGAGATGAGGTCGTCGCGCTGCTTCACGATCTTGAAGTTCTCATCCCGGTGATAATTGCGCATTTCCTCCAGCAGTTCATTGTTCTGGCCGGCGATCGTCAGTTTGCCGCCGTACATCAGCTCCCGCATTTCCTGAAGCGCAGGCTCGATTGCGTTGGTCTTGGTGCCGTGGTTGACGGCATGACTGCCCATCATGTTGGCGCCGAAATTCTTGTATTGCATGGCGAGGGGCAGACCGCTGCCTTTGTCGTGCTGGTTACCGTCGTGCGGCCAGGCAATCGGAATGCGCAGCCCGCGCGTCATCGAGTGGATGCGTTGCGTGTGATAGAGCGCGCTCGACCGTTCCATCCGGAAACTGTCAACGACCCAGATTTGCCCAATGTCGTGTTGCCACGCGATCAGAACCGCGGCGAACGGGTGCCCAAATCCGAAGTCGATGCCGACACACCATCGCGCATAGGTCGGGATCGCCTGGTCAGGATCGAAGCTTTTGACCATGACAGGCAGCAGCTCGAGGGGAAATATCGGCCCGGTGCCGAGCTGGGGCGTGCCTTCCATCCGCGCTTCGCGCTCATGCTCGGCATAGCCGGAGGCGAGCTCCTCGCGCCGGGCCTCCGAAATATGCTTGACCTCCGAGCTCGGAATGCGAAACACGCTGCGATCGGAGGATGGTTCGCTCAGGAATTTGTATGTGACGCCGGCCGCGGCGCCATCGCCGACAGGCGTATAGCTGACGATCAAGTGACCGTCCGTCGCGCTGGTGCGGGCCAGGAGTTCGGAATAGATTTCCTCGCTCGGCCGCTCGTCGATCCAGATCAGATCGACAGACTCGCCCTGCAGCTTCTCGCGGCGCATCTCGAACGACTTGAAGGTGAGGCTGGAGGTGCCGTCTGCGGTGCCGTCGGTTTGATGGCTTACGAACATGGTGTCGACCGCGCCGGTGCCCCCGGGGACCATGACCGGTTTCTTGCCGAAGCTTTCCAACGGGACCATGCCGGTACCGAATTCGTCGTCGCCGCAAAGCTTTTTCTGGAGTGTGTCGCGCACGAGCTGGCCGGACTCGCCGACGGCCCAGACACGAATTGGCTTATTGAAACGCTTGCCGGTCCACCAATGGGGATAATCGCCAGTCAAGTGCAACGCGACTTCAAATGCAGCCGATAGGGTCTTGCCCGATTGGTTGCCGCCGTAGATCAAGCGCTGATGGACGCCGCTCGAGCCGGCCATGAAGAAGGCCCTTTGGCTCGGATACCAATAACTCTGATCCAGGAAGTCGATCTTTCGATACTTCTTGCGCCGCTCCGACGACGAGAGGGTCTGCCGGGCGAGGCGGATCAACGCCTGGGGATCCGGGATATCTTCAGCCATTGTCGACCACCTCTCCATCGATAACCTTTGCCTCTGCCGCGCGGCGCGCCGTGTCGGCCGCCTCCAGCCGCTCCAGCCGCGCCAGCCCGTTGCCGCCGAAGAGCTCGACAAGCTTCTCGCGTGTGGCGCCGATCTGGCGCAGTGCCCGCAACTCTTCCAGCGATTCCTGATCCTCGTTGACCACGCGGTGCACGACACTAATGTCCTGCTTCGCAACGACCGGGTCGGTCCGGGACAGGACTTCGGAGATCGCCCGCATGTGGTCGCGGTGCCCCTTGTTTCGCACCAGGGCCAGCACGGCGGCGACCGCCTCGGGGTGCGCGCCGCGCAGATACTTCCGGCTCTCCTCCGCGATGGCGGCGATCATCCGGTCGTCGTGCGCTATCTTCCACGCGATCTTTGCGAGGTTGGTCGTCGTCGAGTCCTTGCCAAAGCCGGCCGCGCGCGCCGCACGCGCATAGCGGCCATGGCCCGGCCGGCCGGTGACCAGCTCGTGGCAGAACGCACGCCATTGGTCGTTCGGCAAAGCCCGCATGGCGGGCCCTAGCTGCCCCCAGGATTCGTTCGCCGCGGGCAGGGCGGTCTTTCTCGCCTTCGCCATCACGGCGTGTCCTTGGCCGCTTCTGAGTCATGGCGGTGCTGTTCGGCGAGACACTGCGCCAGCAGCAGACGAATGAGGCTGCTCACGCTGCGATCTTCCGCGCGCGCCCGTGTCTCGAGCGAGGCCTTCAACTCCGGCTCCATTTCGAACGTCAGTCGTTCACGCTTCATCGAAGCACTCCGTTGTTTCGGAGCGACGATGCGGCGCGCGGACAAACCCAGCAACGCACTGCAGTACGCGGACAGAACTTTGAGAGCGGCGCCGTGTAGGGAGGCGGAACGTCGATTTACAAATCGGTGGCCGTTTTCCTCCCCACCCCCTCGATTTCGAAAGGGGGCCCCATCGCCTGGCTGGCCATCTCGGGGCCAATTCCACGGTTCGGCGCTGACGATGTGCTGACGTGACCGGCGGACAGTCTGAAAAAGCTTTGAGTCCAAAGGCTTCTGGCGGTCTCTGTAAGCGGATTCGGCAACCGCTATCAGCCAGAGCGGGGCCGGGAGGGAATATCTACTGTCGAATGGAGCAATGAGGTCTCTCGCATCCCTTTCCGAGACAGGGGACATGAGGGACAAAGGGGACAAGCGGGACAATGTCCCCCGGTGTCCTGCGCGTCCATGGGAGCGGGCAGGGGGACAGGACAGGACACAACCCTTTAGGGTGTGTCCCGTCTGTCCCCTGTCCCTCTGGACCAGCCTTGTCCCGTTGTTCCCTCGCGCGCACGCAGGCACGTGGACTGCTTCAACACAGTGAGGTCGTAGTTGGCATTTGCGCGCAAGATGCCTTCCGACGGTCATGGCGTCGCCCTCCAGAGCCATTCCCGACTGTCCTCGGTAGCGGTCGCCATATCGGCGGGAAGCTTGTCCAGCAGGCGGCGGAATGCCTTCTTGGCGGCCTCGGCGGCCTTCTTGGGGTCATCCTCGGCCGTGACGTAGCGGCGATAGAACTCGGCGCGTACGTTGCGCACCTCCACGGCGCGAACAATGGGCCCGTCGGCGCGCACGCGAATGTCCTTGCCGGCCGTGTCGATGGCCTCGCTGACGGCTTCGCGGAGAGTAATCACCGATCGGGAATCGGCCTTGGGACGTCTGGCGCGCACGGTCGATTGTCCCGGCTCGCCCGGAATGACCACCAGCGAGCAGAACGGTTCGCCGTCCTCGTCCAGGCCAAGATCGTGCGGTTTCAACTCGAATGGCGCGATGGGGCCCTCCAGCCCGTCACGGGCCTTGGCGAGGGCGAGCTCGCGGCCAGAGACCTTGCCGGTGCGGTCGTCGCGATCGGCAAGCACGCTGAGGACCACGTCAGCCCCGCCGCGCCACAGCGAGCCGCCACGCAGGCCGGCCGCATCCTGCTTGCCGTAGTGGTGCACTGGAATGACCAAGCCGCTGGTCTTGGCCTCGAAGTCCCGCAGCTTGCCGATGACCTTGGCGATCTCGGCGTTGCTGTTCTCGTCCTCCATCTGGAAGTTGGCGGCAATGGTGTCGAAGAACGAGGCGCCGCACCGGACGCCAAATCGCGATTTCACCTTGTCAGCCAGCTCGAGCAGTTCGCGCGCAACGCGGTCGACGTCCTCGGCCGTTTTGATCTCCGGCAAGTCGCCGCGCCAGGCGATCGGCAGCTGCCTGATGTCGAGCCCGCGCGCTTGGGCGTCGGCGGTCAGCCTGTTGCCGATGTTCTCCGTGCCTTCCTTGCTCACGATCGCGGAGGCAACACGTTCTTTCACCGCGCGTCCGAAAAAGGACTCTTCGCTGGCGAGCGAATTCGCCATGTGGCAGGCAATGAACGTCTTGCCGGCGCCGGACTGGCCGCCGATGAACAGGATCCCGCGATAGGGTACGATGCCCTTAATCAGCATCCTGGGCGCTGTGACTTTGTGCTCGGCGAGAAAGTGCCAGCCGGATTTCGCCGGCGTGCCGATGCCGTTTGCCGCAAAGGCCTTGGCTACGCCGCTTGGGTCGAGCATTTCTCCCTCCAAAGCTGGTGCAGGTGAGGGGCGTCGACCGGATGCGCGGCGAGCCATTCAGCGAGATGCTTCTCGTTCCCCAGGCGGACGACGTGCCAAAAGGCTTCGATCGTTGCTTGGGGCGTGCGATATTCGCGGAGCGGCGGCTCGAGCTCAGGCTCAGGCTCCGGCTGCAAGGTGGCCTCCTCCGCATCGATCATCTCGCGAACGATCGCGAAGGGCGCCGCGATGATCTCCTGCACCGCGTCCTGGCCGATCTGCGCGACCAGCCCCGTCTGTTCGGCGAATTCCTGGAGGATGTCGACCAGTTCGCAAAAGTCGGTGTCGTAGACCAGCCACGCTTCGGCATGGCTATGGGCGAGCAGGTGCAGAAGGTGCGGCGTGCTCATGGGGCGGCCTCGTCGAGGAGGCCGATCTCGCGAGCCCGATCCAGCGCCTTCGCTACCGCCGCGGCGAAGTCCGGGAGGCACGACATGCCGACGGTGAGGCCCTTCGGCGTCGGCACGCTCCGGCCTTCTTTGTTGGTGCCGTACAGGCGGCAATCCAAAAACATGTGCCCCTCGTATTGCTTGATCGCAATGACGATGCTCTGCTTTCGATTGCGCGCCGATTTCCAGAACTTGGCGATCTCGATCGGCTCGTCGACGGTGGGACGTCTGCTCATGAGGTCACCTGATCGAGTGCAGCGCCGATCGGCGAAGAAGGGTGGCCCCGGCTGTTACGCTTCATGGCAAGCTTGATCGTCACAAGGTCGGCGCCATGTTGCAGGGCAAATGAAAGGGCGATCGCGGCATCGGATACCAGCGCATCAAGCGAACTGTCCACGTGAGCGGAGTTGATGAAGATCTCGCCGAGCCGGCCATCGGCGTAATAGCCGGCGGTCATTGTGAAGCTGGCGCCGCCGTGCTCGAACGAAAGCGTTTCCGACACGCGACGATCTGGAAGACGTTGACGGCCGATTCGGGTTTGAGGTAAGGGCATGCTGCTGTCTCGATATGATTGCGGCCGGTCTCTGGGGTGCCACCCAGGCCGGCCGTTTGCTTTCAGGGATCAGGCGACTTCACGCCGACGCGAGCGAACAGGCTGATGCTCGAGCGATTTCAGCCAAGCGCGCACGCCATCTTCCGAATAGAGAACAGTCGTGCCGATCTGGGTCCAAGGCGGACCCTTGCGTTCCTTTCGCCAGCTCTGAAGGGTGCGCACGCTCTTTTTCAGCTGCGCGCCCAAGTCAGGCTCGGTGATGTAACCAGCGAGAACAGTCATTGGTCTGCATCCTCTTGCGTTGAGATGCAGAACACTTCGCAGAGTTGCGGATTGCGCTTAGCACGGATCGCAAGAAAATCCGGCTGTGAACTGTGCTAGGTCGGCAGGAGCGGCTGATACGGGCGAAGTACCTCCTGGCACGTCCGCCGAAGATTTTCCTCGCTCCCGCTGACGCTCTGGTACAGCAAACCGGCAATTGCGCAGAATGGCGTCTTGATCGAACCCGCGCTTGGTCTCTTTTGCGAGAATCGAAGCATCAAGTTCAACGCGACGGTGACACACCAGAACTTGATCTGGTCGTTGCCAGGCTGATTGGCATCCGCCGCCTGACACAACTCACGCACCTCATGCAGCGCGTCGAGCACTCGGGGAGCGGGCAGGTCCAAGCCGAGCCGCAATCGAAGCTCCTGCGACATCGTCTTTGCTGACAGCAGGGCGGTCAGGCGATCGATGGCTGCTATGACATCACGCGCATCATGGCGCGTCTTCTGAATTGCGTTTCGGCTAAAGTAGGCCGGAACAAGATCGCGAAGCCGATCGATCTCTCGCTGTACCGCGGCCGAGATTTCCGCGAGCAGCTCGGGCTTGGATTTCTCGACTAAATATCCGGTCGGGATCTGTTGCTCGACCAAGTATCCCGTCTGGACTGGCTTGTGCTGGTTCGACCATGGCTTAAGGAAGTCGACTATGTATTTGACGATTTCCTCGTCCGTCGTCGGTTTTGTGTCGCTTGGCGCGCGCACAACCGTCAGCCTTTCATCGTGAGGAGCTTTGCGGACGGCTGACCGGCCCCGCTGATCACTGCGCCGATCTTCTTGGTGGCTTCCTTCAGCGGATCGTCAGCGAGGTGGGCGTACCGCTGCGTCGTGCGGGCCTGTGTGTGGCCGAGCAATTTGCCGATGATCGGCAGGCCCAATCCACCGCCGGCGCCCACGCTCGCGAATGTGTGGCGCAGATCGTATGGGCGCGTGTCGAGCAAGCAAACGGGCAGGGTGATGCCGCGCTGTTCGGCTAAGGCCTTGCATTCTTCAATCGTGGGCGTCCGGTTCAGCGCGGCCTCGAGCTGGCCCAACAACTTGGCGATTTCCTCGCTTTTGGTCCTCCATAACGCCATCGTCGCGCGGTCGCGCGCGGCATACCAAGCAGCCCAGATTTGGGCGATCGGCGCGCCCTCGACCTCTCCCGGGAAAATGTGAGGGTTCCTATCGTTTGCCTTTCGCTTCTCGCGCAACTGCTCGAGGAGTGCGAGGGCGGGCGGGCTGAGCGGTACCTTGTGCGTTTTGCGCTGTTTCGTGTGTGCCGATCGCTTCACCCAGTATCCGGGTTCGACTTCCATCTGGGCCCACGTCGCCTTCCTGGCCTCGCCTGGTCTGCAGCCGGTCACCATTATGAACCGAAGGCAATCGGCTGCCGCGCGGTCTTCTTGTTCGCTGAGGGCATCGGTAATCGCCGCGATCTCGATTTCGGAGAAGAAGCGTTCCTTGCCTTCCTCGGGATTGCGCTCGATGCCCTTGCAGGGATTTCCGGCGGCCGCGTCTCGCCATGGTTTGTTTTCGCCGGCAAGCGGTTTCAGCGAGAGCGAGAACATCTTGGAGGCGATCGCCAGCACGCGGTTGGCCCGAACCGGTCCCTTGGTCTCGGTGATTTGCTTGTGCATGGCCTCGATATCGCCAACGTGCACATCGGCGACCTTGGTCTGCCAACCGAGGGAGTCGCCGATCAGGTCGAGCATCCTGAGTTCGTCGTTGCGGCGGGCTTTGTCGACGTTGGCTGCCTTCTTGGGAAGGTGATCGCTGACGTACCGCTGCTTCAAATCCTTGACGGTCGCCGCTTCGCGCCGCTCCCGCTTCTGCGACGCTGGATCCTCACCGCGGTCGATCCGCTTTCGCAATTCCTGGGCCTCGCTGCGTGCCGCGGTCGCGGACCAGATCGGAAATTGCCCTATGGTGTGGCGTCGCTCTTTGCCGTCGACGCGATAGTTGATGAAGAAAGATCGAATGCCCGTCGGGTTCTGTTTCGTTGCTGCGAAGATGCGAACGCCGAAACCGCGCGCCTTGGGATCATTGTCCCAAAGCGTCGCGGCTCCCTTGGCCGGCGCCGGAATAGATTCCACTCGATCGTTTGTGAGCTTTTCCGCCATGACCGCCCCGCGTCAGTGATTCGTCAGCATTCAAATCAGGTGATGCCTTGCGGAATCTTGCGCGTGAGTGCGGCTTACTGCAACCGATTTCCCTTATTTTCGAAGGGCTTTTCACTGATTTTTGGAATTTCTCGTCAGCATCAATGGCTTGGCAAAAACCGCTTTTAAGGACTGCAAAACCGTTTACACCAGTTCAATTCTGGTCGTGGCCTCCATCCCTACAATCAAGCACTTGGCCGGATCATAGCAGGGGCCGTGGGAACTTCCGCGTTAGCAGGCGGCATACCAGCCGTCGGGGAAGGGGATCAGCGGCCAGGCCTTGCGATCATTGTCATTGGCGGCGGGCTGCTGCGGTTGGCGAACGGGCAACGATTGGGCCACGAACTCCTCCTCGAAATCAGGTGCGATCGCCGTCCGTACGGCGTCCAGCAACAGATCGAACTCGACTTCACTCATGGCGCACTCCCGCTCACTGAGCGCGGAAGCTCGCAAATCGGCTTTGTTCCCGGATTGAACGGATCGCTCGAATTTTAGCGATCCGGTCTCCCGCGACGATTTTGGTTACTGAAGTCTTACTCTTGCCCCGTGCGAAGGCTACGCGCCTGCACAAGCGGCCTAGTGTGAGAAAAATCACATTTGCCGAAATTAATTTCCGGTACCGCCTGTGACCAGCAAGGGCGCCGCGCCGGCGCCAACCTGATCCGGGAGACGCCGCCATGAAGCCGAGGTCTTTGCGATTCCCAGCCTTTACTAGTCGCGCCCGCAAGAATTGCACGCTCGCCCTTTTCCTCTCGCTGTTTACCGGCGGCGCGGCCCTTGCCCAGTACCAGGGTACGCCCGAGCAGCGCCGGGCCTGCACCCCCGATGTCTATCGCCTCTGTGCCGGCGAGATTCCCAACGCGCGCGCGATCACCGGATGCTTGCGCCGGCAACGGGCCAACCTGAGCGATGCATGCCGCGCGGCATTCGATCAGGCCACGCAATAAGTATCGCACCCGCGTCGCCGCTTTGGCGGCGACCCCAGCCGTGATACCGCTCTCCGATCGGGCCAATCAGCCGAAGCCGATCGGGAGCATCCCATGAGTTTTTCCGGCATCTTCGCGCGGATCGTGGCGCTGATCGGCGGCGCCGCGCTGTTTTGGCGGCGCCTGCAGGGCAGGCCGCCTGAGCCGGCGTGGGGCAGCGCGCCGGTGATTCCGCAAGCCAGGTCGCAAGGCGCCGTTCCGACGCTGAAGATGCCGACGGCGAAGGGATGGGCCGACGGCCAGAAGCCGCAGGCCGCAGCCGGGCTCAAGGTCAACGCCTTCGCGGCGAGCCTTGATCATCCGCGCTGGATCAACGTGCTGCCCAATGGCGACGTCCTCGTCGCGGAGTCGACGCAGATCGCCGGACGGCCGCGCAGCGTGTTTCACTATGCGATGCAAGCAACGATGCGGCGCGCCAATGCGCTCGGCGTCAGTGCGAACCGCATCACGCTGCTGCGTGACAGAGATGGCGACGGCGTCGCTGAAACGCGCGGCGCATTTATGGAAGGTTTGAGCCAGCCGTTCGGCATGGCGCTTGTTGGCGACACATTCTATGTCGGCAACACCGACGGCGTCGTGGCGTTTCCCTATACGGCGAACGCCGACCGCATCACGGCGCCGGGACGCAAGCTGGTTGAATTCAAGCCCGGCGGGCACTGGACGCGAAGTTTGCTGCCGAGCCTCGATGGCCGCAAGCTTTATGCAGGCGTCGGCTCGCTCAGCAATATCGGCGAGATGGGCATGGAGGTCGAGGAGGGGCGGGCCGCCATCTACGAGCTCAATCTCGCGAGCGGAAATCACCGCATCTTTGCCTCCGGTCTGCGCAACGCCGTGGGCCTTGCCTGGGAGCCGCAGACCGGCGTGCTCTGGACCGTCGTCAATGAGCGCGACGGCCTCGGCGACGAAACGCCTCCCGACTATCTGACCTCGGTCTGCGACGGCGGCTTTTACGGTTGGCCTTATTGCTACTGGGGCCAGACGGTAGACGATCGCGTGCCCCAGGATCCGGCCTTGGTGGCCCGGGCTATCACGCCGGATTATGCGCTGGGCGGGCACACGGCATCGCTCGGCCTGTGCTGGATGCCCGCCGGCACGCTTCCCGGGTTTCCGGACGGCATGGCGATCGGGCAGCACGGCTCCTGGAATCGCAGCACGCTGAGCGGCTACAAGGTCGTTTTCGTGCCGTTCGAGAATGGCCGTCCGTCTGGTCCGGCACGGGATATTCTGAGCGGCTTTCTCGCCCCCGACGAGCGCGAATCGTACGGCCGTCCCGTGGGCGTGACGCTCGGTCCCGATGGCTCGCTCCTGGTGGCCGATGACGTCGGCGACGTGATCTGGCGCGTCACTGGTGAGCGGTAGGCGAGCTGAAAATCAGCGCGGCCCTGCGAAACCAGTACACCAGTGGGGATAAGGGATTGGCTCCCGGAGCTGGATTCGAACCAGCGACCATTCGATTAACAGTCGAATGCTCTACCGCTGAGCTATCCGGGAACAGGCGAACAGAGGTTCGCGAGCGGGCCTGCGTATAACAAAGGCTTCTGCCGTTGCAAAGGACCAATTGACCGGCTCGTCCCCAACGTGAGGGAAGGGTGGAAACCCGCTGCACAACAACGGAATTCCCGGCCCATCGCACCGGTATCGAAGCGCATTTGCCGCAATCCGCCCATCCGTCCACGGCATGAGGCAGCCGTCAAATCGACCCAATCCGGCCGGAGCTTTCAGGCCGCCGGGGGGCCCACGGAGGTTGATTCGATGCCAGTCATTGAGTCCGAGCTGAAGCCGACCCCGTCGATCGTTCCGGTCGACATGCCCAATATAGACGACATGAGCGACGACGAGTGCCTCGTGCGCCTGGCGGCCGCCGTCGAACATCACGATCTGAAGCATCTCGACGAGGTGGCGCGCCTGATTGCCCGGCTCGCGGTCGCCATCGAATAGCTGGCCGCCAAGCTCTGACACGATCCTGATTCCCCAAGGATGAGCCCGGTGGGAGAGGAGAGCGCCATGTTGCGTTTTCACCCCTCTTGCTCCAAAAGGTGTCCGGTTTTCGCTTCGATTTCGGGGTTCCGCCAATGTCCGGTTTTTCGACCGCGCGCCAGAAAATGGTCGATGGCCAGGTGCGCACCAGCGACGTCACCGATAGCCGGATTCTCGATGCCATGCTGAGCGTGCCGCGCGAGGCCTTTGTGCCGAAGGCGAGCCAGCCGCTTGCCTATCTCGACCTCGACCTGGACGTCGGCGGTGGTGGAACCAAGCGCTACCTGCTGACGGCGGCCCTGACCGCAAAACTGCTGCAGGCGGCGGAGATCAAGAGCACCGACAATGTGCTCGTGGTTGGTGCTGCCTCGGGTTATGTGGCGGCCTTGGCCGCGAACATCGCAGCCAAGGTGTTGGCCACTGAGGGCGATTCGGCACTTGTTTCCAGGGCGGCGGCCACTTTTGCGGAACTCGGCCTTTCCAACGTTACCGTTCGCCCGGCGGCTGCCGCCGACGGGGCACCCGATTCTGCGCCTTTTGACGTGATCGTGCTCAACGGGGCTACGGAAATTGTGCCGGAACGGCTATTCGGCCAGCTTGCGGAGGGCGGCCGCCTGGTCGGCGTATTTGCGGCGACCAAGCCGTCCCGTGCAATGGTTGTGACGCATTCGCGCGGCGATTTCGGATATCGCACGCTGTTCGACGCGGCCGCCCCCGTGCTGCCCGGCCTGGAACGCCTCGCCGAATTCGTTTTCTAGGCGCTTTTCCGCCCCGAGGCGGCCCGCCATCCGCCCCGCCGGTCGTTAAATTCCCCATTATAAATGGGCTGGTAAAATCCCTTCTAAATCAGAAGTGTGGCCGGATTGCCCCACTGCGGAGAGTTTTGGCCTCTCTGCTTGTCTGGGTGTTCCGTCTCGGCTAGCTGCGGAATAAGGTGAGCCGGGACTCACTTGCCAGCGTGGTGTCTGTCCATGCGTGTGGGCGGGCGAAAGACGAGCGATTGGATTTTGGGATGCGTGGGACGAAGGTCTTCGCCGGGGCTGCGGCTACGGCCCTTCTGATAGCTTTGATGGGGCCGGTGCCCGCGCTGGCCGATACGATCGAGGCTGCGCTGGTGCGCGCCTATCAGACAAATCCGCAGCTCAACTCGCAGCGCGCGCAGGTGCGCATCACTGACGAAAATGTGCCGCAAGCGCTTTCCGGCTACCGTCCGAGGGTCTCAATCACCGCGAGTGCGGGCGTTCAATACACGGACGTGCAAACCAACACGGCAGGCACGGGCCCTAACATCTTTCGTAGCGTGACGAACGGCACCAATGCGCCGCGCAGCGCGGGCCTCACAGTGTCGCAGACGTTGTTCAACGGCTATCAAACCGCCAACCGGACGCGCGCTGCGGAGAGTCAGGTATCGGCGTCGCGCGAGGCGCTACGCGTGCTCGAGCAATCGGTGTTGCTCCAGGCTGCCACCATCTACATGGACTACTTGCGCGATGCAGCGAACGTGGAGGTTCAGCGCAGCAACGTGCGCGTCCTCGAACAGACGCTGAAGCAGACCAAGGATCGCTTCAATGTCGGCGAGGTCACCCGTACCGACGTCGCGCAGTCCGAAGCGCAGCTCGCCGCGGGCAAGACGCAGCTGCTGACTGCCGAATCCACCCTGACAACGACACGCGCCAATTTCCGCCGCATCATCGGCAACGAGCCGATGGCGCTCGCGCCGGGTTCGCCGGTCGACCGCTACCTTCCGCCGACGCTGACGTCCGCCGTCGAGCTCTCGCTGATCGAGAACCCAAGCGTCACTTCCGCGATGTTCGGCATCGACATCAGCTATCTCAACGTCAAAGTGGCCGAAGGCGCGCTGTTCCCGACCGTGACGCTGCAGGCCTCCGCAACCCAGAACTACGAGCAGACGCTGACGATCCCGCGCTCGTTCACCGGAGCCGCAATCGCGCAGGTGGCGGTGCCGATCTACCAAGGGGGCGCCGAATACTCGCTGATCCGTCAATCGAAGGAGTCGCTGACGCAGCAGCGTCTCGTGCTCGAACAAACCCGCGATCAGACTCGCGCCAATGTCGTGCAGGCTTGGGGGCAGCTCGAGGCCGGCAAGGCGCAGGTGCAGTCGGCGCAGGCGCAAGTGACGGCGTCTGAGATCGCGCTCAATGGCGTGCGTGAGGAAGCCAAGGCCGGCCAGCGCACCACGCTCGACGTGCTCAACGCGCAGCAGGCGCTGGTCAACGCGCGCGTGGCGCTGATCACCGCGCAGCACGATCGCGTCGTCGCTTCCTACTCGGTGCTCAACGCGGTCGGCCGCCTGTCGCCGATCGTTATGAACCTGCCCACCGAAACCTATGACTCCAGCGTGCACTATCACCAGGTGCGCGACAGCTGGGTTGGCGTGCGTACGCCTTCCGGCCAGTAGAGAATCGCCGCCCCGTATCGATCCGGGGCCGCCGTTTGCTTGCACAATTGTCGCCATGACGTAGCCTTGTTCGAGGCGGCGAAGCGATTCGCGGCGCGCGATTTCGTTGCCCGTCATGATTCTGCGTCATGACGGAACAGGCGACGAAACAGCGACCGGCTGCGGGGCGTTTGATCTGGGGACAAGTCCGGCGCGTTCCATGAAATTGCCGGACCGCAATTTTCGGAACCGGCAAATCGCAGGTCGCTTGGTGTAAGATTCGCTGATGATGTGGAGTCGGAGATGACGCAACCTGCAAAGGTCCAAGAGCCCTCGATGGAGGAGATTCTGGCGTCGATCCGTCGTATCATCGCCGATGACGAGGCCAAGCCCGGCGACAAGCCGGCGGCGGCTGCCGCGCCTGCCGCTCCGCCGCGCCGGCCCGTGATGAAGGACATTCCGCCCTCGGCGATTCCGGCCGCGCAGGCCGCCGCCAAGACGGTTGCGCCGGCGCCTGCTCCGAAGCCCGCTCCGCCCCCGGCGCCCGCCGCGACCAACAGCCAGGACGACATCGATGCGATGCTGGCGAGCCTCGATGAGGACACCGCAGCCGAGGAGGTGAGGCCGCCTCAGCCCGATCCGGACGTCTTCGAACTCACCGACGAAATGGCGCTGCCCGATCCACCGCCGGCGTCCCCGCCGCCCGCCACCTCGTTCAACAAGATCGAGCCGCAGGACGATCTCGAATTCACCGAGGCCAAGGCCTCGCAGCGCGCGCCCATAAGCGAGCCGCCGCCGATGGAAATGCCGATGCCGGGGCCGATTCTGTCGCGCTCGACGGTGGGTGCGGTGGAGTCTGCGTTCAATACGCTGGCTCACACCGTGCTCAGCAACAACGCGCGGACGCTGGAAGATCTGGTCAAGGAAATGCTTCGCCCGATGCTGAAATCCTGGCTCGACGACAATCTGCCGGGACTGGTGGAACGTATTGTCAAGGCCGAGATCGAACGGGTATCACGCGGCCGTTAGCGGCGGCGCATGAGCTCGAAAAGTGGATACCGGTTTTCGGACTAGGTCATGCGCAGAAATGAGGGGCAAAGGGCCCTGATTCAGCCATCCATTCAGGCCTAATCTGGTCTTTTCGGGGCCCGAGTGTGTTGACTTGCGCGCCCGCGGCGGCTTTCTAGCCCGTCAAATCCCCCAAACCTTGCCCTGTCATGATTGAGAAGAACTACCAGCCCGCCGATATTGAAAGCCGCATGGCCCAGGTCTGGGAGCAAAGCGGCGCGTTCCGGGCTGGCCGGCCCGAGCGCAAGGATGCGCAGACCTTCACCATCGTGATCCCGCCGCCCAACGTGACGGGCTCCCTGCATATGGGCCACGCGCTAAACAACACGCTGCAAGACATTCTCTGCCGCTTCGAGCGCATGCGCGGCAAGGACGTGCTGTGGCAGCCCGGCACCGACCATGCCGGCATTGCCACGCAAATGGTGGTCGAACGGCAATTGATGGAGCGGCAGGAACCCGGCCGCCGCGACATGGGCCGCGCCAAGTTTCTGGAGCGCGTCTGGCAGTGGAAGGCCGAAAGCGGCGGCACCATCGTCAATCAGCTGAAGCGCCTCGGGGCCTCCTGCGACTGGTCGCGCGAACGTTTCACCATGGACGAGGGCCTCTCGAAGGCCGTCATCAAGGTGTTCGTTGAGCTGTACCGTCAGGGCCTGATCTACAAGGACAAGCGGCTGGTCAATTGGGATCCAAAGCTGCTCACCGCGATCTCCGATCTCGAAGTGCAGCAGATCGAGGTCAAGGGCAGCCTTTGGTACCTGCGCTATCCCATCGCGGGCCGGACTTTCGATCCCGCAGATCCCAAGTCGTTCATCGTGGTCGCCACCACGCGGCCGGAGACGATGCTGGGCGATACCGGCGTTGCCGTGCATCCGGAGGACGAACGCTACACCGATCTGATCGGAAAGCACGTGATCCTGCCGCTGGTCGGGCGCCGGATTCCGATCGTCGCCGACGAATATTCCGATCCGGAGAAGGGCTCGGGTGCGGTGAAGGTGACGCCGGCGCACGACTTCAACGACTTCGAGGTCGGCAAGCGCCATGGTCTGCCGCAGATCAACATTTTCGACAAGGAAGGCCGCCTCTCACTTAGCGACAATGAAGACTATCTGCGCGGCTTGCCCGAAGGCGCGCTGATGCTTGCGGAAGAGCTGCACCACGTCGACCGCTTCGCTGCGCGCAAGAAGATCGTTGCGCGGCTGGAGGACTTTGGCTTCCTTGAGAAGATAGAGCCCAACACGCACATGGTGCCGCACGGCGACCGCTCTGGCGTCGTCATCGAACCCTACCTGACCGACCAGTGGTACGTCGATGCCAAGACCCTCGCGCAGCCCGCGATCGCTGCGGTGCGTTCGGGTGCAACGACATTCGTGCCGAAGAACTGGGAGAAGACCTATTACGACTGGATGGAGAACATCCAGCCTTGGTGCATCTCGCGTCAGCTCTGGTGGGGCCATCAAATCCCGGGCTGGTACGGCCCGGACGGCAAGGTGTTCGTCGCCGAGACCGAGGAAGAGGCGGTTGGCAACGCGCTCGGCTACTATGTCGAGCAGGAAGTGATCACGCCGGAGCAGGGCGCCGAGATGGCGCGCGACCCGTCGAAACGTGAGGGTTTCATCACGCGCGACGAGGACGTGCTCGACACCTGGTTCTCTTCCGGCCTGTGGCCGTTCTCGACTCTCGGCTGGCCCGACGAGACGCCGGAGCTGCAACACTATTATCCCACCAACACGCTGGTGACGGGCTTCGACATCATCTTCTTCTGGGTCGCCCGCATGATGATGCTGGGCATCCACTTCATGAAGGAGGTGCCGTTCTCGACCGTCTACATCCACGCCCTCGTCCGTGACGAGAAGGGCGCCAAGATGTCGAAGTCGAAGGGCAATGTCATCGATCCGCTGCATCTCGTCGACGAATACGGCGCCGATGCGCTGCGCTTCACGCTGGCGGCGATGGCGGCGCAAGGCCGCGACATCAAGCTCTCGACCCAGCGCGTCGAGGGCTATCGCAATTTCGCAACCAAGCTGTGGAACGCGTGCCGCTTTGCCGAGATGAACGGCTGCGCGCTGCCCGGGGACTTTGGACCGGCGCAGGCCAAGGAAACCTTGAACCGCTGGATCGCGCACGAGACCTCTCGCGCGACCCGCGAAGTCAGCGAGGCCATCGAGGCCTATCGCTTCAACGATGCGGCAGGCGCGATCTATCGTTTCGTCTGGAACGTCTATTGCGACTGGTATCTCGAGCTCGCAAAGCCGGTTCTGCTCGGCGAGGACGGACCGGCCAAGGCCGAAACCCGCGCCATGATCGCCTGGGCGCGCGACGAGATCCTGAAGCTGCTGCATCCCTTCATGCCCTTCATCACCGAGGAGCTGTGGGCGGTGACGGCCAAACGCGAGGCGCTGCTGGTGCTGACGCCCTGGCCGCGCAAGGCCATGTCGACGGCAGAACTGGCGCAGGTTGCTACCACCAATCCCAGCGACGCCCTGATCCCGCCAGTGATCCTTGCGCTGGACGCCGGCGAGTTCAGCGATCCCGAAGCGGAAGCGGAAATTGGCTGGGTGGTCGATCTCGTCACCGCGATCCGCTCGGTGCGCGCCGAGATGAATATCCCGCCGGCGACGCTGACGCCGCTGGTGCTGGCCGCGGCATCCGCCGAGACCAAGGCACGCGCACAGCGCTGGAGCGACGTCATCAAGCGCCTGTCGCGGCTATCAGACATTTCGTTCGCAGACAGCGCGCCGGAAGGCGCGGTGCAGCTCCTGGTGCGCGGCGAAGTGGCAGCCCTTCCGCTCAAGGGAGTGATTGATCTCGCCGCCGAGCGAGCGCGCCTGGAGAAGGAGATCGGCAAGGCTGACGGCGATATCAAGCGCGTCGATGCCAAGCTGGCCAACGAGAAGTTCGTCGCCAACGCGCCGGAAGAGATCGTCGAGGAAGAGAAGGAAAAGCGCGAGGCTGCGGTGGCACGAAAGACAAAGCTGCAGGAAGCGCTGGGGCGGCTGAACAAAATGGAGTAGGCGGCGGTATTTCCACCGTCATTGCAATGACGATTGGGATAGACTTGGCCCCATGCTCGACCACGTTTCCATCACTCTCTCCGACATCGCCGCCGCCGAGCGCTTCTATGACGCCATCATGAAGGCGCTTGGTGTGGTCAAAGTCGGCCGCCGCGAGGACTGGCTCGGTTATGGCGAGCGGGCGCGGCCGTCCTCTCCGGACCGCGTCTACAGCTCGGTGCGCAAAGGGCCGAAGCCGGAGCAAGCCTCCGGCCGGCACTGGTGCTTCAAGGCGCGCTGGCAGAGCCAGGTCGACGCGTTCTGGGACGCCGGTATCGCGGCCGGCGGCGCCGACGACGGGCCGCCGGGCCTGCGCAGCTACCACGCTTCCTACTACGCCGCCTTCCTCCTTGACCCCGATGGCAACCGCATCGAGGCGGTCTGCCACCATCCGGTGTAAGCGTGGAGGCGGGGCGCCCGAGCCGGACGGCATTGGGCGCAGCGATGCATCGTGCCGTGCATCAGACGTTGGAAGGCGGCTTCATCTTCACCGATCCCTACGCGCTGCAAATCCTCGATGACGAGGCGCGCGCCGGATTGTCGGCAATGGCAGACGATGCCTCGCAACGGTCGATGCGCCTGTTCATCGCAGCGCGCAGCCGGTTCTCCGAGGAGGCCATGGCTGCCAGCGTCGCGCGCGGTGTGCGGCAAGTCGTCGTCCTCGGCGCCGGGCTCGATACATTCTCACTGCGCAACCCGCATGCCGGCGTGACCGTCTATGAGATCGACTATCCCGCAACGCAAGTCTGGAAACGCGAGCGTCTGGCGCAAGCCGGCATCACGCTGCCATCGTCGCTTGTCTTCGGCCCCATCGATTTCGAGCGCCAAAGTCTTGCCGATGGGCTGGCAGCAACCGGCTTCCGCAACGATCAGCCGGCCTATTTTCAATGGCTCGGGGTCGTGCCGTATCTCACCCGCGAGGCCATCACGACGACACTCGATTTTGTCGCCGGCATCGCCGGCTCCGAGGTTGTGTTCGACTATGCCGAACCGTTCGAGAACTACCCGCCGCCGATGCGCGCCAATCTCATCGCCGTCGCTGAAAGTACCGCGGCTCGCGGCGAGCCTTGGCTTAGTCTGTTCGATCCTCCCGACATGGCGGCACTGATGGAGGCGCGACGGTTCGCCGAGTTTGAGGATGTCACCCGAGGTGAACTGGCAAGGCGCTACTACGGCGACCTCGGCGAGGGGCTGCGATCAGGTCCGGGCCCGCATCTGGTGCGGGCGGTCTCTCGCTAGATCGCCGGAAACGGCTTGCTCAGGAATTTCGAACCCTTCAGCCCGTAGCGCCAGGGCAGCTCCACCGCCTTGGTGATGCCGATGCGGATGCCGATCGCGATCTCGGGCTTCTCCTTGCGTGCAAAAAGCGCGATCGGCGCCTTGTCGAGCGGTAGTTCGCTGTGTGCGATGGTGATGCCGAGCGCCTCGCACAGCTTGCCCGGGCCTGAGCATAACGCGCGCTCGTCCGCAATGCCGCGCCGCCGGCGCATCGCGGCAAGCCCATGGCTCGGTTGCAGCGCGCGGATCAGTACGGCGCTGGCCGAGCCTTCCTCCTCGCAAACGAAATTGACGCACCAGTGGATGCCGTAGGAACGATAGACATAGGTGAAGCCGGCCGGGCCGAACATTACGCGGTTGCGCGGCGTCGGCCCGCGATAGGAATGCGCGGCGGGATCGGTGTGATGGTAGGCCTCGACCTCGACAATGATGCCGCCGACGCCGTTGACCAGGAACGTCGCGCCGATCAGATCAGGAGCGACCTCATGGACGCTGCGGTCGAAGAATGCGCGCTTCAGCGGCTTGCCGAGGGCAGGGACGCTCGCAGCGCCTGATTTGAGGTTTGGAGACATTTTGAGGTGGGAATCGGGCCGGAACTGGCAGGAAATTTTGCCCGACCATGCCATGTTCTGCTAGCTTCGGCGATGCCCAGTTGAGGCCTTCCGCAATCGAGGTTGCAGCTCGCGTCAACACGGATTAGCTAAGAGCTCTAGCTACTTGCTGAGGCCTATGGTCACCATCGTCGACACCCTGTCCGCAACGCCCCTGCGTCCGCGTCACCCCGAAAAGGTGAACCGGCCGGATAATGCGTCGCCGCCGAAGCCGGACTGGATCAGGGTGCGCGCGCCCAATACCCGCGGCTACGCGGATACCCGCAACATCGTCAAGGAGAACGGCCTCGTCACGGTATGCGAGGAGGCTGGCTGCCCGAATATCGGCGAGTGTTGGGACAAGAAGCACGCCACCTTCATGATCATGGGTGACACCTGCACCCGGGCCTGCGCCTTTTGCAACGTCAAGACCGGTATGCCCGGCGCGCTCGATGCGCACGAGCCCGAGCATGTCGCGGAAGCCACTTTCAAGCTGGGTTTGAAGCACGTGGTCGTCACCTCGGTCGACCGCGACGATCTCGCCGACGGCGGCGCCGAGCATTTTGCGCAGACCATTCGTGCCATCCGCGCCCGCTGCCCCGGCACGACGATCGAAATCCTGACCCCGGACTTCCTGCGCAAGGACGGCGCGCTGGAGCTGGTGGTCGCGGCCAAACCCGACGTGTTCAACCATAATCTGGAAACCGTGCCGTCGCGTTATCTCGCGGTGCGGCCGGGCGCGCGCTATTTCCATTCCATCCGGCTGTTGCAGCGGGTCAAGGAGCTCGACCCGACGCTGTTCACCAAGTCCGGCATCATGGTGGGCCTGGGCGAGGAACGGCACGAGGTGCAGCAGGTGATGGACGACCTGCGCTCGGCCGATGTCGACTTCCTGACCATCGGGCAGTATTTGCAGCCGACCCGCAAGCACCACGCGGTGATGCGCTACGTCACGCCGGACGAGTTCTCCGGTTATGAGAAGGTCGCCTACACCAAGGGATTCCTGATGGTGTCGGCAAGCCCGCTCACCCGCTCGTCGCATCACGCGGGCGAGGACTTTGCCAAACTCCAGGCAGCGCGCGCGGCCCAGTCACGCTGACGCCGGATCGCACCGATGCAACGTATTCTCGTCATGGGATCCTCGGGATCCGGCAAGTCGACCTTTGCGCGGCGGCGCTCTGCTATAACAGGCATTCCCATGGTGTCGCTGGACGCGCTGTTCTGGAAGCCCGGCTGGGTCGAGTCCGACAAGGGCGAGTTCAGGACGCGCGTCGCTGAAGCAGCGCGCCAGCCTCGCTGGATCATCGATGGCAACTACACGGCAGCCGAAGGCGCGTTGCGCCTCGATTCCAGTGACACCGTGATCTGGTTCGACCTGCCGCGCTCAACCTGCATGCTCGGCATCCTCATGCGGATCGCGACCAGCTACGGCCGCGTCCGGCCGGAGATGGCAGAGGGCTGTCCCGAGAGGATCGACTTTGAATTCTTCCACTACGTCTGGACCTACCGCAGGGAGCAGAGGCCGAAGCTGCTGGCATTCTTCGAGGGACTGCGGCCCGATCAGACGTTCGTCACGTTCACCGATCGCGCGCAGGCCGACCGCTATCTGAGCGATCTCGTGCCCGCGCCGATGCCAGCGAGTGTGCACTGATGCCGCGGTTTTCCAGCAAGCGCCGGGTGCGTCACACCGCTCCACAGATGTTCGACCTCGTCGCCGATGTCGAGCGGTATCCCGAATTCGTGCCGCTGTGCCACTCCCTGAAGATCCGGCAGCGCACGCCCCAGCCAGATGGCACCGAGGTTGTCGTCGCCGACATGACAGTTTCGTTCAAGCTGGTGAAGGAGACCTTCACCAGCAAGGTTACGCTGGACAAGCCCAACCTGAAGATCCTGGTCGAATATCTCAAGGGGCCGTTCAGCAACCTGGAAAACCGCTGGACCTTCGAGCCGAAGTCCGAGACCGAATGCGATGTCGGTTTCTTCCTGTCCTACGAATTCAAGAGCCGCATGCTGGCGATGCTGATGGGCACGATGTTCGACGCCGCGTTTGCCCGCTTCTCCGCCGCGTTCGAGAAACGGGCGGACCAGGTCTACGGCAAGGCGGGGTAGCAGCGGCCTGCGCGCGCCACGGATCGGAAAGTTACGCGGCGCGCCTTTGTCCGATCGCCTCGAGCAGCATCTTCTGCTCGTCGCTCAGCGACGCGTAGAACTCTCCGAGCGCAGTGCTCACCAGGTAGATCGCCTGCTGCATGGCACCGAGCCGCGCGTACACCGCGTCGAGCCGAGCAGGTGGCGTCGTGGTATCCGTTGGCGGGCACGTACTCAGCATATCGGTCGCCCTGGCATTGGCGTCCTGCAGCGCCTTGAGCCCGGCGCGTTGGGTGTCGTTCAGGCGCAGCCTGGTTTCGATCTCGGCCGCCGGCCATTGCAACGCGGCTGGCTTGGCCGGTTCGCAACCTTGGGCAGGAGCTTCCGCAGCTCCGTTTGCCGGCGCAATCCTGCGCCGATCTGCGGCGATCGCGTTGAGCCGCGCCTCCTGCTCGTCATCCAGCAGGTCGTAGAATTTCCCCAGTGGTTGTTGCAGCGCTTGCTCTGCCGCGATCATCGTCCCGATGCGCTGCTGCATGGCGTCCAATCGCTCCGGAGCCGTCAACGCCGCCCGCGTCGGACAAGACGCCCGGATCGTATGCGCGGCTGTCATCAATGCGGTTGCAAGCTCATCCAGCGCGGCGCGCTGTGTCTCGTTGCTCGGCTGTACCGCCTGCTGGATCTGATTGACGAGACCGGCAACCGGGCGGCTGTCATCACCGCAGAGCTGCTGCAGCGGCGGGACTCGGCGATGGCGGTGTCCGTACGGCGCAAAGATCCCCGCATAGATGTCCCGATAGCCATAGCTCCAGAATCCGGTGTCGTCACCGAGGATGGCGTAGTCGTGGATATCGTAGATGGCGAACGGCCAGAACAGCGGGCCCACCCAGCCATATCCGCCGTCGCTGTGGCGCCACCATCCGTCCGCGGTGACACTGCTGCGCAATCCGGCTAGCGCTGCAACCGCAACGATCTGCCGGCGCGCCGCAGGGTCGGCAGGTCCGGACTCCATCGCCCTGCGGATATCCCGGGGTCTCAGGGCAGTCATTCGGAGCTTGCTATGACGTTGATAAGGCCGCGCGTGATGCATCCGTCCGAGCGACAATACGCTGCCGACAGCGAACCTCGCGACCCCGATTGGATTAAGGCCCACTTGGGCGAAGGCTTCGCTCGCGAGCAGGGTCGTCAGGGCAATGGTGACTCCGGCAACTGCAATGCGCCACCTCGACATGGCATCCCTCCCGCGGAGCGCCTCGTCGCGTCATTCTCGACCAAGGATGACGCCGGACAGAACCGAAAGTTCCGCCCGGATCGGTCATGGTGCCGAAAGCCGGCAATAATCTGATCACCGGAGCTTCAAGTCGTCGCGGGGGGATGCACCTCAGCCCCTCGGCGGCCTCGGCCGTTTCACCGCGTGCCGCCTCGGCGCGCGCACCGCGCGCGGGCGGATGCGGCTGACGGCGGCGCGCTTCGGCTTGGCCTGACGCGGACCGCGCGCCAGCTCCATCAGCATCCGCAGCGCCTCCACCACCGAGCGCAGGCGCACGGCGGTGCGACCGATCGCGCCAAAACGGTGTTCGCGGTGAAGGATACGGCCATCGCGCGCGGCGACGGCAAAATGCACCAGCCCAACCGGCTTGCCGGGCGTAGCGCCACCGGGACCGGCGATGCCGGTGATGGAGACTGCAAGATCGACACCTGCGCGTTCCAGCGCACCGACGGCCATCTGCGTCGCCGTCTCCTTGCTGACGGCGCCAAAGGTCGCGAGCGTGGCGGCCTTGACGCCGAGCATCGCGCGCTTGGCTTCATTGGAATAGGTGACAAAGCCGCGGTCAATGACGTCCGACGAGCCGGGAATGTCCGTGAGCGCGCCTGCGACGAGGCCACCGGTGCAGGATTCGGCGGTGGCAATGGTCAGCTTGCGCATCCGGCAAAGATCGAGCAGCGAGCGGGACAATGCGCGGGCGTCGCTGCCGCTCATGTCATTCGCTCCAGCCCTTATCCGACCACGGCAGGCGGATGGTGGCGCTTGCAGTGGCCGCGATGCCTTCCTCGCGGCCGGTGAAGCCCAGCCGTTCGCTGGTCGTCGCCTTCACGGCGATGCGCGAGATGCTGACGCCGGAGATCTCGGCGATCTTTGCCCGCATGCTGTCGCGCAGCGGCCCGATCTTCGGCCGTTCGCAGATCAGTGTGACCTCGAGATTGGCGATGCGGCCGCCGCGGGCGGCGACGCGATCGACGGCATATCTAAGGAAGCGGTCCGAGGAGGCGCCTTTCCACTTGGGATCGCTCGGCGGGAAGTGCGAGCCGATGTCGCCGTCGGCCAGCGCGCCGAGAATCGCATCGACCAGCGCGTGCAGCCCCACGTCGCCGTCGGAATGGGCGAGGAAACCCTTGTTGTGCGGCACGCGCACGCCGCAGATCATCACATGATCGCCTTCGCCGAAGGCGTGTACGTCGTAGCCGGTGCCGGTCCTGATGTCGCCGAGTTGCGCAGCCAGGCGCGCTTCCTCGCGGATAAAATCTTCAGGGGTGGTGAGCTTCATGTTTGCAGGATCGCCTTCAAAGGTCGCTACCGTCAATCCCGCCCATTCGGCGAGCGCGGCATCGTCGGTGAAATCGTTGCGGCCTTCGCGCACCGCGCGACGATGCGCATCGAGAATGACATCGTAGCGAAAGGCCTGCGGCGTCTGTGCAATCCGCAGCCGCGCGCGCTCGGGCGTCGCCTCGACTTCGCCGGCAGCGCCGATGAGCTTGATCGTGTCAGTGACCGCGACGGCAGGAACCGCGGCGCCGGTGCGGCCCGCAGCTTCGATGGCGCGCGAGATCACGGCCTCCGTCACGAAGGGGCGGGCGGCGTCATGGATCAGGACGATGTCGGGTTTTGTGCTGGCCAGCGCCTCGAGGCCGGCATGCACCGATTGCTGGCGCGTCGCCCCGCCATTGGCGGGCGGTGCGTGCTTCAGCGCACTTACCGCCTTGTTGAACATGGCGATGTCGTCGGGGTTCACCACCGGCTGCACGGTCGCGACATCAGGGTGCCGGCAGAAGGCTGCCATGGCCCGGAAGATCACGGTCTGGCCGCCGACGGTACGGTATTGCTTGGGTCCGCCTGCGCCGGCGCGAAGTCCACGCCCGGCGGCGACGAGAATGGCTGCGGTACGCTCAGGTAGGGACATGCGCCTTCAAGGACTTGTCGGAAGAATCGGGTTTGCTGGATGAGCCGGGAACGGCTTCCTGGGGCGCACAGCCCTTACCATGCCGCGCCCGCAAAGCCAGCGGAATAGCCATGTCTGTGGGAAAACCCATTCTTGCTGCACTGCACTTGCACAAATCGCAGATTTGTCTAAAGTGTAGGCATGAACCTTGACTGCACAAGATTTGTGCTCAGAATGGGCAACGGCAGGCGCAATGGCGCGCCCGTCAGCGTGATGAGACACCTGTGACCGGCTCGGACTACGTAGACCATAAGCCGTTGAAAATAGGCGACATTGAGCTCGCCAACCGGGTTCTCCTCGCGCCGATGTCTGGCGTCACCGACGCCCCCTTCCGTCGACTCACGGCCCGTCTCGGCGCCGGCCTCGTCGTCTCGGAGATGACCGCCAGCGATGACCTCGTGAATGGCAAGCCGATGTCCCGGTTGCGCTGCGAGGCGGCCGGCATCGGCCCGCACGTGGTTCAGCTTGCCGGCTGCGAAACCCATTGGATGGCCGAGGGCGCGCGGATCGCGGAAGGCGCCGGCGCCGACATCATCGACATCAACATGGGCTGCCCCGCGCGGCACGTCACCGGCGGGCAGTCCGGATCGGCGCTGATGCGCGATCTCGACCACGCCGTGAAGCTGGTGGAGGCGACTGTCTCCGCCGTGAACGTGCCGGTGACGCTGAAGATGCGGCTCGGCTGGGACGAGCGTTCGCTCAATGCGCCCGAGCTCGCGCGCCGCGCGCAAGAGGCGGGCGTGCAGATGGTCACGGTACACGGCCGCACGCGATGCCAATTCTACAAGGGTGAAGCGGATTGGTCGGCGGTGCGCGCGGTGAGGGATGCCGTGTCTATTCCGCTGGTCGTCAACGGCGATATCACCTCGTTTGAGACGGCGCTCAGCGCGCTGGAAAAATCCGGTGCCGATGCGGTGATGGTCGGCCGCGGCGCGCAAGGCCGGCCCTGGCTGCCCGGCCAGATCGGCCGGCGGCTCGAGACCGGTGTCAGCGAAGACGTGCCGCCGCTGGCCGAGCAGCTCACGCATGTCCGCGCGCTTTACGAAGAGGTCTGCCGTCACTACGGCCTGCGCGTCGGCCTGCGCCACGCGCGCAAACATCTTGGCTGGGCGCTCGATGTGGCGGCGCATTGCGGCCGCGTGCCGACGGCGAAGCTGAAAGACTGGCGCCAGCGCATCCTTACCTCGGAAGAGCCGTCCCGCGTGCATCGCGAGCTTGGGGAGGCCTTCGACGACTTTGCATGGAGTGCTGCTGCATGAATTCAGCCGCAGACTTTCGCAGGCCCGTGCCGCCGCTTGGCGAAGCCATCCTCAACGCGCTGCCCAATCCGGTGCTGCTGGTCGCGCCCGACGGCAAGATCGTGGACGCCAATATCGCCGCCGAATCTTTCTTCGAAATCTCGACCCAGTTCCTGAAGCGGCAATCGCTGAAGGAGCTGGTGCCGTTCGGAAGCCCGCTGCTGGCGCTGATCGAGCAGGTGCGTGCCTCCGGCTCGCCCGTCAACGAATACAAGGTCGATCTCGGCACGCCCCGCATCGGCGGCGACCGCCAGGTCGACCTTCACGTCGCGCCGCTGACGGAGCGGCCGGGTCATATCGTCGTGATGCTGCAGGAGCGCACCATCGCCGACAAGATGGACCGCCAGCTCACCCATCGCAGCGCCGCGCGCTCGGTGATCGCGCTCGCCGCCATGCTGGCGCACGAGATCAAGAATCCGCTCTCCGGCATCCGCGGCGCGGCGCAGCTGCTCGAACAGCAGGCTTCCTCCGAAGACCGCATGCTGACGCGCCTGATCTGCGATGAGGCCGACCGCATCGTTACCCTTGTCGACCGCATGGAAGTGTTCGGCGATGATCGCCCGGTGGCGCGCGGCCCCGTCAACATCCATTCCGTGCTCGACCACGTCAAACGGCTGGCGCAGTCGGGCTTTGCCCGCAACGTGAAGTTTGTCGAGGATTACGATCCGTCATTGCCGCCTGTGTTGGCCAACCAGGACCAGCTGATCCAGGTTTTCCTCAACCTCGTGAAGAACGCGGCCGAAGCGGTCGCCGATCTCGGCAGCGATGCGGAAATCCAGCTCACCACCGCCTTCCGGCCGGGTGTGCGGCTATCGGTGCCCGGCAAGAAGACGCGGGTGTCGCTGCCGCTTGAATTTTGCGTCAAGGACAACGGTTCCGGCGTGCCGGAAGACCTCTTGCCGAATCTGTTCGATCCCTTTGTCACTACCAAGCAGACCGGCAGCGGGCTCGGGCTTGCGCTGGTCGCCAAGATCGTCGGCGATCACGGTGGCATCATCGAATGCGAGTCCCAGCCGCGGAAGACCATCTTCCGCGTGCTGATGCCGATGTACAACACCAAACCACAACCCGACCAGAGCAAACGCGACGACGTTCCGGGTACGCCGGCGCCTGCCTCACAGGACACCAGATGAGGAAGGAACAATAATGGCCGCAGGTAGCATCCTAGTCGCAGACGACGACACTGCCATCCGCACGGTGCTCAATCAGGCCCTGTCCCGCGCCGGATACGAGGTGCGGCTGACCGGCAACGCGGCAACGCTGTGGCGATGGGTCAGCCAAGGTGAGGGCGACCTCGTCATCACCGATGTCGTGATGCCCGACGAGAGCGCGTTCGACCTCCTGCCGCGCATCAAGAAGATGCGGCCGAACCTGCCGGTTATCGTGATGAGCGCGCAGAACACGTTCATGACCGCGATCCGGGCCTCCGAGCGCGGCGCCTATGAATATCTGCCAAAACCGTTCGATCTGAAGGAGCTCATCACCATCGTCGGCCGTGCGCTGGCCGAGCCGAAGGAGAGGGTGGCAAGCTCCGAAGACGAATCCGAATTCGATGCGATCCCGCTGGTCGGCCGCTCTGCGGCGATGCAGGAAATCTACCGCGTGCTGGCGCGTCTGATGCAGACCGACCTTACGGTGATGATTTCGGGCGAGTCCGGCACCGGCAAGGAGCTGGTGGCGCGCGCGCTGCACGACTACGGCAAGCGCCGCAACGGCCCGTTCGTCGCGGTCAACATGGCGGCGATCCCGCGCGATCTCATTGAGTCAGAACTGTTCGGCCATGAGCGCGGCGCCTTCACCGGCGCCAACACCCGCGCCTCCGGCCGTTTCGAGCAGGCCGAGGGCGGCACGCTGTTCCTCGACGAGATCGGCGATATGCCGATGGAGGCGCAGACGCGCCTGCTGCGCGTGCTCCAGCAGGGCGAATACACCACGGTCGGCGGCCGCACCCCGATCAAGACCGACGTGCGCATCGTCGCGGCCTCCAACAAGGACCTGCGCATCCTGATCCAGCAAGGCCTGTTTCGCGAAGACCTGTTCTTCCGCCTCAACGTGGTGCCGTTGCGCCTGCCGCCGTTGCGCGAGCGCATCGAAGACTTGCCCGATCTCATCCGGCATTTTTTCGCGCTCGCGGAGAAGGACGGGCTGCCGCCGAAGAAGCTCGATGCGCAGGCGCTGGAGCGGCTGAAGCAGCATCGCTGGCCCGGCAATGTGCGTGAGCTGGAAAACCTCGCGCGCCGGCTTGCTGCACTCTACCCGCAGGACGTCATCACGTCCTCGGTCATCGACGGAGAGCTCGCGCCACCGGCGGTGTCAGCGATCGGAGGCGCCAGCCAGAACGTTGAGAATCTGGGGGGCGCGGTGGAGGCTTATCTCTCCTCGCACTTCTCCGGCTTTCCCAACGGCATGCCGCCGCCCGGTCTCTATCACCGCATCCTGAAGGAGATCGAGGTGCCGCTGCTCACGGCGGCGCTGGCGGCGACCCGCGGCAACCAGATCCGCGCCGCCGACCTGCTCGGGCTCAATCGCAACACGCTGCGCAAAAAGATCAGGGACCTCGATATCCAGGTATATCGCAGCGGCGGCTAACTGGTGCGCGAGCCGACGAGCGCTTTCTGCATTCGCCGGCCGGCAAGGCTAGTCCGTTGAAGCGGAAGCGCGGACCGTTGTCGCCATAGCACGGCGTTGCGGGGGTATCGCACGGCCATCGTTCTCGCGGTGCGGCCGATCGGTTCTGACAACCCCCGGTTCGGCCCCTGTTGATGACGCAAATGTCACGGGAGAGCATGCCGTGGAAATGTCGCAATTCGGCAACAGGTTGTGATAAGATTGCATCAGTTCGCGGGCAGGCGGACTGACCCTGTGGCTCACCCTTTAACCTTGATGATCAGCTCAGACACTGCAGCAGTCCAATTGGACGATCCTTCGCTCGTCCGGCCGAAAGGCTGGTCGATTCGGCGTTGGCTGGGCCCGGTCGCGGTGGCGCTGGCGCTGTTCTCGGCCTTCCTGACCTTTATCGTGCTGACCGGGCTCACGCCGATCGAGCCCAAGCGCAATGTCGTCTACGGCTTCCTGCTGATCAATGCCGCGACCATTCTGGTCCTGGTCGGTATCATCGTTCGCGAGGTCTGGAAGGTCGTGCAGGCTCGCCGGCGCGGCAGCGCGGCGGCGCGGCTGCATATCCAGGTGGTCAGCCTGTTCTCCGTCATCGCGGTGCTGCCGGCGGTGCTGGTCGCCATCGTCGCCAATGTCACCATCGACCGCGGCCTCGACCGGCTGTTCTCCGGCCCGACGCGCGAGGTGATCCAGAACTCGCTGATCGTGGCCAACGCCTATCTGCATGAGCATGCGCAGCTGATCCGCGGCGACATCATCGGAATGGCCAACGACATCTCTCACGCTCGTCCGCTGTTTCAGCTCGATCCGCTGAGCTTTCGCCAGATGCTCACGGCGAGTGCCGCCTCGCGCAACCTGCCGGGCGCGATGCTGATCGACAAGGACCGCAACATCCTGGAAAGCGCGCAGACCGGCATCCAGCAGGAATTCACCACGCCGGAGCCCGAATTCCTCAAGGGCGTCGACGAGAATGAACCGCAGATCGCCGTCTTCATCGAAGCCAATTACGTGGCGGCCGTTATTCGCCTACGCGGATTCACCGATACCTTCCTCTATGTCGCGCGCGTGCTCGATCCCCGCGTGGTGGCGCAGCTGCGCCAGACCCAGGCAAGCGTCGCCGAATACGCCGCGCTCGAATCGCGCAAGCTCGGTATCCAGGTCGCCTTCGCGCTGATGTTCGCGGTGATCGCGCTGACCATCCTGATGGCTTCGGTGCTGATCGGCCTCAACTTCGCCAACCGCCTGGTGGCGCCGATCCGCCGGCTGATGAGCGCGGCCAATATTGTGTCGACCGGCGACCTCAACGTCCAGGTGCCGGTGCTGAAATCGGAAGGCGATCTCGCCCAGCTGGGCGAGACCTTCAACAAGATGACGCAGGAGTTGCGCAGCCAGCGCGACGAGCTGGTCAATGCCAGCGAGCTGATCGACAGCCGCCGCCGCTTCATCGAAGCGGTTCTGTCCTCTGCCAGCGCCGGCATCATCGGCGTCGACGCGTCGGGAAGCATAGGCATTCTCAACCGTTCGGCGGAAAAGCTGATCGAGAAGTCCGAGTCCGAGGTGCTGGACCATCCGCTTTCCGAGGTGCTGCCGGAGCTCGACGACATGATGAAGACTGCGCGCGAGGGCACGCAGAAGCTGGTGCAGGGCCAGATCACCATCAACCGCGACGGCCATGAGCGCAATCTGTCGGTCCGCGTCAGCGCCGAGCAGACCAGCCAGGCGCGGGACAGCTACATCATCACGCTCGACGACATCACCGAACTCGTCAGCGCGCAGCGCACCTCGGCCTGGGGCGACGTTGCCCGCCGCATCGCGCACGAGATCAAGAATCCGCTGACGCCGATCCAGCTCTCGGCCGAACGTATCCGCCGCAAGTTTGGGCGGGCCATCACCGAGGTGAAGGACAAGGAAATCTTCGAGCAGTGCACCGACACCATTGTGCGCCAGGTCGACGACATAAGGCGCATGGTCGACGAGTTCTCGCGCTTTGCCCGAATGCCGAAACCGGTGATGGAAGGCGAGGACGTCGCCGACGTGGTCCGCCAGGCGGTGTTCCTGATGAAGGTCGCCCATCCCGAGCTCGAGATCGAGGCTGATATCAAGCAGGATCGGATGCCGGCGCAGTTCGACCGCCGCCTGATCTCGCAGGCCTTGACCAACATCATCAAGAATGCGACCGAAGCGATCGAACAGGTGCCGCCGGAAGAACTCGGCAAGGGGCGCATCGATGTTGTCGCTCAGCGCGAGAACGACGATATTTTGATCGACGTGATCGATAATGGTATCGGCCTGCCGAAAGTAGCGCGGCAGCGCCTGCTAGAGCCGTACGTGACAACCCGCCAGAAGGGCACCGGCTTGGGGCTCGCGATCGTCGGTCGCGTGCTCGAAGACCATGGTGGTCGCCTTGAACTGAAGGACGCTTCCGACTTCCGGTCCGGCCAGCGCGGGGCCTGGATGCGGCTGCGCTTTTCCGTCACCGGACAGGCGAAGAAGCCCGACGAACACAGTCATGAAACAATGCCGCAAAGTTCTGAAACCAATGCCGCGGCATCGACGACCAATGATGAAGAAAAAATCAAGGCCGAAACCGGCAGCTGACAAGACAGGTGTAACCCATGGCCAGTGACATTCTGATTGTCGATGACGAAGCCGATATCCGCGATCTCGTAGCCGGCATTCTCGACGACGAAGGCTTCTCCACGCGCACCGCGCGCGATTCCGATTCCGCGCTGGCCGAGATCGCCAACCGCCGCCCGCATCTGGTGTTCCTCGACATCTGGCTGCAGGGGTCCAAGCTCGACGGTCTGCAACTGCTGGAGCAAATCAAGAAAGACAATGCGGATCTGCCGGTCGTGATGATTTCCGGCCATGGCAACATCGAAACTGCGGTCGCGGCCATCAAGCGTGGCGCGTACGACTTCATCGAAAAGCCCTTCAAGTCGGACCGGCTGATTCTGGTGGCCAATCGCGCCCTGGAAACGTCACGGCTGAAGCGCGAGGTGAAGGAGCTGAAGCAGCTTGCGCCGGCGGCCAGCGTGCTGACCGGCCGCTCCGCCTGCATGAACCAGTTGCGCCAGACCATCGACCGCGCCGCCAAGGCCAACAGTCGCATCATGATCGTCGGCCCCTCCGGCGCTGGCAAGGAACTGGCCGCCCGCACGCTGCACATCATGTCGAGCCGCGCCGACGGTCCGTTCGTGGTGATCAACGCCGCCGCCATTACGCCGGAGCGGATGGAGGTCGAGCTGTTCGGCGTCGAGCAGACCAATGGCGGGGAACCGCGCAAGGCCGGCGCGCTGGAAGAGGCCCATGGCGGCACCTTGTTCATCGACGAGGTCGCCGACATGCCGCGCGAGACCCAGAACAAGATCCTGCGCGTGCTCGTCGACCAGACGTTCCAGCGCTCGGGCGGAACGTCCAAGGTTAGCGTGGACGTGCGCATCATTTCCTCCACGGCGCGCAACCTGGAGGAGGAGATCGCGGCCGGGCGTTTCCGCGAGGATCTTTAT
>Ga0187815_10000096_pt1 | contig 42204 bp, 37 predicted proteins | sample NC_S_5_FD_132962 | JGI IMG/M metagenome (GOLD analysis project Ga0187815, IMG submission 132962) | Wetland sediment microbial communities from Neuse River Estuary, North Carolina, USA - ASW-S_5 | ecosystem: Environmental > Aquatic > Freshwater > Wetlands > Sediment | place: USA: North Carolina... | reverse complement strand
TTCGCCGCCGTCATGCTCGCCGCATGCGGTACCGCCGCCGCCCAGGTCAAGGTGCGGATCGGGGATCTTGCGCAGTCCCTCAACGAGATCGGGTCGCGCGTCATGATCGACCAGGGTATAGACAAAAAATATGGTATCGCCGCCGAGTACCGAGCCTATCCGACTCTCGACGGGCTCTTCACGGCCATCCGCGGCAAAGATGTCGATGTCGGCTTCGGCGGCTGGACCGCCATCGCCCAGTTTCGGGGCAAGGGCTTTCCGGTCACGATGATATTCCCGGTCGGGCGCGGGGTGACGGTCGACGTCATCGTGCCGACCGCCTCGCCGATCAAGAGCATCGCCGACCTCAAAGGCAAGAAGGTCGGCTCCTTCGCAGGAGCGGCCGGCACCGCGACCGTGCTGTTTCGGGTGATTGCGTCAAAGTTCCACGGGTTCGATCCGGGTAAGACGGGCGATCTGCAGTTTGCCGGGCCCGGCCTGCTCCCCGCCTTGCTCGACAAGGGGGAGATTGAAGCTGCCGTCATGTTCGACCCCCTCGCAGCCAAGCTCGAGGGATCCGGCAAGTACAGGTCGATCGGCAATCTCGCCGACGCGTACAAGGCGGGCACGGGCGACGATTTTCTCTGGATCGGCTACTCGACGAATGATGACTTCATGAAGGCCCAGCCGGAAGCGTTGACAAATTTCACGCGGGCATGGCTCGAAGCGATCGAATACGTGAAGGCTCATCCCGAGGTCTTCGAAGCTTACGGCAAGAAGTACGGGCTCGAACCCGCCGCCGTCGCGCTCCTGCGCGAGCGCGTGATCGCGGATTACACGACGACGTGGAACGAAGCTGCCATCGAGGCCCTGCGGCGTTTCGCCGGAATGGCAAACGAAGTGATGGGCGGTGGCTATCTCGACACGGTCCCTGCCGCCGCCTTCTCGACCCGTTTCGATCCGCGGAAGTGAGAGCGCTCCGCTTCAACAGCGCCGGTAGGCTAGTGACTATGGCCTACCGGCCATCCGTCTTCGCGCGCACGCCGCCAGTGGTCTTGCTCAGGATGGCTGCGCTCGTCTGACACATCCATTTGATGCCGGTGTCGTTGGCAAAGCGCGAGTGACTGTGCACCTTGACTTCCATCGGGGGCAACTCGAATGGAAGATCCAGCAGCCGAAAATCCTTTGCACGATGCAGATCCAGAGCCAGCATCCGTGGGAAAATCGCGGCCAGATCTGAATGGCGTACGATCTCCGGCGCCGTGGTGAAATGTCCGCGAACGGCGATCTGTGGCCGAGCCGCTTCGTCCGCGAGCCATTGCTCGGCCAATTGGTAAACCGTAGACGTCGTTCGCGCGAAGAAGAAGCGCAGTTTTGAAAAATTCGAACGCGTAAGTCTGGACTTCGCGATTGGGTGATTTGCGCGCACCAGGCAAATGTATCGATCATTGACAATGTCGATGCTGGCAAGATCCTTGTCGGATACGCTGACGGCACCAATCGCGAGGTCGATCTCACCCGAACGCATCGAGCCCACCAGGCTGTCCGGGAACAGAGGGACGATGTGGACGCGGACGAACGGTGAGATGCGCGACAGCTCGGTTATCAGCCGGGGCAACAGGTAGACCTCGGCTATATCAGACATCGCCACCCTGAAGGTTCGCTCGGTCACGCGTGGATCGAATACGACGCCGCTTTGCAAGGTGCGGTTCAGCAGCTCGAAAGCCTGATCGAGCGGCTCGTGCAAACGAACGGCGGCATCCGTCGGAAGCATGCGGTTCGCCACTCTGACGAACAGCGGATCGCCGAACCGCTCCCTCAATCGCCGCAGGGCATGGCTGATGGCCGGCTGGGTCAGGCCGAGGCGCTCGCCCGCCGCAGTGAGGCTGCGAAGATCCCAAATCGCGAAAAAGACACGCAGCAGATTGAGATCGAGAGGGTTATTAGCCTGGCTCATACAAAGAATTATAACTATGAATTTGACTTAGTTCAAGCCGAGCGACATCGTGCTGCGATGGATACACGCTTCGAGACGACCTCCGACATGTGCGAGCAAATCAGCGCTGGCAAGGTGTCGATCGTCGAAGTGTTGCCTGAGACGAACGCGCAGATCGAGAACTTCGACGACGCGATGAACGCCGTCAGTGTTGGAAATTTCGAACGAGCGGTCGAAGAGGCTGGGCTGCGAAGACGCAGCCGAACGAGCGAAGACAGTCTCGGCTGTGGTGATTAGGGAGATGTGGAATGAATAGCGCCGTCGCACTGGGCAAGGTTCACTCGGAAGGCGCGATCGCCTCCGACTTCGATTACAAGAATGCGGTGCGCTCCATCCTTCCCCGGCTCGCCGCCACCACGCATGAGAGTGATAAGCTGCGTCGCTTGAGCGATGATGCCGCTAATGCTCTCCGGGAATCAGGTCTGGCGCGCATGATTACGCCGAAACAGTTCGGCGGATTTGAGCTCTCGCCCAGTGCTCACATCTGGGCTTGCGCGGAAATCGGCAATGTATGTTCGGCGGCAAGCTGGGTGTTGATGGTCTGTGTCGCTCACGATTACATCATCGGCAGGTTCCCTGAAGAATGCCAAAGAGAAGTCTACGAAGGTGATGCTGACAATCTCGTTGCCGGGTCATTGGCGCCGCAAGGCGTGATCGAGCGAGTAGAAGGGGGCTGGCGTCTCACCGGACGGTGGCAGTTCGGCAGTGGCTGCGATCATTCGCCCTGGTTCATTCTCGGGACCAAAGCCGCCAATCCCGGACCCGACGATTACATCATCCACCACGTCATGGTTCCGCGCGCCGACGTCGTGCTCGATGACACCTGGCATACCCTGGGAATGCGGGGAACGGGATCGAAGGATCTTGTCGTGACCAATGCGTTCATACCTGAGCATCGCGTGGTGCCGACGCACCCGACCTTCCTTGGTCTCAGTCCGCATGCGAAGGCGCCGACTTACCGGCTTTCAGTCTATTCCGGCCTGCCGGCCATGCTGTCGGGCTCTGTCCTCGGCATGGCTGAGGCCGGCCTGAAGGCTTTCGTGGAAGCGACGTCCACGCGCACAACCCCGTATGGCGTCGTCAAGGCCAAGAACCCCATCATGCAAAAGCGTGTCGCCGAATCCACCGCGGAGATCGCCGCGGCGCGACGGCTCCTCGAGGATATGTGCGATCGCTTCGATGCTCTGATGGCAATCGATCAAGCTCCGATGTCGGCGCAGGATCGTATCCAGATGCGCTGGGACGCCGCATATGTTGTCGAACTGAGCCGCCGGGCAATCGAGCGTCTCTTCGCTGCGGCGGGCGCGCATGGTCTCTATGAAGGCAACGCGGTCTATCGCGCTTTCCGTGACATCAATACGGCGTGTCACCATGCAGTCATCGATTTCGACACGGTCTCCAACTTGATGGGCCAATTCAGGTTGACAGGTGACCTCGGCGAGAATCCTCGAGCAGCGCCGTTCGCGTAACATTTGGATTTAGGGCATCGAATCACGACTTGCGGAATTCCTGCCTGGAATAGCCGGCGTCGCTTGCAGTCAACTCCGCCAGTTGCCGTCCACGACTGATCGAACAATTCGCAAGGAAGTGGCGTGATCACCGAGACACCGATTTCGTCCGACGTGTTCAAGCAAAGCATGCGGCTTCTCGCCGGAGGCGTATGCATTGTTGCGACGAATAGTAACGGGGAATGGCATGGTCTGACCATGACTGCCGTTTGTTCGTTGACCATGGATCCACCTTCGCTCATCGCGTGCGTGAACCGCGACGCCGGGGCTCATGGCACAATGAGCGCAACGAAGCGTGTGAGCGTCAATGTCCTGTCGCACGATCATATGGGTCTCGCCGAGCTGTTTTCGTCTTCCAAGGTAAAAGGCTCAGATCGGTTTGACGAGAAAAAGTGGATCGAAATGGCGAGTGGTGTCCCCGCTCTCATCGATGCACTCGCCGTTCTCGATTGCGAAGTCATTCGAGAGATGGCGGTCGGACAGCATTCCGTGTTCGTCTGCGAAGTCAAAAACGTCCGGCTTCAGCCGGACAGGAGACCGCTCGTTCATTTCAATCGTGAGTTCTGCGCTGTTCAGCCAGTTTATCAGGCGTAGCTGCCGGCGTTGATGATTTGAGCCAGCGACGGACGTCGTGTTGAACGCACGTTATTCCAAGGGCCGGCCCGATCACGGTCGATCAGGTGAGGCTTGAGACCGGCCGACAGCGCTGCCCGAGGCCGTAGGAGGCCGTAGGAAGGCCAGTCGATCCCGGCTTAGACATCGGTTGCAAAGCCCTATATGCTCGCCTCGTCCTGGAGGCTGGTCATGAAGCGTTGCGTTGTCGCCGTTGCCGTCTTGCTGAGCGTGCTTGCGATCATCCATTCCGCCGAAGCGCGCGGGCCCTACGGCTCGATCAGCGTCGGCAACTGGAAAGGCGGCGCTTTCACCAACGACCAGACAGGTGCGTTCTCGCATTGCGGAGCGACCGCGGTCTACCAGAGCGGAATCATTTTCCTGGTCATGATCGATGGCACTCCAAGCTGGAGTCTGGGTTTTGCCCATGACAGCTGGTCGTTGTCCGGCGGGCAGTCGTTTCCGATCGCGCTTACCTTCGACGGAGGGCCAGCGGTCAATGTGCAGGGCATCGCTCTCAGCAACAAGCTCGTACGCGTGCCGATGCCGGACAACTCCTCCCTGATCAACCAGTTCAGGAAGGCGAAATCCATGACGGCCTACGCCCAGGGCCAGCTGTTCCAGTTCAACCTGGATCAGACCGCGCAACTGCTGCCGACCCTCGCCAATTGCGTTGCCAAGGTGAAGCAATACGGGATCGCCAGAGCCGGCGATTTTTCGGTTGCCGTTGCGCCAAAGCAGACGGCGGCGTCGCCGCCCGGCGGCAGCCTGAAGCCCGGACCGCAGACAGGACCTGCCGACATTCAGATTGAGGCAGTCGAGCTTGCCACGAATTTCATTCTGAAGACCTCGCTGCGTAACCCGCAAGTGCTCAGCCGCAGTGAAACGCCTGCGGCCATCGCCGCCAGCGGCGCGGCCTGGCGGTCGGACGAGGCGGCTGGCTTCGTCCGCATCATTCCGCCGCGCGAAGGGATGAAGGGGATCGACGTCACGGCCGCGGTGGTCGCCGGCGACGCCAAGGAATGCGGCGGCAAGTTTGCCTCGGGGCGGATGAGCGAGCTGGTCGACAGCGACGTGGTGTTCCGTGGCTTCTCCTCCTGCGAGGATTCCGCCGGTGCGCGCATTTCGCAGTATTTTCTTGTGTCGCGGAAGAAGGGCGGGTTTGTGTTGTTCTCCGTGGTCTCCAACATGAAGACCGAGGATGCCAGAACCGTCGCCAAGGAGGAGCGGCTCGCCGATTTCAGGAAGGCTGCCTGGGTGGTCGTCAACCCGGCGGAAGGTGCGAAGCCGTAAGCAATGCATATCGGCGAGCTCTTCGTTCCCGGCTTCAGCCGGACACGAGACCGCTCGTCCATTTCAATCGTGAGTTCTGCGCTGTTCAGCCAGTCTGTTAGTCGTCATTGCTGGCGGCGATGACGTGAGTCGCCGACGAACGTTGAGCGCACGTTATTCCAAGGCCGGCCCGATCACAGCCGATCTGGTGCGGCTTGAGAGCCGCCAACGAGCGCTGCCGGAAATCGGTCGATTCGTCCCGCCGACCAGAACCGGAAGATCCACTTCCTCAAGAACGTGATGACGGGCGGTTTGCCGCAAATCGCGGCTTTCGGCCTGGCCGGCGACGGGGCGACCGGCTTCCAGTCCCGTCACCGGCATTCACGCAGCTGAGCGATGAGACCATCGCTCAGCTACCACATCTGCAGCCCGCTATGCGGCGCGGACCGTGCTCAGGAATTTTTCCACTTCCTCCTTCAGCCGGCCGTTTTCCATAGCCAGCGATTTTGCCGCGGAGAGCACCTGGGACGAAGCCGTTCCGGTCTGCATCGCGCCCTTCTCGACGTCCACGATGTTGGCGCTGACCCCTTTGGTGCCATGCGCCGCCTGCTGGACGTTGCGGGAAATCTCCCGCGTCGCCGCACCCTGTTCCTCGACGGCAGAGGCAATCGTCGAGCAGATCTCGGACATCCGCCCGATGGTGCCGTCAATGGCCTTGATGGCATCGACCGAAAGGTTGGTCGCATTCTGGATGCTCGCGATCTGCTGGCCGATCTCGCCGGTGGCTTTCGCAGTCTGTTCTGCGAGCGCCTTCACTTCCGACGCCACCACCGCAAAGCCGCGGCCGGCTTCGCCGGCGCGCGCCGCCTCGATAGTCGCGTTCAGCGCCAAAAGATTGGTCTGGCCGGCGATGGTGTTGATCAGCTCGACGACATCGCCGATGCGCGATGCGGCGCTCGCAAGATGTCCGACGTGCTCGTTGGTCTTGCGGGCTTGATCGACGGCCTCACTGGCGATGTTGGCGGATTCCTGCACCTGGCGGCTGATCTCGTCCACTGACGACGACATCTCCTCGGTCGCGGACGCCACCGACTGCACGTTGGCGGAGGCTTCTTCGGAGGCGCTGGCCACGATCGAGGTCAATTCCTGGCCCCGCGTCGCGGTCGCTGTCAGCATTCCGGCAGAGATCTCCAGTTCGTTGGAGGCCGCCGCGACGGTGTCCATAATCTTGCCGACCGCGGCCTCGAAATCACCGGCGAGCCGTTCCATGTCGGCGCGGCGCTGCGCCGCGACCTGCTGCTCGACCTCGGCCCGCTCGGACCGCAGGCGGTCGGTCTCGATCATCCCGTCCTTGAACACCTGCGCCGCCGCGGCCATCTGGCCGATCTCGTCGCGTCGGCTGGTGTCGGGGATTTCGAAACTATGGTCGTGAGCGGCAAGCTTCTTCAGCACGTCGACCATTTTGATCATCGGCCCCGTGATCGCGCGGACGAGGGTCCAGCTCAGCACTATGCCGATCAGGACGATCACGCCGCTCATCACCATGATCAAGAAGTCGACGCGGGCGATGGTCGACACGACGGCGGCCTGGCTCTCGTCTGTTGCCTTGGTACCCTCAACACGCAGCACGTCGGAGCCGGCGGCCATGACTTCGCCCTCCTTGGTGGTCCAGGTACCCAGCCGAGCGATCCTAGTCTGCCCCACCTTGACCGCATCATTGAAGGCGTCGCGCCACGCGCCAATGGCCTGCACCGACGTCTTTAGAAGGTCGGACTGGGCGGAGGTCTTCAGCCCCGGCGCCACTTTGTCGAGCGTCGCCAGCGCACGGGTGATGTTCGCCCTCAACTGCTCCGCATCGGTCTGTTTCATGCTGCTGCGATACTGAAACGCCAGCGACTCCGAAGCCATGAAGTCGTCGCGCGCCGCGGCGAGAAGCCGGCCGGTCGCCAGCTCGAGCCCATCGTCATCGCGCAGCTTGGCAAGATTGGTACGAATCGCAGCACTTGGCGCGATCACGCGCTCTTCGTAAATCCGCAACTCTTCCGCGTAGAGGCCCTGGATCACATGCCAGCTCTCGATATAGGCCTTCAAGGCGCGGTCCATCTCGCCTAGTGTCTGCTTCTCCTTTTCGGTCGTCTGGTTCTTCCGCGCCTCCGCCAGCAGCGCGACGTCCTGCTCCAGCAGTTGATCGGCCTGTTGCGCGAAACTGGCCCCCACGCTCGGGTTGCGCAGCCATTGATTGACCCGCACCCGCACCTTCTGCATCACGAGATCGATATCGACTGCTGTCGACTTGCGATTGAGGGCAGATTGGAACTCGTCGAAACCGGATCGCACCTTGGACAGGAGCATCAGATCCACGATGGTGGCGCCGACCAGGAGCGCCAGCAGAACTCCGAATCCGAAGACAATTCGGCCCTTGAGCGACAAGTTCATAGAATCCTCCCCCAGGAGATGACGAAAATTTATCAGCCGTTCCTGACAAGATCTAATTTATTTTGCCTTAATGTTGTCCATTTCTGCTTTCAGTAATTTTACCAATGCGCGCCCAGGTTGAGTCATGGTTCGCGAAAATTTCATCACGCGCATGAAGGCCGCCGTCTGCTGTCGATCTGAGAGCCAAACAGTATTTCTTGTGTCGCCGAAGAAGGCGGGTTGTGCTGTTCTCCGTGGTCTCCAACAGCCGGAACCGTGGCCAAGGACGAGCGGCTCACCGATTCAGGAAGGCAGGCTGGGTGATCGTCAACCCGGCAGAAGGTGCGAAACCGTAGGGAATGCGCGTCGGCGAGCTGTTCATCCTCGGCTTCTTCGGCAAGACCGTCCCGGACTGGCTGAGGGAGTTCGCCGACCGGTTCGGGCTCGGCGGCGTGATCCTGTTCGACTATTCGGTCCGCACACGGCAGTACGACAACAACATCGAATCTCCTGAGCAGGTCCGCGCGCTATGCGCCGAGATTGCCCGGCTGCCATCCTCGCCGCTGGTCTTCATCGATCAGGAAGGCGGGCTGGTCCGGCGGCTCAAGGACGCGCGAGGCTTTGCGCCGCTGCCGAGCGCGAAGGAGTTCAATCAGCTTTCGCTACAGGAAAAGCAAACGATCCTCGCCGCCAGCTTCCGCGAACTGCGGACGCTCGGCATTAGCTTCAACTTCGCGCCGGTGATCGACGTCGATTACAATCCGGACAATCCCAATATCGGCCGGATCAAGCGATCCTACTCGCCTGAGATCGGCGAGGTCGAAGCCAATGCGCTTGTAATGAGCGATGCTGCACGCGAGGCGTGTGTTGGGCTGTGTCTCAAGCACTATCCGGGTATCGGCGGAGCTGATGTCGATTCGCATCAGGACTTCATGGATATTTCGGACGCGCTGCGGCCGGAGCAGGAAGCGCTGTTCTATTCGTTGGCCCCGAGGATATTTGGCGATGCCGTGCTGGTCAGCCATGCCATCGTCCGGCAATGGGACCAAGATAATCCCGCGACGCTCTCGTTCGCCGTGATCGGCCGGCTGCGTGGCCGGCTGCCGGAGAGCTTGCTGATCACCGATGACCTGCAGATGCAGGGCTTGCAGAAGGCCCTCGGCAGCAAGGCTGCCAGCCTGAGGTCGCTTGCAGCCGGCATCGACATGCTGTGCATCGGCAACAACCTGTTCGATCAGGAGGCGGACATGGCCGGCATCGCCGAGGCGGTGGAGCAGGGACTGCGCAGGGAGCAGCTGGATCCAGGCGCGATCGGACGCTCGATCGCCCGGGTACGGGCAAGAAAGACGCTGCTAGCCTAGGTCATCATCGGCCGCCGGTGAGTTGCGAAAAATCGCGAGTTCGCCGGGACACGTCGGTGATCAGCTCTGCCGCAAACGTAAATTCCGGTCCCGTAAACTACCTATCCCGAGCGCGGCAGCAGCTGGTGCGCTGTGCAGTGGACAAACCTTTGCAGTCGAAAACGCTCCGATCGTGCGCGAAATCAACCGATGGCGAGCGGGCTTCGTTCGCAGCTGCGGAAATCTCCGTAATCCTACGGCCGCAAAAATTAACCACAATTGAGGCAGCAGCCGATAGGTTCGAGCGCATGTCGCATCACGATCAGCGCGCCGGCGATTCGCGCCAAACCAAGTGGGCCGAAACGGGCGCGCCATCCGGTGAGAACCCGGAAGTGGTTCCACTCTCGGCCGCACGCACCCGCGCGATGGAAGAAGCCGCAGCCGCCATCGCGCGAGAACTCAACGGGCCGATGACGGCGCTGATGCTCTACATGAACGAGCTCAAGCGGCAGAGCCACCACCTCTCTCAGACCTCCGGCAACCGGACCTACCTGCAGCAGGTCGTCGACAATGCCCTGCAGCAGACCGAGTGCGTCTACGCCATGGTGAAACAGCTCTCCCACGGGCCTATTGCGCCCACCCCGCCGCAGGATCGCGCGATCGGATCGGAAGGACCGATCGGTCCTGCGCAGAATCGCGGGTCCGAGGTGATGCTGTCCCCCAATGCGGAACAGAAGCCACTGACCCGGCGCGAGCGCGAGGTTCTCGCTCTCATCAGCGAGGGCTGTTCCAACAAGCAGGGTGCGCTGCGCATGAACATCAGCCCGCGCACCTTCGAAAGCCACCGAGCCGAGGCGATGCGCAAGCTGGGTGCCAGGAACACTGCGGACCTGGTCCGCAAGGCGCTGACGCTGCCACCGACCTGACCCCAGGATTGCCTGCGAGGCGCGGCATCGGGCGTCCGCCAGATGGCGGCGGCTAGATAGTTGCCGTGCCCCGCGTGGCGGTGGAGATGTTCAGAGCGGAGATCTTCAGTAGCGCTCGTCGGCGAAGGCGCGAAGGCGCGGTGCAGGACGCAGCATGCCGGCCCTGGGCGGGCTCGGAATCAAGGTGACGACCCACACCGGCGGATTGGTCGTCTTGTTCTCGACGATCGACCGCACCATGCCGGTTACCGTCGATCCGTTCGATCTGAACGTAGCCGTGCGGCCGTTGAACTGTGCGATGCGGAAACGCCGGACTTCGTTCTGGTCGACCGTTTCGAACGTGAACATTCGAGCTCTCCTGTGCTCGCGTCACTATCGAACCCTATCGTTAGTCGTGTATGAAAATCGCCGACCGTAGAAGTACGGGCGCGTCGCCGGTCACGCGCCGAAAACCGCTTCCATCTTGGTCTTCAGCGTGGCGGCGTTGAATGGCTTGACGATATAGTTGCTGACGCCGGCCTTTTTCGCCGCGATCACGTTCTCCGTCTTCGATTCCGCGGTGATCATGATGAAGGGCGTTTGCGAGAGTTCCGGGTTGGCGCGTACTTCCCGCAGCAAGTCGTAGCCGGTCATCGGCTCCATGTTCCAATCCGAGATGACGAGCCCGTATTTCTTGCCGTGCATCTTGAGCAGCGCGCTCGAGCCGTCGCTGGCATCGTCGACATTCTCGAAGCCGATCTGCTTGAGCAGGTTGCGGATGATGCGGATCATGGTCGCGTAGTCATCGACCACCAGGATCGGCATCGACAAATCAAAGCTCACGTCCTGCTCTCCACAATGTTCGCGTTCGCCGCGGGAGCCACCGGTTTCAAGGAAGCCTTGGAATCGAGGCCGCGCCCCTGCCGTGAAACGACTAGCAGCGGCCATTGAATGCCGCGTTAATGGGCATAGCGCCTTGCGAATCAGACGTTCCGGTGGTCCGTAATTTTACCTGCGACCGATTGCCGGCGTTCGCATCTCAGGCGGAGATGCGCGGTCGGACCAGCCTGTCGTACTGCGCCTTGACCTGCGCGTAGCATTCGCACGACACTTTGCGCAGGCCTTCGAGGCTCGTGATCTCGATATGTCCGCGGCTGTAATGGATGTAGTTGGCCTCCTGCAGCGTCGAGGCCACCAGAGACACGCTGTTGCGGCGCGCGCCGATCATCTGCGCTATCGCTTCCTGGGTCAGGATCAGCTTGTTGCTGCCGGATAGATCGCGCATCTGCAGGAGGCATCGCGCGAGACGCGACTCTACCGTGTGCGCGGCGTTGCATCCGGCGGTCTGCTGCACCTGGGCGTAGATGCCCATCGCGTGCCGCGTCAGCTCCCCCCGCAATGTTGCGCTCTGGTCGGCTGCGACGCGTAGGCGGTCGATCTCGATCGTGGACGCAATGCCGGGCACCAGCACGACCGCGCCGTTCAGCGCCACCGGATCGCCGAACGCCGAAGATGCTCCGAAGATGGAGTCGCGACCGACCATGGCGATCTGAACGTGCTCGCCTTTGGCGAGCCTGACGACCAGCGATATCACGCCCCGGTGCGGAAGATAGGCGCGCTTGAGTATTTCGTCGGCCTCCACCAGCACGAGCTCATGGGTGAGGTCGACGGTCTTGAGATAAGGCCGGACAAGCTCGAAATCGTCTTCGGACAGCGACGCCAGGAATCCGTTGGGTGGACGAGAAGCTGGAGTCACGGGTGCCTCCCTAAAGGGAGTGCGGCGGCGGCTGGCTCCCTCCGGTCCGATATGTACGATATCCTGCGGATGGGATAAACTGGTAAAACAGCGTATCGCCTGAGCGAGCAGACGACGCCGGGTTACGATGCAAGGGCGGGGGCGAGCCGCCACCCGCATCGTGCATGCGTTTGTTCCGACCGGCGCGCAGGAACATCACTCGTCGCGTACGCTGGTCTCAATTTTGAGACCGGCGCGCCGGATCTGGCGGAGCCGCACCGGCATCGCTCGCAATTTTGGTAAACACTTTCTTAATGGTGAGCCCGCCGCGATCACGCGTAGTCACGCATGATTACCTGATCATCAACACAACGAGACGGTCACCTTCCAGTCGCGTGGCGCGTTCAACGCGCGTGTCTCTGCAGGAGCGCTCCGCAAGGCGCTCAAGGAGATTGACAGCTGATCAAGCGCGAAGCGCGCTGCTGGTGGCCTGACTCGATCCGGCTCCCCGCAGCCGCGAGCCGCGCCGTGCGGCATTTTACTAGACTCTATCTCGAAATTGCCGGCGCGCCGGTTCCCGCAACGGTTGATTCAAAATCCGTATTTGCACGGAGCGTGAAATTAACGCGGTTGTGAAATCGGATGTCTAACGATCGGAAAGTCCCGTCACGCGACACCTATTGTCACTGCGCAGGTGCCGCTGGACTGGAGCGCCGGTCTGGACACGACAGGCGCATCTGCGGCGGCAACGGCCGGCAATCGGCCGTAACAAGTTGGAAGGCGACGCCGATGGACCACCTCATGCGCGAGCTTTTAACCGGGATCAAATGCCGCGCTTTGCCGCCTAGAGAAGCCCAAACGTTTCAACCGGGAGAGTCAGAAAAATGAAGACATGCCTCGTGGTGGATGACTCCAGCGTCATCCGGAAGATCGCAAGCCGGATCCTGGAAGAGATGAACTTCCGGATCGTGGAAGCCGAAGACGGCGCGCAGGCACTGGAAGCCTGCAAGCATCAGCTGCCGGACGCGGTGCTGCTCGACTGGAACATGCCCGTCATGGACGGATTCGAGTTCATGGTTCAGCTCCGCCAACTCCCCGGTGGCGACCAACCGAAGGTGGTGTTCTGCACCACCGAGAACGGCATCGATCATATCTCCAAGGCGCTGCATGCCGGCGCCAACGAGTACATCATGAAGCCGTTCGACAAGGACATTGTCGCGGCAAAATTCCAGGAAGTCGGACTGATCGCGGCGCCGGTCTAGGACCGGTCCCGCGTGTTCGTTGCGTTCGTTGTAAGAGGCTGCCCGTGACACCCCCAGACTATGAGTATCTGCGCAAGCTGCTGAAAGACCAGTCCGGTCTCGACCTGTCTGCCGACAAGCAATATCTGATCGAAAGCCGTCTCGCGCCGCTGTCCCGCAAGGTGGGGCTGGCGGGCATTTCCGAACTCGTGCAGAAATTGAAAGCGGGCTCCGCCTCCCTGACGACGCAGGTGGTGGAAGCCATGACCACCAACGAGACCTTTTTCTTCCGCGACAAGGTGCCGTTCGACCATTTCCGTCAGACGATCATGCCGGAAATCATCAAGGCGCGCGCGGCACGCAAGAGCGTCCGCATCTGGTGCGCGGCCGGCTCGACCGGCCAGGAGCCGTATTCGCTGGCGATGTGCCTGAAGGAGATGGAGCCGCAGCTCGCAGGCTTCCGGACCGAGATCATCGCAACCGATCTATCCCACGAAGTGCTGGAGAAATCCAAAATCGGGCTCTACAGCCAGTTCGAGGTGCAGCGCGGCCTGCCGATCCAGTTGCTGGTGAAATATTTCAAGCAGACCGGCGAGTTCTGGCAGATCAACCCGGAGCTCCGCGCCATGGTGCAGCACCGGCAGCTCAATTTGCTGCACGATTTCTCCCAGCTCGGCGCGTTCGACGTGGTCTTCTGCCGCAACGTGCTGATCTATTTCGACCAGGAGACCAAGACCAGCCTCTTTGGCCGGCTCTGCAAGGCGATGGAACCGGACGGTTTCCTGGCGTTGGGCGCGGCGGAAACCGTCGTCGGGTTGACGGACGCCTTCAAGCCCTATCTGGACAAGCGCGGCCTGTACCGGCCGAACGATTCACGCCTGGCTAGGGCACCGGCCGGTGCGCCAGCAGCGCGGATCGCCGTGGCAGCAGGGATGTGATTGATGGCTGAAGAGAGCAGGGGAACGGAACGTGTTACCTTCAGCCGCGGCTACGACGTCTGCATCATGGCTATCGACGGGACATGGCGGCGCAACTGCGTGCTCAACGCCATTTCGGACAGTGATGCCGCACTCACGGTCGAAGGCTCCATTCAGGGCCTTAATCTCAAGGAATTCTTTCTGCTGCTGTCGTCCACCGGACTTGCTTACCGGCGCTGTGAGCTGGTGCGTGTCAACGGCACCGAGATGGACATCTCCTTCCTGAAGGCGAAGAGCGCCAAGAAACGCCAGGGCGGCGCGTCCGGCAAAGACGCCATGACGGCGTAAGTCGCGCTATCGACGCGCGGCGGATCGCCGCCGCTTACGCGGAAATGGGCATGCGTGCCGGCGGCACGCCTTCGGCCAGGAATTCGCTCATGCGGTCGCCGGGCGTCAGAGACTCCCGCAGCAGGTGAAGGGCAACACTCAACCCGGCGTCGCATTCCCGCAGTACCGCATATGCCCGCGTGTAGCCCGGCGTCACATCGTCCAGCACGACGACATCGTCGCAGACTGCCTCATCGGCGGCCGTTGCGCTGGCGATCTCCGATTCGATCGATTTGAGGCTCTTCCTGACCTGCGCGATGACCAATGCAAGGTCGGACACGACCGTGCGACATGTTTCGTTCCGACCGGCGGGCCTCGGCTGCGCGCCGCCACCCATTGTCTTCTGCATGGCTATGCTCCTGGACCCTACTTTTAGGGGCCGCTGCGCTACTTGTGAGTTAAGTATTCGTCCCGTACAAATACGGGACGTTCGATCCGGGGCCGCTTGCTCCGTTCGGCCGAGTGCACGTCATGATTAAGTGGCGATAGACGAGGGCACATGTCCGATAAAACTGGTTCCCGTGGCGAGATTTTCGTCGTCGACGATGATCCCGCGGTTCGAGATACACTGTCGATGGTGCTGTCGGCAGGCGGCTACGAGGTGATTTGCTTTGCCGACGGCGCTGCGCTGCTGTCGGTTGCGCGGAGCAGGACGCCGGCATGCATCCTGCTCGACGTGCATATTCCCGGCAAATCCGGCCTCGATATCCTGAGAGAACTGCATGGCGAGGATTATCCCGCCCCGATTTTCATGATTTCGGGCCAGGGCGACATCGCGATGGCGGTGAGTGCCATCAAGAACGGGGCGCTCGACTTCATCGAAAAGCCGTTCCGCGGCAGCGAGATCGTGGCCCGGCTGAACGAGGCGATCGACGCCTACACGCGCCGCAAGGCGGGAAGCGCGGGATCGAATGTCCAGTCGCTGCATTTCCCCGGCCGGGAACCGCTGACGCGGCGTGAACGCGAAGTGCTCGAGCAGTTTACCAATGGCGCTTCCAACAAGGAGGCCGGCCGCCATCTCGGCATCAGCCCCCGCACCATCGAGGATCATCGCGCCAACATCATGAAGAAGCTCGGCGCACGCAACGCCGCCGATCTCGTCCGCATTGTGATGACGGCCTCGCGCAACGCCTGAAGCGTTTGCGCGTTGCGCGGCGTGGTACTCCGCTTGACCACGATCGTTGCCGAAAGCCGTCCGCTTTGCGTGGATGCGGCCTTTCCCATCGGGACGGTGCTCAGCCGGCGAGCGCCCTGCGGATCATGCCGGCGAGGTCGGATTTGCGGTAGGGCTTCGCCAGCAACAGCACGCCGGTGTCGAGCCTGCCGTGATGGATGATCGCGTTCTCCGTATAACCTGACGTGTAGAGCACCTTCGCGCCCGGGCGGCGCCGCTCGATCTCGTCGGCGAGCTGCCGGCCGTTCATGGCGCCGGGCATGATGATGTCGGTGAAGAGCAGGTCGAACGGGTGGCCGGCTTCGACCAGTGCCAGCGCTTCCGCCGCATTCGCCGCATCGAGCGTCACGTAACCGAGAGAGTGCAACTGGGTCAGCACGTAGTCCCGGACCAGCTTGTCATCCTCCACCACCAGGATGGTTTCCTGGCCGCCCTGGGGAATCGGCACGAGCGGCTCGGCGGCGGCGGCCGCGCCCGTGCCGGGCGGCAGATACATCTTGATGGTCGTGCCATGGCCTTCCTCGCTGTAGATCTTGACGTGCCCGGCGGATTGCTTGACGAATCCGTAGACCATGCTGAGCCCAAGGCCGGTGCCCTTGCCGGGCCCCTTCGACGTGAAGAACGGATCGAACACCTTGTCGAGAATGTCGGAGGGAATTCCGACGCCGGTGTCGCTCACCGCGATCAGGGCATAGCGGCCGGGGAGGACATCCTCGTTGTTCCTTGCGTAGTTGTCGTCGAGCACGGCGAAGCCGGTTTCAAGGATGAGCTTGCCGCCATTCGGCATCGCGTCGCGCGCGTTCAGCGCGAGATTGAGCAGCGCGGTCGTCAGCTGGTTGGGATCGATGATCGCGACGCAGACGTCGTCCTCGAATACGGATTCGATCTCGATCTGCTCGCCTAGCGCCGGGCGCAGCAGCTTCGCGGTATCGATGATGAGCGAGTTGACGTCAGTCTCGCGCGGCTGCAGCGGCTGCTTGCGGGCGAAGGCCAACAAATGCTGCGTGAGCTCGGCCCCGCGCGAGGCGGCGTCGTCGATCATCTTGGTGATCATGGCGAGTTGCGGCTTGTCGGCGACCGCTTCGGCGAGGATCTCGATCGTTCCGGTGATGACGGTGAGGATATTGTTGAAGTCGTGGGCAATGCCGCCCGTAAGCTGGCCGACCGCCTCCATCTTTTCGGCGTGTCTGATCCGGTCCTCGGCGGCGATCTTGTCGGTAAGATCACGGATGAAGCCGTTGAATACGATGCCGTCACGGCGCCTCAGCTCGGTGATCGAGAGTTCGACATTGATTTCGTTGCCGTCGCGCCGCAACGCCTCGATCTCCAGCCGTCGCCCGAGGATCCGCCTCTCGCCGGTGAGCAGGAAATGTTCAAGACCGGCACGATGCGCGGCGCGGTGCTGTTCCGGCACGATGAGTTCGACGAGCTTCCGCCCGATCGCGTCGCCGCGCGTCCAGCCGAAGATCTTTTCGGCCTGGCTGTTCCAGTCCGTGATGCAGCCGCTTTCGTCCATCTGTATGAAAGCGTCGAGCGCGGTCTCGATGATGCCGCGCGCGAGCTGTTCGCTTTCGCGCAAGGTCTGCTGCGTGTGCAGGGTTTCGCTCATGTCGCGGCCGACGAAGAAGAAGCGCTTCACCGGCTCGGACCATGTGCCGAGCCACGATAGCGGAACGGCGTGACCATCCTTGTGGAAGAGCCGCGTATCGGAAATCCTGGGGCGCTCGCCGCTCCGTGCCGCCAGCATTTCCGCGCGCGATGTCTCGATGTCGCCGGGGTGGATGAAGTCCTCGCCGCTGCGACCGATCATTTCGTCAGGCCGGTAACCCAGAATGGCTTCGCAGCTTGGACTGACCTGGACCAGATGGCCGGCCGAATCCATCACGAGGATCAGATCCTGCGAGGTTTCGAAGATGCGGCGGCGTTCCTCAGTTTGCTGCCGCAGCGCCAGCCTGGTCCGGTTGGTTTCGGTGATGTCGCGGGCGACCTTGGAAATGCCGATGATCTTTCCCGACGGCGCCTTGATCGTCGAGATGCTGAGCGTCACCTCGACCAATGAGCCGTCCTTGCGCCGGCGGACCGTCTCGTTGTGTTCGATCCTTTCGCCCCAACTGATCCGCCGCAAGGTATCCTCGACCTCCGACTGCCGGTCCTCGGGAACGATGAGCGCGATGTTCTTTCCGACGGCTTCCTCGGCGGAATAGCCGTAAAGCCGTGTCGCGGCGGAATTCCAGCCGGTGATCGTGCCGTCCAGGGACATCGTGATGATGGCGTCGTTGGACGATTCGACGGCTGCGCTGAACAGGCGCTCGCGTTCGGCATGATGAACGCGCGCCTCGTCGGTGCGGCGGTGCTCGGCCACTTCGCGTTCGAGCGCGAGCGTCTTGGCATTGGCTTCACCGATCACGCGGGCAAAGGCTCGTGCCAGCACGCCGGTCTCGCCGCCGGCATCTACCGGGATCGCGTTTGCGCCGCTCTGACCGGCGTGCTCGACCGCCGCAGTCAGTCTGACGATCGGGCCGATCAACGACCGCGCGATCAGCGGCGCCAGCGCGGCCGCGCACAGTACGGCGATCAAGCCGACCAGCATCGAGCTGTTGCGGATCGCCGCGGCCGGCGCCATGAAGGCGGCGTTCGGCGCCAATTCGATGACCGCTACCCACTGGCTGCCGGCGAGAAGGACCGGGGCGAAAGTGACGCCCTCTGGATTGCTGTTTCTGTCGGGAATCATCTGCGTGACGCCGTGCGTACTGCCACGCAGCGCGGCGAAATCCGGCCAATCCTTTGGCCAGTCGGCCCACACTCCCTTTTGCCAGCCGAATTCGCGCCACCGATCCGGATGAACCAGGTAGCCGCCGTAGGCATCGACGACATAAACGGCCTCGCTGGGCCGGGGCGATTTTCGCACACGGTCGAGCGCAGGGCCCATATCGATGTCGATGGCGACGATGCCGTAGATTTTCCCGTCGTTGAAAATCGGCGTTGCCACCCGCAAGGTCGGGACCTCGGGCTCGGCAATCCTTCCGTTCTCTTCGTGCCGTTCGATGCGCGAGACGTAGATTGCGCCGGACGCCAGTTTGATCGACTCGCGGAACCAGGCCGCATCCCCCACTTGGCGCAACTCGCTGTCGGCAACGGCACGAAGGGCGCCGTCTGGTCCCAAGCGATCGATGCGAACGATCTCGCGTCCACCGTCGTCGACACCGATGAAGCGCATCTGGATGTAGGCCGGCTTGATGGCCAGTAGCGCGGAAAGCCGGTTGGCCAGCCGCTCGTGCCAGACCGCCTCCGTGGTGGCGTTGACGGGATCCATTCCGCCATTGAGGCGTGCGCGCATCATGCCGCCTACGGCAGCCAGATCGCGGAAGATGATGATATCGCCCGGCGCGTTGCGAGCGGCCGACTCCAGGTCAGTCGCAACCAGGCGCGAATGCGTCTCAAGGCGATCGAGCACGCGCGGCAGCAGGCCTTGTTCAAGCTGGCGATAGCTCAGCCATCCGACCGCGGATACCGCGATCGCGACGAGCAGGATCATCGCGATGGCGAGCCTTGTGGTAAGCGTCATATCGCGCTGTGCGCCGTTTCCTCTTGTTCTGGCGCGGCGCGGGCGAGAACATGGTGCCCGGCCGGGTCAGAGGCCGGAAGCAATCTTTCCGGCTGCATCTGGCGACGATGGACGGTTTGCGCCCTCAAGACAAGCCGCAACCGCTGTCAAAAGCACGTTTGGCCGGAACGGCTTCTGCAGGCTCGTGACGGCGCCGAGCTTGGTCGCCATGGCAAGGAAGTCCGGGCCGTCAGCCGCATCGGAGGGCATTGGCCGGCCCGACATGGCAATAATGGGAAGCGAAGGCCTCTGCTGACGGACAGCTCGCAACGTCTCGAATCCGTCCATGCCGGGCATGAAGATGTCGAGAAACAGCAGATCGAAGGATTGGGTGCCGACCAGTTCGAGGCCGCGACGGCCGTCATCGGCGACAACCACGCTGTGGCCGGCTCCTTCCAGAAGAAGCCGCAACGTCGCCTGAACAGAACTGTCGTCGTCAACGATGAGGATCTTAGCCAGGGCCGCCGCTCTGCCGTGATTGACGTCAACGGGAAGTTGAATCGTTATCCGAGTTCGGCCCTGTTGTGCAACAGCCTCGCTGGCGCCGTTCGTCGCACCCGGGTTCAGTCGTTGAGATATTCGGGGTGCTGCGCGCGGATCCGTGCGAGTTCGCTCAGTGTCCCCGACAGATGTGTCCGCAGGTGCTTCTGGGCTTCGTCCGGCTCGCCACTGGCAATCGCCTTCGCGATCAGCTTGTGGTGCCGGATGATGTCCTGCGCCTTGCCGGGGGAGGGCAGGTGCAGCCGGCGCAGCCGGTCGATATGCCCGCTGCGGCTGCGCACCAGTACCCAGATGTCCAGCTTGTCGGCGGCCTCATAGAGTTGCGCATGGAACTCGTTGTCGGCGGCCATGAATTTCTCGAAGGCGCCGATCTTTGCGAATTGCTGCTGGCGCGCAATCGTCGCATTGAGTTCGGCAACCAGTGCAGGATCGCCCTTCAACGCGAGCACACGCACGATCTCCAGCTCCAGCGCCTGGCGCAGGAAATGTGCCTGCTGCGCGCGGCGCACGTCGATCCGGCTGACGACCGTCGCATATTGCGGGAACACCTCGACGAGGCCTTCCTCGTCGAGCCGCATCAGCGCATCACGGATCGGCGTCGACGACACGCCGAACTGCTCCGCCAGCGCGGCGCGCGACAGGGGCGAACCCGGCGGCAGCTCCAGCGCGATGATCATGCCGCGCAGCCGCTCGAACACCTGCGGTGCCGCCTGGCGGTCGCGGTCGAGCCGCCCGCCGGGGCGGGGAGCGACACGGCGCTGGGCGATGACGGGTTGATCCATTGAAATTGCCGCTATGCGCACCGTGGGCTTGACCACAGATGCACTAATACATTAGTGCATCTCTCCAGGGCGGTCAATCCGCAACCCCTCAGAGGAAACGCGTAATGAACAGGATGATGTGGCGGGCGCTCGCGGGCGCCATCGTGGCGTTCGGTCTGGTGCATGGGCCGGCGGCGCAGGCGCAGCAGAAGACGGAAATCGCGCTGTCGCGGCAGCCCGGCATCTTCTACATGCCGAGCCATATCATCGAGAAGCAGAAGCTGATCGAAAAGCATGCCGCTGCTCTCGGCGTGCCCGGCGTCACTGCCAAATGGCTGACCTTCTCCAGCGGCGGGGCGCAAACCGATGCGCTGCTCGCCGGCGGCGTCGACATCCTCAACACCGGCACCGGCAATCTGCTGCTGCTATGGGACCGCACCCGCGGCGGCGTGAAGGGCATCGTCGCCACCTCGGCGCAACCGATGACGCTGATCAGCAGGGATCCCAACATCAAGTCGCTGAAGGATATCGGGCCCAACGACAAGATCGCGGTGCCGACCGTGAAGGTGTCGACCCAGGCGATCGTGCTGCAGATCGCGGCCGGCGAATTGTTCGGCGCCGATCAATGGTCGAAGCTCGATCCCAATACCGTGCAACTCGGTCACCCCGACGCCTATGCTGCGATGTCCAATCCGCAGCACGAAGTGCGCAATCACTTCGCGATTCCGCCCTTTACGTTCCTTGAACTCAAGAACGTGCCGGGCGCGCATGTCGTGCTGAATTCGCCTGATGTCATGGGCGGGCCGCTGAGCCAGGCGCAATTCTTCACAACGACGAAATTCGCCGATGCCAATCCAAAGATCATTCAGGCAGTTCGTCTGGCGACCAAGGAAGCGCAAGATTTCATTCGAAGCGACACCAAACAAGCGGTCGAGATCTACAAGGAGATCACCGGCGACAAGACCCCGGTCGAGGATTTGCTAGCCTGGCTGAAGGAGCCCGGCATGATGGAGTGGAACCTGGAGCCGCAGGGTACCATGAAGTTCGCCAACCACCTGTTCAAGACCGGCACCTTGAAGACGCAGCCGAAGGCCTGGACCGACTATTACCTGCCGATCGCGCATGATCTGAAGGGCAGCTGATCCCATGGCGCCGCTCCTCGACGTGTCAGATGTGACGCTGCGATACAAGACATCGAGCGCGGTCATCACCGCGACCGAGCGAGTCTCCTTCACGGTCGACCGCTCCGATCGCTTCGTTCTGCTCGGCCCGTCCGGCTGCGGCAAGTCGACCTTGCTCAAGGCCGTCGGCGGATATTTGCAGCCCAGCGAGGGCAAGATGCGGATCAACGGCCGCGAGATCGTCGAGCCTGGCGCCGACAGGATGATGATCTTTCAGGAGTTCGACCAACTCCTGCCATGGAAGACCGTGCTCGAAAACGTGATGTTCCCGCTTCTCACCGCGCGGAAGCTGCCGCGCAAGGAAGCCGAGGCGAAGGCGCGGGGCTATATCGAGAAGGTCGGGTTGACGCGCGTGGTCGACGGCTATCCGCACACGCTGTCCGGCGGCATGAAGCAGCGCGTGGCGATCGCGCGCGGCATGGCGATGGAGCCGGACATCCTGCTGATGGACGAGCCCTTTGCAGCGCTGGACGCGCTGACGCGGCGGACCTGCCAGGACGAACTCTTGCAGCTCTGGTCGGAGACGAAATTCACCGTGCTGTTCGTCACCCATTCGATCGCGGAGGCGATCAAGATCGGCAACCGCATTCTGCTGCTGTCGCCTCATCCGGGAAGGGTGAAGGCCGAGGTGGTCGACGTCGATCGTGTCTCCAGCGAGGACGGCAGCGCCGCTCGGCTGGAGAAGCAGATCCACGATCTGTTGTTCTCCGAGACGGCAACCGCACACTGAGGAGGTCGTGATGGCGGAAGCGAGGATCCTGCTGCGCGACAGCACAGCGCCCGTGACAACTGCTGCGGGCGAGGTCGAGCGCAAGCTGACCGTGTGGGAGCTGCTCTGGAACGACGGATTTGTGCGCAAGGGCGTCATTATCCTCTTACTTGCAGCAGTGTGGGAGGCCTATGGCGTCCTGCTCGACAATCCCCTGCTGTTCCCGACTTTTCACGACACCGTCGTCACGATGTTCGAGAAAGTGCGCGACGGCACCATCCCGATGCGGGCCTGGGCTTCGCTGAAGGTGCTGTTCATGGGCTATTCCGCCGGCATCGCGCTGGCGGCGATCTTCACCATTCTTGCGATCTCGACCCGCATCGGCACGGATCTTCTCGAAACCATAACGGCGATGTTCAATCCGTTGCCGGCGATTGCGCTGTTGCCGCTGGCGCTGATCTGGTTCGGGCTCGGCAATGGCAGCCTCGTCTTCGTGCTGATCCATTCGGTGTTGTGGCCGGTGGCGCTCAACACCCATTCCGGCTTCAAGAGCGTGTCCAACACGCTGCGCATGGTGGGCCGAAATTACGGGCTCCGAGGATTGCCCTATGTGGTGCGCATCCTCATTCCCGCAGCGTTCGGCTCGATCCTCACGGGGCTGAAGATCGGCTGGGCGTTTGCCTGGCGCACGCTGATCGCGGCCGAGCTGGTGTTCGGCGTATCGTCGGGGCAGGGCGGTCTCGGCTGGTACATCTTCGAGAACCGCAATCTGCTCGACATACCCGCCGTGTTCGCCGGCCTGTTGACGGTGATCATCATCGGCCTGATTGTCGAAAACCTGATCTTCCGCACCATCGAGCGGAACACCGTCCAGAAGTGGGGCACCCAGACATGACCGACAAGAAGAAGCGGCCGGACCAGCTGCGCAGCGCGCGCTGGTTCGCCCCCGACGACCTCCGCGCCTTCGGCCACCGCTCGCGCGCGATGCAGATGGGCTACGCGCCGGAGGAATGGAAGGACCGGCCGGTCATTGCCATCCTCAACACTTGGTCCGATGCGCAACCTTGTCACATGCACTTCAAGAGCCGCGTCGACGACGTGAAGCGCGGCGTCCTGATGGCGGGCGGCTTTCCGATGGAGTTGCCGGCGCTGTCGCTGTCGGAGTCGCTCCTGAAGCCGACCACCATGCTCTATCGCAACATGCTGGCGATGGACGCCGAGGAGCTGCTGCGCGGCCATCCTGTCGATGGCGTGGTGCTGATGGGCGGCTGCGACAAGACCACGCCGGGCCTTCTGTTGGGGGCCACCAGCATGAACATCCCCGCCATCTATCTTCCGGCAGGCCCGATGCTGCGTGGCAACTGGAAGGGCAAGACCCTCGGCTCCGGCTCCGACGCCTGGAAATATTGGGACGAGCGGCGGGCCGGGAAAATCTCCGACAAGGACTGGGTCGACGTCGAAGCCGGCATCGCCCGCAGCTACGGCACCTGCATGACCATGGGCACAGCCTCGACCATGACCGCGATTGCGGAATCGATCGGCATGACCCTGCCGGGCGCCTCCTCGATTCCGGCGGCTGATGCCAATCATATCCGTATGGCCTCCGAGTCCGGCCGCCGCATCGTCGATATGGTATGGGAAGACCTGACCCCGCAGAAAATCCAGACCCGCAAGGCGTTCGAGAATGCCATCACGGTCGCGATGGCGATGGGCTGCTCCACCAACGCGATCATCCACCTGATCGCGCAGGCGCGCCGCGCGGGCCAGGACATTGGGCTCGACGATTTCGAGAAGGCGAGCCGCAAGGTGCCCGTCATCGCCAATGTCCGGCCGAGCGGCGACACTTATCTGATGGAAGATTTCTTCTATGCCGGCGGCCTTCCGGGGCTGATGAGCCGGATCAAGCAGCATCTGCACCTCGATTGCATCACGGTGACCGGCAAGACGATGGGCGAGAACATCGCGCGCGCGGAAGTCTACAATGACGACGTCATCCGCACGGTCGACAATCCGATCTACAAGGAGGGTGCGTTGGCCGTGCTCAAGGGCAATCTCGCGCCAGATGGCTGCGTGATCAAGCCGAGTGCCTGCGAGCCGCGGTTTCTCAAGCACAACGGGCCCGCGTTGGTGTTCGACGATTATCCCTCCATGAAGAAGGCGATCGACGACCCCAATCTCGACGTCACCGCCGATCACGTGCTGATCCTGCGCAATGCCGGTCCGCAGGGCGGCCCGGGCATGCCGGAATGGGGCATGCTGCCGATCCCCACCAAACTGGTGAGGCAGGGCGTGCGGGACATGGTGCGGCTGTCGGATGCGCGCATGAGCGGCACCAGCTATGGCGCCTGCATCCTGCATGTCGCACCGGAATCCTTCGTCGGCGGCCCGCTCGCGCTGGTGAAGAACGGCGATCGCATCTCGCTCGACGTTGCCGCGCGAACCATCAATCTCGATGTGCCGGAGGCGGAGCTGGCCAAGCGTCGTGCCGAATGGAAACAGCCGGATCGGCGCTTCGAGCGCGGCTATGGCTGGATGTTCTCAAAACACATCAAGCAGGCCAATGAAGGCTGCGATTTCGATTTCCTGGAGACGGGATTTGGAGCGCCCGTCAGCGAGCCGTCGATTTACTAAGCCACCGTCGTTCCCGGGCGATGCGGAGCATCGAACCACAGATGCGCAATTGCGCATCGGGGAACCTCGAGATTCCGGGTTCGATGCTGCGCATCGCCCCGGAATGACAACAAGGGGATAAATGACATGTCAAAACTCAGCGACGCCACCCGCAACAAGCTCAAGAGCGTCTCCACCGCAACCGTTGCCACGGCGCTGTTCAAGCGCGGCCTCCGCATCCAGATGATCCAGGACGTTCGTCCGCTCAGCCCCGATCAGCCGACCCTGGTCGGCGAGGCCTTCACCCTGCGCTACATGCCGGCGCGCGAGGATCTCAACAAGATCGATGTATTCCGCGACCGCTCCCATCCGCAGCGCAAGGCGATCGAGGATTGCCCGCCCGGCGCCGTACTGGTCATGGACAGCCGCAAGGATGCGCGCGCGGCCTCCGCCGGCGCCATCCTGGTGACGCGGCTGATGAAGCGCGGCTGTGCCGGTGTCGTCACTGACGGGGGCTTCCGCGATTCTACCGAGATCGCCAGGCTCGGCTTTCCCGCCTATCACCAACGGCCGAGCGCGCCGACCAATCTGACGCTGCATCAGGCCATCGAGATCAACGTGCCGATCGGCTGCGGCGACGCGCCGGTGTTCCCCGGTGACGTCATCCTCGGCGATGCTGACGGCGTGATCGTGATCCCCGCGCACCTAGCCGACGAGATCGCGGACGAGACCTTCGAGATGACCGCGTTCGAGGACTTCGTCACGGAGGAAGTACAGAAGGGTCGCGGCATTTTCGGGCTCTATCCCGCAACCGACGAAAAAACGCTCACCGAGTTCGCCGCCTGGCGCAAGGCCAGGGGGCGTTAGCCGGGCAATCTCGCCCGGAATGAAAAGCTGGCCGCAAGAGCCGGCATCGCACCACATACCCAGGGAGAACGACCATGAGCATCACACGACGTCACTTGCTTGCCGGTGCCGGGGCCGCCACAGCCTCGGCGTTTCTTTCCCGTCCCGCCGCTGCGCAGTCCTTTCCGTTCACGCCGAACCAGCGCTATCCCGACCCGGCGGTGCAAATCCTGGATCCGAGCTTCACAAAGTACCGGATCTATTCCTCTACGCTGGAGCAGGTCGCGACCGGCTTTCGCTGGGCGGAGGGGCCAGCCTATTTCCCGGAAGGCGGGTACCTCCTGTTCTCCGACATTCCAAACAACCGGATCATGAAGTTCGACGAGAAGACCGGTCAGACCTCGGTGTTTCGCGGGCCCTCCAACTATGCCAACGGCAATGCAAGAGATCGTCAGGGGCGTCTCGTCACCTGCGAACATTCGGTGACCCGCCGCATCACGCGGACGGAAAAGGACGGCAAGGTCACGGTGCTTGCCGACAAGTTCGACGGCAAGCGTCTCAATGCGCCGAACGACATCGTGGTGAAGTCCGATGACAGCATCTGGTTCACCGATCCCCTGTTCGGCATCAACGGCGAGTGGGAAGGCAAGAAGGAAAAGCCGGAGCAGCCGACCACCAACGTCTATCGCCTGTCCAAGGACGGCAAGCTTACCGCCGTCATCACCGACATCGTCAATCCCAATGGGCTCGCGTTCTCGCCGGACGAGAAGAAGCTATATGTCGTGGAGTGGAAGGGCACGCCCAATCGCAGCATCTGGAGCTATGAGGTCAAGGACGACGGCACGCTGGGCAGCCGCACCAAGCTGATCGATGCCGCCGACCAGGGTGCGATTGACGGCTTCCGCGTCGATCGCGACGGCAATCTCTGGTGCGGATGGGGCTCCAACGGCGCGTTGCAGCCGGAACCGACGGATGTCGGCGGCCGCAGGGTGTACCAGCTCAAGGGCAAGTCCGAAGACCTCGATGGCGTGATGGTGTTCAATCCCGAGGGCAAGCCGCTTGCCTTCATCCGCTTGCCGGAGCGCTGCGCCAATCTCTGCTTCGGCGGCCCGAAGAACAACCGCGTCTACATGACGGCCTGCCACTCCGTCTACGCGCTCTACGTAGAGTCGCACGGCGCGGTGTGAGCGGGCAGGCTATGTCGTCATGGCCGGTCTCCCCGGCCATGACGATCCACGCTCACAGCATCCCTGGCCGAAACAGCTTTCGAAACCGTCGCGTCTCTTCGCCCGAGATCATGAACTCGCCGTCGCCCCGATAGTGGATGGTCTTCGGCAGCTTCGGTGAAGTCGCCACATGCGCCTTCACTACCTCGAACACGAAGACGTTGTATTTGTTCACCCAGGCCGCATCAGCCAGGATGCATTCGAAATTGGCGTAACATTCCTCGATCAGCGGCGCGCGGACATGGCTGCCGGATTGGGGCGTAAGACCGAACTCGGCGAACTTGTCGATATCGCGGCCTGAGGTGTTGCCGATCTTCACCACGGTATCGGCGATGTCAGTGGTCGGAATGTTGATCACGCATTGCCGGCTGTTGCGGATCAGGCCATGGCTGTGGTTGCCGCCGGAGATCAGGCAGCCCACCAGCGCGGGTGAAAATTCCATGACCATGTGCCAGCCCATGGTCATGATGTTGGTCCGGTCCTTGTAGGCGGAGCTGACCAGCACAATCGGTCCCGGTTCGAGAAAGCGGCGGACGTTGTGGACCGGAAAATCCTCTTTCTTGTACCGCCGCATTGCTGCCTCCGTTCCGCAGCTATGTCTCCGCTCTGTCCGCCAGCCCAACCGCCCAGAGCGCAAAGGCATAGACGATCGCGATCTCGTCGAGGCGGTTGAAGCGCCCCGAGGCGCCGCCGTGCCCTGCGCCCATATTGGTGCGGAGCAAAACCGGTCCGCCGGATGCCATGGTCGCGCGCAGCCGTGCGATCCATTTCGCCGGTTCCCAATAGGTCACGCGCGGATCGGTCAGGCCACCCATGGCGAGGATCGCGGGATAGTCCTTTGCTGCGACATTGTCGTAGGGCGAATAGGACAGGATGGTGCGAAAATCCTTCTCGCTCTCGATCGGATTGCCCCATTCCGGCCATTCCGGCGGCGTCAGCGGCAGCGAATCGTCGAGCATGGTGTTGAGCACGTCGACGAAGGGCACTTCGGCGACGATGCCGGCAAACAGTTCGCCTGCGCGGTTGGCGACCGCGCCCATCAGCATGCCGCCGGCGCTGCCGCCATGGCCGACGATACGCCTTGCGCTGGTGTATTTGCTGTCGATCAGCGCGCGGCCGGCCGCGGCGAAATCGTCAAAGCTATTGGTCTTCTTCTCGCGCTTGCCGTCGAGATACCAGCCCCAGCCCTTGTCCGAGCCGCCGCGGATGTGGGCGATGGCATAGACGAAGCCGCGATCGACCAGCGACAAGCGGTTGGCGTTGAAGGACGCCGGCATCGCCATGCCGTAGGAGCCGTAGCCATAGAGCAGGAGCGGCGAGCGGCCGTCGCGCGCAAAGTCTTTCCGATGCAGGATCGACACCGGCACTTCGGCGCCGTCATGCGACTTTGCCATGATCCGGGTGGTGACATAGTCGGCCGGATCATGGCCCGAGGGGATTTCCTGCCGCTTGCGTAACACCCGCGTCCGCGTCGCCATGTCGTAGTCATAGACTTCCGACGGCGTCGTCATCGACGAATAGGCAAAGCGAAGGTTGGTGGTGTCGAACTCGTAGCCGCCCATGGTGTCGAGCGAGTAGGCCGCCTCATCGAAGGCGATGGCGTGTTCCTCGCCGCTCGCGAAATTGCGGATCACGATCGCCGGCAGCGCATTGGCGCGTTCCAGCCGCACCATGTGACCGGCATAGAGCTCGACGTCGAGAACATAGATGCCCTCGCGATAGGAGATCAGGTCGCGCCAGTTGGCGCGCTCGGGTGAGGCGAGCGGCGCGGTGACGACCTTGAAGTCGATGGCGCCATCGGCGTTGGTGAGGATGTAGAGCTGGTCGCCACGGTCGTTGGCGGAATACTGCACGCCTTCCTCGCGCGCGGCGATCAGCCGCGGCGGCGCATCGGGGTCGGCGAGGTCGATCAGCCGCTGTTCGGATGTTTCATGGTCGCCGCCGGCGATCACGCAAAAGCGGTTGCTCGAGCTTTCGTGCAGGTGCGTGAACCAGCCGGAGTCCTGCTCCTCATAAACGAGGGTGTCGTCCGCCTGCCTGGTGCCGAGGCGATGGCGCCAGACCTGCATCGGCCGGTGATTGTCGTCGAGCTTGACGTAGAAAAAGCTGCTGCCGTCCTTGCTCCAGACCGCCGTGCCGTCGGTTTCCTCGACGAGATCGTCCAGATCCTTGCCGGTCGCCCAATCGCGCACGCGGATGGAAAAGTACTCGGAACCCTTGGTATCGGCGCTCCAGGCGTGCAGCCTGTGGTCCGGCGAATGCCGGCTGCCGCCGAACTTGAAATATTTGTAGTCCGCGGCCAGCGCATCGCCATCGAGCACGATCTCGGCTTCGCCGCCGTTGCGCGGCATGCGGCCGAACATCTCATGCTGTCCGCCTTCGCGGAATTTCCGGAAATAGGCGTAAGGGCCGTCCGGCGAGGGGACGCTGGAATCGTCCTCCTTGATGCGGCCGCGCATTTCCGCGACCAGCTTCTTCTGCAGGCGATCAGTATGGCCGAGCAGGCTCTCGGTATAGTCGTTCTCTTCCTCGAGATAACGGCGGATATCCGGGTCGAGTATCCCGGGGTCGCGCAGCACCTCCTGCCATTTCGGGTCCTTCAGCCAGGCATAATCGTCCGTCACGGTAATGCCGTGGGTAGTGAAGGAATGCGGCCGGCGCGGAGCGACTGGCGGCGACAAAGCAGGTTTCTTGATGGCGGCGTGGGTCACTCGGTCCTCATTGTGCAGGGGTTCCGCCTTATATCGGGATGAATGTGGCGATTGCCAGATGCATGGGGGGCGCGTTCGCGCGACCCATTGGCTGCTCGCATCTAGACCAATGACGCGGATGGGGCGAACTACGCGTTCCTTAGCCTCGCGCCGGCGCTGCCGCCGAACATCGGAATGCGGTTGACGGCAAGCACCACGGCGAAGGTGATCACCAGCATGGCAATGCCGAGAACGGAAATCGCGGCAAGGTCGCCGCTTTCGTTGAGATCGTAGATCAGGACTGAAAGCACCTTGGTTTGCGAGGTGAACAGGATGATCGCGGCCGACAGCTCCCGCATCACGCCGATGAAGATGAAGCACCAGGTGGCGATCACGCCGGTGCGCAGCAGCGGCGCCGTGATCCGCCATAGCGTTCGCAGCCGGCCGGCGCCGAGGATGCGGCTTGCTTCCTCGAGCTCCGGATGAATGGTCGCGAACGCCGCCTGCAATTGCTGATAGGCCGACGGCAGGTTGATGGTGAGGAAGGCGATCAGGAGAATCCAGAGCGTGCCGTACAGCACGAAGGGCGGTCGGGTGTAGCTCAGGAACAGGCCGACGCCGAGCACGATGCCGGGTACGGCGACTGGGGCGGTGGCAAGGAAGCCGAGCACGCGCGAGCCCGCAATGACGCGGCGCGTGGTGACATAGGCAATGACCAGCGCAAGGATGGTGCCGGCGGTCGCGGTGGCCGTGCCCAGGATCACCGTGTTCCTCAGCGCCAGCTGGGTCGAGGACAGTTCGGTGAAGACGAACACGATGTTGTGCAGGGTAAAGGTGCCCGGCGTCACCAGCGTGGTCGCGTTCGGCGAGAACGCCGCGTTGAACAGCGCGAAATAGGGCAGGAACACCGGGTTCAGCAGCATGATCAGGCAGAACGCCAGCGCCACCCAGCGCCACGCCTTCATCTCGATCCGCCGCGGCGGGCCGTATTTGCCGCCGAGCACGGAATAGCCGCGGCGGCCGAGGATGAATTTCTGCGCCTGTAGCAGGACGATCGTCAGCAGCAGCAGCGGCACCGCGGCGGCCGCGGCAAGCTCCGGCTTCGGCGGGTATTGGAACAGGCTCCATATCTTGGTCGTCATGGTGTGGAAGCCGGCCGGCAGCGCCAGGATCGCGGGGGAGCCGAACAGCGTCATCGCCTGCAGGAATGCGATCAGCGCACCTGCCACCAGCGCCGGCAGCGCCAAGGGAATGGTGACGCGCCGCGCCGTGGTCCACGCCTTGCCGCCGAGGATGGCAGAAGCGTCCTCCAGTTCGCCCGGCATGTTGTCCAGCGCGTTCGCCACCAGCACGAACACGAAGGGAAAGGTGTAGCAGGAGATGACGAAGATCACCCCGGCGAGCGAATAGATGTTGAACAGGAAGGCGTCGGACTCGGCCTTGGTGAGATAACGGTAGAGCTGGTTGAGCAGACCGCTGTTCGGCGCCGCCAGTAGTTCCCAGGCGACCGCGCCAAGGAAAGGCGGCGTGACAAAAGATGCCGTCACCAGCGCCCGGATGGTCTGACGGCCCGGCATATCGGTGCGCGACACCAGCCAGCTGATGGGCGCCGCGACCACGCAGCAGATCGCCGCCGAGGTGGTGGCGATGATTGCGGTGGTCAGCAGCGGATCGAGGAAATCGGGATCGCTGAACAGCGTGATGAAATTCTGCAGCGTCGGGTTACGCGCCTTGTTGGTGAAGGCGAATACGGCAAGCCACGAAAGCGGAAACAGGATCAGGATGACAAGGATCGCCGCGAACAACCACAGCACTGGCTTGCTCCAGTCGATGCGGGATCTCTCAATTTTGGCGGTACCGATCGTTGTCATAGCATCCGCGATTCATATGTCTCCCTCATCCTGAGGAGCGGCGTCTTCGCCGCGTCTCGAAGGATGAGCAGCCACTGGGGCCCCATGGTTCGAGACGGCGCTTCGCGCCTCCTCACCATGAGGGTCGATAGGTCACACCCGAAACAGCCGCGCATAGCGGGTCTTGATCTCTTCGGCCATCGTCTCGACGCCGGCAGCATCCTCCTTCAGCAGCTTGATGTCGGTGATCTTCCGCCGCCCGGGCTTCGACTGCACCTGTGCATGCACGGAGTATTGGGCGGTGAAGTCGATGAAGAATTGCTGGGTCTCGCGTGTGTGCAACCAGGCCTGGAACAGCCGGGCGGCGTTGGGGTGCGGCGCGGAGGCGAAGATCGCGGTCGGCCCGGAAATGGTCGGTGTGCCCTCGCTCGGATACACCGGCTCGACAGGCTGGCCGGCCTCCTTCAGCAGCACGACATTATACTCGTTGCCGTCGGCCATGATGGCGCGCTCGCCGAGCGCAAGCTTCTTCGGCGGGTCGGTCGACGATTGCACCTGCATTACGCGCTGCTTCGCAAGCTTCTCGTAATAGTCCCAGCCAAGCTCGCGCACGATCTGGAACGTGGTGGTCATGATCGTGCCGCTATAGGCGGGATGGCCCTTCACCATCTTGCCCGTCCATTTGGGATCGAGCAGGTCGGCAAAACTCTTCGGCGCGTCTTCGGCTTTCACGAGCTTGGTATTGTAGCCGATCGAAGATAGCCAAATGCGCGTCAGCGCGTACATGCCGTCGGGATCGCGATACTGCGCCGGAAAATGCTTTGCCACGTCTTCCGGCACGAAGGCGGCAAGCCAGCCGTTCTTCTTCCAGGGGATGGTGTGCGAGGCATCCGATGTGTTGATGACGTCTGCGGCGCGGATGCTGCTGGCAAATTCCTGGTCGATGCGCTGGAACAGCCGCTCGGAGCCCGAGCGTTCGATCTGCATGGTGATGCCGGGATAGGTGGCCTCAAAGGCCTTGCCGAGCTTCTCGCCGACCGGCAGGTCCATCGAGGAATAGAAGACGACCTTTCCTTCCTTCCTCGCCGCCTCAATGACGGCAGGCGTGATCGCGGTGGGCTCCGGCGCCGCCGCCTTCGCGGACGCGGAGATCGCCGTCACGCCGAGCGCTGCGGAGCCTTTGAGGAGATCGCGGCGTGAAAATCTTCTCTTCATGGCGTTCCCCGGTTTCGCTTTGTTATCGGCTGAGCGCCCGGCAGCGATCGGGCGGCAAGGTCAGCCAGACTTCGCGGCCCTTCTCGACGGCAGTTTCGGTCGGCGTGACGATGCGGAGCGAATTTCCGTCGGCGGTTTCGACCACATAGTCGCGGCTGGCGCCGAGATAGACGTGTCGCACCACCGTTGCCTTGACGCTGTTCTCCGTCGAAGCAGGGGCCTCCGTTGACAGCTGGATGTCATGCTGGCGAATTGCGACCGCCGCGCTCTGGCCCGCGGTCAGCTTCGTCCCGGTCACCCGCAGCGTGGCGCTGCCAAAGGATACGTGGTTCTCGTCGCGGGCAGTGCCCTTCAGCACATTGCTGGCGCCGATGAAGCGCGCAACAAATTCAGACTCGGGGCGGGCATAGATGTCCTCGGGCGAGCCGAGCTGGTCGATCTTGCCGCCGTTCATGACCGCGATCAGGTCGGCGGTGGTCATGGCTTCCGACTGATCGTGGGTGACGTAAACCGTCGTGTAGCGATACTCGTCGTGCAGCCGGCGGATTTCGAAGCGCATCTCCTCGCGCAAATTCGCGTCGAGATTGGAGAGCGGCTCATCGAGCAGTAGCGTCTCCGGCTCCACGATCAGCGCGCGGGCCAGCGCCACGCGCTGCTGCTGCCCGCCGGAGAGCTCGCCGGGATAACGCTGCGCCAGCGGCTCGAGTTTGGTCGTCGCCAGGATCGCCGCGAGCTTTCTCGCGATGGTGTCGCGGTCCACCTTGCGCAGGCGCAGGCCGTAGACGATGTTCTCCGCCACCGTCATGTGCGGCCAAAGCGCGTAGCTCTGGAAGATCATCGACATGTTGCGCTGCTCGGGCGGCAGCGTGCGCGCCTTTGATGACACCAGGCGGTCGCCGACGTGGATTTCGCCCTCCGTCGGCTCGAGGAAGCCTGCGATCAACCGCAAGGTCGTGGTCTTGCCGCAGCCGGACGGGCCGAGCAGGCAGACCAATTGCCCATGGTCGATTCTTAAAGAGACATCATCGACCGCCGCAAGCGCGCCATAGCGCTTGGTGAGCTTGCGCAAATTAACCGACGCCAATCCAGGCCTCCCGGTAGCATCCGCTCGGATCTGCGTCCGTGCTTGGTATACCAGTAAGCCCTAAAAAAGTGACGGCGAAAAGGGTCAGGCGCTTACACTTTCGCCCAGCCATTCGATTGCAGCTTCGGTTCCGCCCTTGCCGTGCGGGATTTGCAGCGCATTTAGCGCCACCTCGATGACGGCGAGCGTGCCCAAGATCATCGGCGCGTTGACATGGCCCATGTGGGCAATGCGGAAGGCCTGGCCGTGCAATTCGCCAATGCCGACGCCCAGGACAACGCCGCATTTTTCCTTGCAATAGCGGTGCAGCGGCACGGGGTCGTAGCCGTTGGTCATGACTGTCGTGACCGTATTGGAGCGCTCGGAAGCTTCGGCAATATTGATGCTGAGCACCTGCCCCTCCGACCAGCGCATCACGGCGCGCCGCACGGCCTCGCCGAGCAGGCGATGACGTTCGAAGGTGTTTTCCAGCCCCTCGGCGAACAGCATGTCGATCGCCTTGCGCAGCGCGAACAACAGATGCACTGGCGCGGTGCCGGCGTATCTGCGGTAGTGCTCGGTGCCCTCGCGCTCGGTCCAGTCCCAATAGGGAGTGCGCAGGTTCGCCTTCTTGTGCACCTCGCGGGCACGGTCGCTTGCGGCGACGAAGCCGAGGCCGGGCGGCGTCATCAGGCCCTTCTGCGAGCCCGACATCGCAACGTCGACGCCCCAGGCGTCCATCTCGAATGGCATGCAGCCGAGCGAGGCCACCGTGTCGACCATGTAAAGGGCCGGGTGGCCGCTCGCCTTGATCGCCTTGCCGATTGCCTCGATGTCGTTCCAGACGCCGGATGCGGTGTCGACCTGCGCGACGAGGATCGCCTTGATCGTGTGGGCCTTGTCCCGGCGCAGCCGCTCTTCGACCTCGGCGGGCCGCACCGCGCGGCGCCAATCGCCCTTCAGCACCTCGACCTCGACGCCCATCAGCTCAGCGGCGATGCCCCAGCCAACCGCGAACCGTCCGCTCTCCAGCACCAATATCTTGTCGCCACGCGACAGCACGTTGGAGATCGCCGCTTCCCAGGCGCCGTGGCCGTTGGCGATGTGGATGTAGGACTTGTTCTTGGTCGCGAACAGCTTCGAGAGATCGGCGTGCAGGCCGTTGCTCAGCTCGATCATCTCGCGGGAATAGATGTCCAGCGCCGGACGGTGCATGGCTTGCAGCACCTCGTCGGGCATCGTGGTGGGTCCGGGGATGGCCAGAAATTCCCGGCCCGCGCGAACGGTCATTGGTGGTGTTCCTTGTCTGGATATTTGGGCATGCTGGCACGGCAGCGAGCAGTTTCAAAGGGCTCTTGAGCGGTGCATTCATGCAGAATTGTAACGATTAAGTGGCCTATTTCCTGATGGTCTCGGCGATCTCGCTCCATATCTGGTCCTTGATCTCCGTCGCCAGCGGGCTCGGAAGGACATTCACCGGGTTGGTGTTCTTCCGGCAGGCTTCGACCAGCCGCAGGACCCACACCTCGCCGTCGGTGTAGTAGAGATCACCGCCGCCATTGCGGCCGGCCAGGGTCGGCCCGATGCCCGTCACCTGATACTTGGCTGTCACCATGCCGGCGCCTTCGAGATCGATCGTCAGCGTCTTGCGCTCGAGGTCGACATCGGCATCGATGTGATGGGTGATGGCGCCAGTGTAGTGGCTGACACCGACGCCACGGTCCATCGTCGCCGCGCCCAGCCACACCGGGCGCTTCTCTTCGCCTTGGTCCAGCACCTTCCAGAAGCGGACATGGTTGCGGCGGTCGGCGCTGGCGCCGATCGGCTTTTCGAAGGCGAGGTCCTCGCGCCGTCCCAGATAGAAAAGATTGCTCACCGGCGCGTCCCTGTAGGGGCGGTCGAGCAGCACGCTGCCGACGATCTCGATGGAGGATTTCAGCGTGATCGGATCGGCCGGATACCAGCCAGCCGCGTGCATCGCGCAAACGATATCCCTCTTGTCCCCGATCAGCCCGACATTGATGGGATCGCCGGGAATGCCTTGCCCGGTGCGCGTCATCATCTCAAGGCCCGCGAGACCCTTCTGATGCTCGTAATGCGTCCACAGCAGCGGCAACACGACATAGGCGAGCAGGATGTATACCGCCGTCGTGACCAACAGGATGACTGAAGCGCGGCGCAGCCGGCTGAGCCGCTTGCGTTCATTCGTATCAATCTCGGTTGTGGTCAGCGCCGCGTCTCCCTGCAGCCGGCCGCCTCGGCCTCCTCGACCGAGCAGAACCAGCGCGTGCCCTTGGCGATCTTCATCTGGATCTTCGCATACCACCGGCTGGTCGGCGTGTGATAGATGCACTCGCCGGAGCTGTTGACGTTGCCCTTGATGGTGCAGTCGGGCGAAGGCGCGACCGGGCCGGACGCGGAAGCCAGCAGGATCGCCCTGGCATTATCCGGCGGCTTTACCGCTCCGAGCACGGCCGTCTTCTTGTTGCGCACGCGCCAGTCCCACGGCGCGATGAAGGCGCCCTGCCACATGCCGGCCTTGGCTTCGCGCGCCATCTTTTCGTCGGGCTCGTAGTCTTTCGAGAGGCGGACAAGCGCCAGCGCCCAGCCGTTCGTCACCAGCCATTTCTGGATGTCCTCGCCATCGGCCTGGCAGCGCGCCACGGTCCGGCCGCGGCGATCGATCGCACGGGCCTGGCAGGTCCAGGCCCTGCCGCCGAAGTGCTTGATGAGTTCGTCGCGCGCGGCGACGCCGCAGGTCCAGCGTTCGCCCTTGGTGTTGAGGCAAAGCTGGTCGGTGGAGGGCGCATCGATGCCGCCGAGCCGGATGCGGGTACTGCCGATCTGGACCTGATCAGCCTCACGGACCTTCGGCATGCCAGTGATCTCGGCGGCGCCGGCCGCAGCGGGCCACAGCAGCAGCAGACAGGCGAACGAAAGCTTTCGTAGCATCATCGGCATTCCCGGCGAAGCAGCATGCACGTTACCCTGCCGATTGTGCGGACAAAAGGCCCGGCGTGCCAGCGGGCGGGCAGCGTGCCGGTTTTCAACTTAATGCGATAATCGCAAGCGGGTTCGCTCCGCAGGCGCAGGCCGGCAGCAAACCGTACGGGGAGGGTTGCAGGCCAGCGGCTTGAGGGGGATGCGGCGGCTCGCTACATTTCGGGCGGCTGCCTTCCTTCTTTCCTTCCGGAAATCCGCATGAGCACGCTTTTTTCGCCGATCAAGCTGCGCGACCTGAAACTGGCCAACCGCATCATGGTGGCGCCGATGTGCCAGTATTCCGCGGAGGACGGCTCGGCCACCGACTGGCATTTCACCCACATCAACTCGCTGGCGCTCTCGGGAGCTGCGATGTTCTGCATCGAGGCGACCGGGGTTGAGGCGATTGGCCGCATCACGCCCGGGTGCCTGGGTCTCTACAGCGACGCCAATGAAGCGGCGTTGAGGCCGATCATCGCTTCGGTGCGCAAGCATTCGAAGGCCGCGATTGCGATGCAGCTGGCCCATGCCGGCCGCAAGGCATCGAGCCACACGCCATGGGACGGCGGGCAGTTGATCCCGATCGCGGAAGGCGGCTGGCTGCCCGAGGGACCGTCCGATGTGCCGCACAAGGCGGAAGAGCCGCCGCCGCGAGCGCTCGATGCCGCCGGCCTCAAGCGCATCGTCGATGCCTTCGTGGCTGCGGCCAAGCGCGCCGAGCGGCTCGGGCTCGACGCGCTCGAGGTGCACAGCGCGCACGGCTATCTCCTGCACCAGTTCCTGTCGCCGATCGCCAACAAACGCACGGACAAATACGGCGGCAGCCTCGAGAACCGCATCCGCTTTCCGCTGGAAGTCTACGAGGCGGTGCGCGCCACGTTCCCGCAAGGAAAGCCGGTCGGCATCCGCGTATCCTGCACGGACTGGGTCGAGGGTGGCTGGGACATCCACCAGACCATCGAATTCGCCCGGGAACTGAAGAAGCGCCATGTCGACTGGATCGACGCGTCCTCCGGCGGCGTGTCGCCGCTGCAGAAAATTCCGCTCGCGCCCGGCTATCAGGTGCCGTTCGCGCAGGCGATCAAGGAGGCGACCGGCGTCACCACCATGGCGGTCGGCCTGATCACCGAAGCGAAGCAGGCCGAGGAGATCGTGGCCTCCGGCAAGGCCGACATGGTCGCGCTCGCCCGCGGCATGCTCTACGACCCGCGCTGGGGCTGGCACGCCGCTGCCGAACTCGGCGGCGAGGTGGCAGTGCCGCCGCAATACTGGCGCTCGCAGCCCTCGACGCAGAAGGCGCTGTTCGGCAAGACCTCGTTCGGGACGCGGTAGGCGCGACCTCGCCTGCGCCAAGCGCGGGATAGCGCTGCGCAGCTTGTCGCATCCATCAGCCGCGTCAGTCATGATTCCGCCGCAACCGGGGCGGGTACTCTCGCTTGCGCGCATAAGACGCGTCCAGAAGCAACGCGAGAGGAAATTCCTATGGAACTTGGATATTTCGCGATGCCCTCGCATCCGCCGGAGTGCGGATTGAAGGAGGGTCACGACTTCGACCTGCAGGTCCTGCGCTGGCTCGACGAACTCGGCTATCAGGAGGCCTGGATCGGCGAGCACCACACCGCGCCCTGGGAGCCGCATCCGTCGCCGGATCTGCTCCTGGCGCAGGCATTTTTGCAGACCAAGAACATTCGCCTGGGTCCTGGCGGTTTTCTTTTGCCGTATCACCACCCGGCCGAGCTCGCCAACCGCGTCGCGATGCTCGATCATCTCTCCGAGGGGCGCCTGAATTTCGGCGTCGCCGCGAGCGGCCTGCCGAGCGACTGGGCGATGTTCAACGTCGACGGCATGTCCGGCCAGAACCGCGACATGACGCGCGAGGCGCTGGAGATCATCCTGAAAATGTGGACCGAGGATGCGCCCTGGACCCACAAGGGCAAGTTCTGGACGGTGACCAAGCCCGAGCCGATGTTCGACTTCCTCATTCCGCACATCAAGCCGAAGCAGGCGCCGCATCCGCCGATCGGCGTCGCCGGCCTCAGCAAGGGCTCCGATACGCTCAAGCTCGCCGGTGAGCGCGGCTTCATCCCGATGAGCCTCAACCTCAATCCGGCCTATGTCGGCAGCCACTGGGAGTCGGTCGAGGCGGGCGCGGCGAAAACCGGACGCAAGCCGAACCGCGCCGACTGGCGGCTGGTGCGCGAGGTCTTCGTCGCCGATACCGACGAAGAGGCGTGGAAGCTTTCCGCCGGCGACATGATGGGCCGGATGATGGGCGAATACTTCCTGCCGCTGCTCGGCCATTTCGGCTTCAAGGACTACCTCAAGCACGCGCCCGACGTGCCCGACAGCGACGTCACCGTCGAATACTGCGCCCGTCGCAACTGGATCGTCGGCTCGCCTTCGACGGTGGCGGAAAAGATCGAAACCATCTACCGCGAGGTCGGCGGCTTCGGCGTGCTCCTGGTGTTCGGCTTCGACTACAAGCACAAGCCGGAGGCCTGGCGGCATTCGCTGTCGCTGCTCAAGAACGAGGTGCTGCCGCGACTGAAGCATCTCGACGCGGGCCTCGGCAAGGCGGCGTAGGGCTGCGCAACGTATGCAGGGTGGGCAAAGCGCAAGCGTGCCCATCCCTCAAAAAGCACTGCTTGTGAAGGTGGGCACGGCGCTTGCGCGCCTTTGCCCACCCTACGGGGCGCTGTGTCCCTCATCCTGAGGAGCCCGCTTGCGGGCGTCTCGAAGGATGAGTGGCACCAGCCGGGCCACATGGTTCGAGACGCGCTTCGCGCTCCTCACCATGAGGGTCTGGATGAATCAGCGCCTCACTCCGCAAATCCCACATAGCGCACGAAGCTGTCGCTCGCCTCGCGGTCGGAGCGGACGGTGTTGGCGGCAAAGCCGTCGTCGGGATAGCCCATCGCGACGCAGGTCATGATCACCTGTTCTTCCGGGATCTTCGCCACCTCGCGCACGATGTCGGAGCGCATGATGCCCTGGCCGTTGATCACGCTGCCGAGCCCGCGGTCCCAGGCGGCGAGCACGATGCCGTAGCACAGCGCGCCGAGGTCGAAATGCACCACCGCGCCGGGATCGAGCTCGCGGTCATAGGTCAGCACCATCGACACCGGCGCGTCGAACTGGCGGAAGCCGCGCAGCACCCAGTCCTGCCGCATCGGCTTGTCGTCGCGCGCAATCCCCATCGCGCCGAACAGTTTCTTGGCGATGTCGACCTGGCGCACGCGATGCTTGCCCTGGTATTCGCCGTGGCTGACGATGTCGCGCTTGGGCCGCGCGCCCGCCACCATCTCCTCCATGTTGCGGCGGCGCACTTCCTCGAGCGGCGCGCCGGTCAGCACATGCACGTGCCAGGGCTGCGTGTTCATCGACGACGGCGCGCGCTTGGCGACCTCGATGATCTCCTCGATCACCGCGCGCGGAACGGGCTCTTTCTTGAAGCCGCGCACGCTCTTGCGGGTCTGCACGAGTGTTTCGAATTCCATGCCCGCTGCCCCGTTATTCTTGCGGCGGGATTTCGCTCCCGCAGTCCGCGCTTGTCTTGCGTCTAAACCGTAGGGTGGGCAAAGCGCAAGCGTGCCCACCGCCAAGAGCACTGCTTGTGAAGGTGGGCACGGCGCTTGCGCGCCTTTGCCCACCCTACGGCGCTAAGCAAGGCGTGGATGCCCGGGTCAAGCCCGGGCATGACGCGTGGAGAGAGCGTGTCCGTCGCGCGGAATATCCAACTCTCTCCCTCATCCTGAGGAGCCCGCACTTGCGGGCGTCTCGAAGGATGAATGACACCAGCCGGGGCCTCATGGTTCGAGACGCACTTCGCGCCCCTCTCCATGAGGGTCGGGGAGTTGCCCGCGTGTCTCGCCACCTCTAATCTCCCTTCAACCAAAACCAAGAAAGGCCTTGAGGAAATGCCGGCTCCGCTCGATCCCGTCATCGAAAAAATCATTCCGCTGCTGCCGCTGCGCGATCCCACTGTCATGACGCCGGTGAGCGCGCGCGAGGCGCTGCGGGCGCTGGCGGCGGCGCGGGCTGAGGTGCCGCCGCCGCCGGTTGCGAGCGCGGAAGATGCGCGGGTGAAGGGCGCGGCCGGCTTCCTCAACGCGCGGGTCTATCGCATGGGCGTCGGCACGGTGCCGACGGTGGTGTTCTTCCATGGCGGCGGCTGGGTTGCGGGCGACCTCGAGACCCACGACCGGCAGGCGCGCTGGCTTGCGATCGAGACCGGCGCGGTGGTGATCTCGGTCGATTACCGCCGGCCGCCCGAGGTGCGCTTTCCCGGCGCGTTCGAGGATGCCTTTGCGGCGCTGCGCGACATCGTCGCCCGCATCGCCGAGTTCGGCGGCGATCCCAATCGCATCGGCGTTGCCGGCGACAGCGCCGGCGGCAATCTCGCCGCCACTACCGCGCTCGCCGCGCGCGATGCCGGCATCAAGCTCGCAGCGCAGCTGCTGGCCTATCCCGTCACCGATGTCGTCGGCAATTTCGCTGATGCGGCGGAGAACGGCCGCTTCCCCTCGCGCCGCGAGAATGCCGAAGGCTATTTCCTCTCGCGTGCCGTGATGGAGTGGTTCTGCGGGCATTATCTCGAGGACAAGGCCCATGGCGCGGACTGGCGCGTCTCGCCGCTGCGCGCCAACAACCTCAAAGGCGTGGCGCCCGCGGTCGTCACCACAGCCTGGTTCGACCCGCTGCGCGACGAGGGTAAGGCCTATGCCGAGGCGCTGGCGAAGGCGGGCGTTGCGGTGAAGTATCATTCGGGCGAGGGGCTGATCCACGGCTATTTCGGCCTCGTTGATGCGAGTGAGGTCGCGCGTGCCGAGGCGCAGCGCGCCCGCGCCGATTTCAAGGCGATGCTGGAGCAGGGGGCGTAGCTTTCCTTTTACCCTCTCCCCTTGTGGGAGAGGGTGCGCTCGCAAAGCGAGCGCGGGTGAGGGGTCTGTCTCCGCGGATGAAGCTCTCACTGAAGCATTCGTATTTGCGGATCGAACCCCTCATCCGTCGCGCATCTGTCGATGCGCGCCACCTTCTCCCACAAGGGGAGAAGGGAAGAGGAGCGCGCGGCTGATTATGGGTCCCGGCTTCGCCGGGACGACAGGGGAGGGCGTGGCGCGCGTTCGTGGCAACATCCGATTTCGATTTTCAAACAGCCTGCGAGACGACGCGGCTTCGCATTCCCGCGGCGCACTTTTCGCCCGGGGCTTGCATCGTCTGCCCTCGCTGAAGAGAGGAGGGCGCAGGGAATGCCGGGCGCTGGCTGCGCCCATGGCCCCCGTGCGAAAGAATGCACGGGGTGGTGACCACAGGTTCAGCCGGACACACCGGCATTCCCTGCGCAATGGTTTACGGCTTATACCGTGCTCTTGTGTCCGCAAAATTTGCCAGAATGTGCGAACGGGCGGTTCTGACCAACCGCCCGTCGCTGGATCTGAGCCCGATCGTGCTCAAAGGCCCTGAGAGCCTGTCGGGGAGCGAGGGA
>Ga0187815_10000095_pt1 | contig 42334 bp, 38 predicted proteins | sample NC_S_5_FD_132962 | JGI IMG/M metagenome (GOLD analysis project Ga0187815, IMG submission 132962) | Wetland sediment microbial communities from Neuse River Estuary, North Carolina, USA - ASW-S_5 | ecosystem: Environmental > Aquatic > Freshwater > Wetlands > Sediment | place: USA: North Carolina... | reverse complement strand
GCCCCGCAGGAAATCATCCGCCGCAACCTGCTCTCCTACCAGCGCCAGCAGGAAGAGAATGCCGACCGCGCCGGCGTGAAATATCTGACCGCCACCGGCCAGTCGGCGCGCGGCATGTACGAGACGTTCAGGCGTTTCACCAATGACAGCCTGTTCGCCTCGCGCGGCGCCGATCCCTACCTGCAGTCGCACCCGATGCCGGCCGAGCGCGTATCCGCGCTGGAGGGCCTGGCGCGCTCCAGCCCCTATTGGGACAAGAAGGACGATCCGGCGCTGCAGCTGCGCCACGACATGGTGCGCGCCAAGATCTCGGCCTTCATGGAAAAGCCCGACACCGTCTATCGCCGCTACACGACGGCCAACAGCAGCCTGCCGGCGCGCTATGCCCGCGCCATCGTGACCTATCGTCACGGCGATTTGCGCTCGGCGATCGTCCAGATCGATTCGCTGATCCAGGAGCACCCGAGCAACCCCTACTTCTTTGAGCTGCGCGGCCAGGCGCTTCTCGAGGGCGGCCGGCCGACCGAGGCGATCGCGCCGCTGCGCAAGGCGGTGCAGCTCTCCAACAATGCACCGCTCATCGCGATGCTGCTCGGTCAGGCGCTGGTCGCCTCCAACAACAACGCCTACACGGACGAAGCGATCAGTATCCTGCGCGCGGCGGTATCGCGGGAGACCGAGGCGCCGCTGGGCTACTCCCAGCTCGCGATGGCCTACGGCCGCAAGGGCGACTATGCCCAGGCCGACCTCGCCTCCGCCCAGGCCGCCTATCTGCGCGGCGACAGCAAGACCGCGCGCGAGCTCGCCTCGCGGGCCAAGACGCGGTTCGCCATCGGCACTCCCGGCTGGGTCAAGGCTGACGACATTGTGAGCGCCAAGCCGCTTCCGGGACAAAGAAACAACTAGCCGTAAACTTTGCTCGCGTTAGTACGTATCAGGTAGCAGGGGATTTTTGGCCCCCTCGCCGATTTCTGGAAAAGGATCAGCAAATGCCCTCGTTCCGTCTGCTCGCCCCCGCCCTGCTCGCGTTCGCCCTGTGCGCGGCCCCGCAGGCGGCACCGGCACAGAGCTTCTCCGACACGCAGCGCAGCGACATCGAGAAGATCGTTCGCGACTACCTGATCGCGCATCCGGAAGTGCTCGAAGAGGCGATGAACGAGCTGACCAAGCGCCAGGCCGCCGCCGAGGTCGAGAAGCATCAGGCGACCATCGCAAAGAACGCCGAGACCATCTTCAACTCGCCGCGCGGCGTGACCATCGGCAACAAGGATGGCGACGTCACCTTCGTCGAGTTCTTCGACTACAATTGCGGCTACTGCAAGCGCGCGATGGTAGACATGCTCGAGCTGATGAAGGCCGACCCGAAGCTGAAGGTGGTGCTCAAGGAGTTTCCGGTGCTGAGCCAGGGTTCGGTCGAGGCCGCGCAGGTTGCGGTCGCCGTGCGCATGCAGGATCCCACCGGCAAGAAATATCTCGACTTCCATCAGAAGCTGCTCGGCGGCCGCGGCGCCGCCGACAAGGCGCGCGCGCTTGCCGCGGCCAAGGAAGCCGGCCTCGACATGGCGAAGCTGGAAAAGGATCTCGCCAGCCAGGAAGTGCGCGCCACGCTGGAAGAGAATCTCAAGCTTGCGGAATCGCTCGGCATGAACGGCACGCCAAGCTACGTGATCGGCAAGCAGGTCGTGATCGGCGCGGTCGGCGTCGATGCGCTGCGCGAGAAAATCAGCAACGCGCGCTGCGGCAAGGCGACCTGCTGAACGACATCTGATCACTTGAAGATTGCTTGAAAGGCCGGCTACGCCGGCCTTTCGTTTGCGTCACCTTCCGGGCATTTCGGTTCATCGCGCGTTCATCCAAAGAAACCCGATGAAACCCGTGAATGTTCCGGAACATCGCTCCTCCCGTTTCGTTGTTGGCCCGGGCAACGAACACACTGGAGGAATGGTCTATGACGAACCGTTTTATGATTTCCGTCGCCGCGGCAGCGCTGCTCGCCAGCACCGGCTTTGCGAATGCGCAAGGCGCCGGCGGCAGCATGAGCCAGAGTGGCTCGGGTGCTGCTCAACAGAGCGCACCCTCTGGCGGTGGCGGAGCCGCTACGCAGCACCGCGACGATTCCGGCATGAAGTCCGGCCAGTCCGATCGTATGAAATCGGGTCAGTCGGAGAAGAGCGGCACCGTCGGTCAGGCTCCCGACAAGAGCGGCAGCGGCGCGACCACGAAGGGCCGCGAGGACAAGAGCGGCATGACCCAGGGCCGCGAGGAACGACAGGGTCGCGAGGGCCGTGAGAAGAACGGCACGGTGGGCCAGGCACCCGAAAAGGGCGGCGCCACCACGAAGGGCCGTGAGGACAAGATGGGTCAGGGCCGGGAGGATCATGACCGGACCAATGCCCAGGGCCGCGAGGAGCGTGAGCGCATGAACACCCAGGGCCAGAAGGGCTCGATGGACACCAACCGCGCCCAGGGTACCCAGGGCACGCAGACGACGACCGGCAACGCCGCGACCTCGGCCCGCGTCGCAGCGCCTCCGCCTGAGAAGCGCACCCAGATCGTTTCCGCCATCAGGTCGGAAAAGATCCAGGAGACCAACGTCAACGTGAACGTGGCGGTCGGTACGGTGCTGCCGGCGTCGGTGCACTTCTATCCGCTTCCGCCACGGATCGTGGAAATCTATCCGGAGTGGCGCGGCTACGAGGTGGTCCTGATCCACGGCAAGTACGTGATCGTGCAGCCCGGCACGCGCGAGATCATCTACGTCATCGAGTCCTAACGGCCGCGAATGACGGCATCGGGGGCGGGCAGAAATGCCCGCCCCCTTTGCATGGCCGGATGACCAAGGGGAACCATCTTCCGGCGTTGGTTAATTCGAACGATTTCCACAGCTTTTGCCGGGTTTTTCGGCAAGTGGATGAGGCGCCATGGCGCCCTTCCGGCGGCCTTTGAGGCTTCCCCTCAGCCCCTTTGTTACCTATAACGCGCCCCACCCACAGCCACCTTGCCGGGATTTTGATGGCCGAGGCGCCTTCCAAGACAATCTATGTGCTCAATGGCCCCAACCTCAATCTGCTTGGGGTCCGGGAGCCGGAGAAGTATGGCAACTTTACGCTCGCCGATGTCGAAAGGCTCTGCGTCGAGACCGCCGCCCAATACGGACTGAAGGCCCATTGCCGCCAGTCCAACCACGAGGGCGAGCTGATCGACATCATCCATGACGCGCACGCGAAAAAAGCGGCCGGTATCATCATCAACGCCGGCGCCTATTCACACACGTCGGTTGCGCTGCACGATGCGATCAAAGGCGTGAACATTCCGACCGTGGAGGTTCACGTCACCAATGTTCACGCCCGCGAGAGTTTCCGGCAGCATTCCTTCACGGCTATGGCCGCCTTTGCCAGCCTGACCGGCTTCGGCATCGAAGGCTATCGGCTCGCAATATCGGGGCTTGCCGCCAGGATCGGCGCCGCGAAGACCAACTGACTTCCAAGAACTAACGCCTGACGCAGTTCGCCGTCACCAGACAGAAAGTTTCGGATCAACATCATGGCGCGCCAGCCTGCCGACAAATCCTCCCAGAACGACGACCGCGCGCTCATTCGCGAGCTTGCGCTGCTGCTGGATGAGACCAGCCTCACCGAGATCGAGATCGAGCGTGCGGGCCTGCGCGTGCGCGTCGCGCGCAACATCAGCCTCGCAGCTTCCGTGCCCACAACCTACGTGCCGGCCGCCGCAGCGCCCGCGCCTGTCGCGGCGGCAACTACGGCCACCTCCACTGCCGATCCCGCCAAACACCCGGGCGCCGTGCCCTCGCCGATGGTCGGCACCGCCTATTGGGCGCCGGAGCCCGGCGCCAAGCCGTTTGTCGAGGTCGGCAGCAAGGTCTCGGCCGGCCAGACCCTGCTCATCATCGAAGCGATGAAGACGATGAACCAGATTCCGTCGCCGCGCTCCGGCACGGTGACGCAGATTCTCGTCGAGGACGGCCAACCGGTCGAATTCGGCGAACCGCTGATGATCATTGAGTGAGCGAATAGGGATTAGCGAATAGCGAATGGTTCTCTTCTCTCCCATTCGCCATTGGCCATTCGCTACTCGCCCGTTGGAAACGCATGTTCGATAAAATCCTCATAGCCAACCGCGGTGAAATTGCCCTGCGCGTGCTGCGGGCCTGCAAGGAGCTCGGCATTTCGACGGTCGCGGTGCATTCCACCGCCGACGCCGACGCCATGCATGTGCGCCTTGCCGACGAGAGCGTCTGCATCGGCCCGCCGCCGTCAAAGGACAGCTATCTCAACATCCCCGCGCTGCTGGCGGCTTGCGAGATCACCGGCGCCGAAGCCGTGCATCCGGGCTACGGCTTCCTTTCCGAGAATGCACGCTTCGCCGAAATACTGGCCGAGCACAATCTGGAATTCATCGGCCCCAAGGCCGAGCATATCCGCCTGATGGGCGACAAGATCGAGGCCAAGAAGACCGCAAGGCGTCTCGGCATTCCCGTGGTCCCCGGCTCCGACGGGGCGGTCACCTCGGAAGAAGAGGCGATGGAGATCGCCAAGAACATCGGCTTTCCCGTGCTGGTGAAGGCTGCGGCAGGCGGTGGCGGACGCGGCATGAAGGTCGCGCACACGGCCGAGGACCTCGCGCTTGCCCTTTCCACCGCCGCCAACGAAGCCAGGTCGGCCTTTGGCGATGCTTCGGTCTATCTCGAAAAGTACCTGACCAAGCCGCGGCACATCGAGATCCAGATCCTCGGCGACGGCCGCGGAGGCGCCATCCATCTAGGAGAACGCGACTGCTCGCTGCAGCGCCGCCACCAGAAAGTCTGGGAGGAAGGCCCCTCGCCGGTGCTGACGGCCGCCGCCCGCGCAAAGATCGGCGAGACCTGCGCCAAGGCGATGCGGGACATGAAGTATCTCGGCGTCGGCACCATCGAATTCCTGTACGAGGACGGCGAGTTCTATTTCATCGAAATGAACACCCGCATCCAGGTCGAGCATCCCGTCACCGAGAGCATCACCGACATCGATCTGGTGCTGGAGCAGATCCGCATCGCCGCCGGCGGCGATCTGCCGGCGAAGCAGGATGAAGTTGCCATCATCGGCCACGCCATCGAATGCCGCATCAATGCCGAGAATCCGCAGACCTTCCGACCCTCGCCGGGCCGGATCAACCAGTTCCACCCGCCGGGCGGCCTGGGTGTGCGGATCGACTCCGCGGTCTACCAAGGTTACGTGATACCACCCTATTACGACTCGCTCGTCGGCAAGCTGATCGTGCACGGCAAGACCCGGCAGGAGTGCCTGATGCGACTGCGCCGCGCGCTCGACGAGATGGTGGTCGACGGCATCGAGACCACGTTGCCGCTGTTCCGCGCACTGGTGCGCGAGAAGGCGATCATCGACGGCGACTACCATATCCACTGGCTGGAGCAGTATCTGGCCGGTGAGCCGCCGGCCGGCTAACTCCCCAAAAAGTTCCGCGCGTATGGAACCGATCCCGGAACCCTGCGTTGTCTGGGTCGGGGACTTTCGATCAGGGGGGCGCAATTCTGCGTGCCTATGCCATCTTTAATGCCTGATGCGCCGCGCCGGCGTACGATCGGCCAGATCCTGCTTCTGACGGCCGGTTTTCTCGTGCTGGTTGCCATCAGCCTCGCCTCGGTGCTGCTGGTCAACAAGGCCCGCCAGGATTCGCGCTCGGTCACCCGCACCGTCGAGGCCGAGAATGAGATCAACGCGCTCCTGCTGGAAATCCGCCGTGCCGAAAGTGCAGCCCGCGGATTTTTGCTGACCCAGGGGCCGGAGTTTCGGCGCGAGCATGACGCGGCGGTTGCCAACATCCTTCCTTATGCCGCCAAGCTTGCGCAATTGATCGGGGAAAATCCCACCCAGGCCGACAATCTGAGAAAGCTGAGGGCTGCCATCGACACGCGGCTCGACCAGTTCGCCCGCGAGATGGATTTCGTCAAGCAGAACAATCTGGCCGCCGCTACCTCGCTGGTGCGCGAGGCGGCTACCGACAGCACCAGCATCACCATCCGCGACGTCGGCGCCGCGATGCGTGCCGAGGAAGAGCGCTTGTTGGCGACGCGCGTCATCAATGCCGACCGCAGCCAGGTGCTCGCCTCCAGCGTGACGATCGCCGGCTCCAGCATGGTGATTGCGCTGGCGGCCATGTCGATCTTCCTGGTGCGTCGCTCCTCGCGCGTCCGCGACGAGGCTGAGGCGAAGCTGCGTGACTACAATCTCAACCTGGAAGCCACCGTTGACGAGCGTACCGCCGACCTGCGCGAAGCCAACGACGAGATCCAGCGCTTCGCCTACATCGTCAGTCACGATCTTCGCTCGCCGCTGGTCAACATCATGGGCTTTACCAGCGAGCTGGAAGAGCTGCGTGCTGACATCTTCAAACGGATTGCACACCTCGGCCGCCTTGCGGCGCTTGCGCCATCCGTTCCGCAAGACGCCACGGAAAGCGCGGAGCCCCCGCTCGACGGCTCTGACAAACAGTTGTCCGACGACTTTTCGGAGGCGCTCGGCTTCATCAAGTCGTCGATCTCGAAGATGGACCGCCTGATCTCCGCGATCCTCGGTCTCTCGCGTGAAGGCCGCCGCGAGTTTTCCCCGGAGCGCGTCAACATGCGCGAGCTGATCGAGGGCATTGCCACGACCGTCGCGCACCAGGCCGCCGAGGCCGATGCGCAAATTCGCATCGGTGCGCTGCCCGATATCGTCAGCGACCGCCTTGCGCTTGAGCAGATCTTTTCCAACCTGATCGACAACGCCCTGAAATACCTGAAGCCGGGTGCGCCCGGCGACATCGAAATCCGTGGCCGCACCAAGCTCGGCTTTGCGGTCTTAGACGTCATCGACAACGGCCGCGGCATCGAGACCAAGGACCACCAGCGCATTTTCGAGCTATTTCGCCGCGCCGGAACCCAGGACAAGCCCGGCCAGGGCATCGGACTTGCGCATGTCCGTGCACTGGTGCGGCGGCTCGGCGGGACCATGTCGGTCGCCTCCGAGCTCAACCAGGGCAGCACCTTCACGGTCACGCTGCCGATCAACTGGAAAGCAAGTGCAATGGATAGACACACATGAACAGTCCCGTCACCATCATCATGGTCGAGGACGATGAGGGCCACGCGCGCCTGATCGAGCGCAATATCCGGCGATCCGGCGTCAACAATGAGATCGTGCCGTTCACCGACGGTACATCCGCCGTCAACTACCTGTTCGGCACGGATGGAACCGGCAGCGTGCACAAGGGACACGCGCTGCTGGTGCTGCTCGATCTCAACCTGCCTGACATGACCGGGATCGACATCCTCAGACGTATCAAGGATAACACCTATCTCAAGAAGACGCCGGTGGTCGTGCTGACCACCACCGACGACTCCCAGGAGATCAAGCGATGCTACGAGCTTGGTTGCAACGTCTACATTACCAAGCCCGTGAACTACGAAAACTTTGCCAACGCCATTCGCCAGCTCGGCCTGTTCTTCTCAGTCATCAAGATTCCTGAAGCTGCGTCATGACCCAGACGGCGCCCACCCTGCTCTACATTGACGACGACCCGGCGCTGGCCCGGCTGGTCGAGCGCGGCCTGACGCGGGCCGGCTTCTCCGTCGTTCATGCCGCAACCGGGCAGCAAGGGCTCGACCGGCTGGCGCTGGGCGGCATCGACGTGATTGTGCTCGACCAGTACATGCCCGGCCTCGACGGGCTGGAAACGCTGGAGCGGATCATGCAGATCGCGGGCGCCCCACCCGTTGTGTTCGTCACGGCCTCGCAGGATTCGGCGATCGCCGTCACCGCGCTGAAGGCGGGCGCGGCCGACTATCTCGTCAAGGATACCGGCGGCGATTTCATTCCGCTGCTGCAGGTGGCGGCCCACGGCGCGATCCGCCAGGCCGAGGTGCAACGGGCGCGCGAGGAGGCCGAAGCCGAAGTGCATGCCGCGCGCGACCGCTTCGAGGCGCTCGCCGCCGAGCGCGAGATGCTGCTGCGCGAGGTCAACCATCGCGTCGGCAACAGCTTGCAGATCATCGCTTCGCTGCTGCATCTGCAGGCCAGCTCGACGACGCAGGACGACGTCAAGGCCGCACTCACCAATGCGATGGGCCGCGTCGCCGCGGTCGCACAGGTACATCGCCGGCTCTACACCTCGCAGGACCTGAAGAGCGTGCTGCTCAACCAGTATCTCGCCTCGCTGCTGGAAGATTTGCGCCGCTCCGCCGAAGGCAACCGGATGTCGCGGCTGACGCTGAAGGCCGAGGCGGTCGAGATCGATCCCGACCGCGCCGTCGCCATCGGCATCATCGTCAACGAGCTGGTGATGAACGCGGTGAAATACGCCTACCCCGACGGCCCCGGCCCCATCCATGTCGAGCTGAAGGCCGAGGGCGACGAGTTCGTGCTGTCGATATCCGACAACGGCGTCGGCCTTGCCGCCAAAAGCGACCCGCGCTCTACCGGCATGGGCCAGCGCATCGTCAGCTCGATGGCCGCCAAGCTGGACGCCTCCGTCGAGCGCGACCCCGCACATGCCGGTACCCGCATGGTGCTGCGATTCCGCCGCACCGCCGCCCCCGACGCCAAGGCTGCAAGCGCGGCGGCGAGCTGAATGCACAGCTGGAGCTGTGCCCAGCTCGGGCATGCGGCAAGCCTAGATGAAATCCGTTCATCCTCACCTGAATTCTTCACGTTTGCTTCGAGGCGGGAATCCGATCGAAGATCGTGCAGGTCGGGTTGAGGAGACCGTGTCATCTCGTCCATCACATCTGTCTCCGGCGCTGCCGCGAGACGCAACGTCACGGCCTCGCAGTCACGGGCGGGGTGGTCTCCTCCACGGGCGTTGCCGGAATTTTGTAATCACGAGGGAGGCTTCAAATGAACAAGCAGCTTGCGGCGCTCATCGCCCTTGCCGCCATCGCGCTGACCTGGACATCGAATTCGGCCAATGCGGTCACTTGGACATTTTCGGGACATGTCAATGTCGTGTATGGCGACGGATATTTTGCAGGGCTAGGCGACTTGATAACCGGCACTATCACACTCAACGAGAACGCAACCGACCTACGAACCGGTTCGACCTCGCAATCTGCCATCTACGATAAGGCCCTCACCTACATGACGATCGGCCCTTCTCTCGTAACCAATGGTGGGATTTACCCTGATATCGCCGTTCTGAGCATCTATTCAAATTCCGGCTTGGCCGGAGACGACGGTTTCACCTTTGGCTGGCAATCCGGCAACAATGCCATGGAAGTCTTTGGAATCGCACCGTACGCAGCAGGAAGCGTGGTCACGAGTCTCGCCCCGCCTGCGATGCCTTTTGATCTCAGCCTCTTTCCCGTTCGGACCATTCGCTGGGTCCTTGACGAGCGCGGCTTCGATGCAACCCTTGAGTCGCTCAGTATTGCATCGGTGCCTGAGCCCTCGACGTGGGCCATGATGATCCTTGGCTTTGGCGGCCTCGGGTTTCTCGCTTGCCGACGCAAGACCCGGATCTCACTCAACGCTGCCTGAAGCCGATATGTCATCCGATCGACAGGGACGAAGCCGGCCGGATTGCAAAACTCGCGCGTTAGAGCTCAAGCACGAGCTTCGGCAGCATGCGTCCGGCGATCGAGCCTGACCGTGCAAGGCCGGCATCGCGCGCCCCGAGACGGCGATAGAACGGCGCCGCGTCCGGATCGGCCTCGATGATCAGCCGCGACACGCCCAACGCGCGCGCGGTATTCAGCGCCCAGGCGAACAACGCCTGACCGACACCGCTGCGCATCGCCGCGGGCTCCACGAACAGCTTTGCGAGATCCGCCTCGTTGCCGGCCGCCTTGACCTGCGCGACGCCGACGACGTCACGGCCTCGCGCGGCCACAGCGATGTGCGAGGATTGGAGATCGCGCGGATCGAACGAAAGCTCGCGCCGGCACGCCTCCATGAAGGCCGCGTCATAGCTCCACACCGCCTTCGACCGCATGCAAAGCTCCGACAGCGCCGGCAGCTCCTCGACATCAGGCGCGCGGATCAGCAAATGCATGGCGGCTCCATCAGAGCTTGGTGCCGATCACCCCGAGCCATGGCAGCACGACAATCAGGAGCCCTGCGAAAAAGATCAGGCCGAAGATCAGGCCGAACTTCCAGAAGTCGCCTTTCCCGATATAGCCCGAGCCGTAATACATCGGCGCCGGGCCCGTGGCGTAGGGCGAGATCACGCCCATGATGCCCAGCGAATAGATGCAGAGCAGCGTCAGCACATCCATCGGCATGCCGGGTATGCTGCTGCCGACCGCCAGCACCACCGGCAGGATCGCCGCCGCATGCGATGTGATGCTGGAGAAGAAGTAGTGCACCCAGAAGAAGAACGTCACCAGCAGGATCAGCCCCATCGTCGGCGACAGCGTCGAGAGCGGCTTGGCATAGCCTTCCGCCACCCATTTGATGAAGCCGATCTCGTTCAGACCGGCCGCCAGCGTCAGCAGCGAGGTGAAATAGAAGAACACTTCCCACGCCGCCTTTTCCGCGACGATATCGGCGAAGTCTATCACGCCTGATAGCAGCATCAGCGAGATGATCACGAACACCACCATGGTGGTGTTGATGAAGTTGCTGCCCAGCAAGGGCACGCTGATATTCGGATTGGAGCCGCAGATCCACAGGAACATCGCCAGCAGCACGAGTAGGCCCATGATCCATTCGTGGCGCGACACCGGCCCCATCGCCTCAAGCTCGCCCTTGCTCCATTTGACGATCTCCGGGCTCTCCTTGATTTCGGGCCGGCAGATGAAATAGCTGAGCAGCGGCACCAGCAGCAGCAAGGGGATGCCGAGCGGCGCGAAGCCGACGAACCATTGCGACCAGCTGACATCGATATTGACGATCTTCTTGGCGATCAGCAGCGCCGCACCGTTCGGCGCCAGCGCCGTGAGGAACAGCGAGCTGGTCACCGCCGTGGTCGCAAACGCCGTCCACATCACATAGGTGCCGATCTTGCCGGCGGTCGGCCCGGGCTCGGAGCCGTAGATGCGCGGGATGTTGCTTACGATCGGGTAGATCGTCCCGCCCGAGCGCGCGGTGTTGGAAGGCGTTGCCGGCGCCAGCACGACATCGGACAAGGCAACCGCGTAGCCGAGGCCCAGCGTGCGACGGCCGAGGCCGTGCACCAGCAGCAGGGCCAGCCTGCGGCCCAATCCGCTCTTGCGATAGCCGATGGAAAAGACGAAGGCCCCGACGATCAGCCACACTGTGCTTTCGGAGAAGCCGCTCAGCAACCAGCGCAACTGCTTGTTGGGCTCGTGTTCGACATAGCCGGAGATGGCGGCGATGGTGAGCCCGATCAGGCCGATCGCGCCGACCGGCATCGACTCCAGGATCAGGCCGGCGATGACCGCCGCAAAGATCGCGAAGTAATGCCACTGATTGGGCTGCAGCCCCTGTGGAACTGGAATTAGATAGAGCACCAGCCACACGGCCAGCGGCGCAAACGTCTTCCAGCTGAGCTTCACGGATGCCTCGTTCCGTCCCACCGGGCTTGTGGCGCGGCTTCGCGATTTGGCGCGGTTCGGCGCTGCCCTTGGGCAGGAACCTAGCACAGGCGGCCGGCGCCCTGCTATCCTGCGGGCCATGACGTCGCGCGACTCCGCCTCCTCCGAGATCACCCCCGACGTGCTGCTGCGCGCCTATGCCTGCGGGATTTTCCCGATGGCCGAGAGCGCCGACGATCCGACCCTGTTCTGGGTCGAGCCGGAAATGCGCGGCGTGATCCCGCTCGACGGCTTTCGCGTCGCCTCGCGCCTCGCCCGTACGGTGCGCTCGGACGCCTTCACCGTGACGGCCAACACCGCCTTCAAGGCTGTCATGGCCGGCTGCGCGGCGCCGCAGGAGGGCCGCGAGGATACCTGGATCAACAAGCGCATCCGCGACCTCTATTTCGGCCTGCATGGGCTCGGCCATTGCCACAGCGTCGAGGTCTGGCAGGACGGCGATCTCGCCGGCGGGCTCTATGGCGTCAGTCTCGGCCGCGCCTTCTTCGGCGAGAGCATGTTCCATCGCGCACGCGACGCCTCGAAAGTGGCGTTGGTGCATCTGGTGGCGCGGCTGATCGCAGGCGGCTTCGAGTTGCTCGACACGCAATACGTTACCGAGCATCTGCGCAGCTTCGGTGCGGTGGAAATCCCCCGCCGTCGCTATCGCACGCTGCTCGATCGCGCGATCGCCGGCGAGCCCGCGGATTTCACAAAACTGCCGCCGGCGACACCACTCAGCGGCGCACACGCGCTCGATATCGTCGCCTCGCGCAACTAAGGCCTCGTGTCCCGGACGCGGTGCTGCGTACCCGGCGATGCGAAGCATCGTCCGGTACGCTGCTCCGCAGCGCCGGGACCTATGTCTTGGAAATTATTGACCCCAAATCCGCAGCGCATCGCAGCGCCGCTCCGCGGCGTCCGGGAACGCGGCTTTAGCGGAAGATGCCGAACAGGCCGCCCGGCTGCTGTTGCGGCGGCGGCGGAGGTGGCGGCGGCGGTTGCCCATATCCCGGTGGCGGCAACGGACGCGGCGCGGCCTGCTTCTGCGGCGGCGGACGCTTCTGCTGCGCCGGCGGCGGCGTCGCGGGCTTCGGCGGATCGGGCTGCGCGCTGACGATGGTCTGGTCCGGCCCCTTACAGTCGGTCAGCCAGATATCGTAAACGGGGTGCTCGACGCCGTGCAGGCCCGGGCTTGCGGCATACATCCAGCCGGAGAAGATGCGCTTGACCTCGCCCTGCAGCGTGATCTCGTCGACTTCGACGAAGGCGTCGGTGTTGGCGGCTTCGGTGGACGGCCGCGTGTAGCACACGCTGGTCTTCACCCGCAGCGCGCCAAACTGCACGGTCTCGCCGATATCCTCGTCGAAATTGATGATGCGCCCGGTGATCTTGTCGAGGCCGGAGAAGGTCGCCTTCTTGTTGGTGACCTTGGCCGAGGGCGGCTCGCTCACCACCTCATCGCCCGGCTGGATGCTGGCCGGCGTCTGCGGCACACCCTTGGGCTGACGCTGGCCCGGCGGCAATCCCGGCAGCGGATTGACGCCGCCAGGCGGCGCATTGGCGACACCCGGCTGCGGACCCGCGCCCGGTTGCGGCGGCGCAACGGCGATGCCCGGTTGCTGGCCTTGCGGCACAACGGTGGTACCCGGCGGCGGCGCCAGGGGCTGCGACTGCACGGCGCCGGGCGGCGGCACGCCCTGCCCCGGCGCCGGGCGGCTCGGCAACAGGCGGCCGCGCGGCAGTTCCGGCACCTGCTCGTCGTCGTCAGGGGCCTGCTGCTGTTGTTGCTGCCCGCGCGGAATCGAGCCCGGCGGCCGCAGCGGCGGATCAGAAAAAATATTGCCAATCTGCGCCTGCGCCGGGGGCGCTGCCGCGATTGTCGAGGCGGCGATCAGGGCCGCAAAACCGGAAAGGGCAAAGGTCCGAAACATCTCGCGGCTTCAAAGGGGGCGAATCGGGCGACAGTGTACCTTGATCGGCCGCTCGCGCGGCTTTCCGGTTAACACGCCGAATACGGCGGGATAACGACTACAGCAATTTGTGCTGCAATTTCAATGCACCCGCCCACTTTCTGATGCGAGCCGATCACCGCCTTCGCGGCCGGCGAGTCATCTCTACTTGTACCGCCTCTTTGCCCAGAATCGGGAGCACGTACTGGTCAGGGCTGCCGCGCCAATCTGCCGCAGGCCAAAAACTTGCCTATACTTCGTGTATGACTACCTTTTTAAGAAGTGAAAACGAAGCGCACGTCGCTTTGGATTTCACTACCGCTACGCTCATCGCCTCCAAGAACTGTTAGGAGTCTCCATGTCCACTATCTCTTCCCGCATCCGCCAGTCCCGCACCTCCAAGAATTTGACGCAGCAGAATCTCGCCGATCTGACGGGCGTCAGCCTCAAGGCGGTGCAGAATTGGGAGACAGATGCAACGCCCCGGGACCCGATGCTCGACAAGATCGCAGCCGCCCTGGACGTGACGAAAGCTTACCTGCGTGACGGTGAGCCGGAGCAGAATGTGTTGTCGATCCTGAATCAGGCCAAGGTCAAGATCGCCAAAGCGCTCAACATCTCCGACGCGCGGATCAAGCTGGAGGTGTCGTTCCTGGGTTAATTCGGGACTTCACTACTAAAGAAGCCGCCCCGGCGAGGGGCGGCTTCTTAGTTTCAGGCACCAGCATTCGCCGACTCGGACTGCTTCTGAAAGGCGCGGCGATGGGCCACTGGCGATCTGCACCATCCACGATGGGCGGCGCGCAGATCTCGTGGTGTGCCCCGTAATCAGTCCATCTTCTTGTCGGAAGACGTCAATCTAACCGCATCTGTCATAGTCGCCCTCGGGCTGTCCGTATAAAGGAAGCTTGCGTAATATCGCTGTAACGCGAAGCGCATCAGCACGCCGATCGCGGACGCAAGCGGCACTGCGATCAAGAGGCCGACGAACCCGAACAGGTAGCCGAATGCGAACAGCGCAAACATGATCCAGACCGGGTTCAAGTTGACGCGCCGGCCGACGAAATAGGGCGACAGCACATAGTCTGCGAGCGTCTGGCCGACGAAGAAGATCGCCGGGACGATCGCGATGATGCCCCAATGCGGCCAGAACTGTGCAATCGCAACGCACGTCGATATGACGAGCCCGGTCAGCGAGCCGAGATACGGCACGAAGCTTATCAGTCCTGCCGCAACGCCGATCAGGAGCCCATGCTTGAGACCGAGCAGGGACAGCGCTACCGCGTAGAATGCCGCAAGGATCAGGCACAGCGTGCCCTGCCCGATTACAAAGCCGCCGATCGTGTCGTCGATCTCGCGGGCAAGAGCCCGGACGGTATCGCGCTGCGCCGGTGGTATCCAGTTGTCGATAACCGCCACCATCTTCTTCCAATCGTAGATGAGATAGCAGGCGATGATCGGGGTCACCACCAGGAGGGAGAAAACCGAGATCAGCGCCCGGCCTCCGGTCCAAACCGAACGCAGAAAATCGCGGAGCCAGGCAGTCGCCAATGTGGTAAGTTCTCCGACCGACTGCTCGGCGTAGGCCAGGCCTTCGCCGACAAGCTTGCCCAGCCACGGCCGATTTGGATCGGTGGCGAGCCCCCGCACTCTTTTGATGTAGAGCGGAAAATTGTCGATGAAATAGGCAAGCTCACCGACAACGACCGGGGCAGTCAGAATGATAAGCGTGGCCACGCCGATAACGAACAACCCGACGATGGTTAGCGTCGCAATGAGGCGATTCATTCCGAGCCGTTCCAGCCGGGTGGCCAGAGGATCAAGGAGATACGCCAGTAGCATACCGGCGACGAACGGCAGCAGGACTTCACGCAACAGAACGACGGCGACGACGACGGCCGCCAACATCGCAATCCAGAATGCGACGGGCCGAGTGAGGTTCATGGTTCAAGCTTACATCAAGCCGGCCGCGGGATATCCTGCGCGTGTATGACCCGCGGTCGGAAACTATCGACCGGTCTGGCACGGAGATCATACTTTGGCACAGAAGTATTACTTTGTCAGTGACCTGCACATGGGCGGCGACGGTCAATTGCAGCATTGCGATTACGCCGCCGAGTTCATCGAATTCCTGAAGGAGTTGGAAAAGGAAGGCCCCGACACCGAGCTTCTGATCGTGGGCGACACGTTTGGCTTCTGGGAACTCACGCTTGTACACGGGGTCGAAAGGCTTGCGCACATCATACAGGCGCACCAGGCGATTTTCGATCAACTCAGGGCCACCGGTGCGCGCATCAAGGTGACCATGATGGTCGGAAATCACGATTATGATCTCGCTTGCGATCCAGCCTTTGTGGAGAAACTGCAGGCATACAACATCCATCTGGACCCGAGCCTGGTTCTGATCCGCCCTGTGGGCGACAAGACGATATGGATCGAACACGGACAGCAGCGCGACCAGTTCAACAGCTTTCCCGAATATGGCAACGCCTACGCTCTCCCGGTGGGCTACTTCATCACGGAAACCTTCGTCAGCGGAGCCAGCCGGTATTCCGACTTCGGCCGGGGAAACTGGCTCAAGGACATCCGCTCCGTGGGCACGATGCAGATTCCCGAGTGGATGCTGTCGAACTACTTCTACCGCGAGATGAACATGGCGCTACGCTGGGTGCTGCTGCCCTTCCTGCTGCTGGCCGGCGTCACGGTGATTGCGATTCTCGGGGAAGTTCTTCGGGTCGCGGGGATCTTTGATTACAATATCATATTTCATAACCCGCTGATGAGCAGGCTGGGGGTCATCGACAATGTCCTTCAGGTCGTGATCACGATCAATTCCCTGTTTTTGATCTTGTTCGGTATCCCTGCGTTGTTCGTCGAACGCGACCTCATGCGGACGTTGCATCGCTTTCGTCTACAGACGAGCCACGGAGTGACGCCGAACCTCGATTCGGAAGCGCCCTACCTAAAAGGAGCTCAGGAGGTTTTTCAGGCGGATGACAAGGTGGCGGTGTTCATTTTCGGACACACGCATGCGGCGTTCCTGCGGCGACTGGGGCCCGCCGGTCAAGTCGTCATCAATACCGGTACGTGGCTGAAGCTATTGTCCCGTGTTCCGGTGCGCTTTGGCTTGTTGCCCGCGGTCTACTATCCTTCGTATCGCTTGAATTATTTCCGGATCGAGAAGGAAGACGACCAAATCGTGATCGATTACGTCGAAATTCCCAAGACGCCTGAGCGTGAGCTGACTTGGCTGCAGCGTCTCGTGATCCTGTGGAATGTGCCTAAGTCACCAGAAGCAATTCCCGCAAGGACGACTATCGATCTGTAAGGCGTTGCTCAGCGGTCGTGCGTATAAGAAAGCAGCTCCTCTTCAACCCACCATGAAGTCGATTTCCCCGAGTTAACGGCGGGGAAAGGGCGTTTCCCGGCACTAGCCAGCCCCTGCCCGCGTGGAATAGTCTTTCCACGCGAAAATGCGTGGTCTCGCCGCGCGGACTCCGGGTCAACCGGAACAGCAGGGGAAACAGCAGACATGCCCGATCGCATCCGACTGGACGGCAAGGTCGCCGTCGTCACCGGCGCGGCCGGTGTCATCGGCAGCGCCACCATGCGGCTGCTCGCCGAGCGCGGCGCTTTCATCGTCGCGGTGGACCGCAAGAAGGCGGAACTGAAGGCCGCGATCAAGGAACTGCCTCCCGCCGCGGACCCGCTCCTGGTCACTGCCGATGTCACGCGCGAGGAGGAAGTCGCCGAATACGTTCACGCCGCGCTCGACAAGTTCGGCACCATCGACATCTTCTTCAACAACGCCGGCATCGAGGGCGAGGTCAAGCCGATCCCGGACTATCCGCTGGAGAGTTTTCGCAGGGTGCTCGACGTCAACGTCGTCGGCGTATTCCTCGGCATGAAGCATGTGCTGCCGACCATGCTGAAGAACAAGAAGGGCAGCATCATCAACACCGCCTCGATCGCGGGCCTGATGGGCTCGCCGCACATCGCCGTCTACAGCGCCAGCAAGCATGCCGTGATCGGGCTGACGAAAAGTGCCGCGTGGGAATGCACCGGCACCGGCGTGCGGGTGAACTGCGTCTGTCCGGGCCTGATCGACAGCCGCATGCTCTCCACCATCTTGCAGGGCCGCGCCGGCGGCAACGAGCCGCTGCCGCAGGACAAGATCGTCGACCGCATTCCGGCGCGGCGCCTTGGCCAGGCCAGCGAAGTCGCCGCCATCGTCGCCTTCCTGGCTTCCGAGGACGCAAGCTATGTCTCGGGCTCGCACTACACCGTGGACGGCGGCCGCACGGCGGCGTGAGCCGAATGAAAACGTCATTCCGGGGCGATGCGCAGCATCGAACCCCAATGCGCAATTGCGCATTGTGGAATCTCGAGATTCCGGGTCTGGTGCTTCGCACCATCCCGGAATGACAACCATGAGAGGTTCTCTTCCAATGCCCGCCGTTCTCGATCCTGACGCCGCCGCCGTCTACAAGGCCTTCCAGGAAGCGGGCCGCCCGCCCTACGAAACCCTGACGCCGCCTGAGGCGCGCGAGATGTATCTCGCCGCACGCTTCGTCAGCAATCCGGAGCCGCCCGAGCTTGAATCGGCAAGGGAGCTGGCGATCACCGCCCCGCATGGCACGATCCCCGCACGCATCTACACGCCGAAGCGTTTGCGTAAGACCGATGGGCTCGCGGCCTGTCTCGTGTTCTTCCACGGTGGCGGCTGGGTGATCGGCAATCTCGATTCCCATGACGTGGTGTGCCGCAAGCTTGCGCATGAAGGCGAACTGATCGTGATCTCCGTCGACTACCGCCTCGCCCCCGAGCAAAGATTCCCGGCCGCCGTGGAGGATGCCATCACCGCCACGCAATGGATTGCCGACAATGCGAGGCAACTCGGCATCGACGCCACCAGGCTCACGGTCGGCGGCGACAGCGCCGGCGGCAATCTCGCCGCCGTCACCGCGCTTACCGTGCGCGAAACGGGGCCGAAACTCGCGGGCCAGCTTCTGATCTATCCCGCCACCGACCTTGCCATGAGCACGCCCTCGCACAGCGAGCCGGAGACCAGCATCCTGCTGACGCACTCGGTCACGCGATGGTTCATCGGAAACTATCTGGGGGATGCCGACGTCAGCGACTGGCGCGCCTCGCCCGCGCGCGCAAAGCTCGCTGGTCTGCCGCCTGCCTATGTGCTGGTTGCAGGCGCCGATCCTCTGCGTGACGAAGGCAATGAATATGCCGAACGATTGAAGCAGGCGGGTGTTTCCGTCACTTACCGTTATTTCCCCGGCCAATTCCACGGCTTCTTCACCATGGGCAAGCTGCTGGGCCAGGCCAACATCGCTGCAAGCGAGATCAGCACCTGGCTGAAGACGCTGGGCTGAAACGATTGCGACATGTAACGGCGTTGAAGCCGCCTCCCTTCTTCCACGGTTGCGGGAGTCATTGATTTGGTTGCCAGAGCGATTGACCTCGATCTGCCCTCACCTGACACGCCGAGGTCCGCTTGATCGTCTATGGAATCCCGGTCGACTTCATCCTGTTCGGCCTGACCCTGCTCGGCGTCGCCGTGTTTCATCATCACACCCTGCCGGTCGCGCTCGGCGGGCTGGTTGCGATCACCGCCTACAAGCTCGTCTTCACGGGATTCAAGTTCGGACCGGGCCTGGACGGGCTGGCCGAGCACCTCGGGCATGAGTGGGTCACCCTTGCAAACCTGTTTCTGCTGCTGATGGGCTTTGCGATCCTGTCGCGCCATTTCGAGGAAAGCCGGATTCCGGACGAGATGCCGCGACTATTGCCGGATGACTGGAAGGGTGGCCTCGTTCTTCTCGTCTTCATATTCGTGCTCTCCAGTTTTCTGGACAACATCGCCGCGGCGCTGATCGGCGGCACGGTCGCGCGGCACGTCTTCAGGGGCAAGGTCCACATCGCCTATCTCGCCGCCATCGTCGCGGCCTCGAATGCAGGCGGCGCCGGCAGCGTCGTCGGCGACACCACCACGACCATGATGTGGATCGGCGGCGTCAGCCCGCTCAGCGTGGTCGAGGCCTATGTGGCGGCCGTCGCGGCGATGCTGATCTTCGCCGTGCCGGTATCGATTCAGCAGCAGCGCCATTCGCCGATCGTGAAGAAGCCGCCGTCGGGACTACGGATCGACTGGATGCGCGTGCTCATCGTCGCGGCCATGCTGATCGCCGCGCTTGCGGCGAATGTCACGGCAAATCTGAGATTTCCGTTCCTGCTCGAGAAGCTTCCGGTGCTCGGTCTTGCCGTCTGGGTCGTCATCCTCGTCACCGCCGGCTTGCGCCGGCCGGACTGGAAGATCATGCCGGAGACCTTCAAGGGCACCATCTTCCTGCTCGCCCTGGTGACATCGGCATCGATGATGCCGGTGGAGAAGCTGCCGGCTGCCTCCTGGCAGACCACGCTCGGCCTCGGCTTCGTCTCCGCGGTGTTCGACAACATCCCCCTCACCGCGCTGGCGCTCAAGCAAGGCGGCTACGACTGGGGCTATCTCGCCTACGCCGTCGGCTTCGGCGGCTCGATGATCTGGTTTGGCTCGTCCGCAGGCGTCGCGCTGTCGAATATGTACCCGGAAGCCAAATCGGTCGGTCGCTGGGTCCGCCACGGTTGGCCGATCATCGCAGGCTATGTCGTCGGATTCTTCGTGATGCTTGCCGTGCTCGGCTGGCACCCCGACAAGCCGCACTGAGGCACCGGGAACCGGATTACCCCGCGCGCGTTACCGTAGACGTGCGCGAAAACCGGAGGTCGCCATGAAAGTAATCCAGACCATCAGCTTTGCTTGCGCAGCCCTCGCCTTGATCGGCTCGGCTGCCCTAGCAGAGGACATGAAGACAGGGATGGTCACGCAGATTGACCGGCTCAACAGCACAATATCCATCCAGCAAAGCCCGGACGGCACGGTCGGCGCGAGCGGCGCCGGCGGCACCGCGACACGATACAAGGTGCAGGGCTCTTCGCTCGAGGAGTTGCACGCCGGCGACCAGGTCAGCTTCTCGGCCACCCAGAACGGCGGCGTCGACACCATCACCAAGATCGAAAAGAAAAAGAAGTAGCGCAGCGGCAGGTCCGCTTTCGCCGCCCGCCGCCATGATTGCGGCGGGCGCTTCATTTGCGGGGTGCGCCCGCCCTCATTCAGCCCGTCCGCGCCGCGCGCCGCAGCGATTGCGGCGGCTGGCCGAAGGCGCGGATGAAGGCGCGCCGCATCCGCTCCGGATCGCGAAAACCCGTGACCTCGGCGACGCGCTCGATCGCCTCGCTCGACGACTGCACGCGCTGTTTCGCCACCTCGATGCGCAGCTTCTCCACCGCCTTGGAGGGCGTGGTGCCGGTCTCCGCGATGAAGGCGCGGGAAAAATGCCGCGCGCTCATGCCGGCACGCTCGGCCATGTCTTCCACCGTAAGCGGCGCATCGAGGTTTTCCCGCGCCCAGGCCAGCAGCGGCGCGAAGCGGCCGGTCGGCGCCTTCAGCTCCAGCAGCGAAGAGAATTGCGACTGCCCGCCGGAACGGCGGTGATAGAGCACGAGCTGGCGCGCGGTCTTCTGCGCGATCTCCTCGCCATAATCCTCTGATATCATCGCGAGCGACAGGTCGATGCCGGCGGTTATTCCCGCCGAGGTCCAGATGTCGCCGTCGCGCACGAAGATCTGGTCGGGCTCCAGCTTGACCCAGGGATAGGTTGCAACGAAGTGCCGCGTGCGTTGCCAATGCGTGGTAGCGCGCTTGCCGTCCAGCAATCCGGCTTCGGCCAGCACATAGGCGCCGGAGCAGACGCTGGCGATGCGAACGCCGCGCTTTGCCATGCCGCGCACGAAAGCAAGTGTCTTTGCACAGGCCGCCGCGCTGCGCACGCCCTCCCCGCCGGCCACGATCAAGGTCGTGAATGCGGCCGACGGTTTGGCGCTGCGCGCCAGTATCTCGACGCCGGAAGAGCTCCTCACCGGGCCAGGCTCGAGCGCGATCGCGCGTATCGCGGGAGAGCCGCCGGCAAAGCGCGAGGCGATCTCGAACGCGGAGATGGGGCCTGCCGCATCGAGCAGCTGGAAGTCCGGAAAGATCAGAACACCGATCATGGCCGCCTTGTCCCGAAATGAGGGAAATATGGCATTTCGGACGGAAGGGCACCATGCGATGCTGCCGCCGTCAAGCGAAATCAGGAGGTCTCGATGTCCGCAGCCCTGCAAATCGGAATTGTTCTGTTTCCGCGCGTCACCCAGCTCGACTTCACCGGACCGCTGCAGGTGTTCTCCAGCGTGCCCGGCGCCAGGGTGCACCTGATCTGGAAACGCATCGAGCCCGTCCCGAGCGACTCCGTGATGGCGATCACGCCGACCGTCACATTCGCCGACTGCCCGCAGCTCGACGTGATCTGCGTGCCCGGCGGCGTCGGCACCGACGACATGGTCAATGACGAGGAGATGCTCGCCTTCCTGCGCAAGCAGGCGGAAGGCGCGAAATACATCACCTCGGTTTGCACGGGCTCGCTGGTGCTCGGCGCCGCAGGCCTTCTGAAAGGCTACCGCGCCGCCACGCATTGGTCGGCAATGGAGGCCCTTGCCCCGTTCGGCGCGATCCCGACGAAGACACGCGTCTGCGTCGACCGCAACCGCGTCACCGGCGGCGGCGTCACGGCCGGCATCGATTTCGCCTTGACGTTGGTATCCATCATGCTCGACCGCAAGACCGCGGAGGCGATTCAGCTTCGGCTCGAATACAACCCCGCCCCGCCCTTCAATGCCGGCTCGCCGGAGACGGCGCCCGCAGAAGTCCTCGCGCTGCTTAGGGAAAGGATGGCGCCGAGCCGGCAGCGCCGCATGGAGAATTATCGACGCGCAGCAGAGCGTTTGGCGCAGCACGCCTGATCAACGAGCAGCGCAACAAAGAAAAAGGCCGTCTGGTTGCCCAGACGGCCTTTCCTGTCTCACGGCTGCCCCACATTAGCGGGCGATTTCAGAACATATGCACCGGGGGCCTATCTCCCGGCCGTGTCCTACTCGGGGGCCGCTGCTCATCGGGACGGTCGCGATCCGGAGCCCGATCCGACGCGGTGGTTTCGCACCTCCGTAAGATGGGTTCATTGAGCGGCATTCCCGCGGGGCGCGCAACGGCGCTCTGCAACGCGTCCCCGCTGTTACCGTTGTTCACAGGCAATTGCAGCGCAGCACCGATTCAACTTGCAGTGTGCGCAGGCGGCCGCGCAGCGCGGCGGCCCTTGAACGAAGACGAAACGTCAGCTTCCCGGCGTCCAGGCCTGGTAATCGCCGGTGGCGGCGGGGCGCCGGCCGGAGGCGAGCGTCGAGCCGGAGGGACGATAGGCCTGCGCGGTGCCCGTCATGTTCGGCACGTGCGGCTTCTCCCATTCGCGCGGGGTATACTTTTCCTCGGTCGGCGGTACATCGACGACATGGTGGATCCAGCCGTGCCATTCCGGCGGAATGCGCGAGGCTTCGGCGTAGCCGTTATAGATCACCCAGCGCCGCTCGAAGCCGAGCGTCGGATCGATGGCGCCGCCGCGGGTGCGATAGTAGCGATTGCCCTGGTCGTCGGTGCCCACCAGCTCGCCGAAACGCCAGGTCCATAGCTGCGTGCCAAAGGTCTGGCCGTTCCACCAAGTGAAGAATTTCAGCAAAAACTGTTTCATCCGATCTCGGCCGCCGTTCGAAAGTCCCGCCCTGATGCCATCGGCAGGCCGAATTGTCCAGCCGAAGCCGCAGCACATTACCGCTTCTCAGACGCAATGTGCGCGAATTGCGGCAGCGCCGGCGCCATCCGTTCATCGCCCATACAGACGGGCTCTGACAGGCTGGTGATCACGCACAAGGGGTGCGGGGCTCGGGAACATCTCTCTAGGTTGAGGGGTTGGCCTGCATCCAGGAAATCGGAGCCGAATATGACCAATCTGAAAGTTTTAAGCACTGTTGCCGCGCTCGCGCTTGCCTTGCCGCTCGCCATACCGAGCGAGGGTTTTGCGCAGGCGAGATTCGGGCAGCCTGCCAGCGTTGGCGGCGTGCCCGTTGGCGGCGGCGGTGGAGGCGTTGCGGCCAGAGGCGGCGGCGGCCATTGGAGTGGCGGCGCGATCGGTGGTGGTGGCGGCTTCCGGGCCGCGGCTGGCGCTCCCGGCGCAGTCTATGGGCGCGGCGGCGCGGGCGGCGTGAGGTTTGGCCAGCCAGCCGCTGTTTACCCGAGCGGCTCCGCTCCGCGTCCCGGATACGCCGGCGGCCATTGGAGTGGTGGCAACTGGGCCGGCGGCGGATACCGCTATCGCCATCGTCCCGGCGGGTTCTGGCCGGGCCTGGCTGCCGGCGCCGTGGTCGGCAGCGCGCTAGCAGCCAGCACCTACTATGACCCCTACTACTACAACAGCTACGGCTACGATGACGGCTACTACGACGACAGCACCGTAGCGGTCGTGCCGGGTGGCGGCGATGATGCGGCCTATTGCGCGCAGCGCTTCAGGTCCTATGACCCGGCCTCGGGCACCTATCTCGGCTATGACGGCCAGCGGCATCCCTGCCCGTAAGGCGTAGAGCATTGAGCGGATTGAGAGCGGCGCATTTTCGATGCGCCGCTCTTTTATTGTGCGCGCAATGCCAGTGCGACGCCACCGAGTGCGACGACAAGCGCGATCAACTCGCGTAGGCCAAACGGCTCGTGCAGCATCGCGGCCGCCGAGAGCACACCGATCACCGGAACGAGCAAGGTGCCGATCGAAGCGGTAGCCGCGGGCAAGCGTTCCAGGGCGGCGAACCAGCAGACATAACACAGGCAGAACTGGATCAGCGTCAGATACAACATCGACGCCCAGCCGGCCGCCGACAGCGCGGCAGGATGCGGTTGCTCCAGCAACAGCCCGACAATCGCCACCGGCAGGCACCCGATACCGATCTGCCACGCCGCAAGCGAAGTCGGCGGCATCTTGAGCGGAAAATGTTTTGTCAGCACGGTGCCAAGCCCCACGCAGAACGCGCCAGTCAGCGCCATCACGAGGCCCGGCAGCTTTCCGATGCTGGCATCGACGCTGTTACCGCCGATCAGGATGACGATGCCGCCGAGCGCCACCATCAGCGCCATGGCGCGAAGCAGCGACAGCCGCTCTCCAAGAACAGGCCATGCCAGCAGCGCCACCCACACGGGCACCGAGATCGCGAGCACCGCAGCTTCGCGCGCATCGAGCCAAAGCAGGGCAAGCCCCATGAATGCAACCCACGAGGTAATCGTGAGCAGCGATACCAGCAACAGTCGTAGCCGCATGCCGTGCGGGACCGTCAGCCGTTGACGTTGCGAGGACGCCACCAACGCAAGCGCAGCCGCGCCGACAACTCCGCTCAACCCGCGCGAGGACAACGGCGGCCATTCCGACAGCAGATATTTCATGATCGGGAAGGTGAGACCCCAGCCGACCGACGCCACTGCGAGGAATACGAGGCCCAGCGGGGAGATAAGGACGCGGCCTGCTTTGGAAGTCATGGAACACGCGAGGTTCTAGCCGCCATCACACTGACTTACGCAACTTCTTGCTCTTCTTCTTACTGCGTTTGATGGCGTCGGCCTGACTGCGGTAGGCATTCGCAAGCGCTCGCAAGCTACCCGACGCTTCTTCGTCTCCGATCCGTGCGGCAGCCTGATCGGCCTTCTCGGCCTGCTTGCGAAAGAACTTTGCTTCCTTGATCATGCCTTCCGTCGCTGACTTCAATGATCCAGCCACATTATACGATCAGGGCACAAGTTCACACGCACGGCCTCGCCAACTTCCTTGAGCGGAGCGCCCGAATGGAAGGGAGCTTCGACCCATAGAAGATTGGAGGCAGCCCGGACGCCGTATCGGACCGCCGAACCAAGGAATTCTCTTTCATCGACTATCCCGGCGAAAGACGGCCCACGCTCAGTTGTGTCGTCCGGCGGAGCAAGGGTGGCGTCCTGCGGGCGAAAAACCGGCACGGCTCGATCTGCCGCGGTGCCACGGTCCAGCGTGACCCCGACACTCGATTCGAAAACTGCGCCATTGGCGCGGCCGCTCAGTACGTTCGCCATCCCGAGAAATTGCGCAACGAACAGATTGGCCGGCCGCTCATATAACTCAGTAGGCGTGCCTACCTGTTGCACCCTGCCCTCATTCATGACGGCGATTCGATCACAGATCGTGTTTGCCTCGTCCTGGTCATGCGTGACGATGATCGTCGTAAGACCCAGGGATTTCTGCAAGGCACGCAATTCGCGGCGCACCCGAACCCGCAGCTTTGCGTCCAGGTTGGAGAGCGGCTCATCCAGAAGCAGCACCTTGGGCGCAACAGCCAGGGTTCTTGCCAGGGCAACGCGCTGCTGTTGTCCTCCTGAAAGCTGCGAAGGGTAGCGGTCAATCTCCTTGTTCAATCCCACGAATGTAAGCGCCAGATCGACCCGCCGCTTGATTTCGGCGCGAGGCAATCGCCGCTCTTCAAGCCCGAACGCCACATTTCTTCCGACCGTCATGTGCGGCCACAGCGCATATGACTGAAAGACCATCCCGACGTCGCGCCGCCAGGGCGGGAGAGCTGAAACATTTTGTCCCCCCACAAGCACGTTACCACGCGACGTAGTCGCAAAGCCCGCAATCGTTCGCAGAAGGGTCGTCTTTCCGCACCCCGAAGGACCAAGCAAGGCGAAGAACTCGCCGGGCTGGATGAGCAGGTTTATTCCATCCAGCACGACGTGATCGCCGAATGCTGCGCTGACGTTCTCGATCTGCAGATCAACTGCCTTCAGCCCAATGCCGGAGGCGCCGCCAAATGCCAGAGCTTCCACGTTAGTTTCCAAGGCTCCCGTTATCAATTCTGCGGGTGCGTTCCGCCACACGCTGCGAGACGACGACACCTACCGCGACGATAAGCACGGCAATGACGCCGAGAGCGGCGCCGGGCCCGCGTCCCGATGCGGACTGCATGAACACATAGAGTCCGTAGGCCAGCGGCGCGTTGGCATCGGTCTGAACAAGCATCAGTGTGGCTGACAGTTCGACCGCAGCCGTGGCGAAGCTTGTTACAAAGCCCGCAACCAGGCCGCCCGTCATCAAGGGAATGACGATCCGCCGGATCGTCGCCCCCTTCGTAGCCCCAAGGTTTTCCGCCGCCTCCTCGAGCGAGGCTGAAATCTGTTGCAGTGCTGCATAACAGGCGCGCAACGCGTAAGGCAGTCGCCTTATCGCCAGCGCGATGACGATCACGATCCATGCGGAAGCGAGCGAAGTGCCGTCCCAGAGGCGGATATCATAAAAGGCTCTCAAATATCCGATACCCAGCACCACGCCCGGCACGGCAAGCGCCGCGGTGGCCAGGAGATCGAGCGCCCGCGCGCCCGCAATCTTCGATCGCAGAACGAGGTACGAGATCGCTGTGCCGACAATGATATCGATCAGGCCCGCGAGCGTTGCATACAGCAGGGTATTCTTGATCAGGCCGGCGCTGTCACTGAACACGCGCACATAGTGAGCCACCGTAAAACCGTCGGGCAGAGGTGAGAATGACCACACGGTCGCGAACGACAGCAGCAGCAGCGCGACGTGCGGCGCAAGGACGAGCGCGATGATCACGAACACCAGCGCATAGGCCAGTACGGCGCTCAACGACTTCAGTTCGCGTTTCGCATGACCGCCGCCACCCCGTTGCAAGGTGGCATAGTCTATATTCCGGGTGGCAAGCGACGACGCCCACATCGCGGCGACAGACGCAACGATCAGGACGACCGATATTACGTAGCCCATCGGATCGGCGATTCCGATCGACGTCACCCGCAGATATGCCTGCGGAGCAAGCATATCCTTTACGTTCAGCAGCAGCGGCGTCGCCAGATCGTCGAACACTTTGACAAAGACGAGCGAAGCTCCGGCGACGTAGCCAGGCAATGCGAGGGGAAACACGATCCGCCGAAAGAGGCGAAAGCCATGGGATCCCAAATTCTGGGCCGCCTCCTCCATCGAACGATCGAGGTTCTGCAACGCAGTCGTGAGATTGACCAGGATGAACGGAAAGTAGTGGATCGATTGCACGAAGATGACGCCGTTCAATCCTTCCATGAATGGAATCTTGATGCCGATCCAATCATCGAGAAGCAGATTGACCGAGCCGTTGCGGCCAAAGAACAGTTGAAGGGCGACTGCGCCGACAAACGGGGGCATGATCAGGGGAAGGAAGCCTAGCACCTGAACGAGTTTCGCCCCTCGAAACACGTAACGTGTCGTCAGATATGCCAGCGGCAACGCCAGCATGGACGCCCCTACCACAGCCATGGCGGAGGCGTAGAACGAGTTCCACAGCGATCGGATGAAGAGGTCAGTTCTGGCGAAATCAGCAAAATTTGTGAGGGTGAAAGAAGAGCTTCCCTTCTCCGTAAAGGCCACCCAGATGACGGTGGCCACGGGCCAGACCAGGAAGACGAGCAGAAACGCAAGGACAAGCAGGCCGATGGCCAGTTGGCCCCAGCCGGCACGGAAGGCAGCTCGCGGTGCCGCTGCCCCCTTCCCGCCGCTGCCAAATTCTACGGCCGTCATCGAAGCGGACGATCTACTTGGCGAGCTTTAACGCTTCAGCCGCCTTGGCACGAGCCGCAGCGTTGTGCTCCTTCGCGAACGAAGCCCATTGCTGCTCCAATTCAGCCTGACGTGCTCCCTTTTTGCCTTTGCCGCCGGAGAACGCACCGCTGATCTCGGGCGAGGAAGCCTGCTCCTCGGTGATCGGCACTGCTGTCATCTGGGCAATGGCCTCGTCCAGCAGCGCCTTGGCCTGCGGGTTCGACTTCTTTGCCAACGCCTGCTCAACCTCGTTGATGGCCTTGGCAGCTTCCTTCAGATCGGCAAGCTGAAAGGTAATGGTTTGGTCAAAGAGCGTGTCGACAGCGTCGTTTCGCGCCTCGGATTTCTTGACGTCAAATTTTACCATCGAATTCAAGCGCGGGTCGGTGAACGGGTTGGGATATCCGGCCGGCGCCTTATCATAGGCGGCAGGGTTGACGGGCAGACGCCGGATGCGCGGATCAAACAGCAGATTTTGTCCTGCGGGCGAGAGCAGGAAATCGACAAATGCCTCTGCCGCACCCTTGTTGGGCGCATTCGCAACGATGCCGATGTTGGCCGGAACGATCGCCGTAACGCTCGGGTAAACGAACTTCACGGGAAAGCCCGAGGCCTGCGACGAAAATGCGAAGAAATCGATGACGATTCCATAACCGATCTGACCGGAGTTCACCGCCTCAGGCACGCCGAACGATCTCTCGGTCACTTCCCGAAAGTTACCTGCCATGCGCCGCACCGTGGCCCAGCCTTTCGCCCAGCCCTCCCCCTGTAGAATGGTTTCGATGGTCAGGTGCGTTGTGCCGGAGCGCGAAGGCGCAGCGATCGAGACGTGATCAAAATACTGCGGCGAGGTCAGATCCTGCCATTCTTTGGGGTCAGGCAGCTTGTTGGCCTTGGCATAGCGCTCGTTCCACATGATGCCGTAGCCGGACGCCGCAAAGCCGAAATAATATCCCTGCGGGTCGTTGATCGGAAACTGACCGATCTTTTCCGGAATGCCCGTCGCCTTTGGCTTGTAATTCTGCAGCAGGGACTTCGATTTCAGCACCTCGAATGCGTCGGGCGCTGAAGCCCAAAACAGGTCAACCTGGTTGTTCGATCTGGTTTCTTCGAGGAACTTGACGCCGGCGTTGGTATTGCGGTTCTGCACATCCAGCGTGACGGCGGGATTTGCGGCCTCGAACGCCTTCTTTACGGGATCGGTAACGTCTTTCGCAAAGGACGTCACCACACTCAGTTTCCCGGACGGCTGTTGCGCATAGCAAGTCAGCGGCAAGGCAAAGAAAAAAAGCGCGTTGACGATTCGCAACCACCAGGCCGACATCAGAACTACCTCCCAGACAGCAAAGCCTCTCGCTCTAGATATTTGAGCCGTTGGAGGATGGACAGCACTTTCGCCGCCTCGCATGAACGGGATTGTGCACTGCAATAAAGATCACCAGCGTAGCTGTCCCGCTCGAACTCACCTACTTTAGTAGAGAAGACCTCCTCCTCGTCACGCCGAGTTGAGCCCATTCAACCTCTGGCTCGACTACTTTCGCTTCGGCGCTGATGGCGCCTGAGGTCGCACGAACGCGAGGTTGAGAATCGCGCCGAGGCAGAGTTCGCGGCCCACCCCAACATCTCCGATCGTGCCGCGCCGGGCGCGTGGAACTTGCGCGATCGCCGCCGCGAAATCGGCCCGACGCAAACAAAAACTGTGCACTTATACCATGCAATCGCACTCGACCGCCCGCTCCAGATTTTTTCGGTTGAAAAATAACATTCATGGTCCAAGCTTGCGCCAAGAAGGCGGGCGTATTGAAACGCATAAACACCCGCTGTGAAGGACGCCCTATTTTGCCGCGAGTTCTGGTGGTCGATGACGACCCGATAGTCTCCAGGGCCATCGAGGTCTGCCTGCAACGGCAGGGCATGGAAATCACCATTGCCGACGGTGGTGAGGCGGGAATGCGCGAGCTCGCATCGGTCACGTTCGACGTGATGATCGTCGATATCTTCATGCCGCATATGCGCGGCTTTGAGTCGATCCGCATGTTTCACGAGCGCGCGCCGCAAACCCCGTTGATCGCGATGTCCGGCTATGCTTTCGCCAATTCCGACAGCTCCTCGCCTGATTTCCTGCGCATGACGCTCGAACTCGGCGCGGCATGCTGCCTGCGCAAACCTTTCACGCCGAAGGCGCTGTTGACCGCCGTCAACGACTGTCTTCAGAAGCCGATGGTGAGCACTCAAGTCAGGGAACAATAACAAGCGATGCTGTCGCAGCGGTTCATTCTCGGAATGGGCCTCACTATCCTTCTGGTCATCAGCGGTACCTCGATCGCGCTCGACACCAAGTCGAGGCGGGATTCGTACGAGACCGACCGGACCGTGGCCACACTCAAGCAGTTTGCCGATCTGAAGGTTCAGGTTCGCGCTGCCGAAGCTGCTGCGCGCGGTTTCGCGTTAACCGGCGATGACGGCTTTGCCAACGAGTTCCAGCAGGCCCGCGAGGCGATTGCGCCGGAATTTGCCGGCCTGCTCGGCGCGATCGACGATCCCGCGCAGCGCAGCTTGCTGGAGGAAACGAGCGCGCTGGTGCAGCGCCGCCTTGCCATCGGCGACGAACTGATCCGCTCCCGCGGCGCCCGCGAAGGCGCCGAGGTCTCGGCGGGAAAGATGGTCAGGGAAGACCGCGACATGGCGCGGACCGTCACCGCCAATCTCGACAAGATGCAGGCGGAGCAGCGGGCACGGCTGGCGCGGCAAACGGCGGACACCCGCCTGACCGGCCGCATTCTCTTCATCGTCGATCTCTGCGGCGTGGCGCTGATCCTGCTGCTCGCGGGCGTCCTGATCCGCGAGGCCGGCCGCTCGCGCCGGCAGCTTTCGGATTCGCTCGACGCCAGCCGCGCCGCGGCACAGTCCCTCAAGGCGTCGGTGGCCGAGCGCAGCGAGGACCTGGTTGCCGCGCACGAGGAGTTGCGGCGCTCCTCGTCGGTCATGGAAAGCACTTTCCGCAGCATGGCGGAGGCCGTGCTGGTGATCGACCGTAACGGCGAGGTGATGCTGTCGAACCCGGCCGCCGAGAAGATCCTGCACTATCGCCCCGGCATGAACGTCGTGAACCAGCGCTCGCCCTCGTTCCGCGCCGACGGCATCACCCCGTTGCCGGACGAGGATCGGCCGTCGGCGCGCGCCCTGCGCGGCGAGGAATTCGACGACCTTGAATTCGTCGCGCGCCCGGGCGGCGGAGAGGCGCAGGTCCAGCTGGTCGTCAGCGGCCGTCCCGTGCGCGAGGCGTCGGGTGCAATCAGCGGCGCGGCGCTGATCTATCACGACATCACCGCCTCGCGCGAAACCGAGCGCAAGCTGCAGCAGGCGCAGAAGCTCGAGGCCATCGGCAAGCTGACCGGCGGCGTGGCCCACGACTTCAACAACATGCTCACCGTCATCACCGGCAACACCGAGACGCTGGTGACCGGCCTGCAGAACCTCCCCGCGCTGCGCGCCACCGCGGCGCTGATCGACCAGGCGGCGCAGCGCTGTTCCGAGCTGATCGAGCATCTGCTGGCATTTGCGCGGCGCCAGCCGCTGCATCCGCGCGACATCGACGTCAATGCCGCGATAGCGGATGTCGCCAAATTGCTGCGGCCGACGCTGGGCGAGCAGATCGAGATCGCCACCGTGCTGGATCCGGGCCTGGCGGCGGCCCATCTCGATGCCTCGCAGCTCGCCAATTCCCTGCTCAACATGGCGATCAACGCGCGCGACGCCATGCCATCAGGCGGCCGGCTGACGCTGGAGACGCGGATGGTGACGCATGAGGAGAGCGGCCTGGACTCCCCTGCCGGCTCCGGCCCCGGCCGCTACGTCATGATCGCGGTCGGCGACACCGGTAGCGGCATGCCGGCGCAGGTGCGCGAGAAAGTCTTCGAGCCGTTCTTCACCACCAAGGAGGTCGGCAAGGGATCGGGCCTCGGGCTGCCGATGGTCTACGGTTTCGTGACGCAATCCGGCGGGCATATCCGCATCGACAGCGAGGAAGGCCGGGGCACCACGATCCGCCTTTATCTGCCGCCCGCGGAGGGCGCGGCGGTGAAAGCTGTTCCCAAGGCGGAGCCTGCGACCGGCGGCAACGAGACGATCCTCGTGGTCGAGGACGATCCGCTGGTGCGCAACTTCGTCACCGCGCAGCTGGCGGGCCTCGGCTACCGGGCGGTCGCCGCCCCCGACGGCCCCTCGGCGCTGCAGAAGCTGAAGAACGGCGAGCGCTTCGATCTGCTCTTCACCGACGTCGTCATGCCCGGCGGCATGAGCGGCCGTCAGCTCGCCGATGAAGCGCAGAAGATCCGGCCCGACGTGAAGGTGCTCTATACCTCCGGCTACACCGACGACACCATCATGCATCATGGCCGCCTCGATCCGGACGTGCTGCTGCTGCAAAAGCCCTATCGCAAGGCTGAGCTCGCGCGGTTGGTGCGGCAGGCGCTGGGAAGTTGAGATTCGGCAGGCTGGGCAGCGTGCCCACCCTACGGCCTCAAGCATTCGCCTTGAATCGATAAAATTGTCTGCAATCCGCTCAGCGGCGGCAAACCCTGCGCACAAGAGCCGGGCCCGCGTAAACCTGACCTTGGCAAGCCGGCGTGCATGCATCCCGAAAAAATCGGGGGCATCAACATGTCTGTTCTTAAGGAGATCGTGGCCGCAGTGGCGGGGGTCTGCACGCTTCTCATGGTCTGTGACGCGGTGTTCGGCGTCGGCGACGCGCGTTTCGATGACGACTACTACCGAAGCAGCTTCTACGCGCCGCGGCCGGAGGAGTTTCGCTTCGCGCCCGATACCACGCCGGCGGCGCGCGTTGCCGACGCTTTCGCGCAGTTCACGCCCAGTGACGCAAGGCCCGCCAGGCGCTATTCCTCCCTGGCGACGACCATTCGCTAAAGCGGCATCGAAACCTTACGACCTCGTCGCCAGCACGACGGCGGCAAGCGTCAGCACCAGGGCTGCGATCTGGCCCGGGCCGAGCGGCTCACCGAGCGCGACCGCCGAGGCCACGACGCCGATGACCGGTACCGCCATGGTGCCGATCGCCGCGACCGAGGCCGGCAGCCGGGCGAGCGCGGCAAACCAGCTGACATAGGCGATGCAGAACTGGATCACCGTCGAGTAGAACAGGAGCGCCCAGCCGACGGGCGTGACCCTGTCGAGATGCGTGGTCTCGATCGCAAGGCCCGCCACGGCGATCGGGAAACAGCCGATGCCGATCTGCCAGGCCGCCGCCGTGATCGGCGGCAGCTTGATCGGCAGCCGCTTCGCCAGCACCGTGCCGAGCGCAAAGCCGATGGCGCCGACGAGCGCCATGATGATGCCCGGCATCTTGGCGCTGCTGGCCACCAGCCCGTTGCCGCCGAGGATCGCGGCAAGCCCCGCAAACGCCATCACCAGCGCGATCGTGCGCAGCACGGTCGGCCGCTCGCCCAGCACCGGCCAGGCCAGCATCGCCGCCCAGACCGGCATGGTGTAGGCGATCAGCGCCGTTTCGCTGGCCGGCAGCCAGAGCAGCGCAAACCCCATCAGCACCATCCAGCCGGTGACGTTGAGGATCGCCGCCATGATCAGCCGCGGCCACTGCCCTTCGGTCACCGTCAGATTCTCGCGCCGGATCACCGCCAGCGCCGCCAGCAGCAGCGCGCCGATGACGCCGCAGACGCCGCGCAGCGTCAGCGGCGGCACTTCGCTCAGCAGGTACTTCGTGACGGGCCAGTTGAAGCCCCAGCCCACCGAGGTGATGGCGAGGAACATCAGGCCCGCGGGCGCTATCCGCGCTCGCGCGGCCGGCTTTGATTCTGTCATGGAGGCGCGGTGATTCCCGAAAAACGGGCACACCATGCCCCCTCTTTTCCGCCACCACTACGGGTGCGCGGACATGGCAGCCCGTAGAATCTCCGCAAGTCTACGTGAGTCCCCGAAATGCAATCCGTAGGCGCCCAAAAATAGTTCCCCTGTGAACTGCGGGGCCAAGCCTTGCGGATGCGGCCGGACAAGAATTTTTTCCCTTGGGAATCCCTGAGGACTCACTGATACTTGGACCCATCACAGGCGCGCGAGGCGCCCCTGTTTTTCCCCTCTTTCCACCATATTTAGTATTTGATTCAGGAACTCGTACTAGTCCTTGACGGGCGTAACGGAGTTGTCCTAGCTTTCGGTCTGTTCGGCGCGAGTGTGTTTGGGTCCCGCCGGTCGCTCCCAAAAGGGTTCCAGACTGACATTCCGCCAAGCCGGTCGAGGCAGCGGGTGAAGGGCTTGTCTGCCCAAAATCCGGACCACCTTCAGGGCGCCAAAACGGGCCGGAAGCGGCTTTCGGTGACTAGGTAGGCGTTGGGGCGTTGAACGCATGGGCCGGGCCTTTCGGGGTCGGGACGTGCCGCCGGCAGACACGGTGAAACCACCGGCTCGTCGGTTGAGAGAAACAGGCCGGGTCCACCGGCTTAACTGCGGACAATCGATCGCGGCGGGCGCCGCGGCCGAATGGTTCGCTCAAGGACAACAATGACCGGTCCGACCACCGCAAAGCGGTCCGGTTAAGAAAAAGACGGGGCACGACCAATGCGAATCGAACGACGCAACACCACCGCCGGCCAGTCACCCTATGCCGGGATTGATTTCAGGCTGACGACATCCGAGATCCGCAACCCCGACGGCTCCGTCGTGTTCCGCGCCGAGAATGTCGAGGTGCCCACCTTCTGGTCGCAGGTCGCCTCCGACGTGCTGGCGCAGAAATATTTCCGGAAAGCGGGCGTTGCCGCGCGCCTGAAGAAGGTCGAGGAAGAAAGCGTGCCGTCCTGGCTGTGGCGCTCGGTGCCCGACACCGAGGCGATGGCCAACATCCCGGAGAAAGAACGTTTCGTCGGCGAGACCAGCGCAAAACAGGTGTTCGACCGCCTCGCCGGCTGCTGGACCTATTGGGGCTGGAAGGGCAACTACTTCTCCTCCGAAGACGATGCGCTGGCCTTCTTCGACGAGCTGCGCTTCCAGCTCGCCAAGCAGATGGTCGCGCCGAACTCGCCGCAATGGTTCAACACCGGGCTTCATTGGGCCTACGGCGTCGATGGCCCCGGCCAGGGCCACTATTACGTCGACTACAAGACCGGCAAGCTGACAAAATCGAAGTCGGCCTATGAGCATCCGCAGCCGCATGCCTGCTTCATCCAGGGCATCGAGGACGACCTCGTCAACGAGGGCGGCATCATGGACCTCTGGGTGCGCGAGGCGCGCCTGTTCAAATACGGCTCCGGCACCGGCTCCAACTTCTCGCGCCTGCGCGGGGAAGGCGAGCGCCTGTCCGGCGGCGGCCGCTCCTCGGGCCTGATGAGCTTCCTCAAGATCGGCGACCGTGCCGCGGGCGCCATCAAGAGCGGCGGCACCACGCGCCGCGCCGCCAAGATGGTCGTGGTCGACATCGATCACCCCGACATCGAGACCTATATCGACTGGAAGGTGAAGGAGGAGCAGAAGGTCGCGGCGCTGGTCACCGGCTCCAAGATCAACCAGAAGCACCTCAAGGCCGTGATGAAGGCCTGCGTCAACTGCGAGGGCTCTGGCGACGACTGTTTTGACCCTGAAAAGAACCCGGCCCTCCGCCGCGAAATAAAACTGGCGCGCCGCGCGCTGGTGCCCGACAACTACATCAAGCGGGTGATCCAGTTCGCCAAGCAAGGCTACAAGGACATCGCCTTCGACACCTACGACACCGACTGGGATTCGGAGGCCTACCTCACGGTCTCCGGCCAGAACTCCAACAACTCGGTCTCGCTGAAGGACGATTTCCTCCGCTCCGTCGAGACCGACGGCGACTGGAATCTGATCGGCCGCACCACCAGGAAGATCACCAAGACGCTGAAGGCGCGCGATCTCTGGGAGAAGATCGGCTACGCCGCCTGGGCCAGCGCCGATCCGGGCCTGCACTTCAACACCACGATGAACGACTGGCACACCTGCAAGGCGTCCGGCGACATCCGCGCCTCCAATCCGTGCTCGGAATACATGTTCCTGGACGACACGGCGTGCAACCTCGCCTCCGCCAACCTCCTGACGTTCTACAACACCACGACCAAGCGCTTTGACGTCGAGTCCTACGAGCACCTCTGCCGGCTCTGGACGATCGTGCTGGAAATCAGCGTGCTGATGGCGCAGTTCCCGTCCAAGGCGATCGCCGAGCTCTCCTACGAGTTCCGCACGCTGGGCCTCGGCTTTGCCAATATCGGCGGCCTCCTGATGACCATGGGCTTGCCCTATGACAGCAAGGAAGGCCGCGCGCTGTGCGGCGCGCTGACGGCAGTGATGACCGGCATCGCCTACAAGACCTCGGCGGAAATGGCCGCTGAGCTCGGCACCTTCCCCGGCTACAAGAAGAACGCCGCGCACATGCTGCGCGTGATCCGCAACCACCGCCGCGCCGCGCACGGCCACACGTCAGGCTATGAGGCGCTGTCCGTCAACCCGGTGCCGCTCGACCACGCCTCCTGCCCGCAGGCCGACATCGTCACCCACGCTACCGCGGCGTGGGATGCTGCCCTGAGCCTCGGCGAAGCCTCCGGCTATCGCAACGCCCAGACCACCGTCGTCGCCCCGACCGGCACGATCGGCCTCGTCATGGATTGCGACACCACCGGCATCGAGCCTGATTTCGCGCTGGTGAAGTTCAAGAAGCTCGCCGGCGGCGGCTACTTCAAGATCATCAACCAGGCGGTGCCCGAGGCGCTGCGCGCGCTCGGCTATCGCGAGAGCGAGATTGCCGAGATCGAGGCCTATGCCGTCGGCCACGGCTCGCTGTCGAATGCCCCCGGCATCAACGCCTCGACCCTCAAGGCCAAGGGCTTCACCGATGAAGCCATCGCCAAGGTCGAAAAAGCCCTGCCGACCGCCTTCGACATCAAGTTCGCCTTCAACAAGTGGACCTTTGGCGAGGATTTCATCCGCGACGCCCTCGGCATCGGCCCGGAGGCGATCGCCGCCCCCGGCTTCGACCTCCTCGCCGCGCTCGGCTTCACCAAGCGCGAGATCGAGGCGGCCAATGTGCACATCTGCGGCGCGATGACCGTGGAGGGAGCGCCGCACCTCAAGGCCGAGCATTACGCGGTGTTCGACTGCGCCAATCCCTGCGGCAAGATCGGCAAGCGCTATCTGTCGGTCGAGAGCCACATCCGCATGATGGCGGCCTCGCAGCCGTTCATTTCGGGCGCGATCTCGAAAACCATCAACATGCCGATGGACGCCACGGTGGAGGACTGCAAGTCCGCGTACCTGCTGTCCTGGAAGCTGGCGCTGAAGGCGAATGCGCTCTACCGCGACGGCTCAAAGCTGTCGCAGCCGCTGAACTCGCAGCTCATCAGCGATGAGGACGACGAGGACGATGCGGTGGAGCAGCTGTTCGAGAAGCCGGCCGCCGCGCGCGCCGCGCAGTTCTCGGAGAAGGTGGTGGAAAAGCTCGTCGAGCGCATCGTCGTGATGCGCGAGCGCGAGAAGATGCCCGACCGCCGCAAGGGCTACACGCAGAAGGCAGTCGTCGGCGGCCACAAGGTCTATCTCCGCACCGGCGAATATGACGACGGCCGTCTCGGCGAGATCTTCATCGACATGCACAAGGAAGGCGCGGCGCTCCGCTCCATCATCAACAATTTCGCCATCGCGATTTCGCTCGGCCTGCAATACGGCGTGCCGCTGGAAGAGTATGTCGACGCCTTCACCTTCACCCGGTTCGAACCCAACGGCCCGGTGCAGGGCAACGACTCCATCAAGTATGCGACGTCGATCATCGACTATGTCTTCCGCGAGCTCGCGGTGAGCTACATGGGCCGGTTCGACCTCGCGCATGTCGATCCCAGCGAGTCCGGCTTTGACGCGCTCGGCAAGGGCGTCGAGGAAGGCAAGGAGCCGGAGGCGCAGGGCGCGACGAAGTACCTGTCCAGGGGCCTCACCCGCTCGCGCACCGACAACCTCGTGGTGATGCGCGGCGGCTCGCTGCCGCAAGATGGCGGCGGCGAATCCGGCACGCGCGTCACCGCGCTGGCCCACGGCGGCAGCAGTCGCGTCTCCGACGCCGTGGAAGGCGCCGTCGCCCTCAAGCAGGAAGCGAGCCACGACCTCTCGCCGGCCGAGCGCCTGAACTGGAGCAAGTCCGGCTCAGCCGCAGCCGCCGCCCCCACCAAGGCCGAACGCCGCGCCGAGGCCAAGGCAAAAGGCTACGAAGGCGAGATGTGCTCGGAGTGCGGCAATTTCACGCTGGTGCGGAATGGCACGTGTATGAAGTGCGATACGTGCGGCAGCACGACGGGGTGTTCGTGAAGTTCGCTTCCGGCTTGATCGGGCATCCAAGACTAAAGCAGGGGCGGCCGAGAGGCCGCCCTTTGCTTTGCACCATTTACAACCATAACGCGCAGCGCTTAACCTGAACCGTTGTGCAGAAAATTTGCCCTGATGAAGGTTTCAAGATGAGTCAGCCCTTCAATATTTCTGGCTTCCTACCTAGACCCAAAAAAACGGCATCTGGAAAAATCTATAGCGGACGGTTTACCTGTCATAACGTGCAGTGGACTGGGTCCCCCCATGACTCAATGGGGACGTTCACCATCACAGCAGAGGAGCTCGCTGACGTCGCGGCCAATGGGTTGCTGTGGACTGACCAAGACGTGCAGCGGGGCATTCAGCCTGGCGTTGAACCACGCCCAGCGCGCGAACTGAATTTGGCGGCAGGATATCCTGACCCGAAAAAATATATCTTCCAGACTGAAAACGCGGATGACATGGCCGAAAAGCTATTGCACGGCGAGAAGCTATTTTTGAATCCCTTGGTGTGGAATCTCAGACCTGGTTCTTTTGAAGCATTTTGGAACGAAGATGACTCTTCCATCTACATTTACTCGGGCAAGATTTACTTGCCCGATTCCCACCATCGCCAACAGGCAATCTTGAAAGCCGTTCAGGTTTGGAGACTTTCTCCAAGAGAGTATCCAAGATTTTCCGGTGCGCGAGAATTTAAGATCGAACTCTACTTCTTGAGCCGCGAAGACGAAGGCAACTACTTCTTCGACAAGAACCAGCGTCCAAAACCCACCGCGAAGTCCAAGGCTTACGATCTCACCACTCTCGATGACCTGTCCCTCTTGGCAAAGCGCGTAATTGATGAAACCCCAGCTCTGCAAGGAAACGTGAACCGGGTCACTGACCGACTTACTCCAAAAAATCCGCAAGTACTGACGTTATCGACTCTTCGAGAGATGATGAAGTCGTTCGCGACGCAAGAACAGCTAGACACCTCCGAGCTGGCTGGTCTCGCGACTATCGCCGCCCAATTCTATACTCTTTTAGCCGACGTTCGTCCGGAACTCGGAAAGCTTGATCCCGCACAGCGCAAAAGGGTTCGCGAGCAACTGCTCGTCGATGCAGCGGTGATGATGCAAGGCTACGCGTCGGCAATGAAAGACTACAGCAATGACCTAGCGAAACTCGGAACCACGCGCGCCCATGAAGCTTGGCGAAAGAAACTTGCTCGCTTGGGCGCGAGCAGGAAATACACCTACGGCAGATGGAGCGGCGACTTTTTTGCAAAGCGCAATCCACTTTGGCGGGATATCGGGGTGGTGAGTCCGGGTACGGATGAAGCAAAACTTACTGTACTAAATACCGGAGCCGCACGTTCTCAATGCGGTCGGGTGCTGCGCCAGTTTTTGGCCCTCGACCCAGTGCCTGTTGATCTCCGGTCCCTTAGAGGCAGTTGAGTAACTACAATGCCAGCGAACAGGGAATCGTTACTCGCAGGAAGGAATCAGCAACCGCTTGATGATAAGGAAATTCGTCGGGCGGTGTCGGCCTTCCTGGGCTTCGAGCAAAGGGCGCCCGTTCGGCACGAGTCCACGGCACGTACTCGGTTTCGAGTGGAACAAGGAGAGGTCGAAGAAACGGTAGAAATTGTCTTCGGGCCTGACCTGTATCCTGGCGCTAGCCTAATTGATCCGAATTCATCACTCAGCATGGAAGCCGCGGCTGCACACGAACTGACTCACTGGCGCCGTTGGACAGATAAAACGGAAATCGTTGACGAAGACTTTCTAGAAATCGATGAAGCTATGACGAGTTTGGAGGCCGCAATTCGATACGGCGAGAAGCTGTCGCCTCATGATATTCGTCAACTCATTGCCGACGCGACTCAACGGCTACAACTTTATATTCAGAGGAAAACACAGAAGACGAAGATCGATTCCGTACCCGTAGAGTCTCCAGCAGCAGACGGCCCAGTGTAGTCCGTCACACTATTGTTGAGCACTACGGCCGCTGCGGGATATATCCGTACTCCATTAAGCGCCGTTGCGCCCTTTCCAGCTCATCTGCCGTGAAAAGGGAGTGCCACTTCGCATTCTCCACAACCATCGCCTCCACGGTCAGATCAATTCGACCACGCTCATAAAGATGAGTGTAGCCGTCGGAAGGGTGCGTTTGATTGATCAGGTACCGGGCCGTATCGAGTCCGCCTCGATCTGCGATCATCTGAAGAAATATTGTTGCATTGTATTTTGCTTCGGCCTTCGCCACCCGATAAATCTCGAACATCGCCTGCGTGAACTGCTCTTCCAGCTTCTGCATACTTCGCCCCCCACCAACATGACTATCGCAAGCTGCCTAGTTTGCGCGAGCACCGCAATAGGCGTCGCTGCTTCATGTCCGTCGCGTGATAGATCGTTACTACTTCGCCCGTTGCCACCACGAGCCGCTTACCGACTAACCGATGCGCATCTCGAAGAAAGGCTTTCAGCAGTCCTTCGATCTCTCGGTAGTCCTTATCGCGGACGAGATAACCGCCCTCGACCTCCGTTCCGATCATTGCAATCAGGTCAACGTCTTCGAGGCTGACCCCACGCTGAGCCATGCGGGTCACGGCATGTCGTGTTGGCGTTAGAGAGGTCATTGATGCTGCTCCGCTAGTCGGCGCGATTCAAGTCGACGAATTATATCATCTCTGTATGCCTGCGCTTGCGCACGGAGCCACTTAGCGCGCTCATCCCATTTATCGTTGAGATCGCTTGGGATGTTTTTCAGCATAACGTGACCGTCCAGGATTCTCTCAAGGAGGACCGGATCGTCGCCTGCGTAGCGTGCTGCCCCTTCTGTACAAACCCGGTATTCAGGGAATTCGCGCCAATGGTATCCGTCGAACGCTGTTCCATCGCTCATGTCCTTAGTCAGAGTTTCAAGGAATAGAGAGAACGGATTGTCCGTCCAACCCGGCTTGGAGTGAAAGTCGAGCGAGAGGCCGAACAAATCTTCCTGTTCGATCGATTCCCGCTCAGCGGCAATACGCTGCTCCGACGGGCCAAGATCAGGAGAATCCAAATGGTTCATGGCGCTCTCTGCGGTGCGTGCATACTCGCAGGCTGTCTCAGCTTGCCTGAGTAGTTCTCGCCGACGTTGTAGGCTTGCTTCCGCCGCCCAACAGAAGAGGAAGGGCGCTAATTCAACAATCTCGGCCTGCGAGATAAAGAATCTTTCCGACACTAGGAACAACGCGTTATGCGCGCTCGCGCTGATCTCGAAGCCAAGTTTCGCCATTTGCGAGAGCTTGGGTTCATCTTCTGACTTGTCCGGCGGAGGCGAAGCTCCGATTAATACCGTCGGATCGACATCGAGCGCGCGCGCTAGTTGGCGGAGTGTCGAATCTCGCGTGCTGCCTAGTTTGCCTTTTTCGATGCGATGGATCGTTTGTTTGTTGATTCTAGGCTTCGTCCTATCCGCGAGTTGGTCCAACGACCAACCCTTCTCCATTCTCAGGCGCCTCAGAACTCCTGGGACTATCCGTGCCATGGGTCGACCTCCTGCTCGCGACCCACAATGCATACAATTTTCGGATTCATCTATAGGCATATTGAGTCATTTGCGGATGCTGATCTGCCTTCACAACCTTATTTTATAGACATTAGTTTCCACAAATGCCTACGACACGGAGCCAGCGCATCGCCGTCCCTGCTTGCGCCACTTGTGACGTCGCCGCCCGCTCGCTGGTCCGCACGTCCGGGAAGGTTCGGCGCGCCTGGGTGAGAAGCGCGCCCCGCCTTGAGCAGCGCCTCGGCTTCCGGCATCGAGCACGCAACGAAGTCGATGCCGCCGGCTGCCAGATCCGTCAGCGCGGTTGCAGCAAGCTCCTTCGGCGCCTTCCAGCGAACCTTCGAGCCTGCAGGTCTGCTCCAGCGCGCTGCGCTCGTGCAGCGGCGCCCTGCAGTGAACGAACCCAAATCGACCAGCGAGAT
>Ga0187815_10000094_pt1 | contig 42697 bp, 43 predicted proteins | sample NC_S_5_FD_132962 | JGI IMG/M metagenome (GOLD analysis project Ga0187815, IMG submission 132962) | Wetland sediment microbial communities from Neuse River Estuary, North Carolina, USA - ASW-S_5 | ecosystem: Environmental > Aquatic > Freshwater > Wetlands > Sediment | place: USA: North Carolina... | reverse complement strand
CGCGGTGCGGGAACAGCCAGTCGCCGCTCTCCACCATCTGCTTCGCCACCAGGGTGAAGCGCGGCTCGTCCGAGGGCCACGGGTCGCGCAGGCCGATGCCGGCGCCGAGGATCACCAGCGCGACCAGCAGCAGCAACCAGAAGCGGCGGCGTTCCTGCGGCGTGGCCTTGGAGAGAGCGGACATGATGTGACTCAGGGCTAGCGAGGGTGTTTGACTTTCACCTCTTCCGCTTGCGGGAGAGGCTGCCCGGCAAGGCTGGAGAGGACGCCTTCCAGTCAGGCCGCGCGGCTGCGCCGCGCCCCTCTCCCGCAAGCGGGAGAGGGATCATCAGCTCAATGCTTTTCGAGCACCGCATAGTACAGGCAAAAAGCTATGGCCTTGGAGGCCTTGCGGCACAAAGGTTTCCCCGAAATTGAGAGGGTCGCGGGGACAATTCGGTGCCAATTTCCGTTTCTGCGCAAGGCCTCTGCATACCACTGCGGGCGACGTGCCCGCTCCACGCAGGAAAGGTCGATGGCATCTATCACACAGCGCAAGTCGGGTCGGTGGCAAGTCAGGGTGAGGCGAGCCGACGGGCCGCCTGTGTCACGTACATTCGCGAGCAAGCAGGACGCGGTGGGCTGGGCACGTAAAGAGGAAAGCGAGATCGAGCGCGGCGTCTGGCGCGACACGTCCGAAGCGGAGCGCACCACGTTGGCGCAATGCCTCGACCGCTACATACGCGAGTGTCTGCCGCGCCTGTCGGATCCCGAAAACGAACGCTGGCATGTCGGCGTGATCCGCCGCGAGCCGTTAGCAAAGCTGGCCATGGCCCGTGTGCGCGGCGCGGATGTGGCAGTGGTGCGGGATGCGTGGCTGAAGGTTGGGCTAGCGCCGGCGACCGTGGTGCGCCGTCTGATGGTCATCTCACGCGTTTTCAATGTCGCTCGCACTGACTGGGGAATGGAAGCGCTCGCGAACCCTATCAAGGCCGTCACATTGCCGCGCGTGGACAATGCCCGAGAGCGCCGTGTGAGCGATGACGAGATTGCCGCGATCTGCTCGACCACCCGTTCGCGCGAGTTGGGGGCCTTCGTTCGGCTGGCCGTGGAAACGGCGATGCGGCGGGGCGAACTGGTGGATTTGCGTTGGAAACACGTCGACCTCGACAAGCAAACGGCGCACCTGCCGAAGACGAAGAACGGCTTTCCGCGCACGGTGCCGTTGTCTTCGCGCGCGGTGGATACGCTGCGCGCCTTGCCGCGTCGGACAGATGGCCGGGTGTTCGGCTTGCACCGGGGAAGCGTGTCGGAAGCCTTCCAGCGCGCCGTACGCCGCGCGGGCCTTGAGAATCTACGCTTCCACGACCTACGTCACGAAGCGACTTCGCGCCTCGCTGATCTACTGCAGGCGCACGAACTGGCCAAGGTCACCGGCCATCGTGACATGCGCATGGTTCTGCGCTACTACCACCCGCGCGCTGAGGAGTTGGCGAAAAAGCTGGGCTGAACCATCCTGTCCCAACTGGGACAAGGTAAAGTGCCCCAACCGGCTGGGTTGTTGAGCCAGGCGAAGTTGAGGCCGCTCAGGTAGGGTGGACAGCTGCATTGCTCGGAGCTGGGCTGAAAACAGCCAAGCTCAACAAAGTGGCTGTGCAATACCGCCGGGTGTCGATCTTCACAGGCAGCATATCCAACTTTTTCAATACGGCCGGGTAGCGATTTCTTGTGCAGAGCCAAGGGTGATATGCGATGGCTTTTTTCATGGCCCTAGTTGCGTTGGCCCTCACTCTTTGTGCCCTTTGGTATCTACATCGGATGCCCAAAGGTGACAAACCCAAGGCACGGGGTCGGCGGCACCGTCAGTGATTGGCTTGATAGTGCACGGTGGCCCAGCTGGGACCGGTCTGAGTGTTCAAGCGTGAAGAAGGTGAAATCGGATTTCGTTGTGGTGAAGTGAAGACATGAAGCCTTCGGAAGCCCTGGCTTTGAACCGCGCCGCCATCCGGCAGGTGGTTGAGTCGCACCGTGCCAGCAACGCTCGGGTGTTTGGCTCAGTTCTGCACGGCCAAGATACGGAGAGCAGCGACCTAGACATCCTTGTCGATCCGACGCCGGAAACGACGCTGCTCGACATTGGGGCAATCAGCCACAAGCTCGGCAAGCTGCTTGGCGTACGGGTGGACGTGCTGACGCCCAACGCCTTGCCCGACAGCTTCCGGGCCACGGTGCTCGCGGAGGCTCGTCCCGTGTGACCCGTGATCATCGGGGGAACTGAAGACCGATGCGGCCCCGAAATCGGAGCCGCATTGTGTTTGTAGTACCTACTACAAGGTCACCAAGACGTGCCGATGCCCGCACCGAGCTGACGTTCTTCGCCAGCGAGGGCGCCATGAAGCGAGAACGAAACACCACCCGCGGTGACGTGGCGATAGCCCACTGCTAGTGCGTTGTGGCCGCCCTGGAAGCCGATGCCGGCGGCGACTGAATTGTCCCCGATGAAGTTGGCCGCCATCGACGTGGATGCAGCTTGCGCGGCACCCAGACGATCCAGCCGATTGTTCACCTGGCTGAATCGCATGTCGGTGTAGTTCTTGGCTTCCTGCAATGCCTCGCCGACGGCGTGGTCGACGTAACTGCGAGTCCAATCCTCCGCTTGCGCGAGGGTGCGGGTGTCGCCCTGGTCGGCATAGGCGCTGGCCTGTGCGAGGGTCGTTTCGTCGCCTTGGTCGGCGTAGGCCTTGGCCTTGACGAGTGTGTCGGCGTCGTCACCAGTACCCGCCGGGCCGGCTGGGCCTTGAGGGCCGGCTGCTCCTGTGGCGCCGGTGTCCCCTTTTTCTCCTTGCGGGCCTTGCGGGCCGATTGGCCCCTGTGGGCCTGGCGCAGCGGTGCCGCTGGATGATGCCAGCGTGGTCAGCGAGGTATCGACGGCCGCGAATGCCGAGCTGATGTCGTGGTATTGCGTGCCCTGGATGGTGTAAGTGGGTGAAATCAGACCGCCGCTGGTGTTGAGGCTGCCACCCATCACGCCCAGCGCGCTGGCGAACTGGTTGACGTTCACTGCATCCGTGCCAGCGATGCCCGACGCGATATTGATGAGTCGTCGGGTGATGGATGCGCTGCCGAACGAAACCACGTCCACCATGCCGCTGGTCACCGTAGAGCCCGCGCCAACGGCAACGGACGAAACCGCACCGCTTGCCACGCTGGCACCTTCACCGATGGCGGTGCCGAAATCACTGGCGGATGCCAGATAGCCCACTGCCGTGCCGTACTGGGTCGCTGCTGTGCCGGCGCCGATGGCGATGCCGCCTGTACTACTGTTTGCGACGGTGGCTTGGTAACCCAGCGCCATGCTGTATTGCGCGTTGGCCGTCGCGCTGTAGCCGAACGCGGCACCGTAGTTCGCAGCGACCGACGAAGTACCAAACGCCATGGCGTTGGAGGCAGACGTGGTGCCATTGCCGATGGCAATGCCCGATTGACCCGCGGTCGTGGCGCGACCGATGGCCACGCCACTGCTATCCGAACTGGCTGCGTTTCCGATGGCCACCGCGCTGCTGTTCGCAGTCTGCGTACCGTATCCGATGGCAACGCTGTAGGTGCCGGAGAGCGTGTCTTTACCCAGCGAGACACTGCCAGTGTTTGCCCCCGAGCCGTTGCCAATAGCGATAGCGCTGTCGTTCTGCGCATTCGCGGTTGGGCCTACAGCGATGGCGCCGTCCGAGTAACCCACTGCACCCGGGCCGATGGCCAGCGCATTTCCGCCCATGGAGTCGGAGCCGTCGCCGATGGCGATGCCGCCGTTACCTGAAGCCTGCGCCGATCCGGTGTTCGTGCAGGTGCCCGGAGTGGTGGTGTTCTGGCAAACAGCGATTAGGCCTCCGGCAGCTGTCTGGGCAGCTGTCTGGGCAGCGGTCTGCGCCTGTGCGCCGGTGGAGAAGATGAGTGCAGCCGAGATGGCCGCGGCGAAGAAGCTGCGTGCGTACATGGTGGAATCCTTGAGTCAGAGGGGGAGCGAAAGCTGTGCGCCGACGAATCCGCTGCAGCGGTTGGGCGCGTTGGGGACGATGGAAAGGTCGAGCGACCAGCCACGCGGCGCGACCACGCGCAGCAAGCCAGCGGCCATGAGCGGTCGCGAGGTAACTTCGCTGCGGTGGTAGCCGGTGACTAGGCCGGCTTCACCGCCCGCGTCGATATGCCATGCGCCCAGCGGGATGCGCAGCGGTGTCCACGCAGCCAGTGCGTAGGCGCTGGTGCGGCGATAGCTGTTGCGATAGAAGCCGGTGGACAACGACCACGATGGATCGAGCTGAACGGTGAGGCCCAGCCCCTCATTGCGCTGGTTGAGGGTGTCGCGCGCCCAGTGCTCTGTATGGATGCTCGCGAGGTTGAGGTCGAGCGTGAGCGTGGTCGCACGCACCGACGGTGCTGCAATGGCAGTGGCGAGGCAGGCCACGATGATTAGTGCCCGGCTCACGGCGCAGCCCCAAAGGGGATCACGCGGGACGATTCGCCGTAATAGGCGCCGCTGATGAGCTGTACGCGCTGCCCGACAGAGAGCGCGACATCTGCGGCCTGAGTCAGGCTCACAACATGGCCGTCGTCGAGCTTGACGGTAATTGCCAGCCCCGGTTGCTGATACGCATGCTGGCCGGCAAGGTTGCCGGCGACGGCGCCGCCGAGCGCGCCGGCGACCGTGGCGATGGTGCGACCGTTGCCGCTGCCCACTTGATGGCCGAGCAGTCCACCTAGTGCCGCGCCGATAGCGGAACCGCCGGCGGTCTGCGTCGACGTGGCTGAGATGCTGACGTGGCGCACGGACAGCACCGTGCCGAGCTTCACGTTCTGCGTTTGCTGTGCCTGGTCGGGCGTGTAGACATCCGCGCTACTGCGGTAGTGGCCAGCGAGGCTGGGCGGAAGGTTCGCGCAGCCGGCCAGAAGGCTGACGGCAACAAGCCCGGAAAGAATGAAAGTGGTGCGCATGGATCTGCTCCAACGAGAGCGGGCACATGCCCGCATCGGTATGCAGTTCGCTTGCGCAGTTTTTGGGGGCTCCACTCGTGATGGAGCAGAAAAAGCGCCGGCGAGCGAAGCTAGCCGGCGCGGTGGGGCGAAAGGTTTTGAGCGATAGCAAGCTCTCGCTCGTTATGATTTGTCGCGCTACTCGCCTTATCCCTCTGGCAAGGTCTGAGTGTTGAAGTTTTGCTCAAACGGCAACGGTGGCATCGATGCATCATCGCCTGGCTTCCAGAACCAAGCTGGTAACGTGCTGTCTTTGAGCAACTCGACCATCGCCTCGCGGTAGCCAGGTTTTTCTTCAGTCGGTAGCACGTACATCGCCACCGGGTGAGGCTGGGTGTCTGCCATTACGGCCGAGGCTAACGGCTTTGAGTTGGCCAGGTTGAAGCGCAATCCCTTTACGAAATGCCGGCGGGCCTCAACCAAGGCACGCACCAGTTCGCCATCCCAGGCATCTTCGATTGGGAGCCACTGCGGTGTTGTGAGCATCAACGCCACTTCCTCAATCGAGGCATAGCCAGTAGGCCCAACACCGAACGTCGCAATGACGATCAAGTGATTCTCGGTATCCGCCCGCCATGTTCCCAGCTCGCCGCCAAAGCGACCGACCAGTCGCTTGTGCACATCGTCGTTGAGCATGAACGGGTAGTCGGGCAAATGCTTCACCACGATCTTGTGACCATAGCGAGATGGTTCAATTTCACGGACTTCTCCGACGAGCACCATGAGCTTCTTGCCGCGCCCGGTGCCGGACGTGATCTGTGCAAGTTTGGACGACCGTCTCGCGGCAATGGCGTCCTTGTCATCCAGCCTGAAGGGTTCGGGGATGAACACCGCGCCGCCCAATGCCTCTCCCTTGGTCTCCTTGCCCGCGATGGCATCGTGTAGGTAATGACGAATCATCGACCAATGACGCTTACCCTCCATCGCCGGCGACCACCGGTTGAAGCCGGCATCCGACCACAGAAGGTGGAGAAGCCCACGCAGTGTGAGTTTCTTGCCATCGGTGCGTACCGAGTCAGCCTCATTGTTCCCTTGAGCAGGAGCCTTACGCGCCCCAATTTTTGCTAGCGCAAAATCGAGCTTGAGCGTTGTTACACCGCTGTCGGCGTCCTCCTTAATCGCGCTACCGATGACTTCACCTAACCCGGATAATTCGGAAGGTGGCTCGTAGGATTCGCATGTGGGTGCGTGGTGCGCGCCCGTGTTCGGCATACGCTTGACGATGTGCGTTTGTCCGGAGCGAGCGATGTACATCGGCGGATTTGGTGTTCGGCAGAGGCAGAACGGTCGCTCATGGGCCGCTTGCGCCCGGGCAAGAATAGAGACGCACCCTTGATCTTCAGTATTCACGTTGCCAGCTTTGAGGCGATAGACGGTCATTGAGATTTCCTTGGTTCCGTTATGAATAAGTGGTGCGCGCCGCCAGCGCCTCTATGCGGCGGCCTTGCGCAGTTTTTGGCACTACCAGCGTCGCCAACGGAAACGACGGAAGCTGAACAGACGACGCATGGCGAAATGCGCCACAACGACGCCGAGGATGCCCACAACGGCGAAGGCGAAGACACCATGCAGGCCAAGGCCGTGTATGCACGCCGCCAGTGCGCGGTAAATCAGACCGTGGATGAGTGAGGATTCGATCATGTGCCACATGTTCATGCCCTCACAGGATCACCAAGGTGCCGGCAAGAACACCGGCAAGGGTGACCGCCCCAGCGGCGAACGCGAGAGTCCGTTCGTGCTCTATCGGCCAGATGATGGCTTGTCGCGCGACCAGTAGTGCCACGGCGACCGCGCCGCAGCCGCACGCCACTGCCAGTGGATCGACTGGCGAGCTGACCAGTGCCTGCATCAGCGCATACGCCGGTACAGCGGCTGCCGCCACGACGGCCCACAACCGTACGGTGTCTTTGCCGCTGCCGTGGCCAGCGGCCATGACGCCTACAGCGCTGGCGATGGCTGCGGCGATGGAAATGCGAGTCGGGCGATTCGCAAGGCCTGCCATTTCGAGCGTCCAGGCAGCGATGGGCCACGCAATCAGCGTTGCGCCCAGGCGCACGAACAGGCGCAGGCCACCTCCGACGTTGCCGGCGCCGCTGCGTGCGATGGCTGGTGCGGCCACCTCAGCGAGTGCGAGGACAATGGCAACTGCGCAGGCAGCGGTTACCGGCAGAACTTCGCGGAACAGTGCCCAGCTGAGGGTGAAAATCAGCGAGGCGAAAAACAAGCGAAGCAAGATACGCATGTTTGTAGTCCTTGATGTTGGTGGGGCGGCGGCTTACGCCTGATCCCAGTTGAAGGGTTCATCGGCGCTGTCGTTCGTGGGTGTCGCATCGAGTGCTTTATCCGTATCGGGTTTGGCCTGCTCTGGCGGCAGGCCTGCACGCCATGCCTCGCATGGCACGAATGGCTCTCCACGCTGCGGTGCACGCGGGCCGCTGTTGGCCAGCAGCTTGCCGAGGATTCCCTCGATGGCGACCACGACCTCAATGTCTGCCGTGCCATCGCGACGCCGTATCACGCGGAGCCCGGTAAGGTCAGAGGTGGTGAGCACTGGGACGCGCTCGTAGCTCATGGTCTTGCCCTGCACAGCGCCGCCCGTTGCGGTGTTCGTGATGCGCTTGATTTCGCGGTCGCCAACGGTCTTTGCGATTTGCTCGGCGGCAGCCGGTGCGGCGCGCAGGTAAAACCGTGTGGCCTGCATGGCCAGCATGGGGCCGGCTTTCTCGCGGCCGACAGCGGCCTCAAGTTGCTGCGCGTCTTGCAGGCCCAGTATCACGCGCACGCCACGAGAGCGACCCACTTCTTCAATGGTCTGGATACGTTCCAGTGCACCGGCACCCAACTGCCGCGCTTCATCGAGGATCATCCAGAGTCCCGCATCGTCGGCGGAACGTTCGGGCATAGTTGCCACGATGGTCGCGCTGGCAGCGGACAAAATGCTTCCCCAAATTGCCTCGCAGGCCTGTGCATACAGGGCGTTGGAATTGAGGATCACCAAGCGAATGTCGGTGTGCGCCGTGCCCGCAAGCCATCCACGTATCGAGAAACGCGGGGCATCCGGTCGCGCGGCATCCACCGTGCCAAACTGAACAAGCATGCGGCAGCTGTTTGCGAGCGTGCTGAGCACGCTCCGCTCGGAATCGCCGAGTCTGCCTGACGTAAAAAGGCTGGGTATAGACTTTTTTACGAGCGCGTCGCCTTCGGCGGCGTGCAGGATCATTGGCGCTGGCTCGCCAAGAAGCGCGCTTGCGAGCTGCGCCCACGTCCAGCGCTTGCCTTCGAGCTGGGCTGACTTGATAAGTCCGCCGAGAATCGTAGCGGCGCCACGGTTGAAGTAGATATTCTTCCCAGCGTTTGCCACATCGCAGATGACTGCAGCGAACTCGTCCACGAGCGCAGGCGAATCCATGTCGTTGGCACCATCCCAGAGGTGCGACCGAGCGTCCCACGGGCCGAGCAATACGGTATTGGCCGGATCGTAGTGGGTCGCCGTAAAGTCACCCTTCGAATCGTGGAGCAGCACGCGGTCACCGCGTGCGAGTGCCTGGTCGAGTAGTGGGCGCAGGACGCCGGCGGTCTTGCCGCCGCCGGGGAGGCCGAGCACCAGAGCGTGTTCGGTCTCGCGGCTGCGTGAAAACTCCACGCCGCCGAGGGTTACACCGCGAACATCCTTGTCTCGCTGCTTTTGTGACATACGCGGCGCTTCGATGTCATGTAATGCCTTCACGGCTTCGCGCGGGTCGGCCGCGTAGCGTGCGCCGCGCAGGTGTTGTTCTTCTTCCTGCTGGGCTGCCAACCAGCCGCCTGCCAACGAGGCGGCAATGCCACCCAGGCTGACGATGGCGAGCGGCAGCCGCGTCCAGCGCTCGGGGGCATCCGTCAGCAATGCCACCGGCCACACAAAGTCGACCAGCGAGGGCATGGGGAGGTGCGTTAGCAAGATCAGGGGCGATAGCACGGCTACCCCTGTGCCCAGGCCGAGAAGTGCGCCGATAAGTACTTCTTCGTAGGAGACTTTTAGCAGCCGGCGGCGCATGGCAATCACTCCACACCCGTCACGACGACGCGTTCGCCGTCCACGGCGATGGCCGCGGTGTGATAGCCCATGTCGCGCACATCGAGCAGGCCGTCGACGACGGCACCCTCGACCAGGCGCACGACCTCGCGCACACCGTAGCCCGCGATCTGTTCACGGCGCTGCACCAGATCAATCAGCAACGCGGCATCGACACATTGCAAGTCGATGCCCACATCAGCCGCGAAGGTCAGCAGGTAGAGGCCGACGATTTCAGCCACAGCGCTGCGCGTCAGATCGCCGAACGGCAACACAGCATCCACGCGGGCGAGGATTTCCGAACGGAAGCCGACGGCCTTGAGTTCGTCTTTCACGCGGCCAATGCGCTCAGAGCCGTCCTCGGTGGCCGCGACGACCTGGGCAATGCTGCTGCAAGCGGCATTGCTGGTCATCACGATGACGAAGCCGGTGGCGTTGAAAGTCGTTCCGGTTGACTGCTCAGTCAGGCGTGCTTCGTCGAGCAAAGCCATCAACGTCGTGAGTACGTCCGGGTGTGCTTTCTCGATCTCGTCGAGCAAGATCACGCCGGTGCGGCAGCGGCCGATCTCCCGGCACAGCCAGCCACCAGCGTCGCTGCCGATGTAGCCCGGCGGTGCGCCAATCAAACGTTGTGTGCTCTGGGGCTGCGACAGCTCGGCGCAGTCGACGCGGATCAGGTTGCGTCGGAACATCGTGTCGGCGATGGCTTTAGACAGCTCGGTCTTGCCGGCGCCCGTGGCGCCGACGAACAGCAGCGTGGCAATGGGTTTGTTCGGGCGGCGCAGCCGAGCGCGGCGGAAGATCAGCGACGTGGCTGCCTCGACGGCCGCGTCCTGCCCGATGACGCGATGGCGGATTGCTTCGGTGACCTGGGCAGGGTCGAGGCCCGTAAAGTCGGCGACCGCACCGCCCGCGGCGACAACGGGGTCGCTCCCGGAAAGAAAGGAATCCAACTGGTCGCGCTGGCCGGTAGGGACAAGTTCAAGGATGGAACGCATGATGTGACCCTCGATGGTGAGGTAAGCGAGAGAGGCGGCGGTGATTGCAGCGGTGCCCAGAGCGAGCCCGGCGCTGGCTTCGCCGGCATGTGCGTCGGCGAGTGCCCACCAACCCGTGGAGCCGGTGACGGCGAGTAGCGTCGTCAGCCATGCACCACGTGAGCGAAGGAAGTGGCGCAGCGGCAGACCGTGTTTACGCATTGCCCACGCGATGCCCGCGGAGGCGACCGGTAGCGCCGGGAGCAGTGCGGGAAGCGTCGCGAAGAGCACAAGCAAGAGCAGCAGGCCCAAGCCAAGGGCGTAGACTGGACTGGCCGCGTTGGCGCTGCGGAACATCGCGGCGATCATGGCGACACCTGCGGAGCCGACACCTTGGTTGCCGGCGCGAATGGAACGATGGCGATGGGCATTGGGTCAGCTGGGCCGCGCATATAGAGATCAGCGGCGGTGGCGGCTTCGGTTGCCTTCTGGATGACCTGGACGGTGACTTGATGCCAGCCCGCTGCCAGCGTGGCCGTGGCAATCGTTGTGGTTGCTTGGCTGCAATCGCCCGAGCAGCCGTTGCGCGTTGCGGTGATGACGGGTGATGCGCCCGAGTCGATGGTCACCGTGGTGCTTCGCGTCGGCCCTTGGGTCAGTCGCAGCACAAGGGTGTGCGCGCCGGCATTCGCAATCTGGATCCACGTCGTCCATGTATTGCTCACGAAACCGCTGCTCGGATCGAGTGCCTGCAAGGCCTTGCCAGGCGCGGATGACCAACTGGCCGTTGGCGTTTGTTCGATCACCGTCGCCACGGCTGTCCAGTCCGTAGGCAGGGTTTCCGTGAAGTTCGCATTCGCTGGGGCCGCCAACAGCGTGCGCGTGCTGGTGCCACGCACCAGGTTGGCGGGCTCGGGCTGTGCGGGAAGCATCAAGGATGCCGGTGTCACGGCTGCCATGGTGGCGACCGCGCTAGACGTGGCAGCGACTGGCGGTGTCGGTGCCGCAGTGGCCGATGGCCCGGCCTGGGCTGCGGTGTGGGCCAGCGGCGGCACGATCACAGGCGCAGGCCGCGCCGCCACGCGCGGGGTGGCGGCGGGGTGCGGCAATGGTGCACGGGTGGGGCTGCTGCGGGAGAAAAGCAGCAACACAAGCAGCAGCACGATGAACCCGCACGCGCCGAAGCGCAGCGGCGGCGGGATGGCACGCAAGTGGGTCTTGATCTGGTCGATGGTGAGCATAGGGAGTCCTTGATGGGATGGGCTGGGTGACGCACAGCTATGCAGCGGGCTTGCGCAGTTTTTCAGGGCGTGGGGAATCAACCCCACGAGGGGCCGCTGTCGTACGAGGGTTCGTGTTCTGGCTCGGGTGAGGGTGAGTCGGCGACTTCCGGTTGCGGTTCGGGTGGCGCCGGCGTGGGTTCTGGCATGGGCGTTAGGGAGCCCGCGATTTCCGGCAGGGGTTGTTCCGGTACCACCGGCGTGGGTTCTGGCGTCGGCGTGATCGATGGTTCCGGTGGCGTTGGCGCGAGCCCCTGCGGTTCGCGGTAATCGGCGAGCTTGCCCAGTTCGTAAGGTGCGGTGACGGTTTGCTCGTTCGGCCGTTCCAGCGCAGTGGCCTTCTGGCCGGTGTTTCGCTCCAGCGTGGCGGCAAGCGCGTCGCGGTTGTCGGTAACGACCGTGAACTTTTCGCGGGCGCGCGACAGGGCGACGTAGAGCTGCTTGAGCGAAGCAAGGTTTTCGCGAGTGCTTTCGGCATGACCGATGGCGCGCTTGTAGTCTTGGCCCTGTGCCTGGTGAACGGTTTGGGCATAGGCATGGTCGATGCGTTGCGCATGCCGTCCGATGGCCTGTTCCGTACCCTCGCGGTCGCGGACGATGACTTCGTGGTCGTTGACCGACACCACGTCTAGTGGCGTGCCGTTCTTGATTTGCACCGCATCGCCGCCGTGGAGTTTCTCCGCGTCCAGCGTGCCTTTGGCGACGAGCTTGTCGCCCACGGCGACGGCAAGCGCGCGCTTGCCGTCGTAGATTTCGATGCTGGCGGTTTTACGCGGGTCGAAACGCCAGGTGTGGCCGTCGGCGAGCTGCACAACGACCTTGCCCTTTTCGACGCCTACCACCGTGCCACGCTCACCCTTGTCGGGGCCGAACGCATACCGCCGGTTCGCCTCGACGATCCAGCCCGGCTGGTATCGCGCGGCTTGTTTGAGTTCCGCCCTGGTCAGGTCGGATTTCTGCAAAGCCTCGATGGTCGTTTCACGGCCCAGTTCGCCGCGCTCGCGACGTGCGGCGCGGATCGCATCGTTGATCTGTTCGCGGTCGTCCTTGCCGGGTGCTAGGACAAGCGTTTCCTTTCGTTCATTGGCGGGGTAGGCCATGTACTGGCGTGTGATTTCCGCAACCCGCTCCTCGCGGGTGTTTGCCTCCACCACCGGGACTTTTGACAGCGCCGCTCGTGCCTCGCCGCGAAGCGAGTCATAGACCGCGCTGCGTAGTTGCTCGTCGCGCTGCCGTTTGATGTCGGTCAGGTCGACGCTGCCTAGTTTGTCGCGCAACTGCTCAAACGCCTCGCCGGCCTCCACGCTGCCAAGCTGTTTGGTATCACCTGCCAGCAACACATTGGCCTGCTCGCGCTCGGCGTTTTCAAGCAGACGTTGCATGTCGCGAGCGGAAATCAGGCCCGCTTCATCGACGATCCAAAGTTCGCGCTTGTCAGGTTGATTCCCGCCTTTTGGTTGCGGGTCACGCATGAGGTGGCTGGCCACTGTCGCGTGGGAGGACTTGATCGAGTCACCTAACTTTTGTGCCGCGTCATTCGTTGGTGCCAACGCACGCACCGTGTAGCCCTTTTGTTCTGCGGTGGCCTGCACACAGGCCAGTACGCTAGATGTCTTCGCCGTACCTGCATGACCATGGAGGATGTGGATACATTTCGTACTGGTCAGGATGGACGTCGTGGCGGCGCGCTGCTCTGGGGTGAACTCGCGTCCGCCGACGCGTTCCTGCTTTCGGATGGCAGCATCGGCGAATCGCTGCTGGTGTCCGCTCGTTGCATTAGTTGGGCCGATACCGCCCTTGCGGTTCTGCAACACCTGAGCCGCCCGAAGCATCTTCGTTTCACAGTCGATCCCGGCGCGCGTGGTGAAACCGGTCGTAGCTTCGCGCCGGCCGCCGGCAGCACGTTCCTGAACGTCGCGGTGCTGCAACTCGCCTTTCTTGGCAAGCTCGCCGATAGCCTCCCGGATTTGCTCACTATTCGCGCGGCCCTCTGCGAACAGTCGGGCCTCGTGCTCCAGTGCTCGCGCGGAAAACCGGGCATCGCGCTCGCCCAGGTGCTCGGCAGCCTGCCGCACTGCCACGACCGCAGCCTTGGCGGGGTCGCGCATGGACGGAAGGGGGAGCGGTCGCTGGGTTGGCTCGTAGCCCCTGACCCGCGCCTGCTCGCGCCACTGCTTCCGCAGCTCGGCGTGGTCGACCAGTTCTTTGTCGGCGCGGGTTTGCAGCGTGGCCTCTTGCTTCTGCGCCGCCGTTGCGCTGGCGCGTGTCAGGCCGCGATCAGCGAGTCGTGCCTCGACCTGCTGTGCACGGGCGGAAAACTGGTCGCGGATGGCTTTGGGTACATCGCCCAGCTCCATCTGGGGATGGCCCTTGGCGTCGATGCGCACCTCGACGGCGTACCCGAGCCGCCGTGCTTCGGCGGCGAGTTCGGTGGTATAGATCGCGCCGGCTTCTGTCTGCGTGCGGAACAGCTCGCGGCTGTCCAGCGCTCGCCATTCGCCGGTGGCGGGATCGCGCGTGGTGTTGGCAATCACCGTGTGCGTATGCAGCTGCGGGTCTTGCTCGCGGCTGGTCGTGTGGCGGAAGGTCGCCGCAACCATGCCGGTACCATGGCGCCACTCGTACCCTTCACCGTCCGCGCCGCGCTGGCGCGTCACGATGGCATGCTTTTCGACGTGTTCCAGCGCCCGAGCAACGGCGCGTTCATGCGCCACAATCAATCGATCATCGCCGCCTACCAGGGCGGCCACGCTGACGGATTTAGGCGCACTGAACGTCACATCCCAGCCAGGGGTGTGCCGGCCTCCGTTGCCGCCTCCATTGGCTAGGACATCAGCGAATATCTTTGCCTGCCACTGGCTGGTCATCGCGCCAGACAAGCCGAGTTCGGCTGCGCCACGCCCGACGAAGGCGGCAGGTGCGCCGCCGCCCTCGCGGTAGTAGTCATCTTTCTCGCTGTAATAGCCCAGCGCAGCGCCGGCGTTGGCGATCTTGGACACCGTAATCATGACGCCACCGTGGCGCCATTCGCGGACGCGCCTGTGGTGGTGGGTTTGCCGCGTAGGTGTTCAAGGAAGGATGAAAGTTGCGCCTTGGTCGGCCGTTCTTCGACCGCCGCGGCCAGGCACGCAATATTGGACGACAGCGCGGCGAGGTCGATAGCCAGGCGGTCGCCCAGCTGAGCGATGGCCGCGCCGATGGCGACCTCGGCCACACTCTGCAGTTGCCGCTCGATCTGAATGGCCAGTGCATCGACATCACGCTGCTGGCGTACCAGGTTGAGGAAATACGCTGCTGGGGAGGTGGCACCAGACGACTTTGTGGCCTGTTGGATCTCGGCCACCTCGCGAGCGGCGAGACGCAGGTGCAAACGTCCGCGCGGGGACTTGGTTCGGGGCGTAGATGGGCTCATGTCGGCTCCAAATCCGTGCTGGAAGGGGCACGGTTCGGAACCTATGCAGCAGTCTTGCGCAGTTTTCTGGCTGGCGCCTGCTTAGCTCTTGCGAGTGGCGCCAGTTGTAATCCGTGCTGAAACGCGGCGCCATGTTCTGTGGACAGGCGTTGTCTGGACGGCTTGTTGCAACGGGTTGTGCTGGCGTCGCTGATGGTGCCAGATCGCACGCGTGAAGCATCGGAGTTCGGGCAAAGTGCCGCCAGCGATGGCGCCACGACAAACCGCGTCATGGCGCGGGCTTGCTGGTTTTCGCTTCGGCTATTGGTGCCGCAGGCGTGCATGGTGTGTGAGCTTCAAGGGGCGGAGCCACTTGGAGCTCATGAGGGCGCTTGCGCCCGGTCAAACTGGGTGCCCACCAAAGGTGGGCGATTGTGACTGACCGACGATGGGAGAGTGTTCGACTTCGGTGGCAGTGCGGTGACCAGGGATCACGGAACGGCGAGCATCCGTGGGGAGGTAGACGGATCGACCACGCGAGGCCGGTGATGGGAACCGCGACCGTACGGGGCCGGTGGGTGGATCACTGTTTCGTACGATCCAGTGACCAGCCGAAATGCGTGCCCAGCATCGCCATTCTGATGCGCGATGACTCGGTTGCATCGAGGACTACTTCCTCGCAGCTCGGGCAGAAGTCACCAGCGACATCTGGAATGATGGTGGTTTCGCCCTTGTAGGTGTAGGGCTGATCGCGGGTTTCGTGAATCAGATGCGCCGCGCCGCAGACAGGACATTTCATGGTCGAGCCTTCTTTAAGGTAAGGCTCGATTATTCTGGCGCTAAATTGGCGTCGCCATAATGGGGCCTGCTTGTAGTACATAGTATGTAGTACGTACTACATACTATATCGTGAAATAGTGGATTCAATCCACTTGAGTCAACTCTCGTTACACGTCAACGGAAATTGATGGTTCATGATATAAATGAAAGAAAATATGGTTAATCATGTTGCAAATGGTCGCCGGATAAATACAATGGCGATATGGTGGAAATTAGGGAAATCACAGCAAAGCTAGGCGCACTAGATTCGCGTGCGGCAGTTGCTGCGTGTCATGCGCAACGAATCACCGAGATGCTTTGTGCGGTTGCAGTGTTCGTGACGGCGGCGATTGCCTTGCTGGTCGCGATTGTCGCGTCAGGAGGCGATCTGTTACGGGCTGCGGTAGCGATGGTCGGTGCCATCACGCTTCTAATTGCGACGATGCCGTCAGTAACGCGGCGCCGCGTCATCGCCTGCGCTGCACGAAGCATCCGCTGGTGCATGAGCCTTGACCTCCCCCCGATGGCGAGCCTGCGCCGCTCATGCACTGCCCTAGCTCGCGCCATGGTCGCGCGGGCTGTACTGGCGGCCATCCGATTCGAACTCGCCCTTGAGCTTTCGCGTCGCCTAGCGGTGCGTCTGCTCGCTTTGCTGGGAGCCATCACGGTTTCCGTTCATCCTCGCCTTGCCACTTCACTGGTGGCTGGTATCGCTGCGTCCAGCGCAGCGTAAGCCAGGTTTACACAATCTCTGGCCGCTGCGCGTGATGCGCCGCGGCCATTTTGTGTGCGCTCCGCGCGGTGGCCTCTATGCGAGGTCAGACCATGCAAGCCATTTCGACTCCGGCGCCGGTGCGCCGCCTAGTTACTCCCGCCGAGGCGCTGCACGCGCCTGAGTTCCTTGGCCTCCCGGCCCCAGGAAACCCAGAAAAAGCCGCAGCCCTGCGAATTGCACGGCATCGCTTCCCGTTGCCATTGGTCAAGGTGGACGGCAGGAACATGGTGTTGGTGGATGACATCCACCACTTCATCGACTCGCTTCGGTCGGCTCAGCCCACGCCAGATCAGATGCCACGCCGGCGGCGCGGGCGGCCCAGCAAGGCAGAAGTTGCGGCCCGGCAGGCTGCTACACACGCTGGGGAGGTGGGTCATGATTGACCACAGCTACCCCATTGCCGTCCAGCGTGCGTTGGATGAGCTGCTGCCTGCGGCGCGGGCTGCCGCGCTGGCTCAGTTGCCATTTGCTCGTGGGTTGGATGACCAGCTCACGGTGGTAGCCGACGCTTGGCTGCGTTGCGCGGCGGGCAGCGACGCCACCAGTGCGACGAGATGGATCGCCAGTGGACGCCAGCGCGAGGCGCTGGACAACCGCCGTGCGGGTCGCGCGATGGATTTCACAGATGACAGTCTGCCTTTTGGCCTGGGCGAGCCGATGTTGGCCGAGCAAGATCCGATGGCCGCCCTGCTCGCGATGGAGGCAGCGGAGGTGTACCAAGGCGGGTTGCGTGCAGTTGGAATTGATGTGGATGCTGCGCCAGCGACTATCGAGCTGCTGCCAAGCTTACCGGTGGAAGAGACTGCGCGGCGGTGCCGACGAAGCCTGCGCGCTGTGCAGTCGCACATGCGTTGGTTGCTAGTGTGTGAATTGGCAGGGCAGCTCACATTGCCCCGCGTGCCGCGTGCCATGGAAGTTTTCCGTGCTCGTGGGCTGGGGATATATGTTGGCAAACTTGAACTGCCTAGCCTGGCGGCCGTCTGTGAGCCGTTCCACACCCGCATGCTAGGGGACATGGCATGACGACACTGTATGTCCGCGCCCGTTCCGGCGTACATGTTCTCATCACACCCTCAGCCACGGTTCGCGACGCCCGCTTGAGCTACCGCGCGTCTGGGGTGCTCAGCCGCCTACTGGACAACGCTGAAGGTTACGGAATGTCAGCTGAGCAACTGGCCGCTGAGCGACCAGAACACGAGGGACGCGATGCGATTCGCACTGCGCTCCGAGAGTTGAAGGCGGCAGGGTATATCCAGCGGCGTGCCACGATGGGAGCTAGCGGCCGTTTTACTGGGTGGGAGACACTGGTCTATGACACTCCCCAGCTCATGGACAACGGAAAGCCTGAAAATCCGCCCGCTGGCTTTCCGCCCGCTGAAAAGCCGGCTTTGAAAAGCAGTAAGAGCACAAGCCTAGTAAAACCATCAAATGCAGCAGCATCGCGCGCGCGCGATCCTGCCAGTGCTGCTGCCGGTGAATCACAGCAACAACAGAGAGCGGCGAAAAAGGTTCGGCGCGTGCGGCCAAGTGGCATAGTCTGCTGGGAACAGGACGATCCGCAGCTCGCGGAGGCCATCGAGGCCGACGCGACACTTGGCGAGGTGCGGGCCGCGGTTGTTGCCGTCGAGGCTACTGGCAAAGACCCTGTGCCCGGCCTGGTTTCGCGGGAGATTCAACGTGTACGCAGAGTGCGCGAAAAGGCCGAGCAGACCAAAGCGCGAGAGGCAGCGGGGCCGCTGGCAGAGGCGCGCCGTCAGCGTGAAGAGAGAGAGCGGCGCGAGGCAGACCCGGTGGCGCGTCAGGCTGGCCTTGATGCCATGCGAAAGGCGGCTTCGGAACTGGGCTTTGAGGGGCCGGATGTGGGTCTGATAGGGTAAGGCATCCACAGCCCACAGCCGGTGACCCTCATGTCGCTAGAAGAAGACACTGATACATGTCCCATGTGCGGCGGTGAAGGGGGCTGGCCTCATCCATTGAGGCCTGGCGGTCGGGAGACCTGCAAACCATGCCGTGGAACAGGCAGGTGCCCGCCGCCAGATGGAGGCCTGGCTGAGCATTCGCCCCCGGGGTCAACCCTTCACTAAAAGGCTGCTTAGTGGCGGCGCACGAGTGAGTGTGGCCGTGCACGCGTGCTACGGATCAGATCGAAAACCATGGTCGCGATGAGCAGCATGCCGAGCAGGGCAGCTGCCATTCCAGCAGCCCTCGGTAGACACGATGTGGGAAGAAGGCCGACAACCCACAAGATCAACAATCCGGTGGCGACCATCGGCACGATGAAAGTGCATAGCTCTTTGGACTTGCTCATAAGTGCCTCACACGATGAAGGTGAGGAGTATTCTAATCCCACTTCGTGAGCGTAATGCGTTGAAATATGTGCATTTTGTTGTGCATTTTGCTTGGGCGATTTCGGCGTATCCGATTTAGACAGAAAAACTTTGCAGGGATGATAAGTGCAGTTATCAACCCTTGAAGGTCACTTGGCGGCTGGCTGTTCCGGCCCGGAACACCTCGCATCAGGAACGTGGGAGGTTGTTATATGACCAAATCGGGGCATGAAATCCTCCACGAAGAGATGGAACGCTGGCTACGGGAGGAAGTCATTCCTGCCTACGAAGAACTACGCGCCGACCCATCCAAAGGCCTCACCATCGACCAGGTGCGCGCCGAGTTGGCCCGCCGCCGCAAGCTCCGCAAGTGTTCCGGGCCGGAACGGTCGTGACCGGTGCGAGGTGGTCCGGGCCGGAACATTTCTGAGGAGTGCAAGATGACCAGTCAAGAAGATATGAAGGCTCCTGAACTCACCGAGGCCGAGGCAATCGAGATGTGGCTGCATACCGACATCGTCCAGTTCGTTGTCGACGAGAAGAGGTACGATCTGTTCGTTTCGGCACTCAAGGACGACCAGTTGACGAACAAGCCGCGGCTGAGGAAATTACTGGAGCGCAGGCCAGCTTGGGAAATAGCCAAAGTTGTTCCGGCCCGGAACGGACGCCACTGAACGCAATGTATCGAAAAGGAGGCCGCTCTGATGGTCTTCGTGATGATGGGGCTTTGCATCGCGCTGACTGCCCTCGTCCTCCTGTGGTGCGCGCCGAGGGGGCCCGCCGCCTCATGTGTTCCGGCCCGGAACAGTCGTGAATGTTGCGAGGTGTTCCGGGCCGGAACACTGACACTGAAGGCGACATATCGAAATGGAGGCAACTCTGATGGTCTTCGTAGTGGTGGGTCTTGGCATAGCGCTGTCCGGCTTAGCCCTCCAATGGTATGTGGAGAAGCAAGTCCACGACGCGGAAGCTCGTGTCCGCGAATATCACAGGATTCATGACCAAGGTCAGGCGAAGACTCGCGTCACGATCATGCTCGACAACGACGTATTGGATGCCTTCCGCAGGCATGCTAAGGCGGAAGGACATAGTTACAAGATGGCAATCAACGAGGCGCTTCGAGAGGCGATCAGACAGCGATGAACGAGTACTTGAAGTCTGCCGTGGAAGGCAGTTGGGCGGGGATAAAGGAGTCCCCCCGCGGATTCTTCGCTCCCGCTATCGCCTTTTTCGGTTGGGCAATGCGGATCACAGCCACTGTTCTAGGCGATGCACCGGAGCGGCCCGATAACAGGAAGCCGCCTACTCGTTCCGATGGCTAGAAATAGAAAGGGTGTTCCGGCCCGGAACACCCGTGGAGCCCCATGTTGGGTGCAAGGGGAGTCGTAAGTGGTCGCCCCGGTCGTCGGCCTGCGCCTGACTCGTTGCGTCGGCTGCCGCCTGACACTCGCCGGATAGGGCCAGACTCGCGGGGCAGGGATAGAGTACGAGCTACATGGGAATTCAGTAGCGGTGGTTCACCATGCTTCATGTAGGCGACGGATGACAAGGGATCTCAGTCCGCGCGAATTGCGCGCTCTGCAACGAAAAGGCGGTGCCGCATGATGGACTCCACGGCATTCCGAAGCTCTGGATGCCGGCGGGTTTCGTCTGCTGTGATGGTCAACGAGCCGTAGCAAGTGTCGATGGTGAAGCCACTTTCCATCGCGGGGACATGTCGGTTCAGCGCATAGCTCGCTGCGAAAGCTGCATCTTTATGAACGTCGTTCATTTCACACCTCTTTGGTTGGGGTACACGTATGCAGCGCACTTGTGCAGTTTTGCCGTTCAGTCGCCGCTGTGCCGACGGACAGCCCATCTTGGGTAGCCATCAGTGCGACGAGTCGCCCGGAACACAGCGGTCATTGCCATCGATCCACGCGCACGACTGTTGTGCCTCCTGAGCCGGCGAGGCATTGGGGTGTGCAAGTGTTTCGACAGCAACGCGCTGCTTGTCCTGGAACCTCGCCACCGCATGAATTGCCCAGTAGCCAAATGCACACGCCGCGATAAGAAGCGCACCGATAAGAAGCTCCCTCGCGTTGATACGGATGGTGTCGATCAGGTCGAGAATGGATTCCATAGTTGTCTCCTGTTTCCGGTCGTGAGGGTGCAGATCTATGCAGCGAGCTTGCGAAGATTCCGCAAGCTCGTGGCCGCGGTTGGGGCAAACACCTCTCGGGTCGAGGCGACCCGAGCCACGATGGTGGCTCCCCTCTTTTCCACTGTGATAAACACCCGGATCGGATCAGTTCCGAGCTCACCTGCAAGAGTGACCAAGGCGGTTCCGTTGCCCTCGGTGTCCCTTGCCTCGATTGCGCCGGACACGGCGCGCAAGGTGTGCTGCCAGTGCAACGTTTCGTCTCCGTCGGCCTGCAAGTACATGTAGATCATCGGGCTGACCATCAGGTCGGCGTTGATGCCAGCCTGGCGAGCAAGTGGTGTCAGGTCTAAGGTCATTGCAAAGTTCCTCTTCTTAGGTCGCGGCGTTTCGCCGCCCGCTATGCGGGCGGCGCGGTGCTGGCTGCTTTAGCCAGGCAGGGGAGTTGCCGGTGCGCGAGTTTGTAAAATCCGTTCCCGGCGACGAGCGGCGGCCTCCAACACCTGACCACGGGTGAAAGTGCGGTTCGCCAGTCGCACCCGACCGTTGAAGCCTTTGAACAGAACGGCCGTCTTGCTGAGCGCTGTTCCGATTTCCACAGGGCCGACAAACTTGCCGATGGTGCTGATGGGGCGAGCGGCGACCCGGTTGCCCTCGATGTGCGTCACTTGGTAGTGGAACTCGCCATCGGCAAAGGCCAGAACGTCGAGAGGGGCTAGTGCAGGCGTCACGGCATCCTGTGCCTTAACGACGGCTTCGCGAACTGCACGGGCGACGGCGCGTTCATCAGCTTCGGGGAAGTGCGACTGCTCGGTGGCGATGCTGGCCGGACGCGTCGTCGTAGTAGTGGTCATGGCTTTTGCCTCTTGGTCGTGAGTGCTGGAGCGTCTGCGGCCGGAAGGCCGTGGATGCTTCGGTACGAAGACCGGGGGAGCCGAAGACAGACGGCGGGGTCAAGAGCGAAACCGGAAGCCGCACGCGGAGCGCAGCCCGTAGGGCGAGCACCGAACGGGTGAGGATTTCGGCGCAGCGAACTCTTGACGCCGTTGGATGCGAAGGCTCAGGGGAACCGCGCGGCGCAGCCGCGTGGGGAGTAGGCCGCACTGGCGGCCGAATCCCCGCAGGCCCGCACACGGGCGCCGTTACCGGCGAGCGTCGCGTAGCGGCGAGAGGCGGTGTATCGGCGCAGGAGCGCCCCGCGTAGCGGGGTGCCCTGTCTGCGGTAGTGGTGTTTGCGTCGCTTGGTGACGAATTTGGGGAAACGCGGGGATAAATTGCTCGTGCTTCCGCCAGGCAGTTGACGGTGCGAAGGTGCGCTTGTGCTAGTCTTGGCCGCCCATACACCTATCACTGTGGACAGACTTCACATGCCTAAACGCTTGCCGGTGAAGCTCAACAGGGAACCACTTGTCGAAGCCACATGCCAGTTGCGAGTTGCCAGTGAAGTTGCATTGAACACGGTTTTTCCAGGTTATCTACTGGCAAATCACCCTGGTGATGTTACCGAGCTACAGCAGCTACCGGCTGCGATGTTCCCCGAGCCAATGCGTATGATTAATCCTGAACTGGCCTATGCCCCGCGGGTAAGCTTCAAGTTCAAGGGCGTCCTAGTGATGATTGGCGAGCGTTCGGTGGCGGTGACCAACCCGGCCCCTTACCTTGGATGGCCCCACTTTAAGGCTCTGATCGTGGAGGTCTTCAACGACCTTCTCTCGTCCAAGCTGATTTCTGGGATTGAACGTCTCTCCATCAAATATTTGAATGTGCTGAAGGCGAACGAGGAGCCTAACCCTCAGAAGGCACTGGCTTGGAACCCTGGTGTGGGTGGCCTTGATTTGGACATGCGAACCACCCACATGCGGACTGAGGTCCGGAATGATGGATTGGTGACCATTGTTCAGCTCAGCGGTAGCGTCATGGTTCAAGTGCGAGGTCAAGCCGCTGAGGAGGGGGCGCTGATTGATATCGACACGGTCCAGCCGATGGAACAGCAGGAGCCCAACAAGTTTGCAAATTCCTTGTCAAACGAGCTGGATCGAGTACGCCGCGTTAACAAAGAAGTCTTCTTTGAGTGTTTGACCGACGAAGCCGTACAAGCTCTCGGGCCTACCTATGAGTGACCGCATTCAGAATCGAGTGCCCGAATGGCTATATGGGACTGCCACTGCCTCGGTGATAGCCTTTAGTCTACTGGCACCATCGAGTATGGCAGCAGAGTGTCCGGCTCATGTACAGCAGATTTACCCACTCGACGCCACCATTGCTGCTACCCCACAGTCGTCCACTGTTCTTGTGGGAGGTTTGCGTGACAAGATTGGTCCGTCGGCTAAAACGGTCCTGGGCGAGCTGGGGGTTCAGCGCCTGGAAAGTTTTATGCAAATGCGGGCTGGCTGGGATGGTCCAGCTAGCAAGCCCATAAGGCTAGAGTCCATTGAGGTGTTCTCCCAGTTTTTCGCTGACACTGCGCTGCACCCAAAACAAATGGGGGTATTCATGTCAGCTGAAGGCAATGTCGTAGTCAATTGGCTTGACCGAGAGAATCAGCTCGTCGAGCTGGAATTCGATCCTGAAGGTGTGAACTACTTCATTGAAGATGGTGAGAAAGAAGGCACCGTTTTTGCTGGTGATTTTGGTTTTAGTGGGGTGTCCCATCCCTTCAAAAGCCATATGGTAATCTGATGGCGGCCGGTGACCCGCTTGCCGAAAATGAAGAAGTGGTTCGCGCATACATGCATCCCTATTGGGATGACAACGTCAAACGCGCCACGAAATCAGCTTTTGCTTATACCGATGTGTCTGTAAGTCGGTTAGCCGTTTCTGACATTAGTCAAATTGTTGCGATCTTCAAGAAAGATTTTGAAGGGCGCAATGATATCAAGGCTATTGGTTGCGCCAAAGTCGCAGCTATTATTCAGGCGGCGGAAGAACTCATCGATGGAAAGAAGTCGCCGGTTGTCCTGAGGGTGGTCGAAGACCCGATCAAGGATGACCCTCACGTCACGGACAATCCCGCTCATGCGTTGATTTGCAGTAGAGATCGCAACTCGCCAAATCAACCAAAGAAAATCACCAGTGGGGTGGCTAACCGACTCGTTCGCTTATTCAAGCTGATGACTTTTCCTGAGTAACCGATTCATCAGCAAGTCGTGATGAGGATCGACTGCTCAGTGCTTGGTAAGGCTGGGCCTGTCCGCCTGTACAGGCTTGGCGTCGTCGTGAAGCTCCTCTTTTCGCTTAGCGATCCTCCGGAGTTGTCCGCGATGAAGTCTATGGCGGTACACGGGGGTGTCGAGAGCGCTGGCACTGCCTCGCCATAATAGCTAACGAGATTTCCCACGCGATTAGCCGCTAGATTTATCCGGTGATGGTGGAGGGTTCGGCGGTGGTGCCGGTCGCACGTTGGAGGGCGGCGGATTTGTGTTTGCGTTCTCTCGGCCGCCGCCGCTCCCGGGATGGGCTGGCGGACGAGGCGGTGGCGGATTTGAGCCTTTTCGCGAGTTGGTCATTGGGCTCCTCCTGTTTCTGGAACGAATTCGACCCACTTTACATCTTTTGCTTGGATCAAGATGCCATCGAGTTGCGGTAGATCGATTTGATTGCCATCTGGCTGAATCCAGCACGGGAGCATAATGTAGAACTGCCCTTTATCTGGCTCAATCGGCCACTCTTTTGGCCATCCATAGAGGCGACGCTCATCCTTCATATGAAGGATCACGAACATAACCTTCTGAGAAAATACGCAGTACCATTCAGATGGATGCGAAGTCCGAGAAGTTAAGCCCCTTCTCCTAAGCCATGCGTAGGCCTTATCTGTGTTGGCGAAGTGGGCAAGCGTCGCCCCAAGTGCGATGGCCAGAATGGCGGAAACCAGAGCATTGGATGCTTTATCCCACGCTGCGAGTGACCAGAAGTGCCCTACCCATTCCAGCGGCACCCGAACAAATGACGTCGAGACCTGAACAACGAAGGTCAGGACTAGTGCTTGGACAACACGTTCGAACTGCGATGGCTTTGGATGCGAAGTGAATCCGTAGAAGATCATTGCTGCCAGAAACCCCGGCAACAGATAGGTCAGTAAGGTAATCGCTTCTGCCCCTAGCTCTTCTGGCACAAATCTAACTCCAAAGCAGGACAACTCCTGGGAGGTGGACTGAACCGGTCAGGTCCGTGAAGCAGTGGCCGCTATATCAAACGAACGTGTCCATCCATTTTGCCCGTCCAGATGGACAGGCTGGATCACTGCTAACCAGTCTAGCCTGTCCTGTCGAGCCAACAAGCGCTTCTGGGGACAATAGATAAAATCAGTCCAGTCGCCAGACAGCGGCTGCAGACAGACCGCGATGACGTCGAATTCGCCATACCTGTACGGGCGACTTGGTTCGCCATCGGAGCGGACACCATTTCGGGTGCGCTGGGTTTCAACTACGAATACGTCGCGTTGCATACGGAAGTTAGCCGGCACTCCACCTTCTTTCCGTTGGTTCTTAACCTGAACTTTGACGCCACCCCTGCCATCATCGAGCAATAAGTCGTATGCGTCATCGTTCTGAACGGGAAGACTCTGCCAGTGGGCGAGGCGCTCGGGCACCACTACCGTGCGGAATGTGGCCTCAGCGAGGATACCTTTGACGCCACGCTGGGTAAGGTCAGGAGCATCGTATATCGCCTGCAAAACGGCCTCGGCAGACGTGTTCCACTCGAGTTCGAGCGGATGCAGAGGGAACCGGTACTGATGCCGAAGGAACCACAGTATCTCCTGTCGTTGCTTCGGAGTGGCTTGCGCCAAAAATGCCTCAACTTCCCGGTCGTTCAATTTGTCGCCTCCGTCCTGCTGGCTGGGGTTCGTAGGCCAGGACTTCGCTCTTACGAACCAGCGTCATTCCTGCAACCTTCAAAACGCTCAACCGTCCACGACTCACCAGCCTCCCCACAGCCTGTCGGGTTGTACCCCGCAGACGCGCAGCCTCGGCCTGGCTGATCCAGTCGGCCAAGTCGTCTTGTGAGAAATTGGTTGACAATGCAAACCTATTTGTGGACGATGTATGCTCGAAGAATTGTAGACGGAACCCGCTATGACGCCCAACCTAAGCGCCGTGCAGACGCCCCTTCCCCTTGAAGCTAAGGAACTGGAACCGGCTTATCAAACCGGACTTGGCAAGGCATACCTTGCCGACTCCATTGACGTACTCCGGTCTCTACCTGCGGGTAGCGTCAACACCGTCATCACGTCGCCACCGTATGCCCTTCACTTCAAGAAGGAATATGGCAACGCTAGCAAAGCAGATTATGTGGAGTGGCTCCTTCCGTTTGCCCGTGAAGTGATGCGCGTCCTTCGCGATGACGGGAGCTTTGTCCTGAACATTGGGGGAAGCTACAACAAGGGGACACCTACCCGCTCCCTCTACCACTTCAAGCTGCTGATTGCTCTCGTTGAAGAGGTCGGTTTCCACCTCGCCCAAGAATGTTTTTGGTTCAACCCGGCAAAGATGCCCACCCCTGCCGAATGGGTAAATGTTCGACGGATGAGGGTCAAAGATTCCGTGGAATACGTCTTCTGGCTCTCGAAGACAGCTTGGCCGAAAGCCAACAATCGCAACGTCCTCCGCGCTTACAGCAAGGATATGGAGAGACTAGTTGCTAAAGGGCTTAGCTCCACCAGGCGCCCCTCAGGGCATGCCATAAAAGAAACCTTCGCCAGCAATGAGGCCGGCGGTTCTATCCCGGCAAACCTCGTCGAAGATGATGCCCCCCTGGATTTGCTTCGCTTCGGCAACAACGCAGCCAACGACCTATATACGAGGCGCTGTAAGGGGGCAGGGGTCAAAATTCACCCCGCTCGCTTCCCCGCTGCGTTGCCCGAGTTCTTTATCAAACTGACCACCGAACCCGGCGACCTTGTTCTTGACCCGTTTGCTGGCTCCAACACCACTGGCTATGTGGCCGAGACACTGGAGCGCCGTTGGATTGCTATCGATGAAGTCGGAGAGTATGTCCGAGCAAGCGCCTTCCGCTTCTCTCCTATTCCCAAGCTCAGCGAAACAGAGAACTGACCTTACCCCCAAGTTGGAGCGGTGGCGGTGCTGTAGAACTGAGCTGGTAGTCCGCTGAGTTGCTACTAAGGCGGGGACGTCGGGGACACAACGGGGACAAGGTTGCTGATATATCGTGGATACGTCATGGATACGCCTCAGACATGCCCCGGTGCCAAGACGGGGACAATTTAAGGCAAAAGGTCTGTTTTCAGCCTGTTTTCGCAAACGGGCGAAGCTTGTAACTTATTGATTTATCGTTGTTACGATAGAGGGCTCTTGACGAGCACCGCATAGTACATGCCGTCGAGATCACCATCGCCGGGCAGGATCTGCCAGCCGACGGCGGCGGCTTGGCCCACGGGCAGGGTGAACGGCACGGCGTGCGCATCGGCGTGCGCGTCGAGGAAGGGCGCCACCACGGCCTCGTTTTCCGCGCGCAGCAGCGAGCAGGTGATGTAGACCAGCCGCCCGCCTGGGGCGAGCAGCGGCCACAGCGCGGCGAGGATGCGCTGCTGCTGTGCCGCCAGCGCCGGGATGTCGTCCGCGCGCCGGTGCAGGCGCACGTCCGGGCGTCGGCGCAGCACGCCGGTGGCCGAGCATGGCGCGTCGACCAGGACGCGGTCGAAGGGTTTGCCGTCCCACCAGGCGGCGGGCTCGCCGGCATCGCCCGTGCGCACCTCCGCCTGCAGATGCAGCCGGTCGAGGTTCTCGCGGATGCGCCCGCTGCGTTTCGGCTCGAACTCCAGCGCGGTCAGCGCCAGGTCGGCGCGTTCCAGCAGGTGGCAGGCCTTGCCGCCGGGCGCGGCGCAGGCGTCCAGCACGCGCTGGCCGTCGTGCGCGTCGGCGAGGTCGGCGGCGATCTGCGCCGCGCCGTCCTGCACCGCAAACAGCCCCTCCGCGAAGCCGGGCAGGCGGGTCACGTCGGTGCTGTGCGGCAGCACGATGGCGTCGGCGAGCCAGGCATGCGCTTCGGCCATCTGGCCGTTCGCACGCAGTTGTTCGATCAGCGCGTCGCGGCGGGTGCGGCGACGGTTCGCGCGCAGCACCAGCGGCGGCTCGCGGTTGTCCGCCGCCATCACCGCCTCGGCCTGTGCCGGCCAGTCGCGGGCGATGGCCTGGGCCAGCCAGCGCGGATGCGCGTGGCGGGTTTCGGGCTGCGCGTCGAGCGCGGCGAGATGCGTGGCGCGCTCGCGCTGCCAGCGGCGCAGTACCGCGTTGACCAGGCCCGCGAGCTGCGGCCGCTGCAACGCGCGCACTGCCTCCACCGTGGCTGCCACCGCAGCGTAGTCGGCCAGCTCCAGCACTTCCAGTTGCACCAGGCCCAGCACCAGCAACGCATGCACTGCGGGCTCTTTCTTGCGCAACGGGCGATCCAGCAGGCGGTCCAGCGCGGCGTCGTAGCGCGGCCACCAGCGCGCGCCGTCGCTGACGAGGGCCATCAGCAGGGCACGGTCGCGGGAGTCGGGGATCTTGGGCGCATGGCGTTCCATCGCTTCGCGCAACGACGCGCCGTGGAGGGCGATGTCGGCGAGGGCGCGGGCGGCTTCGGCGCGGGTGTCGGTCATGGGTGGGCTGCCTGCGGCGGGGCTGGCCGCCGATCCGGTCGCGTGCGACGGAGCGGTTTCGCCCCGCTGCCGCGGGTCGAGCTACTTCTCTTTTGCGTGCCCAAAAGAGAAGTAGCCAAGAGAAAAGGGCGCCCCGGTTGGCGCTCTCCGGGCATCCTGCCCTGCGAGTCCGTGAGGCGCGGCCGGGCTTTTCGGCCGGGCTCCTGCCCGGTCGAAAAGGCATCGCCCTCCCTGGCGATGCCCGCTGCGCGGCCTTGTCGTCCACGCCGCACCGCCGCCCAGGGGCCCCGGAAGAGCAGGCGCGCATCGTGCGCGCCAGAAGCAACAGCAGGGCGTCGCACCACGCGAGGCGCTCCTGCATCGGCTCTTCTGAAAAGTGCGCGCTGGGAGCGCGCTGCTTTACCCGGGGTCCCTATGGCGCGGCGGGCGGGTGGCGGAAAGTCCGCAGGATGGCCGGCAGGGATGCCGGCCAGTTTTCCGCCGGCGCACGGAAGTGCCGTCGGAAAACCCCGCCACCCGCCCGCGTACCCGCAGGGCAGGATGCCCGGAGGGCGCGCCATCGGGGTGTCGTTTCTCTTTGGTTCCTTTCTCTTTGGACAAGCAAAGAGAAAGGAACTCGGGCGCCGGCAGGCGCTCGAAACCGCTTTGTCGCTTGCGCGATCAGCGAGAAAAACCGAATCAACCGAGCTCATTGCGAGCATCCACCCCTCTCTCATCTTGCCGGGGAGTGGGAGCGCAGCTCGGGCCGCGCATTGAGGTAGTCGCCGGCGCTGATGCGCCGGCCCCCCGCGCGCTGCAGCGCGGTGATTCGCAGCACGCCTTCGCCGCAGGCGACGTCGATGCCCTCGCGGTTGGCGCCGAGCACGCTGCCCGGCACCGCGCCGTGCGCGGAATCGAGCGCGCGGGCGACCCAGATGCGCAGCGGTTCGCCAGCGAGCTCGGCGTCGCTGCCGGGCCAGGGGTCGAAGGCGCGCACCTGGCGCTCCAGCTCGATCGCGGCGCGGTTGAAGTCGAGGCGTGCCTCGGCCTTGTCCAGCTTGTGCGCGTAGGTGACGCCTTCGGTGGCCTGCGGCGTGGCGGCCAGCGTCGCGCCGGCCAGCACGCGTGCGAGGCCTTCGGCCAAGGCCGCGGCGCCCAGCGCGGCGAGCCGGTCGTGCAGGCTGCCGCCGGTGTCCTCGCGGCGGATCGGGGTGCGCCTCTCCAGCAGTACGGGGCCGGTGTCCAGGCCGGCTTCCATCTGCATCAGGTCGACGCCGGTCTCGGCGTCGCCGGCGAGGATGGCGCGCTGGATCGGCGCGGCGCCGCGCCAGCGCGGCAGCAGGCTGGCGTGCACGTTCCAGCAGCCCAAGCGTGGTATCGCCAGCACCTTGCGCGGCAGGATCAGGCCGTAGGCCACCACCACCATCAGGTCGGGCGCATAGGCGGCGAGCGCGGCCTGTACCTCGGCGGATCTTAGTGATTCGGGCTGCTCGACCGCGATGCCGGCGGCGAGCGCAGCCTGCTTCACCGGGCTGGGGGCGAGCTTGCGGCCGCGGCCGGCGGGGCGGTCGGGCTGGGTGTAGGCGGCGGCCACCTCGGCGCCGCTGGCGAGGCAGGCTTCGAGGCAGGGGACCGAGAACTCCGGGGTGCCGGCGAAAACGACACGCAGGGCTTTAGCGCCTGCCGGGGCCTGATCGCTCAAGCGCTGGCCGCCTGCTTGCGCTGCTTTTCCAGGCGCTTGAGCAGCAGCGTGCGCTTCAGCGGCGAGAGGTGGTCCACGAACACCTTGCCGGCGAGGTGGTCCATCTCGTGCTGCACGGCCACTGCCAGCGGGCCCTCGGCCTCGTAGACGAAGGCCTTGCCGTCCACGTCGTGGGCGTTCACCTTCACCTTCAGCGCGCGGGTGACGTCGGCGTAGAGGCCAGGGAAGGACAGGCAGCCCTCCTGGTACACCTGGGCGCCGTCCTTCTCCACGATTTCGGCATTGATCAGCACCAGCGGCCGGTTGCGCTCATCGCTCATGTCGATCACCAGCACCTGCTGGTGCACGTTGACCTGGGTGGCGGCCAGGCCCACGCCGTTGGCGGCGTACATGGTTTCGAGCATGTCGGCGACGAACTGCTTCAGCCGGGCGTCGAACACGGTGACCGGCGCGGCCCGGGTGCGCAGGCGGGGGTCGGGGAATTCGAGGATGGCGAGCGTGGACATGGCCGCCATTGTAATACGCCGTGGATTCTGCGACCCGGTGCCGATTGCACCGCTTAATGCTTCGGTTACACTCGTTCTCACCGCGGGGAGGGGGGATTCCCACCAATGTTCAAGAAAGCCTTCACGGTGCTGGCCGGCACCATGGTCGCGGCGGCGGTGTGTGCCGCCGGCGCCGCGCAACTGCGCAGCAACCACCCCGATTCGTACACGGTGCGCCGCGGCGATACGCTTTGGGGGATCTCGGCGAAATTCCTGGTCAAGCCCTGGCTGTGGCCGGAGATCTGGCAGGCCAACCCGCAGGTGCGCAATCCGCACCTGATCTACCCGGGCGACGTGCTGAACCTGTCCTTCATCAACGGCCCGGCGCTGAAGCTGGAGCCGGCCCTGCATCGCGAGGGCGCGGCGGTGCCGGCGATCCCGCTGGATGCGCTGAAGACCTTCCTGAAAGACCTGCGCGTGATGGATTCCAGCGTGGTCAGCAAGGCGCCCTATGTGGTGGGCGTGGAAGAGGATCAGCTGCGCGTCACCTCGGGCCAGAACATCTACGTGCGCGGCCTCGACAGCCAGCCCGGCCAGCGCTGGGCGATCGTGCGGCCCGAGCACGTGTTCCGCGGTTTCGACGACGGCTCGGGCGGTACCGCAGTCTTCGGTGACGAGCTGTACGCCAATGTGGCGATGGTTCGCTCGCCCTGGGAAGAGGATTTCGACAACGGCTCCGGCCACGTCAGCCGCGGCCACGACATGGGCGTCGAGGTGAAGGTGATCGGCACCGCCGAGACACTGCGCACGGGCGACCCGTCCACCCTGCTGGTGCTCGAATCCACCCAGGAAATCCGCAGCGGCGACCGCCTCATGCCGGTGGACGACACGCCGTACGACCCGTACTACTACCCGCATCCGCCCAAGAACCTGCCGAAGGACGGCCGCGTGATCGCGTTCACCGACGCGATGGACGCGGTTGGCCCGCACCAGGTGGTGGCGCTGTCGGTGGGCGCGAAGGACGGCGTGGACAACGGCACCACCTTCGCGATCTGGCAGCCCGGCGAGAACATCCACGACGACGTGGCCAGCAACAGCTGGAATCGTGGCGTGGGTAAGCGGGTGACCCTGCCGGAGGAGTACATCGGCCACGTGATGGTGTTCCGCACCTTCGACCACGTCAGCTACGGCCTGGTAATGGACGGCCTGCGCCCGGTGAAGAAGGGCGACCGGCTGCGGCTGCCAGAATAAGCCGCGTAGGTTTTTCCCGACACGACGGCGCGGCTCACCCCGCGCCGTTTTCATGGCGCATGTCCCTGTGCGCCACCCTGGCGGGCGCCCTGCGGGCGTGCAAAACGGCAGTCCTGCCGTTTTGCCGTTGGAGTCGACTGCGTACACTGCCCGCATGGACGAGACGAACGAACTGCGCGCCTGGCTGTTGGCGTTGCGTACACCGGGGCTGGGCCCGGGGGGCTTGCGCGAGGCGCTGGCCGCGGCGGACGGCCGCATCGACGCCGTGCCGGCATGGCTGCGCCGGCATGCCACCACGCTGGATGAGGGCGCTGCCGCCTGGCTGGACGCACCGGACGAGGCGCGCCTCGCCGCCGACCTCGCCTGGCTGGCCGGGCCAGGCCATCGCCTGCTGCGCTGCACTGAGGCGGACTTTCCGCCGTTGCTGGAGACCATCCCGCAGCCGCCCGCGGCACTGTTCGTGGCCGGCGACGCCGGCCTGCTGCTGCGTCCGCAGGTGGCCATCGTGGGCGCCCGCGGCGCCGGTCCCGCGGGGCTGGATCATGCGCGCAGCTTCGCCCGCGCGCTGGCGCTGGCCGGCTTCACGGTAACCAGCGGCATGGCCGAAGGTGTCGACGGTGCCGCCCACGAAGCTGCGCTGGACGCGGGCGCGGCCACCATCGCGGTGGTCGGTACCGGGCCAGACCGGGTCTATCCGCGCAAGCACCACGCGCTGGCGCAGCGCATCGCAGCGCAGGGCGCGCTGGTGAGCGAGTTCCCGCCCGGCACCGCGGCGCGCGCCGACCACTTTCCACGCCGCAACCGCATCATCGCGGGGCTGGCGCTGGGCACGGTGGTGGTGGAGGCGGGGCTGCAGTCCGGTTCGCTGATCACCGCGCGGCTGGCCGGCGAGCAGGGCCGCGAGGTGTTCGCGCTGCCGGGCTCCATCGCCAACCCGTTGGCGCGCGGCTGCCATCGGCTGATCCGCGACGGCGCCCGGCTGGTGGAGGAGCCGACCGAGGTGGCCGAGGCGCTGGCCCCGGCGGCGCGAGCGCTGGGCGTGGAACTGGCAGAACGGCTGTCCCGGCCCGACGCCCCGCTGCAGGCCCGGGACGGCGGCTGGCGCGACGATCCGGATTACCGGCGCCTGCTGGAGGCGCTGGGCCATGATCCGGCCACGCTGGACGCGCTGGTGCAGCGCAGCGGGCTGGCCCCGGCGGCGCTGTCCTCGATGCTGCTGATGCTGGAACTGGAAGGCCGGGTGGCCGGCTTGGCCGGCAACCGCTACCAGCGCCTGCCCTGAGCGCCCTCGCCTGTGCGCAGGGCTGGGGACGGGGCGCTTTTGCTTGCCAGGTGGCCCCTGCGTGCACGGGAAGGCACGAAAACGGGGCATCGCGCTCGCCGGGAGTCGGGGCGACTCGTGCCGAAACCCGCGCTGCAGCGCGCTTTCACGCGATCTGGCTTGACAGCCGTCGCGCGGTCTGGCCTCACTAGATATATAGGCATGCCGCACTGCGGCATGATGTGTCACACCCACCTGCAAGAGATTCATGGCCAAGAACCTGCTTATCGTCGAGTCGCCCGCCAAGGCCAAGACGATCAACAAATACCTCGGCAAGGACTTCCAGGTCCTCGCTTCCTACGGCCATGTGCGCGACCTGAAGCCCAAGGAGGGCGCAGTCGATCCCGACCACGGCTTCGCCATGAAGTACGAGGTGATCGAGCGCAACGAGAAGCACGTCGACGCGATCGCCAAGGCGGCGAAGCAGGCCGACGACATCTACCTCGCCACCGACTTGGACCGCGAAGGCGAGGCGATCAGCTGGCACATCAGCGAGATCCTCAAGGACCGCGGCCTCACCGCCGGCAAGCAGCTGCACCGCGTGGTGTTCTCCGAGATCACGCCGAAGGCGATCAAGGCTGCGGTGGCCGCGCCGCGCGAGCTGTCGCTGGACATGGTGGACGCCCAGCAGGCGCGCCGCGCGCTGGACTACCTGGTGGGCTTCAACCTCTCGCCGGTGCTGTGGCGCAAGGTGCAGCGCGGCCTGTCCGCCGGCCGCGTGCAGAGCCCGGCGCTGCGCATGATCGTGGAGCGCGAGGAAGAGATCGAGGCGTTCAAGGCGCGCGAGTACTGGACGGTGGAGGCGCAGCTGCGCCATGCCGAGGGCGAGTTCGCTGCGCGCCTGGTGAAGCTGCACGGCAAGAAGTTCGAGCAGTTCGACCTCACCAACGAGGCCGATGCGCTGGCCGCGCGCACTGCGCTGAAGGAGGCTGCACACGGCCGCCTCACCGTGAGCGAGGTGGGCAGCAAGGAGCGCAAGCGCCGCCCGGCGCCGCCGTTCACCACTTCCACGCTGCAGCAGGAGGCCGCGCGCAAGCTCGGCTTCACCACCAGCCGCACGATGAAGGTGGCGCAGGGGCTGTACGAGGGCGTGAGCCTCGGCAGCGAAGGCAACGTAGGCCTGATCTCCTACATGCGTACCGACTCGGTGGCGCTGGCCGACGACGCGCTGGCCGAACTGCGCGCGCTGATCGCGCGCGACTACGGCCACAAGGCGCTGCCCGACCATGCGCAGTTCTACAAGGCCAAGAGCAAGAACGCGCAGGAGGCGCACGAGGCGATCCGCCCCACCTCGGCCATGCGCACGCCGCGCGAGGTCGCCGCCTTCCTCAACGACGAGCAGCGCAAGCTCTACGAGCTGATCTGGAAGCGTACCGTGGCCTGCCAGATGGTCCATGCCACGTTGAACACCATGTCGGTGGATTTCGAGCTGCCGCACGCCGCCGGCGGTCCCGCCGCGTTCCGTGCCACCGGCACCACCGTGGTCGACCCGGGCTTCCTCGCCGTGTACGAGGAAGGCCGCGACCAGAAGAGCGCCGACGATGACGACGAAGGCCGCCGCCTGCCGCGCCTGGAAAAGGGCGAGCAGGTGCCGCTGCACGACATCGTCGCCGACCAGCACTTCACCGAGCCGCCGCCGCGCTACTCCGAGGCCTCGCTGGTGAAGGCGCTGGAGGAATACGGCATCGGCCGTCCCTCCACCTACGCCAGCATCATCCAGGTGCTGCTGAACCGCGAGTACGTGCTGCTCGACAGCCGCCGCTTCAAGCCCACCGACATCGGCCGCGCGGTGGGCAAGTTCCTCACCCAGCACTTCGCCCGTTACGTGGACTACGACTTCACCGCCAAGCTCGAGGACGAGCTGGACGCGGTGAGCCGCGGCGAGGAAGCCTGGGTGCCGCTGATGGAGCGCTTCTGGCAGCCGTTCAAGCAGCAGGTGGAGGAGAAGACCGAATCGGTGGACCGCAGCGAGGCCACCGGTGCGCGCGAACTGGGCACCGACCCCAAGAGCGGCAAGCCGGTGTTCGTGCGGCTCGGCCGCTTCGGGCCGTATGCCGCGATCGGCGACAAGGACAGCGACGAGAAGCTGCAGTTCGCCAGCCTGCGCCCCGGCCAGAGCATGCACACCATCACGCTGGAGCAGGCGTTGGAGCTGTTCAAGCTGCCGCGCCAGCTCGGTCAGGCGCCGAACGGCGACGAGGTCAGCGTGGGCGTCGGCCGTTTCGGGCCGTTCGTGAAGCAGGGCGGCACCTATGCCTCGCTGAAGCCCGAGGACGATCCCTACACCATCGAGCTGCCGCGCGCGCTGCAGATCGTGCAGGAAAAGCTGGAGATGCTGGCCAACCGGGTGATCCAGGACTTCGGCAACGGCGTGCAGGTGCTCAACGGCCGCTACGGCCCCTACATCACCGACGGCGAGAAGAACGCGCGCATCCCCAAGGACACCGAGCCCAAGGATCTCACCGAGGCGCAGTGCCTGGAGCTGCTGGCCGCCGCGCCGGTGAAGAAGGGCGGCCGCTTCGGCCGCAAGACCGCGGCGAAGAAGGAGCCGGCGGCGAAGAAGGCCGCCACCAAGAAAGCGCCGGCCAAGAAGACGGCCGCCAAGAAAGCCGCCACGAAAAAGACCGCGAGCAAGAAAGCGGCCACGAAGAAAGCGGCGGCGAAGAAGACGCCGGCCTGATGTGTGATGCGCTGCGTGTTGCGACGGCGTCATTCCCGCGAAAGCGGGAATCCATGTCGATCAGCCGTCCCAAGGCCAAGGTGGATGCCCGCTTTTGCGGGCATGACGTCTTCAGGGACGCCTGAGTTCGGAGCATTGAGCTGATGCCGCGAATCTTCACCCTGGCCGACCTCGATGCCGCCGCGGCACTGCTGCGTGCAGGCGGCGTGCTGGCCTATCCCACCGAGGCGGTCTACGGCCTGGGCTGTGATCCGCACGATCACGCGGCCTTCGAGAAGATCTTTGCGCTCAAGCGGCGCCCGGCCACCCAGGGCATGCTGCTGATCGCCGCCGACTTCGCCCAGGTCGAGCGCTACATCGACTTCGCGAACGTGCCGGAGGCGGTGCTGGCCCAGGTACGCGCCAGCTGGCCCGGCCCGAACACCTGGATCTTCCCGCGCAGCGCCGCCGTGCCCGCCTGGGTGGCCGGCGCGCACACCGGCATCGCGCTGCGCGTCACCGCCCACGAACCGGCCGCCGCGCTGTGCCGCGCCTGGGGCGGCGCGCTGGTTTCCACCAGCGCGAATCCGCACGGCAAGCCGCCTGCCCGCAGCGCGGCCACCGTGGCGGACTACTTCGGCGATGCGCTGGACGGCCTGCTGGATGCCCCGCTGGGCGCGCAGGATCGCCCCACCACGATTCGCGACGCCTTGAGCGGCGCTATCATCCGCGCCTGAGCCGGCGGTGAACCGCGCCGTCGGCGGCTTGGCCGCGATTCAGCGGCGGCCATGAGCATGGGGAGCCAGCAGCACCCACAGGCGCCGACCTGCAGGGCCGGCAGGACAGACAGCGGCCGCCACGTAGGCGGCGAAACAGGAGCGGCAATCCCGGTGGCCATCGTCCAGGACAGTTTCCAACGCGAACAGGCCGGGCAGCGGATGCCCCTGCTCGCCGCGTGCGACCCGCAGCGCACCGTGGCCTGGCGCCACGGCGCGGCGGTGAGCGCGGCGCAGTTCCTCGCCCACGTCGAACAGGTCGCCGCGCTGCTGCCCGAGGCGCCCGCCGCAGTGAACCTGTGCGAGGACCGCTACGCGTTCCTGGTCGCGTTCTGCGCCATTGCGCGGCGCGGCCAGGCCAACCTGCTGCCGCCCTCGCGCGCGCCGCAGGCAGTGGAGGAGGTGATGGCCGCGCATCCGGGCAGTTATGCGCTGGGCGAGCAGGCGCTGTCACCCGCGCCGCACGGCTACCGCAAGCTGCCCGCGCTGGATCCCGCTGCCGATGCCGTGCCGGTAGCGGTGCCGACGATACCCGCCGAACAGTCGGTGGCGATCGGCTACACCTCCGGCTCCACCGGCACGCCGCGCGCGAACACCAAGAGCTGGCGCAACCTCTGCGCCAGCAGCGCCGGCACACTGGCGATGCTGGGCGGCGTGGCCGGTGCGCGCTTCAACGTGGTGGCCACCGTGCCGCCGCAACACATCTACGGCATCGAGATGAGCGTGCTGCTGCCGCTGCTGGGCGAGGTGGGCGTGCACGCGGGGCGGCCGTTCTTCCCCGCCGACGTGGCCGCCGCGCTGGCCGAAGTGCCCGCGCCGCGCGTACTGGTGACCACGCCGGTCCACCTGCGCGCGCTGGTGACCGCCGGCACCGCGTTGCCCCCGCTGGCGGCGATGCTGTCCGCCACTGCGCCGTTGCCGGCCGAGCTGGCGCAAGCCGCCGAGCAGGCCTTCGGCGCGCCGCTGCTGGAAGTGTTCGGCTCCACCGAGACCTGTGCCTTCGCCAGCCGCCGCGTCACCGCCGACGCGGACTGGACGCTGTACGAGGACGTGCACCTGCACCCGCAGCCCGACGGCACCCTGATCGAGGCACCCCAGCTCGACGCGCCGGTGGTGCTGGCCGACATCGTGAGCCTGCACGACGCGGGCCGCCGCTTCCGCCTGTGCGGCCGCAACACCGACCTGCTGGAAATCGCCGGCAAGCGTGCCTCGCTGGGCGACCTCACTCGGCGCCTGCTGGCAATCCCGGGCGTGGAAGATGGCGTGGTGTTCCAGCTCGACGAGGCGGACGCCGCCGGCGTGCGCCGCATCGCCGCGCTGGCGGTGGCGCCTGCGCTTGCCGAGGCCACCATTCTCGATGCGCTGCGCCGGGCCGTCGATCCGGTGTTCCTGCCGCGCCGCCTGCGCCGCGTGCCCGCGCTGCCGCGCAACGAGACCGGCAAGCTGCCGAGGGCGGCGCTGCTGGCGCTGCTCGCCGGCAGGGAGTGACGGCGCATCAGGGCCGGCAGGACCCGCGTCGTCACCGCAGCGCCGGATGATCCGCCCGAGGCTTGTCCAGGTGGTAGCCCTGCACCATGTCCACGCCGAATTCCTTCAGCAGCTGCAGGGTTTCCTCGTCTTCCACGAACTCGGCCACGGTGCGCTGGCCCATGCCGCGGGCCACGTCGATGATGGAACGCACGAACACCTGGTTGTCGCGCTCGTGCGGCAGGTTGCGGATAAACATGCCGTCGATCTTGAGCACGTCGACCTTGAGGCGCTTGAGGTAGGCGAACGAGGCGAAGCCGGTGCCGAAGTCGTCCAGGCACAGGGTGCAGCCGGCGTGCCGCAGCGCGTCGATGAAGCGCTCGGCATCGCGCAGGTCGGAAATGGCGGCCGTCTCGGTCAGCTCCACCAGCAGCCGCTTCGGCGACACGCGGTGCCTCGCCAGCTGGGTAGTGATGAAACCGGGCAGGTCGGGATCGTCGAACGAGCGCCCCGAGATGTTGATGGCCAGGGCCGGCAGCCGGGGATGCGCGGCCAGCAGCGCGATGCTTTCGCGCACCATCCAGCGGTCGATGTCGAGGATCTTGCCGCTTTTTTCCGCGTAGCCGATGAACTGGTCCGGCAGGATGAACTGCGCGGGATCGGCCTCATCCACCATGCGCACCAGGGCTTCCAGGTGCGTCATCTCGCCGTTGCTGGCGCGGTACACGCCCTGGAAATGCAGGCGCAGCAGGTTGCGTTCGAGCGCGTGCTCGATGCGCTCGTTCCAGGCCAGGCGCGCGGCCATGGCCTGCACGGCGTCGCGGTCGGATCGGTAGATGTTCCAGCGGTTCTTGCCGAGGCGCTTGGCCTGGTACATGGCCATGTCGGCGTGCGACACGAGTTCCTCGCCGCTTTGGCCGTGGTCGGGGTAGTGCGCCACGCCCAGGCTGGCGGTCAGCCGCAGGGGCCGTCCTTTGACTTCCAGCGCCATCCGTCCCACGGTGCGCACGATGCGTTCCGCGAGCACCAGGGCGCCCTCCAGCGTGACGTGGGGCATGAACACGGCGAATTCGTCGCCGCCCAGGCGGCACAAGGTGTCCGTCTCGCGCACCAGTGCCTGGGTTTCGCCCGCCACGCGCAGCAGCATCGCATCGCCCGCGACGTGGCCGAAGGTGTCGTTGACGTATTTGAACTCGTCCAGATCGAACAGCAGCACGGCACCCTGCTGGCCGACGTGCGCGCCGCCCCGGAAGAAGTGCGCCAGTTCGGCCTCGAAATAGTGGCGGTTGTGCAGGCCGGTCAGGGCATCGCGCTCGGCCAGCGCGGTGAGCCGCTCACGCTGCTGCATCAGCTCGGTCACCATGGCGTCGAAGGTGTTTGCCAGTCGCCCCAGCTCATCGGGACTGTCCAGCGCGATGGGCTGGGGCGTGCGCCCCTGGCTCAGCTCGTCCACGGCATGGGTCAGGCGCTGCAGGGGGCGGGTCACCAGCGCTTGGACGCGGTGGCGCAGCAGCCAGAGGCTGGGTGCCAGGATCAGCAGGCCGATGACGCACATTGCCAGCCAGCCCAGCATGACCAACTGATCCACGCGTTTCTGCGGCAGCACGTTCACCTGGTACCAGCCCGGCCCGCGAATGCGCGACCAGGCCACCCACTGGCTGCCGTCGGGCGTGCGGCCCGCGCCGGTATCGGTGTGGGCGGCCAGCACCGTGCGCAGCGCCTGTTCGAGCGCGGGGTCCCTCAGCGCGGCGATCTGCAGTTGACCCTGCGCGGCGGCGATGCGTTCGCGCAGCTTCGGTTGGGCGATCAGGTCGCCCTGGCCATCCATGATGAGCTGCTGCACGGCCGCGTTGGGGCGAGGGGGCGCCACGGAGTCGATCAGCGTCTGTATCGCCACGTCGTGTCCCAGCGTGCCTACCCAGTGGCCTTGCCAGTCCAGCGGCGCGATGACGGACACCATCCAGGTGTGGGCCTGATGGTCCAGGTACACCGGCGTCCAGAACACCTTGCGCCTGGGATTGCGGCGCGGGTCGGAGCCCAGCATGGTCGGGTAGTTGGCGTTGCTGGCCCGCGCGTCGGCGTTGCCGCCCCAGTTGATGCCGCGGGAATACACCATCAGCCCGTTTTCCACGAAGTCCATGTAGGCCGAAAAAAACGGCGGCACCAGCGCCGGGCCTTGCTCGCGCAGCAGTTCGTAGCTGACGACGGCGCGCAGGCGCACCGAGTCGGAGAGGCCGTGCGGCCCGTCGTGCAGGTACAGCGTGGGGGCGTTTAGCGTATCCACCAGCTCGGGGCGCACGCGCCACAACCCGTCGGGGCTGCGAGCGAACAAGGTGTCGAAGCGCTTGACCGTATCGGGCGGGGCCTTGTCCAGCCGCTGCACCAGCGTCTGGCGCAGGCGGCGCACGCTGGCGTCGGCCTGCACTAACAGGCCCTCGTTGGCCTGCGCCTTGAGCTGCACCCACTGCTGGATGATCAGCGGCGCCACGCGATCCGCCGCCAGCTGCAGGGCGGCATAGCCCAGCACCGACAGCAACAGCAGCAGGGTCAGGAACAGGCCCCAGAGAGTGAGGGACAGCCGGTGGATCAACGAGGTGCTGGGCGAGGCAAGCGGCAAGGAATCACCCTCTGTTTTCAATCAGGAGGCATGTTTCAATCAGGAGACATGCCTTGCACTGTCGATGGCCCATCATCGTTCGGGAGCGCCCATCTCCTGGCGAACAAGGGCCAAACGATTTGCGGACTCTACCGCAGGGTCAAAGCCGCGTCCCGGGGTTGAGGATCTTCCTCGCAGGTCATCTGTGAGGCCGTGCACGGAGTGGCCTTGCGTATGGCCGCCAAGGCCACGCGTCCCCAGCCTGATCGGTCCGCGCGGGATTGTCTTTAGGCAGGCCCGCGTGTGCGCGACGTCGATGGCGCTGTCGAATTGCGCTCGACCGAAGTCTTTTGATTCCCGCCATCCACGCCTGCGAGCCGCCAGCCCGATCCGGAACCGCTGCGCGCGCTGCCGCTACAATAGCCGACCATCCCCATCCTGCAGCGCCTCCGGAGCCCACAGCATGAAAGTCCTCGTCATCGGCAACGGCGGGCGCGAGCACGCGCTGGCGTGGAAGCTCAAGCAGTCGCCGCGGGTTGACGAGGTGATCGTGGCGCCGGGCAACGCGGGTACCGCGCGCGAGCGCGGCGTGCGCAACGCGGACGTGGCGGTGACCGATCTCGACGGCTTGCTCAAGCTCGCCAAGGCCGAGAAGGTCGAGCTGACCGTGGTCGGTCCCGAAGTGCCGCTGGTGGCCGGCGTGGTGGACAAATTCCGCAACGCGGGCCTGCGCATCTTCGGGCCGCGCGCGATCGCCGCGCAGCTGGAAGGCTCCAAGGCCTTCGCCAAGGACTTCCTGCTCCGCCACAACATCCCCACCGCGCGCTACGCGGTGTTCACCGAGCTCAACCCGGCCCTGGCCTACGTGCGGACGCACGGCGCGCCGATCGTGATCAAGGCCGACGGCCTCGCCGCCGGCAAGGGCGTGGTGGTGGCGCTCACCCAGGCCGACGCCGAACTGGCGCTGCACGACATGCTGGGCGCGCACGCCTTCGGCGACGCCTCCGCGCGCGTGGTGATCGAGGAATTCCTCGACGGCGAGGAAGCCAGCTACATCGTGATGAGCGATGGCCAGCACGCGCTGCCGATGGCTTCCAGTCAGGATCACAAGCGCCGCGACGAAGGCGACCTCGGCCCCAACACCGGCGGCATGGGCGCCTACTCGCCCGCGCCCGTGGTCACGCCCGAGGTGGAGAAGCGCATCCTGAAAGAGGTGATCGAACCCACCCTGCACGGCATGGCCGCCGAGGGCGCGCCCTTCATCGGCTTCCTCTACGCCGGCCTGATGATCGATAAGTCGGGTGCGCCGAAGGTGATCGAGTTCAACGTGCGCTTCGGCGATCCGGAGACGCAGCCGATCATGATGCGCCTGAAGTCCGACCTGGTGGAACTGATCGAGGCCGCGCTGGACGGCGAGCTGCACCACACCCGTGCGCAGTGGGACGCGCGTCCTTCCATCGGCGTAGTGATGGCCGCCGGCGGATATCCCGGCAAGGTGCGCAGCGGCGACCCGATCAGCGGCCTCGATGCGAACCTGGGCGCCGACGCCAAGGTGTTCCACGCCGGCACGAAGCTGGACGCGGAGGGCCGCGTGGTCACCGCCGGCGGCCGCGTACTCACCGTGTGCGCACTCGGCGCCGACATTGCCGCCGCGCGTGCGCATGCCTACGACGCCGTGGCGAAACTGCACTTCGACGGCGCGTTCTGCCGGCGCGACATCGCGCACCGGGCACTGCGGCGCTGAGCTTCATCGCGCTCTCCCCTGCGGGCGGTTGAGGGCTGGGGTGAGGCGAGCCCTTGCCGCAAGTTTCAAAGTCGTTTCGGTTGCCTGCCGCGAGTAACAAAGCGGTTTCGTCCACCTGCCGGTGGCCGAGCTACTTCTCCTTTGCTTGTCCAAAGGGGAAGTAGCCAAGAGGAAACGACACCCCGCGGTGGCGCTCTCCGGGCCTCCTGCCCTCCGAGTCCGTGAGCCGTGGCCGGGCTTTTCGGCCGGACTCCTGTCCGGTCGAAAAGGCGTTGCCTTCCATGGCAACGCCCGCTGCGCGGCCTTCTCGTCCACGCCTCACCGCCACCGAGGGGCCCCGGAACAGCAGCGCG
>Ga0187815_10000093_pt1 | contig 43094 bp, 30 predicted proteins | sample NC_S_5_FD_132962 | JGI IMG/M metagenome (GOLD analysis project Ga0187815, IMG submission 132962) | Wetland sediment microbial communities from Neuse River Estuary, North Carolina, USA - ASW-S_5 | ecosystem: Environmental > Aquatic > Freshwater > Wetlands > Sediment | place: USA: North Carolina... | reverse complement strand
GGCCGGTACCGGCCGAAGAAATCAGGCGGATCTTGTCGTTTGCACCCTTGGCCATGACTGTTCTCCTTAGACCTTCTCACCGCGGGCACGCAGCTCGGCGATCACGGCCTCGATGCCCTTCTTATCGATGGTGCGCAGCGCGTGGTTGGAAACGCGCAGCTTGACCCAGCGGTTTTCGCTGGCGACCCAGAAGCGGCGCTCGTGCAGGTTCGGCAACCAGCGGCGACGGGTCTTGTTGTTGGCGTGCGAGACGTTGTTGCCGGTCTGCACACCTTTTCCGGTGACTTGGCAAATGCGGGCCATGATGAGCTCCGTGGTGTTCTGTTGACCGCCCGTTGGCCAGGGCGACGTCGGCCCAGCGGCGCCATGCGCCTCGCGATGCTGGAGGATGTTGCGCTTGTCTTGCCGCGAGGCCCGCATCGCGTGGCAGGCACCCCGAACGGGTCGGGTCGGCAGTGACAAGCCGCGCATTATCCCGCAGAAACAGCTCTGTGCGCAATCCTGCCAGCCGGGCGGCGCCCCGCTGCGTATGCACGGGGTGGGCAGGTATGAAACAATCCACCTCTTTTGACGCCAGACCGACAGAGGGATTCCCATGGCAGAAGTCATCGCCAACGGCCAGGCCAGCGCGCAGGGCAACCCGCCGCAGCTGGTGCTGCAGAAGATCTATGTGAAAGACGTGTCCTTCGAGGTGCCGGGCGCGCCGCAGATCTTCCAGGAGTTCTCCGGCGAGAGCGACCAGGCCGCGCCGCAGGTGCAGCTGAACCTGGGCCACAAGGCCATGGACCTGGGCAACGACCTGTACGAGGTGGTGCTCAGCGTCACCCTCACCTGCACGCTGGGTGAGCGCACCGCCTACCTCGCCGAGGTGGAGCAGGCCGGCCTGTTCGGCATTGCCGGCTTTGGCGACGAGGACCGCGCCGGAGTGATCGGCAGCTATTGCCCGAACCTGCTGTTCCCGTACGCGCGCCAGGTGATCTCCTCGATGGTGCTGGAGGGCGGTTTCCCGCCGTTCCTGCTGCAGCCGATCAACTTCGACGCCCTGTACGCCGAGCAGATGCGCCGCGCCGCCGGCGGCGGGGACGCACCGGTCCAGCTCAACAGCTAAGAGCCTGTTCATGGTCTCCAAGTACCTCGCGTTGCCACCGGATGGTCGCCAGGTGGTAGTGCGTGGCGCCGCGCCTGACTGGCCGTCAGGCCAGGCCGCGCGCTGCCGCATGGCGACCATCCGGTGGCAACCCTGCGGGCCGGGTCTGTTTGCCCACATGCCGGCGTCATCATTCGGTCGTGGACGGACGTCCACTTCCTCATTCTTCCTTGGCCTGCGCGCAAACAGCTCCCGGCGCGAGGCACTTGGAGGCCATGAGCAGGCTCTGGCCGCATGACGCAGCATCCCACCCTGGCGGTACTCGGTGCCGGTTCCTGGGGCACCGCGCTGGCCGCCCTGACCGCGCGAAACGGCGTGCCGACCCGGCTGTGGGGCCGCGATCCGGCCGCATTGGCGGCGATCGCGGCGGCGCGCTGCAACCAGCGCTACCTGCCGGGCATCGAGTTGCCGGCCGCGCTGGCCTACGAACCCGACCTGGCTGCTGCCGTGCGCGGCGCCGGTGTCGTGCTGCTGGTGGTGCCCAGCCATGCCTTCGCCGCGATGCTGGAGGACGTCGCGCCGTTGCTCGACGACGGCGCCACGCTGGCCTGGGCCACCAAGGGTTTCGAACCGGGCACCGGCCGCTTCCTGCATGAACTGGTAGCGCAGCGCCTGCCGGACAGCCCGGCGGCCGTGATCACCGGACCCTCGTTCGCCAGGGAAGTGGCGGCCGGCCTGCCCAGCGCGGTCACCGTGCATTCGGAAGACACCGCTTGTGCGCAGCGCGTCGCCAGCCTGCTGCATGCGCCCAACCTGCGTGCCTACACCGGCGGCGACATGCTGGGCGCAGAGCTCGGCGGTGCGATGAAGAACGTGCTGGCGGTGGCCACCGGCATCGCCGACGGCATGGGTCTGGGCCTCAACGCCCGTGCCGGCCTGATCACCCGCGGCATGAACGAGATGCTGCGGCTGGGCGTGGCACTGGGCGCGCGCCCCGAAACGCTGATCGGCCTGTCGGGCCTCGGCGACCTGGTGCTGACCTGCACCGGCGACCTTTCGCGCAACCGCCGGCTGGGTCTGGCGCTGGGCAAGGGCGTCGCGATCGACGAGGCGGTGCGGCAGATCGGCCAGGTGGTGGAAAGCGTGCTCGCCGCCGACGAGGTGGCGCGGCTGGCCGACCAGCACGCCCTGGATCTGCCGATCAGCGCCGGCGTGCGCGCCGTGCTGCACGGCGAAGTCACCCCGGCCGAAGGGCTGAAGGCGCTGATGGCGCGCGAGCAGAAGCCGGAATACCCGCGCGGGCTGTTCGGCAGCGCCTGAAGAACCCGTAGGAGCGCACCCTGTGCGCGATTGCTTCTGGCTTCGATCGAGCACACGGGCCATCCGCGCACAGGGTGCGCTCCTACCACGATCCGCCTGCTAAGCTCGGCGTTTTGGTCGTCGCCACGGGGCGCATGCGCATGCAGCAACCGGACGGGAAACAGCACGCCACGCCATCCGGCGGCCGCGACGAACGCCTGCCGGCCGCCTGGCAGCGCCTGCTGGATCCGCCCAGGGTGCCGGGCGGCGACGAGCCGGTGGTGCTGGGTTTCTTCCTGGAAGTTATGCCGGAGGAGGGCGCCGCATGGGCCCATCTCGAAGTGGCGCCGGTACTGCTGGCCGTGGCCGAGCACGGCCGCTACGCACGGCCGGCGCCGCTGGACAGCCGGCAATTGATCCAGGCGCCGTTGCCGCCGCACGAGCAGCGCCTTGCCGCCGCCGTGCTCGGCCTGCCGCAGAGCCAGCGCAAGGGGCGCAGCTATGCGCGACTGGGCGGCCACGTCGGTGACAGCCTGCTGATCGAATTGCTGGACACGGCACCCTGCTTCCTTGGCGGCCTCGCCGGCCTGCGCCTGTCGCGCGGCAAGGCGCACCCGCTCAACTGGCACTGGCACCTGGAGGCGGACGGCAGCCAGCGCCTGCTGCCGAGCCTGCCGCACAGCCAGCGCCTGCTGCGCATAGACGGCCTCTGGTACCTCGACGCCGAGCACGCCACGCTCGGCCACCTGGAGGCCGCGCCCGAGGAAACGGCGTGGATGGACCTGCCAGTGTTGAAGCACGAATACGGCCGGTGCCTCGCCGAGACGCTGCCCGCCAGCCGCCTGGCCGCGCGCATCCCGCCGCCGCAGGTGTTCGACGAACTGCAGCGCGCCGAGCTGACGCCGAAGCCGGTGTTGACCCTGCACGCACTGACCCGCCACGCACGCCTGGCCGCCGGTACCTCGCCGCTGGCCTGGGCGCGGTTGTCCTTCGACTACGCGGGCGAACGCCTGCCGGGCCGCGGCGGCGAGCCGCTGGTGCGCCGCGTGCGCAACGGCCAGCTGATGGAGATTGCGCGACGCCGCGCGGAAGAGCTTGCCACCATGGAGCAGCTCGAACGCACCGGTCTCACGCCCGCGGTGGACACCGAGGGCCTGCCCTGGGACATGGCCGACACGCTGCCCGACGACGCCTGGCTGTTCCCCGGTACCGGCCACGCCGGCGCGCTGGAGGTCAACACGCCGGCGCGCTGGATGGCGCTGCGGCCGAAGCTCGAAGCCGAAGGCTTCGTGCTGGAGTACGCGCCCAGCTTTCCGTTCGAGGTGCTGGAAGGGCCGGTGCGCTGGTACGGCCAGGCCGCCGAGGATGCCGACGACCATGCCTTCGACCTGGAAATCGGCATCGAGCTGGAAGGCAGGCGCCACAACCTGCTGCCCGCGGTGGCGCAGGCGCTGGCCGAGCACCAGTTGAACCTCAGTCCCGCGCCGAACGAGCCGGAGGACGCCGTGTGGTACGCGCCGGTGGACGAGCGCCGCCGCGTACCGGTGCGGCTCAAGGTGCTGCGGGGCCTGCTGGCGCCGCTGGCCGAATACCTGGAGAAGCCGCGCACCAAGCTCCACCTGCCGCGCGTGCAGGCGGGGCGGCTGGAGGAACTGGTCGAGGCGCTGCCGGGCGACGGCGCGCTGGAGGCGCCCGAGGCGCTGCGCGGCTTCACCGCGCGCCTGCGCGACGCCGCCGAACGCGCCAGCGACGCGATTCCCGCCGGGCTCACGGTGGAGCTGCGCCCCTACCAGCGCGAAGGCCTGCGCTGGCTCAACGCCCTGGCCGAGGCCGGCGTGGGCGGCGTGCTCGCCGACGACATGGGCCTGGGCAAGACGCTGCAGCTGATCACCCACCTGCTGGCGCTGAAGGAGCGCGGCGCGCTCAACCAGCCCGCGCTGGTGGTGGTGCCTACCAGCCTGATCCCGAACTGGCAGGCCGAGATCGCCCGCTTCGCCCCCGCGCTCAAGGTGCTCACCCTGCACGGCCCGCAGCGCGCCGACGCCCACGCCCAGCTCGGTGCGCAGGACATCGTGCTCACCAGCTACGCGCTGCTGCCGCGCGACGTGGTGCCGCTGCGCAAGCAGCCGTTCGCGCTCACCGTGCTGGACGAGGCCCAGCAGGTGAAGAACCCGCGCACCCAGGCGCGTCGCGCCCTGCTCAGCCTGCGCACGCGCCGTCATGTCTGCCTCACCGGCACGCCGCTGGAGAATCACCTAGGCGAGCTGTGGTCGCAGGTGGACCTTGCCGTGCCCGGCCTGCTCGGCGACGAGAACGCATTCCGCCGCTACTACCGCGTGCCGATCGAGAAGCAGCGCGACGAAGAATGCCAGCAGCGCCTCAATCGCCGGCTGGCGCCCTTCATCCTCCGTCGCACCAAGGCGCAGGTGGCCGCGGAGCTGCCGCCGAAGACCGAGATCACCCGCCGCGTGGTGCTGGAAGGCCGCCAGCGCGAACTGTACGAAGGCCTGCGCCTGTCACTGGCGGAGGAGCTGCGCGAGGTGATCGCCCAGCGCGGCATCCAGCACAGCGGCATCGTGGTGCTGGATGCGCTGCTCAAGCTGCGCCAGGTCTGTTGCGACCCGCGCCTGGTGAAGCTCGAGGCTGCACGCGGCGTGCACGGCTCGGCCAAGTTCGAACTGCTGATGGACATGCTGCCGCCGCTGCTGGACGAAGGCCGCAAGGTGCTGCTGTTTTCGCAATTCACCGGCATGCTCAAGCTGATTGCCCACGAGCTGGACCGCCGCCGCATCCCCTACGTCACCCTCACCGGCGAAACGCGCGACCGCGCCACGCCGGTGCAGCAGTTCCAGCAGGGCGAGGTGCCGCTGTTCCTGCTTTCGCTGAAGGCCGGCGGCGTGGGCCTCAACCTTACCGCCGCCGACACCGTGATCCACTACGACCCTTGGTGGAACCCCGCCGCCGAGGCGCAGGCCAGTGACCGCGCCCATCGCATCGGCCAGGACAAGCCGGTGTTCGTGTTCCGCCTGATCACCGCGGGCACGGTGGAGGAGCGCATCGAGGAGCTGAAGGCGCGCAAGGCCGAACTCGCCGAAGCCGTACTCGAAGGCGGCGGCAGCCGCGAGAAGCTCAGCTTCGACCAGGACGACCTGGACGCGTTGCTGGCGCCTGGTTAACCGGCACCGTCGTTGCGAGGCATCGACAATCCGGGGCCACATTGCGGCCCCTTTTGCTTGCCGCGGCGAAAGCGCGCCTGCCTTGATCAAGGAAATTGAACATCGTACAATTATGTACGTTGTTCAATAATGGTGGTTGGATGAAAAGCACGAGGACGGGATCGGAACCCGCGGTGCGCAAGCCGCGGAAGCGGGAGCGGACGGCCTCGCACCTCGCGACGGTCGCCTGCGGGCTTTTCGAGAAATTCGGCTACGAGGCGGTCACGATGGAGCAGGTCGCCACCGAGGCCGGCGTGGCGAAAGCCACGCTGTACAGCCACTTCCCGATGAAGGAGGCGCTCGTGGCGCATCGTCTCAAGGAGGAGATCGTCGAAGGCATGGCTGCGCTTGCGAGGAGGCTGGCAGCGCATCGCAGCTTCGCCTCGCGCATGCGGTTCCTGTTGCGCGAATCCGCCGCTTGGCACATGGCGAAGCGCGCCTACCTGCCACATTACCTGCGCTACCTGCATAGCATTGCCGATTCGGCCGCGGGTGACGCAATCCAGGAAGCCGGCAGCACGACGACATTGAGCGCCCTGTCCACGATGTTCCTCGCCGGACAGCAGAGCGGCGAGGTGGCCAAGACCGCTTCCGCCGAGCAGCTGGCCTGGTCGCTGCAGTACCTGTTGTACGGCGCGGTAACGCGCTGGCTGTTCCATCCCGAGACCGACTTGACGGCGGCGTTCCTGCAGGCGTTCGCGTTGCTGATGAACGGTGCCGCGGCGGAAGGAGTACGCAAATCGGATGCGAGGACCGGACGGTGACGACGCAGCACAGGGTCATCCGGCCGTGGCCGCTCGGCTTGCCGCTACTCGGGGCCATTCGTCGCGATCCGCTCGGCTTCGCTGCGCGCCTTCGCGAGCAACATGGCGATTTCGCGACGCTGAAGGTGCTTTCCACCACCGTCCATTACCTGTTCCGGCCGGAGGCGGCACGGCGGGTGCTGGTGAACCACCAGGGCGATTTCGCGAAAGACGAGCGGGTCCTGGACATCATGCAATCGGTGCACGGCGCGAACGTGATCACGACCGAAGGCAACGTGTGGGAGCGCCAGCGCCGGATGCTAGCGCCTGCCTTTGCGCCAAAGCGGATCGCAGCCTGCGCGACACTGATGGCGACAGCAGCGGACGAGCGCGCCTGCCGCGAATTGCCGGCCGAGGCTGGAGCCAGTGCCGTGGTCGACGTGGACGGGCTGACCACCCGCATCACCATGGATGTGATCCTGCGCGCGTTGTTTTCCTACCGCTACAGGCCGGAAGAGGCTGCCGCCGCGTCCCGTGCCATCCGCGCGCTGTCGCGGCAGGTGATGCGGGAGTTTTTCTGGCCGCTGCGACCAGTTTCCTTGTTGCCCTATCCGGGGCGCACGGAGAAGGCGCGCAGCCTGGCCGTGATCCATGGGCTGATCCGGGCGCGGATCGAAGCACGTCGGCGCGGTGCAGCCGATGGAGCCGATGCGGGCGCGGACATCCTTGGCCTGATGCTGGCGGCCCGTGACGAGGAGGGCGGGTCATCACAGGGGGCGTTGAGCGATGCGGAAATCCTCGACAACTGCGTCGGCCTGTTCGGCGCCGGGCACGACACATCCGCGACGGCGCTGACCTGGTGGGTCGGACTGATGGCCGCGCATCCGGAGGTCGCGGCACGGGTGCGCGACGAGGTGCGTGGCTTGCCCGAAGAGCATGCCGTCGCCGCGAGCGGGATCCTGGAGGCGCGGTTGCTCAACGCCACGATCAAGGAAGCCATGCGCCTGTACCCGCCCTCGTCCGCGATGTTCTCGCGTCGCGCGTTGCGCGACGTGGCACTCGAAGGCCGGATGATCGCCAAGGGGGCGTTGGTGATGGTCCCCATCTGGAACCTGCATCACGACGGGCGCTGGTTTCCGCAGCCCGAGACGTTCCTCCCCGAACGCTTCCTGCCGGGCGCCCAGGCCTTGCCCCGCGGTGCCTTCATGCCGTTCGGCATCGGCCCGCATTTCTGCCTGGGCCAGCAGTTCGCCACGGTTGAAATGGCACTGATCGCGGCGAGGCTGATACGGCATCATGAATTCTCGTTCGACCCGGGCGCCGCCTTGCCTGCACCCGTGGTGGATCTGGTGTTGAAGCCGCAGGAATCCATGCGGGTGCGGATCACCCGTCTCGCCTAGGTCGTCCGATGCGCCGGGTTGCTTCGCGTCCGGCGCGTCGCCGCCTGCTTCCGACCGGGCAACGGGATCTGCCGCTCAGGCGCTTGCCGCATGCGCGGTACGCGGCTGCGTGCGCCGGCGGTATTCGTCGCAGCGCTGCTCGACCAGCGCGCGGTGGTCCGGCAGGTCGTCCAGGGCCTGCATGGCGGCCTGCCGGATCATGGCGAATTCGCGGCTGGCTTCGGCGCCACGCGGATAGGCGCGGCGCAAGGGCTCGAGGTCGGTCTCGAACTCCATGCCGTAGAGCATGTATTGCCAGCTCGACACCAGGAACATTTCCAGGTCGCCGACGAAGTCGAGGCGATGCGGCGGCCGGTGCCGCCACTGCACCAGCTTGTCCTGCAGGCTGGGCGGGATGCCGGCCGGGTCGGCGTTGTCGATCCAGAAGGCGGTGTCGCGCCGCTGGCTCAGGCAATAATGCATCTTGATGAAGTCGACGATGCGCTCGTAGCGCGCGGACATCATCGCGTTGAAGTGCCGCGCGGCGCGGCCCATGTCGTCGCGGTCGCCGGGAAGCAGGTGGGTGACCAGGTAGGCCGCCAGTTCGATCAGCGCGATGCCGGTGGATTCCAGCGGCTCCACGAAGCCGCCGGCCAGCCCCACCGCTACGCAGTTGCCGCGCCAGGCCTCCGGGCGGTAGCCGTTGTCGAAGCGGATATGCGTGACCTCCTGTCCGTCGGCGGCGCGGCCCAGGTAACTGCGGAAGATTTCCTCGGCGCGGGTCGCTTCGGTGTGCCGCGAGGAATACACGTAGCCGACGCCGCGTCGCTGCTGCAGGCCGATATCCCATACCCAGCCGGATTCCTGTGCGGTGCACAGGGTGAACGAGGGAATCGGCGCATCGGGGCGGGGGTAGGGCGCCTGCATGGCGACCGCGCGGTCGGTGAACAGCACGTCGCCGCAGCTGCGGTACGGCGACCGCAGGGCTTCGCCGATCAGGCTGGCGCGCATGCCGGTGCAGTCCACGTACAGGTCGGCCTCCAGTTCGCCGAGCTCGGCGGTGATGAGCCGGGCGATGTCGCCGTTGTCGTCCAGCACGGCTCGCTCCACCGTCGCGACGTGCCGCTGGATGCCCAGCGCCTGTTGGCCGTGCTCGGCCAGCAGCATGGCGAAGCGGCCGGCGTCGAACTGGTAGGCATGGTTCATCGGCCCCTGGTAATCGGGGTCGCGTGCGCGCTTGGGCGCGCGTGCGCGATCCACCACGAGGCTCTGCATGGTCACCGCATCGGCGAAACCCAGGCCGGCGGGCGCCGCGCCCAAGAGCCAGTACGGCAGCAGCTCGGGACCGCCTGGACGCTGGCTGGGCACGCTGAAGGGGTGGAAGAAATGTTCCCTGCCGGGCGTGCCGGGCGGTCGCACCCAGTGGCGGAAGCGGATGCCCTGCTTGTAGGTGGCGCAGGTTTCGGCCAGGAAGCGCCGCTCGTCGAGGCCGATCGCCGACAAGGTGCCGCGGATCGACGGGAAGGTGGATTCGCCGAAACCGATCAGGCCGATGCGGTCGGATTCCACCAGGTGAACCTGCACGCTGGCCGGGTCGGCGGCATTCACCGCCTTGGCCAGGTAACAGGCGGTCAGCCAGCCGGCGGTGCCGCCGCCTACCACGAGTACCTTGCGCAAACGCTTCATGCCCGCTCCTTCGAAGAAGAAACGCCGGGCCCCGGCCGGGGCCCGGCAAGTCGCCATCCCGGGGAGGGAGGGCGACGCTCGCTCGATGAAGGGGGCGCCGCCGCAGAATGGCAAACCGTCGGCGGCACCGGCTGCCCGGTGCCGCCCATGCACGGGATCAGAACGAGGTGCCGAACTGGATGCCGTAGGTGCGCGGCGCGAGGTATTCGGACACGTACTCGAAGCTGCCGTCGGGCATCTGGAAGCGCCCGGCGTTGGTGCGCACCTTCACGTCGGTGACGTTCTGCGAGTACACGCTGATCCACCAGCGGTCCTGCGGTTCGGTGTAGCGCAGCGACAGGTCGCCGCGGAAGTACGCCTTCTGCTGGTCGCCGCTGCCCAGGTTGAACGGGCTGAGCCACTGCATGCTCTGGTACTGGCCGCTGAAGCGTGGCGTCACGCGGGCGCCGCTGGGCAGCACGAAATCGTGTTCGTAGATCGCGGACAGCGAAACCGTCGGCGCGTGCGCCAGGTCGTTGCCGGAGATGTCCATGCAACTGGCGATGCCCGACTGCGGCGCGCATGCCGGCAGGCCCTGGTAGTCGTTGCTGCCGGCGTACACCAGCGTGCCCAGGGTCTTCTTGGGGATGTACGAGAGCACCAGGTTCGCGCGGTCGTCCTGTCCCTGGTAGGCCAGTTCCGATTCGAAGCCGGCCACCTTGGTGCTGCCGCCCACGTTCGAGAAGCCCAGGCCGCGGTTGCCGTTCGGGTAGGTGATGGGCGCGGAGAGCTGGAAGTCCTTGAAGTTCTCGTAGTACGCCGCGTTGTTCCAGGTCAGGTGACCGTCGAAGAAGGAGAACTTGGCGCCGATCTCGTAGTTGGTCAGCGTCTCCGGCTTGTACAGCGTGCCGGCGTCCTGCGTGCCGCCCGACTTGTAGCCGGTGGACACGCTGGCATACAGCATGCCGTGGTCGCCGATGTCGGTGTCGATGCGGCCCAGCCACGTCCACTGGCCCTTGCTGTACTTGGCGTCGTTGTAGGTGGACACGGCGAAGCCGGTCGCCGGGCCGGGGATGGTGCTTGGCGCGATCGGCAGTTGCGGCACGCTGGCGTTGTAGTCCCAGCCCCAGCCGCGGCCGTCGACGTTGCGTTTCTCGTCGCTCGACCAGCGCACGCCGCCGGTCAGGTGCCACCGGTCGGACACGTTCCAGGTGGCCTGTCCGAACAAGGCCGTGGAATTGACCAGCTCCTCGGGCTGGATGAACGAGCCCTGCCACGAAACCGAGCCGTACTGCGTGCCGTTCATGATCGGGATGTCGAAGCGGATGTTGTTGTCCTCGTGGCCGTAGTACGCGCCGACGATCCAGTCGACCGCCTGCTGGCCGCGCGACTTCAGGTCGATTTCGTGGCTGTAGCTGCTGTAGTTGGAGGAGTTGGTGCGGTCGGCCTGGTAGGACGCGCCCGTGGTGAAGCTGGTGGGCACCTGCACGCCGACGTCCTGGTCGAAGTTGCCCTGGCCGGAGAAGCGGTTGACGCCGGCGATGTAGCTCAACTCCATGCTGTCGTTGATGTTCCAGTCCATGCGGCTGCGCAGCGTGCCGGAATTGCGGTGCAGGTAGGGCGGCGTGTCGATCAGCGCCGACCAGAACGACTGGCCGGGGCGCGGCGTCTGCATCAGGCTGAGGTCGGGCGTGCCGCGGTCGATGAAGTACTCGTAGGAGAGGTCCCACGTGAACGCATCGCTGGGCCGCCAGCGCGCGCTCACGCGGGCGGCGGACTGGTCCTGTGAGTTGTACTTGGCGCCGTTCTGCTCGTACTGGTTCGGGTCGATCGCGCGGAAGTTGGCGAGGGTGCCGCCCGAGGCGAGATAAGCCGCCTGCTGCTGCGCCACGCTGGGCAGCTCGGTGGCCGGGTTCTGGTAGTCGACGTAGCCGTCGTGCTGCTCATGCACCACCGCGACGCGCATTGCGAAGGTGTTGCTGATCGGCAGGTTCACCGCCGCGCGGGCGCCCGACTGGTTGTAGTTGCCGGCCTCGATCTGCGCATAGCCCGAGGCGTCGCCGCCGATGTCCGGCTTGGCGGTCTGGAAGCTCATCGCGCCGGCGGTGGAGTTGCGCCCCCACAGGGTGCCCTGCGGGCCGCGCAGTACTTCCACGCTATCCATGTCCAGCAGCAGGCCGGCCGCGGCTTCGGCGCGCGCGGTGTAGACGCCATCGACGAAGATCGCGACTTCGGGGTCGGCGTACTCGGTCTTGGCGCTGTCGTTGCCGATGCCGCGCATGGTCAGGGTGACCACGCCGTGGTCGCCTTCGGAGGTGGCCTGCAGGCCCGGCACCAGCGGCGTCAGGTCCTGCACTGTCATCACGCGCTGCTTGTCGAGCGTGTCCGCGCTGATCGCGCTGACTGCGACAGGGGTCTTCTGCAGCGGGGTTTCACGCTTGGTCGCGGTGACCTCCACCGTGTCGAGCTGCTTGACCGGCTTGTTCGCCTTGGCCGGCGTGGCTTGGGACGTCGGGTCCTGCGGTGTCGTGCCCTGATCCGTGGCCTGCGCCAGGCCCGGGGCAAGGATGAGCGACAGGGCGACGTACAACGCTGAGTAGCGCAACTTCATTTGGTATCCCCTCCGGCTTTGTTCTTGACTGACGTGTGTGCCATCGGCGTGGCCGTGGCGGCTTGGTTCCATTCCCCTAATGACAGCGCTGTCTCACGTAGTTATGACAGCGCTGTCAAATTCGATGTTAGCGCCGATCTGCGGGTAAATCATGCTGCGATGCGATATGTGGTCATTGCCAGCATTCATCAGCCGGTTTCCCGCCTGCATATGAAGCGATCCAACGATTCCCGCATCGCGCTGCGGCGGATTCATCGGCCCAGGCTGCGCAGGGGGCGCCCGGACATCAGCTGTCGTTCGATCTGCTCCAGCGTCACGTCGCTGGTCTCCGGAACCCAGGCGCGGGTGAAGGCGACGAAGACCAGGTTGAGCGCCGCGTACAGCCAGAATGTCCGTGCCGTGCCGATGCCATCAAGCAGGCTGAGGAAGCTGGCGCCCACGGCCATGTTGACGATCCAGTTGGCGCAGGTGGAGCAGGCGATGCCGAAGTCGCGTCCCCTCAGCGGCTGTATCTCCGAACACAGCGTCCAGACCATGGGGCCGGCGGACATCGCGAAGCCGGCGATGAAGACGAGCAGCGCGGCGACCGCGGCGGCTTGCAGGGCGTGCGTCGGCGTGCCCGCCTGCATCAGCGCGCCCACTGTGCCGAGGCTGGCCGCCATGACGGCGAAGCCGAGGTAGAGGATGGGCCTGCGACCCCAGCGGTCCACCAGGCCGATCGCGGCGAAGGTCGCCAGCATGTTGACGAGGCCGACGATGGCGGTGGCCCACATCTGCGCGCCGCCGGCAAAGCCCATGCCCGCGAAGATCCGCGGCGCGTAGTACATGACCACGTTGATGCCGGTGAGCTGCTGCATGACCTGCAGCAACACGCCCAGCCCCACCGAACGGCGGAAGTGCGCATTGCGCAGGAACAGCTGCCAACCGTGTTGTGGCGATTCCAGCTGCTGCGCGATGTCGTTTGCCTCGCGGCGCGCCTCTTCCGGTTCTTCACGCAGCCTTTCCAGCACCGCCAATGCCTCGTCACGGCGCCCGCGCAGCAACAGCCAGCGCGGGCTTTCCGGCAGGCCCAGCACGCCCAGCAGGAACAGGGCGCCCGGCAGGGCGACGATCCCGAGCATCCAGCGCCACGCACCGCTGTAGCTCAGCGCCGTGTCGGACAGGAATGCCACGAAGATGCCGATGGTGATCATCAGCTGGTAGCAGGAGATCATTGCGCCGCGGATGCGTCCGGGCGCCACTTCGGCAAGGTACAGCGGAGCGGTGAACGTTGCGGTGCCGATGGCCAGTCCGAGCACGAGGCGCGCGCCGGCGAGCATCCACGGTGACCACGCGAGGCCGCACAGCAGCGATCCACCCACGAACAGCAGGGCGCTGAAGACCAGCGACCGCTTGCGGCCCAGTGTCGCCGAGAGCCAGCCGGCCGCGGCGGCGCCGATCGCCGCACCCAGCATCATCGAACTGACGATCCATTCGATGACCTGGTTGGACACTTTGAACTCGGCCTGGATGAACCGGGTGGCGCCCGAAATCACGCCGATGTCCAGTCCGAACATCAGGCCGGCGAGTGCCGCCAGCACGCAGGTGAGAATGGTCGCGAAACCGCTGCGCGTGCGTGCCGTCATGGCGAGGGTGTCGGTCATGGGTTCCCCTTCAGGCAGGCGTTGCGGACCGCGCTAGCGTGCGCAGTCGAGCACGTGGTCGGCGTTGGTGCCCAGGGCCACGCTGGCGATCGAGAGCCGCTCCCCCTTGTCGGCGCCGAGCACGAAGGGCTCGGTGATGTGGTGCATGTCGGCGCCGGCACCCCGCAGGCATTTCAGCGGTATGCCTACACGTTGCCAGTGCGCCAGCGCGAGCGATGGCCCCAGCTCGATGCGCCCGCGGCAGTCCTTGCCGCAGCCCATGCCGATCCATGCCGGCCGGGCGCCTTGCGCGTCCACCCGCAGCGTGGCAATCAGCATCACGTCGCCATTGGCCTGGCGGCTGAGGTCGAGCGGCCTGGCGGCAGCAAGCGCGAGGGAGGCCGGGCCGCCGCTCCACTCGATGCGACGCGCATCCTCCTGCGCCTTGTAGTCGAGCGCGGTCATGCGCAGGCTGCCATCCGGCGCGGTGGCCGGCGTTGCGGTCACCACGGTGGTCCTGCCGTCCGCGCCGGCAAGCGAGAGCGTGTAGCCGCCGCCGGCCTTGCCCTTCTCCAGGTAGTCGTCCACGAGCACGGTGTCGCCGCTGATGCCGGACTGCTCCGGCAGCTTCGGCAACACAACATGGTCCGCGTAAGTGAGGCCGTAGCCCAGCGGAAACTGCGGCTTGCCATGGCCGGCCGCGGCGGTGGCGGGCCAGGCGAATGCCAGCTTGCCGCGGAAGTCGAAGTCGACCCGGCCGTCGCGCTTGCGCAACAGCACGTCGGCCACGCCGCCGCCCTCGCTGCCGGGCAGCCAGGCGGCAACGAACGCGTTGGCCGCGTTGATCTCGCGGTTCAGCCACAGCGGCCTGCCGCCAAGGTACACCGCGACCACCGGGATGCCCTGCCTGCGCAAGCGGCGGATCAGGTCGAGATCGTGGTCGTCGCCCGGATGGAACAGCAGGTTGGCGATGTCGCCCTGGAACTCGGCGTAGGGCGACTCGCCGAACACCACCACGGCCACGTCGGGCCGGTGCGCGTATTGGCCGTCGGGCACGATGTCCACCTGGCCGCCGGCGGCCTTCACCTGTTCGGCGATGCCGGCGCCAATCGATTGCGCACCGGGAAAATCCGCGTTGCCGAGGCCGGTGCCCTGCCATGTCAGTGTCCAGCCCCCGCTTTGCTGCGAGATGCTGTCGGCACCTTCGCCCGCGACCAGGATGTGCCGATGCGGGTCCAGCGGCAGCAGGTTGCCGTCGTTCTTCAGCAGCACCAGCGATTCGCGCACGGCGCGCCGCGCCAGCGCCCGGTGCGCCGCGCTGCCGACGATGCGGTCGGAGACGCGCGCCAATGGCTGCGTGGACGGCGCGCCGGCGGTGAACAGGCCCATGCGGAATTTCACGCGCAGGATGCGCGCCACCGCGTCGTTGACGCGCGACATGGGTATCACGCCCGACTTCACTTCGGCCAGGGTGTGTTCGTACAGGCCGCGCCAGCTGTCCGGCGCCATCAGCATGTCGGCGCCATTGTTGAACGCGGCGGGGCAATCCTCGTTGCTGCAGCCGGGGACCTGGCCGTGCGCGTTCCAGTCGCCGACCACGAAGCCCTGGAAGTCCATGCGCCGCTTCAGCGCGTCGGTGAGCAGGCCCTTGCTGCCCAGCATCTTCACGCCGTTCCAGCTGGAGAACGAGGCCATGATGGTCTGTACGCCGGCGTCGATGGCGGGCGGATAGCCGGCGGCGTGCACGGCGACCAGGGTCTGCTCGTCGATCTCGGCATCGCCCTGGTCCTTGCCGTCCTTCGTGCCGCCGTCGGCGAGGAAATGCTTGGCGCTCGCGGCGACGTGCGCGTCGTCCAGGAATTCGCGCGTGCCTGGCTTGCCCTGCAGCCCTTCCACCGCAGCCCCGGCGTAGGACGCCACCACGCGTGGATCCTGCGAATAGCCCTCATAGGCGCGGCCCCAGCGCAGATCCTGCGGCACCGCGAGTGTGGGTGCGAAGCTCCAGTTGAAGCCGGTGGCGCGCACTTCGGCCGCGGTCGCGGCGCCGATCTCGCGTACCAGTTCGGGGTCATGGGCGTTGCCCAGCGCGGAGTTCTGCGGGAACAGCGTGGCACCGATGGTGCCGTTGTCGCCATGCACGGCGTCGATGCCGAACAGCGGCGGGATCGCCGCGTGGCCGCCCGAGGTGTCCATTGCCGCGTGGTAGAACGCGTCGGTCAGCGCCTTCCACTGCGCCACCGTGGCGAAGCGGCCGCCGCCCGGCTTGGAATTGCCGCCGGCAAGGATGGAGCCGAGATGGTATCGGCGCATGTCATCCGGCGTGATGCTGGATATGTCGGCCTGGATCAGCTGCCCCACCTTGTCCCGCACCGACATCTTCGCCAACAGCGCCTGCACCTGCCGTTCCAGTGCGGAGTCCGGCGGCAGCGGCCAGTGGGCCCGCGGCCACAGGGCGGGATGCACGGCCGAGGCGCCGTCGCCCAGCACGATGCCGATGGGCGCGAAGGCCAGCATCGCGACGAGCAGGGTTCGGGGCAGTGACGGGTGTCGGACGGTCATTCGCGCGCTCCTCGGCGGCATGGGCCGCTGGCGAGGCGGTAATGTCCGGCAAAAATGACAGCGCTGTCAACTTTTGTTGCAGAAAACCAGCGAGCACCGTGCGCCCGGGCGGCTTCTGCCGCCGGAGCCAACTCGGGAACTCTTCCGGCGCAAGCCCGTGGCCCCGCAGGCACGCTGGATGGATGCGGGCCGCTGTGCGATCAGTCCGGCGGTGCGGCAGTCGATGCGCGGACCTGCAGCTCGTAGGGAATCTGCACGAGCCGCCCCTCGCCGCGTCCGCGCACTTGCTCCAGCAGCTGCTGGGTGGCGAGCCTGCCCATCTCGCGGCTGGGCTGCCGCACGGTGGTAAGCGACGGCCAGAGCTGGGTCGCCATTGGCGTGTCGTCGAAACCACACACGGAAAGGTCGCGTGGCACCTTGAGGCCGATCTCGTTGGCCGTCCACATGACGCCGGCGGCCATGTCATCGTTCGCCGCGAAAATCGCGGTGGGGCGATGTTTCAGGGTGAACAGCTGGCGCGCCGCGACGACGCCCGAGCCGAAGGTGAATCCGCCTTGCACGATGTACTGCGGATCGACGGAGAGGCCGGCGGCGGTCAGTGCGGCCTTGTACCCGGCCTGCCGCCAGCGGCTGGCGCCGTGGTCGGCAATGCCAACGACATGTGCAATGCGCCGGTGGCCGAGACCGATCAGGTGGGTGACCAGGTCGTTGGCCGCCTTCTGCTCGTCCATGAAAACGCCGACGACGTCCTTGTGGCGTACCGGTGAAATGCAGGCGTGTGCCACGCCGAGTTCCCGCAGCCGCGCCAGCAGCTTGCGGTTGTCGGTCAGCGGCGGCGTCAACACGACGCCATCGACGTGGTGGTCGGCCACCAGGGCGTCGACGCGGCGGAGGAAATCCTGTCCGCGCAGGCGCAACGGGCAGACCATCATGCTGTAGCGGTGGGCTTCGCAGGCATCGAGCACGCCATCCTGGATTTCGGCCAGATAGGTCGACGCGGGATTGTCGTTGTTGTCGTAAAGCATCGCGACCAGGAAGGAACGGCTGCCGGCCAGGCCGCGTGCGGCAAGGCTGGGGCGGTAGTTCATCGACTCCATCGCGGCCAGGACCTTCTGGCGCGTGGCTTCCTTGACCGATGGCTCCTCGTTCAGGACGCGGGAAACCGTTTTGGGCGAGACGCCTGTTGCGCGCGCCACATCTTCCAGCCGCACTCGCATGGTGTTTCGAATCTCCTGCCGCTGTCCGGTGACGCGCGATTGCCCGGATATTAGAGCCTGTCCAGGGTCGCCACCTAGTTCGCGCCGTCTCGCCGTGGAGGCGCAGGTGGCTGGGCTTCCGGCGTCCGCGCGCAAGCAACCCCCGGCGCGACGCGCCCGGAGATCGTGGACAGGCTCTCAGGCGCGCGCCGCCACCTCGTCGATGCGCCTGAGCATGTCGGCTGGATCCTCGTACACGCGGAACGCCCCCGCGCGGGCGAGTTCGTCCTCGCCGTAGCCCCCGGAGAGCAGGCCGATGCCGAGCGCGCGGGCGCGCTGGGCGGCGAGCATGTCCCACACGCTGTCGCCCACCACCATGGCGCGGCGGATGTCCACGCCCAGACGCTCGGCGGCGGCGAGGAACAGGTCGGGATCGGGCTTGGCATGGCGCACCTGGTCGCGGGTCACCACCGGCACCTTCGAAGGATCGACGCCGAGCGCCTCCAGGTTGTGGCGGGCGGTGCGCAGTTGGCCGCTGGTGGCGATCGCCCAGGGAATCTCCTGCGTGGCAAGGTAGTCCAGCAGTTCGCGTGCACCGGGTAGCGGCTTCACCGCGCCCTGCGCGTGCTGGCGGTTGAACGCGTCGGCGTGGGCGTCGTACAGCCGCTGGCGGCGTGCCTCGTCGATCGCCTGTCCCGTCTCGCGCAGCAGCATGTTCGTGAACAGGCCGCCGCTCATGCCGATGCGGCGATGGATGCGCCAGACGGAGAGGTCGATGCCCTCGCTGTCCAGCGCCTCCTTCCACGCCAGCACGTGCTGGTAGACGCTGTCGACGAGGGTGCCGTCGAGGTCGAACAGGAAGGCGCTGTCGCGGCTTGGCATGGGCAGATCCCTGGAAGTCGAAAGCGATCTTGCCGGCGCGCGCGTGACGCGCACGCGAGCGTTCAGCGTCGTGGCACGAGGGACTGACCTGCGGCGCGCAGGGCGATCGCCGCCGCTCCGAGCAGGCCCGGCTCCGGGTGCACGATCGCCAGCGTGGGCACGCGCTCCATCGTCTCGCGGAAACGACCCTTGGCCTCGAAGCGTTCGCGGAAGCCGCCGCGATGCAGCCACGGCAGCAGGAAGGGCAGCACGCCGCCGGTGAGGTAGACGCCGTCCCAGCCGCCCAGGCTCAGCACCAGGTCACCGGCCACGCTGCCGAAGATGCCGGCCAGCGTTTCCACCGTGCGCACGCACAGCGGGTCGCTGCCGTCCTCGGCGTGCGCGGTGACATCCTCGGGCGTGTAGTCCTCGGCCGGCTGCCCGGCGATGTCGGCCAGTGCGAGGTAGAGGTTCACCAGGCCGTTGCCACAGATCATGCGCTCGTTGGAGACGCGGCCGAAGCGCGCGTTGAGCCGGTGCAGGATCTCCACGTCCTCGGTGGTGTGCGCGGCGAAGCCGGCATGGCCGCCCTCGCTCTCCAGCACGATCCACTGTTCGTCGCGCCACAGCAGGCCGGCCACGCCGAGGCCGGTGCCCGGACCCATCACCACGAAGGTCTGCGGCTGCGGCCGCCCCAGCGCCGGCGCACCCAGCGGACCCACCGGCGACAGCGCGTCGGCGGCCAGCAGCGGCACCGCCATGCTCTGCGCGGCGAAGTCGTTCACCAGCCGCACCGACTGCATTCCCAGTTCGGCCTGCAGCGCGTGCGCCGCGATCGCCCAGGGATTGTTGGTGACCTTCACCGTCTCGCCACCTGCGATGCGCCCCGCCGCGGCGATCACCGCCTGCGACGCGGCGTAGCCGGTGTCGGCGAAGTAGCGCCGCGCGGCGTCGGCGAGCGAAGGAAAATCCTTCACCCGATAACGCCGGATGCTGTCCATGACCAGCGGCGTCGCGGTGTCGGCGCCGGCCAGTGCGAAGCGCACGTTGGTGCCGCCGAGGTCGGCAAGCAGGGTGGAGTGGGTTCCTTGGGGCATCGGGGGAAAAGCCTGTGTGGCATCGCACAAAGGGCAAGCGTGCCTTGTCAGGCCGGTGTCCGTCTACTGTGTGCATACGTATGGTGCGCGAACGACGGTTCAGGCGTGCCCGTGCTGGTGCCTGCCTGGTCTGGGCGGCGACGCACCTGCGGCAGGCGGGTTCTGCGCCGCCAGCGAGGCCAGCAGCGCCTGGCCGTTAGGACTGCCCAGCCCGGTGCAGGCGTCCCAGCCCGGGCCGGCGGCGTAGCTGCCGTTGTTGCCCTGGGTGATGTCGCGGAAAGCCGTGCCGCCGGCCGCCTGGTACAGCGCGGCATGCACGTCGCCCACCGCGCGGCCCAGCGACTGATTGCAGCGCGCCAGCAGCGCGGCCCACAGCGGCGCCACCGCGCTGGTGCCACCGATGATTTCGTCCTTGCCGTCCACCCGCACCTGGTAGCCGGTGAGCGGATCGGCGTCGCCAGCCACGTCGGGTACGCCGCGGCCTGCGTAGCCGTTCGGCGCTTTCGGCACGCCCGCGCCCTGCTGCCATGCGGGGAGCGCGTAGTCCACGCTGACGCCGCCGCCGGTGGCGCCCTCGTTGGCGGCGGTCTCGTTCCATACCGTTTCGCCGGTGATCGCGCGGGTGCTGGCGGTGAGCGTGGTGCCGCCGCAGGCCAGTGCGTAGGGGCTGGAGGCGGGGAAGTCGACGTGTGGCTGGCCGTCGCTTTCGCCGTCGCCTGAACCGCTGTCGCCCGCCGCGGCGGTTACTGTGACGCCGAGCGCGGCGGCGTCCTCCAGTGCGGTCTGCATCGCGGCAAGAGAACCGGCACTCCAGCTGTCCTCGGGGCCGCCCCAGCTGATCGAGATGACGGCTGGCTTGCGCGTGGCGTCGTGCGCGGCCTGCGAGATCGCTTCGTAGAAACCCTGGTCGGTATTGGGTGCGAAGTACACTGCGATTGCCGCGCCCGGCGCGAGCGCGCCCACCATTTCGATGTCCAGCATCACCTCGGCATCGGCTGCGCCACCGGGGCTGTTCTTGCCGCCGGCCACCGACACCGCGGTCACCGTGGGCGGGGTGCCGATGCCCAGGGCGGCGAAGTAGGCGGCGAGGTCGGTCTTGCGGAAGCCGCCGCCCAGCTCGACCAATGCCACGCATTGGCCGCTGCCGTCGGTGTTCGCCGGGAAGGCGTACAGCTGTCCCACCTGGGGCGGCGTGTAGGTCTGGTTCGGCGTCGCCAGCGCCTTGCGGAAGTGCGGCTTCGCGACCGGGCGGCGATCCAGCCCCAGCACGGCGAGCACCGACGGCGCGATGTCGGCCGGCAGGACGGGAGCGTGTTCGCAACCCACCACGTAGCGCCGCGTGCCGGGCATCCGGTAGCGCCCCAGCTGCACGCCGAACGCGCGTTGCAGCGCGTCCACCGGGCCACTGAGGTGCAGCACGCGCCGGTGCGGATCGCAACCGGTTTCCACCAGGCCGTGCGTGCGGGCGTGGCCGCGCAGGCGCTCGATGTCGGCCGGGTCGGCGCCGCAGTGCGCGCCGAACTCGCCGCGCGGCCAGCGCGGCCGCCGCGGCCACGCCGCCGGGGCCGGCGCCTGCCCCATGCGCCGCAACACCACGGTGACGCCGATCGGGGTACGGCTGCTGTGCGGGCCGAGGTAACGCGTCCCGGCGGGAAAGGGATGGCCGGCCTGGGCAAGGTGGCGCTCGGAAGTGTTCATGGAGGTGCCTCCCGTGGTGGTCGTGGCGAGCCTGCGCCGAACCGTGTATGCGGGGCGTAGGCCAGATGTTGGCGCTTCGTGTGGTGCGGCTGCGGCAAAGCGTCCGCGGCGGCCGTGGCTGCGCGGCACGGCGCTAAAATGCGTGGATTCCTCCGCGAGACCGCCCCATGAGCTTTCCCGCCATCCGCCCGCGCCGCATGCGCCGCGACGCTTTCTCCCGCGCACTGATGCGCGAGCACAGCCTGCTGCCCAGCGACCTCGTCATGGTGGCCTTCGTGATCGATGGAGAGGCCCGGCGCGAGGCGGTGCCATCGATGCCTGGCGTGGATCGGCTCTCGATCGACGAGCTGCTGAAGCTGGCCGGGGAGTGCGTGCGCCTCGGCATCCCCGCGCTTGCGCTGTTTCCCGCGCCGGCACAAGGCGTGAAGAGCGAGGACGCACGCGAGGCATGGAACCCTGACAACCTGATGCACCGCGCCACCCGGGCCTTGAAGGCGAAATACCCCGACCTTGGCCTGATCGGTGACGTGGCACTCGACCCCTACACCACGCACGGCCAGGATGGCCTGATCGACACGTCGGGCTACGTGATGAACGAGCCCACCGTGCAGGCGCTGGTGAAGATGGCGCTGGCCCAGGCCGACGCCGGCATGGACGTGGTGGCGCCCTCGGACATGATGGACGGCCGCGTCGGCGCGATACGCGAGGCGCTGGAAGAAGCCGGCCACATCCATACCCGCATCCTCGCCTATTCCGCGAAATACGCGTCGAGCTTCTATGGCCCGTTCCGCGACGCGGTGGGTTCGTCCGCCAACCTCGGCAAGGGCAACAAGCACACTTACCAGATGGATGTGGCCAACAGCGACGAGGCGCTGCGCGAGGTGGAGCTGGACATCGCCGAGGGCGCCGACATGGTGATGGTGAAGCCGGGGCTGCCCTACCTCGACGTGCTGCGCCGGGTGAAGGACGCTTTCGGCATGCCCACCCTCGTGTACCAGGTGAGCGGCGAATACGCGATGCTCAAGGCCGCCGCACAGAACGGCTGGCTGGACGAGAAGGCCGTGGTGCTGGAAACACTCACCGCGTTCAAGCGCGCGGGGGCCGACGCCATCCTCACCTACTTTGCGCTGGATGCGGCGCGCTGGCTGCGCGGCGAGTAACCGCGACGCCTGCCCGGAAATTTCCCCGAAACCGGCCGCGGCATTGCCCGCGCCGCACGCAGCATAGGAGCAGGGTTCCGCCTGATTTCCCATCCTGACCATGCAGCCCTGGCGGAGCGCCGGGGCGAAGGGGCGCCATGAAGCCGTGCATCGTGTTGCTTTGCCTGTTGCTGACGTGCGTGAGCGTGCAGGCGAAGGCCAGCGTCTGGCAGCCCGGCGCAGGGCACACGCAGCTGCCGCTGTGGCCGGGCGCGGTGCCCGATGCCCAGCCGATGCCGGGGCCGGAAGAGGCGAGTCCGAGCAAGAAACTGCTCGCCGGCAAGCCGGTGACCGCCGTCACCAACGTGTCGCGGCCCACAATGACGGTATACGCCCCGAAGGGAAACAACACCGGCGCCGCGGTGGTGGTATTTCCGGGCGGCGGCTTCCAGATCCTGGCCATCGACCTCGAAGGCACCGAGATCTGCGACTGGCTGACCTCCCGTGGCATCACCTGCGTGCTGCTGAAGTACCGCGTGCCGAGCGTGCCTTACGACTGGCACTGTGATTGCCGCGCGCACAACTTCCAGTTGCCGGTGGCTTCGTTGCAGGACGCCCAGCGCGCGCTGCGGCTGGTGCGCTTCCATGCGGTCGAGTGGCATGTCGATCCGCACAAGGTCGGCGTGATCGGCTTCTCGGCGGGCGGCTACCTGGTGGCCGAGGCCAGCACCCAGTTCAAGCGCCGGCTGTACACGCCGGTGGACGCGGCCGACAAGGAAAGCGACCGGCCGGACTTCGCGTTGGCGATCTATCCGGGCCATCTCACCGACGACGGCAGGACGCTCAACCCCAACGTGCCGGTGACGCGCGAGACGCCGCCCACTTTCCTGCTGCAGGCCGAGGACGACTACGTGGATGGCGTGGACCAGGCACTGATCTACTACACCGCGCTGGCGAAGGCGCATGTGCCGGCGGAGCTGCACCTGTACGCGCACGGCGGCCATGCCTTCGGCCTGCGCCGCACGCCACAGCCGATCACCGGCTGGCCCGATCTGGCCGAAGCCTGGATGCGCACGATCGGCGTGCTGCCGCATTGAGGCGTCGTGCGTGGCGCAGCCCATGAGGCTGCGCCTTTGCCTCCGGCAGCTTGGCGAAAACGCTCCTGGAATTGACCGCGCGACCCGGCGTCGCGCAAATGCTGCTGTGCAGCTTGGCAATATTGTCGGCTTATATGATGATTATACATTCCGCGTGAGGAGCGACCCTGGGGACGTGGTCGCCCGGCACGCGCGTTATGGATGGTCGGCGGCGCTGCCTGGGCTGGGCCGCCCGTCGCGTGCATGCCTACCGTAGTGATTTGGAATTCCATGCCTCGGGAGTATCCGCCCATGAAACGCTTGAACCTGCTCATCGCCAAGCTCGCCTTGCTTCCAGTGCTGTGCCTCGGGGTGTCGCTGCAGGCGGCCGCAAGTGCGCCGGCACGGCTTGGCGCCACGCCGCAAATGGGCTTCAACAACTGGAACTCCACCCATTGCCGCGATGAATTCAACGAGCAGATGATCCGCGGCATCGCGGACAAGATCGTCAGCCTGGGCTTGCGCGATGCCGGCTATCGCTACGTCAACGTCGACGACTGCTGGGCGAACTGGCAGCGCGACAAGGACGGCAAGCTGCAGGCCAACCCGAAGCGCTTCCCCAGCGGTATGAAGGCTCTGGCCGACTACATCCATTCCCGCGGCCTGAAGTTCGGCGTCTATTCCAGCGCCGGCACCTCCACCTGCGAGCCGCTGCAAGAGAACCGCGGCTTCCCCGGTGGCCTCGGGCACGAGAAGGAGGATGCCGCGAGCTTCGCCGCGTGGGGCGTGGACTATCTCAAGTACGACAACTGCAACAACCAGAAGATACCTGCCTTGCAGCGCTACACCGCGATGGCCGACGCGCTGCGCGCGACTGGCCGGCCGATCTTCTTCAGCGTCTGCGAATGGGGCGAGAACAAGCCGTGGCTGTGGGCCGGCAAGCCGCCTGTGGACGCACAATCCTGGCGCACCACCGGCGACATCAGCGACAGCTACGCGTCGATGCTGAAAGTCTTCAAGCAGGACGTGGTGCTGGATCGCTACGCACGCCCGGGGCATTGGAACGATCCGGACATGCTCGAGGTCGGCAACGGCGGCATGACGGATGTCGAATACCGCAGCCACTTCAGCCTGTGGTCGATCATGGCGGCGCCGCTGCTGATCGGCACCGACCTGCGCACGATCAAGCCGGAGGCCTTGAAGATACTGCTCAACAAGGAAGTCATCGCCGTCGACCAGGACCCGCTAGGCGTGCAGGGGCACCAGGTGCGCGACGCCGGCGGCATCCACGTGATCGTCAAGCCACTCAAGGACGGCAGCCGCGCCGTGGTGGTGTTCAACGAGACCGACGGTGCACAGGACGTCGACGTGGCCCCGGCCGAGATCGGCCTGAAGCCGGGGCGCTACGAGATGCGCGACCTGTGGCTGCACAGCGGCCGCAGCGGCGACGGCAGCATCGCGGTCAAGCTGCAGCCGCACGCCAGTGCGATGTACCGCATCCGGGCCGGGTAGGCCCCGGTCGCGTGGCGGCCGGGGTAGCCCCCCGGCCTCAGTGCCCGCGTTTCGGCCCGGTCAGCCTGATCTCGTACAGCTTCGGCCAGCACTTGCCGGTGACGAACAGGCGGTCATGCCGCGCGTCGTAGGCGATGCCGTTCAGCACGTCGTTGGCGGGGTCGGCCAGCTGTTCCGGATTGGGGACCAGCCCGGCGAGGTCGATCCAGCCGACCACCTTGCCGCTGGCCGGGTCGATGCGCGCGATGCGGCTGGTGAGCCACACGTTGGCGTAGATCTGCCCTTTCACCCATTCCAGCTCGTTGATGTTCTGCAGCGGCTGGCCGTCGGCAGTGACGTCGATCTTGCCGGTCTGCCGCAGCGTGCCGGGATCGAGGATGCGGATGATGGGCGTGCCGTCGCTCATGTAGAGCCGCTGGCCGTCGCTGGTGAGCGCCCAGCCTTCGCCTTGGTAGGGAAACCGCGCCAGCGGCTTCAGCGTGGCGAGGTCATAGACGAAGCCTTGCTGGCTCTTCCAGGTCAGCTGGATCAGCTTGTCCTTCCACACCGCGATGCCTTCGCCGTAGTCCGGCCAGGGCGTGGGGGACTGCTGCAGCACCTTGCCGGTCTCGAGCTCCACCTTGCGCACGCTGGAGGCGCCCACCTGGCCGGTGCTCTCGTAGAGATGACCGTCCAGGTACAGCAGGCCCTCGGTATAGGCCTGCGGATCGTGTGGGTAGGCGTGCACCACGCGGTAGCCGTAGACGGGAAGGCGGCCGTGCGCGCGTGCAGGGACGGTACAAGCCAGGGCGAATGCGGCGGTGGCGATGGCGGCGAGGATTTTCATGGTCGTGGATGATCCCATGTCGCGGCCTGGCGTGGCAGCACCGCCGGTGAATGCGGGCGCGTGGAATAATCGGGACCCGCGAACGGAACGGAGTGCACGTGGACAGCCATCATTTCCTGCAGGTTGCCGTGGTGTTCCTGCTGGCCACGGTGATCGCGGTGCCGCTGACCAAGCGCTTCCGGCTTGGCTCGGTGCTGGGTTATCTGCTGGCCGGCATCGCGATCGGTCCCCAGGCGCTGCGGCTGGTGGGCGACACGGCGGGTGTCGCCGCGATCTCCGAGTTCGGCGTGGTGCTGATGCTGTTCGTGATCGGCCTGGAGCTGTCGCCGCAGCGATTGTGGGTGATGCGGCGCTCGGTGTTCGGTACCGGCCTGCTGCAGGTGCTGGCCACCAGCGCCGTGATCGCCGTGATCGCCTGGCGCCTGCTGGGCCTCGTGCCGGGCGCGGCGCTGATCGTGGGCGGCAGCCTGGCGCTGTCTTCCACGGCGTTCGGCCTGCAGATCCTCGCTGAACGCAAGGAGGCCGGCACGGCCTACGGGCGGCAGGCGTTCGCGATCCTGCTGTTTCAGGACCTGGCGGCGATCCCGCTGATCGCGGCGGTGCCACTGCTGGCCAGCAGCACGGCCAGCCACGGCTTCGATCTCCCGGGCACGCTGCGCACGGTGGGCGTGATCGTGGCGGTGGTGGTGGGCGGCCGCTACCTGCTGCGCCCGGTGTTCCGCTTCGTCGCCAAGGCGGACGCGGTGGAGGTGTCCACCGCCACCGCGCTGCTGGTGGTGATGGGCGTGGCGCTGCTGATGGAAGTGGCCGGCGTGTCGGTGACGCTGGGCGCGTTCCTCGCCGGTGTGCTGCTCGCCGACTCGGAATACCGCCACGAACTGGAATCCAACATCGAGCCGTTCAAGGGCCTGCTGCTGGGCCTGTTCTTCATCAGCGTGGGCATGTCGATGGACATCTCGCTGCTGCTGCGCGAGCCCCTGCTGGTGCTGGGCGCGGTGGCCGCGCTGCTGTTGCTGAAGGGTGCCCTGGTGTGGCCGCTGGGGCGCATCGTGGGCGCGCTGGAGCGCGGCGACGCGCTGCGCCTTGCGGTGCTGCTGGCCTGCGGCGGCGAGTTCGCCTTCGTCGTGCTCAAGCTTGCCGGCGAGCAGGGGCTGGTCAGCGCCCGCCAGCACAACCTGCTGGTGCTGGCGATCACCTTGTCGATGGCACTGACACCGCTGCTGGTGGCGGGGCTGGCGAAGCTGCTGGGCGCGAACAAGGTGCGCAAGCCCGCACGCGATTTCGACACCATCGTGGCGCACTCGCCACGGGTGATCCTCGCGGGCTACGGACGCATGGGGCAGATCGTGGCGCGCATCCTGCGTGCCGAGGGCATCCCGTTCGTGGCGCTGGACCACTCCGTCGAGCAGATGGACCTGATCCGCCGCTTCGGCCGTTGGAACGACATCTTCTACGGCGACCCCGCGCGGCCCGAACTGCTGCGCGCGGCGCAGGCGGACAAGGCCGAGGTGTTCGTGCTGGCCAGCGACGAGCCGGAGTCCAGCCTGCACGTGGCGCGGGTGGTGCGGCGCATGTATCCGCACCTGAAGATCGTGGCGCGCGCGCGCAACCGCCAGCATGTGTGGAGGCTGATGGATCTGGGCATCGACGAGCCGGTCCGCGAGACGCTGTATTCCAGCCTGAAGATGAGCAAGCAGACGCTGATCGCGCTGGGCCTGACACCCGAACGTGCGGCGGATCGCGTGGAACGCTTCCGGCGGCAGGATGCCGAACTCATCAAGGCGCAATACCTCGTCTACGATGACGAGGCCAAGCTGGTGCAGACCACGAAGGAGGCGCTGGCCGACCTCGACAGGCTGTTCGAGGCCGACGCCGAGCCACAGGCGCGCGAGGCGCGCGAGCGCAATCCGGACACGCCGCTGGCCAGTCCGGACTGACCCGCCCGCAAGATGCCTCCTCCCTGTTCCGCGGCATTTGCGGGGTCCCGCGGACGCAACTTCCTGCCGTCAACGCGGCCGGGCAAGCGGCGTTTCGACGGATATGCCCAAGCCCGTGCATCCGCTCGTCATCCGCTTCGGTGGCCTCGGCGACACCGTGTTGCTGCAGCCGCTGCTGCACAAGTTGCAGCAGCGCTACGGCCAGCCCTGCGACCTGCTCGCGCTCGGCGCGTGGCCCGCGGAACTGTATGCGGACCAGCCCGAGGTGGCCGAGGTGTTCGCCTTGCAGGCGCCACGTCGGCCGCTACTGCTCAGTCGCGAGCGCTGGCGTGCGATCGGCTGGCTGCATGAACGGCTCGAGGCGCCGGTCTACGTGTGCGAACCGCAGCCGCCCGCACTGCTGCGGATCCGGCGCATGCTCGGGCTTGCGGGCGTACCGGCGGCGCATCGAGCGTACCTGGGCGGCTCGCCGCCATGCGGGGACGAACACTGGGTGGATCGCCTGCTGCGTTTCGGCGACGACACGCCGGCTGCGTTCCACGGGCGCTGCGATGCACTGGCGATCGATCCCGGTGCGGCGCCTCAGTTGCGCATCGACGCGGCGGCCCGGAGCGATTGCGAGAGCTGGCTGCGCGCCCGCGGCCTGCACGGCCATCCGCTGGTGCTGCTGCAGCCGGCGAACAAGCGCAGCCCGCGCTGGAGCGGCGTGCGCATGATCGAGGACGACGACGGGGCGTGGCCGGTGCAGCACTGGGCAGCGCTGGCCTGGACGATTCTGGAGACCATGCCGTCCGCGCGGGTGCTGTTGTGCGGCAGTCCGCGTGAGGGCGACTGCCTGGAAGACATCCGTGCCGTCGCCGCCAGCGAAGCGGTGGTGTCGGTTGCGGACGGATTGCCGCTGGCACGGCTGAAGGCCTTGCTGGGCTGCGCGCACAGCATGGTGTCGGTGGATACGGACCTGGCGCATCTTGCCGCCGCGCTGGGTTGCCCGTTGGCGGTGATGTCCGGCGGCGCGGCATCCGCGCACCGGACACCGCGCGCAGCGCCGGGCGGCGCAGTGACGGTGCTGGGCGGCGCCACTCGCACCTCGCGGGTGGATGCCCTCACCGTGGCGCAGGTCGCCGACGCCTGGCTCAGCCTGCCGCCGCGGCAGGCGCGCTGGCGCGCGGTGGCCTGATCACGCCGGCGACGCAGGTCGATCAACCGGCGCCTGCCTTTACTCCGCGGGCTGGGCCGGCTGGCGCAGGGTCTGACGCACGCTGGGGATCGCGCTGCTGCGCACCGCCAGTTCGTGGGCAATGTCCACGTAGCCGAGCTGGCGTGCCACGTCGGCGGCGGTGCGGCCAAAAGCGTCGGCGGCGCCGCGTTCGGCGCCGCGCGACAGCAGCACGCGGGCCGGCGGCAGCAGCGCGTGTATCGCGCAGGCATGCAGCGCGGTCACGCCGCGCTGGTCGGCATGCGCCACATCGGCGCCGGCTTCCAGCAGCACCGGCACCAGTGCGCCGAGGTGGGTGGCGTCGCAGTCGCTGCCGGGGCGCAGCTGGGCGCCGAGCAGCAGCAGCAGCGCGGTCTTGCCTTCGCCGTCGGCGCGGTTGACGTCGGCGCCGTGCTTGAGCAGCACGTCGAGCAGGCGGCGTGCGCGCAGGCTGTCGTTGTGCTCGAAGCCGTATTGCGCGGCGGCGTGCAGGGCACTGTGGCCGCGTGCGTCGACGGCATTGATGTCGGCGCCGGCGGCGAGCAGCGCCTCGGCCAGCTCGCCGCGGCCCATCGCGGCGGCCACCATCAGCGCGGTGCCCTGGTTCGGCAGGCGCTGGTCGACGTCGGCCTTGCGCTCCAGCAGCAGCGCCACCGTGCTCTCGCGGCCGCCGGCCACGGCGGCGGCCAGCGGGGTGATGCCGTTCGCCGAAGCCAGCGCGGGGTCGGCGCCGGCGTCCAGCAGGCAGGCCGCGGTCTCGCGATGGCCGGCCCCGCAGGCATGCAGCAGTGCACTGGCGCCGTGCGCGTCGACGGTGTCGACCGCGAAGCCCAGTTCCAGCAGGCGCTGTACCGCGACCAGCGCGTTGGCCTGCGCCGCGGCGGGCAGGTCTTCGGCACGCAGCATGCGGCGCGGCCGCGGCCAGTTGCCCCAGTCCAGCCAGCGTTCGATCGCCGGATGTTCCAGCGCAAGGCCGAGCGGCGTCTCGCCGTTGGCATCGGCGGCCTCGGCGTCGGCGCCGTGGGCGATCAGCGCGCGCACCAGCGGCAGCGCGGCCTCGCCGTGTTCCAGTGCGGCGGAGAGCGGCGTGCGGCCGTCGCGGTCGCGGCAGTTCGGATTGCAACCGCGCGCCAGCAGGGCTTGCAGCAGCTCGCCATGGCCGTTCGCTGCGGCCAGTTGCAGTGGCGTGCGTTCGCGCGCATCCGGGCCAAACGGATCGGCACCGCGTTCGAGCAGCGCCAGCGGCAGTGCCGCGCCCTGCGCGGAGCCACCCAGCCGCTGCAGGGCCTGGGCGAGCAGGCCGGCGCCGGCCGGTGTGGCGCCGGCCTGCAAAAGGTCTTCCACCGCCTCGGTGGCGGCCGGCAGCTGCAGCAGCAGCGCATCGAAAAGGCGGCGACCCAGCGGCGGCAGCGCGGTGCGCTCACCGTGGGCGATCACGGTTTCCTCGCCGTGCTCGTCGTCGGGCTGCTGCGCGGCAAGCCGCGCCTCGGGGTCGAGGCCATGGTCCAGCAGCCAGCGTCGGGCCTGGCTCTGGCCGGGCTGGGCGAGCTCGAGGTAGAGCCGGGCCAGCTGCGCCTGCGGCCAGTCGCGCGCGCGCGCGGCGAACCCGGAAACGACCGCCCAGTGGCCGAAACGCAGCGCGTCGAGCAGGTGCGCCGGGGTGTCGGCGCCATCGGCGATCGCCGCATCGCCGAGGCTGGCCGGCAGCGGGGTTTCCGGATCGAGCAGTGCAACCAGGTCCCAGCGGCCGGCGGCCGCCGCGTGGTCGAGCGCGCTGCGGCCGTCGCTGCCCGGCGTCTTCGGTTCGGCGCCCAGTGCGAGCAGGGCGCGCACGGTATCGGCGTGGGCGCGCGGCGACTGGCAGGCGAGTGTGAGCGCGTCGCGGCCATGGCTGTCGCGGGCGCGCGCGTCGGGCTGCGCCTCGGCGAGGCGCTGCACGATGCCCACGGCGCCAGCGCGCGCCGCTTCCATCAGCGCGGTGCTGCCGTGGCGGTCGGCCAGCGTGACGTCGGCACCGGCGGCGCAGAGGGCGCGGGCGATCTGCTCGTGGCCTTCGGCGGCAGCGGCGATCAGCGCACTGCGGCGGCGTGCGTCTACTGCGTTCACCGCAGCGCGGTGCTTGAGCAACAGCTTCACGCCGGTCGCATCGTCGTCCGCGATGCCGGCGGCGGCGACCAGGGCGGGCTCGCCATTGGCCGGCGCCGGCTTGGCATTGCGTTCGAGCAGGAACTTCGCCAACGGCCAGTTCGCGGCGCGGCAGGCTACCGCGAGCGGGCTGGCGCCGGTCTGGTCCAGCGCGTTGATCGGCGCACCGGCGTCGAGCAGCATCGCCGCCACCATCGGCTCCTCGCTGAGCACTGCGCCGTGCAGCGCGGTGCGGCCCTCGGCGTCGGCGGCGAGCGGGTCGGCGCCGTTCGCGAGCAAGGTCATCACCGCCTCGGCGCGACCGTGCCAGCTGTCGCGGGTGGCGGCGAGCAGCGGGGTGAGGCCGCCACTGGCGCGGTTGACGTCGGCGCCCTTGGCGATCAGCGCGCGCAACAGGCGGGTGTCCGGCAGCAGCGCGGCAAGCGTCAGCACCGGGCGCTGGTCGCGATCCTCGGCGGGCGGCGCGGTGGCCGGATCGGCGCCGGCCTCGACCAGGGCCAGCGCGCGCTCGACGTCGCCGTCGCGGGTGGCGGCGAGCAGGGCGGCGGCCTGTTCAGGCGTGCCGGCGGTGCGCTCCTGTTCGCTCAGCGGGGTGGTGGCCACCGGTGCGGCGGGCTTGGCGCCGGGCGCATCGGCACTGGCGGCGCGCTGGCGATGGCGGTCGTGCTGGGCGCAAAGCAGGGTTCGCAGCGTGCGGTTGGCAACGACCAGGCAACCCAGCGGCAACAGCAGCGCGCCGTACAGCGCCAGCGCGGCGGTGCGGATTTCCGACGGCAACATGCCGTACAGGCCGCTCAGCGCGATCGCACCCCAGGTGAGTATCAACAGGGCCAGCGCCGCGGGCAGGAAGTGGCTGAAGAAGCGTTCCTCGCGCGCGAGGTGGCGGCCGAACATCAGGCTGCGCAGCGTGGCGGTGAAGATCCACGAGCCGTCGTGCCGCGCTGGATAGGCGTCGTCCCACACGAACACCAGGCCGAATGCGGGCCAGGGCCGCCACAGCACGGCCAGCGCCAGCACCAGGGTGGCGACCAGTGCCAGCGTGGCCGCGAGGCTGTGCGTCTGCGAGAGCGCAAGCATCGGCCATGCCACCAGCAGGAACACGATCACCGCATAGCCGGTGAACATCACCAGGTGGGCGGCGCCCCGGCGCAACACGGTGCGCGCAAAGCTGGGCTCGGGATCGAAGCCGATCGCGTGGCAGACCGCGGCCATCGTCAGCGCGTTCGCCAGCAGCAACGGGATCAGGGTCAGCGGGTGGGCGACCAGGCCGGCCAACGCCACGGCGATCAGTCCGGGAACGAACCAGGCTAGGGCCTGCAGGAACGGAGGGCGTCGGCGCAATTTGGGCTGGGTCATCGTTACAGTATAGGAACCGTGACGGACACAGACGGTAACCTCGCGTTAACGCCTCAGGCGGCGCGCTGCGGCATCCGGCGCGGCGGGCTCAGTCCTGCCGCGTGTCGCGCAGCGCGGCGCCGTAGGCCGGGTGGTTGGAACCGGCCAGTGCGCCCTCCGGCGGCAGTTGCAGGTGCCAGCCCCGTTCGCGCAGATGCGCCAGCACCTGCGCGGCGTCGCCGCGCGGCAGGCGGCGCTGCTCGTCCAGCGGCAGCTCCAGTGCGAAGCGCAGTTCTCCCAGCATCTCGCGCAGCGGCGGGGGCAAGATGCCGAAGCCGTCGCGCTCGGCCAGCCACAGGTAGGTATCGGATTTGCGACGACTGGCGTAGACGAAACATTGCATGATCCTGCCCTCGGTACGTGGTGGAACGGCCGATATCATGATGGGCGCCGATTGCTGCGCCAGCACTTGCAACACCCGGGGCGAGCGGGCACAGTGCGTACACGTATGTTAAACATCCGTATGAATTTCGTGTGATATAGCCGAAACATACGGGCCGCCTATCCCGATCTGCAGGAGCACGTGATGCACAAGTCCTTCCGTTCCCTCTCGAGCGCTTCCCGTCCGCTGGCGCTTGCCGCGCTGAGCGTGGCCGTTGCGGGCGCCTTGATCGCACCGGGCATGGCGCATGCCAGTGCCTTCCAGCTGAAGGAGAACAGCGCCAAGGCGATGGGACGCGCCTACGCGGGCTCCGCCACGGCCGGTGGTGACGCGTCGGTGGTGGCGAACAATCCCGCGGCGATGAGCGACCTCGACGGTACCTATGTGCAGGCCGACATCACCGCGATCAACTTCAGCGCCAAGTTCAGCGGCAGCGCGCACGACGTGCTGGGCAACCCGATCAGCGGCGGCAACGGCGGCGACGCCGGCACCACGCTGCCGGTGCCGGCGCTGGCCATTTCCACCAAGGTCAGCGATCGCGTCAACCTCGGTATCGCGCTCGACGTGCCGTTCGGCTTCCAGACCGAATACGACAGCAACTGGATGGGCCGCTACGACGCGATCAAGACCAAGCTGCAGTCGTTCGACAGCACGCTGTCGGCCTCGTTCAAGATCAACGACCAGTGGAGCGTGGGTGCCAGCGCGATCGCCGAGCGCACCAATGCCAACCTGACCAACGCGATCAACTTCAACGCCGTGGGCCTGGGCATCCAGCAAGGCATCTCGGCGCAGACCCAGGCAGCGGTGGCGCAGATCCAGGCGGCCGCGGCCGCTGGCCAGATTCCGCCGGCGCAGGCTGCCGCGATGATCCAGGCGGCGGCGGCGCAGGGCCAGGCGGCGGCGGCCGGCGTGGCGGCGGTAACCCCGCCGGGCTCGGACGGTCTGGCCCAGGTCAAGGGCAACAACTGGGCCTGGGGCTGGCAGGTCGGTGCGTACTGGAAGCCCACCGCGAACGACCGCGTGGCGCTGGACTACCGCTCGCGCATCACCCACGACATCGACGGCACCGCGAACTTCACCACCACGCCGGGCTACGACCTGCTGCTGGCCAACCCGGCGCTGTCGGGCAGCATCCCGCCGTTCCAGCACACCAGCGGCAAGGCCCGCCTCACCAACCCGGCCGTCGCCACCCTGAGCTACTGGCACCAGGAAGAAAAGTTCGGCCTGGGCTTCGACCTGGCCTGGACGCAGTGGAGCGTGCTGCGCCAGCTCACGGTCAACTACGCCAACCCGGCGCAGCCGACCACGGTGCTGCCGTTCAATTGGCGCGATACCTGGTATGCCTCGGTGGGCGGCGAGTACTACGCCACCGACAAGCTGACCCTGCGCGCCGGCGTGGCGATCGACCAGGCGCCGATGAATGCCTCGAACCGCGATCCGCGCGTGCCTGACGCGGCACGCCGCATGGCCACCTTCGGCATCGGCTACAAGGCCAGCGAGCACTTCGAGATCAACGCCTCGTACGCGCACATCTTCGTCAGCCATGCCGGTGTGAATGGCTCCACCAGCGCCACCGGCGACGTGCTTACCGGCAGCTTCGACGACTACGGCAACCTGTTGAGTCTGTCGGCGCAGTACAAGTTCTGACCGTTTCAAGCCGCCTCTTGACGGCCTGGAAGCGCGGTCCACGGAAGGATCGTTCGCGGCCCGATTCACGTCAGTGATCGACCCGCGGAGCCGGGAGAGTGCACGTGAGCACTTTCCCGGGATCGGACAAGCGCTTGGGCATCAGATCCAAAAAGGCCTCCCCGTTCGCGAGGAGGCCTTTTTCGTGGGCCGCGGGCTTCAGCCACGCTTGAGCAGCAGGCCCAGCACGCGCCGGAAGCGCGCGCCATAGGGCGGGCTGAGCAGGCTCGCACCGTTCCAGCGCGCCTGGCGAAACACGGGCTTCAGGTGCGAGAAGGTGCGGAAGCCGGCTTCGCCATGGTAACCACCCATGCCCGAGGCGCCCACGCCGCCGATCGGCAGGGCGTGCTGGGCAAAGTGGAACAGCGTGTCATTGACGCTGACGCCGCCGGCCACGGTGCGCGCCAGCACGGCGTCGATCAGCGCCCGGTCCTGCTCGAACACGTACAGCGCCAGCGGATGCGGATGCGCGGTCACGTAGGCGATGGCTTCATCCAGCGAGTCGTACGGCAGCAGCGGCAGCAGCGGGCCGAAGATTTCTTCCTGCATCACCGCCATGCCGTCGTCGACCCCGGTCAGCAATTGCGGCGGCAAGCGGCGCGCCGCAGCGTCGTCACCTGCCGCTTCCAGCAGCGGATGCGCGCGGGCCCCGGCGGCCACGGCGCCATCGCGCAGCGCGACCAGGCGCCGATACTGGCGGTCGGAAACGATGCTGGCGTATTGCCCGCCCGGCGCATGGGGGTACATCCGCGCGGCGACGCGTCCGGCCGCGGCGATGAAATCGGCCACGCGCGCACGCGGCAGCAGCACGTAATCCGGCGCGACGCAGGTCTGTCCCGCGTTGACCAGCTTGCCGAACAGGATGCGCTCCACCGCGTGCTCGAAGCGTGCGCCGGGGCCGATGATCGCCGGCGATTTGCCTCCGAGCTCCAGTGTCACCGGGGTCAGGTTGGCCGCCGCGGCACGCATCACCTGGCGGCCCACCGCGGTGGAGCCGGTGAACAGCAGATGGTCGAACGGCAGCGCCGCGAACGCCTGTGCGACCTCGGCGTCGCCGGTGACCACCGTCACTTCGTCCGGGCGGAAATGCCGTGACACCAGCTCGGCGAACAGCGCCGAGAAGCGCGGCGTGTATTCGCTCATCTTGATCATCGCGCGGTTGCCGGCGGCCAGTGCGTCGATCAGCGGCCCCACCGCCAGATAGAGCGGATAGTTCCAGGGCACGATGATGCCGACCACGCCCAGCGGTTGCGGCAGCAGGGCGTTGCGCGCCGGCAGGAAGGCGAGGCCGGCGAGCGAATGCCGCGGACGCATCCAGCGGCGGCCGTGGCGCAAGGTGTGGCGCAGGCCGGACAGGCTGGGGAAGATCTCCAGCAGTTCGGTCTCTTCGGTGGGGCGGTTGCCGAAGTCGGCGTGGATCGCCGCGGCGATCCCTGCACGGTGCCCGCGCAGCAGCGTCTCCAGCGCGCGCAGGCGCTCCCTGCGGACGGACCAGTCGGGCAGCGGCTGGCGCTGGTGCGCAGCGCGGAGCACCGCGAGCTGAGCGGCGAGCGGTGCGGAAGGGTCGTTGCGTTCGATGGTATTCATGTCGGCCCGGCGCGTGGCGAACGCTGCCAAGAGGAAGCGTGATGGCGCGATCTTGGCACAAGGTGCACCGGCCGGCCGCGCGCCGCCGGCGGCTGCGCTAAGGCAAGGCATTTCCGCCATGGCATCGTCGCCGCCTGCCTGCGCCACCGTGCCGCGCGGGCGACGGCGGGCCCCCTCGCGGCGCGCCGGGAAGCGCCGCGCGAGGGGGCGGCTCTCAGCGCGCGCCGCCGCCGGCGTAGAGGCGCTCGCCGGTCAGCCAGTAGGAATCGTCCGAGGCCAGGAACACGGCGACCGAGGCGATGTCCTGGGGCTGGCCGATGCGCCCCAGCGGGGTGATGGCCAGCGCGTACTGCTCGAACTCGCCGCCGATGGCACCCGCTGCGTGCGTGCCTTCCGTCTCCACCATGCCGGGGTTGATCGCGTTCACGCGGATCTTGCGGGGCCCCAGCTCCTTCGAGAGCACGCCGGTGATCGCGTCCACCGCGCCCTTGGTGGCGGTGTACACCGCCGTATGCGGCGGCACGATGCGGGTGACCAACGAGCCGATGTTGATCACGCTGGCGCCTTCGCCGAGGTGCCTGGCGGCGGCCTGGGTGGTCAGCAGCAGGCCGAGCACGTTGACGTCGAACTGCTTGCGGTAGTGCTCCTCGCTGATCGCTTCCAGCGGGGCGAACTCGTACACGCCCGAGTTGTTCACCAGTACGTCCAGCTTGCCGAACTGCGCTACCGCGGCCTCGACGATGGCCTGCGCGTCGGCCGCCTTGGAAACGTCGCCCTGCACGGCCACGGCCTTGCCGCCGGCCTTGGCGATCTCCGCCACCACGGCGTCGGCGCCGGCCCTGCTGGAGGCGTAGTTCACGACCACCGCGGCGCCCTCGGCGGCCAGCGCCTTGGCGATGGCGGCGCCGATGCCCTTGGAGGCGCCCGTGACGAGGGCGACTTTGCCTTTGAGCTTGCTCATGTGACGAATTCCTTCTGTGCGATGCGGGAGGGGAAGTCCGGCCAACGCCGGGTGGTCATGATTCAGTAGTTCGCAACATATGAACTATGGAACCAAGAGTCAAGGGCCGGTAATATCCCCGCATGCGGCCGCTGATCCATCCATCGATCGAAGACGTCACCGTGGAGGGCATCCTGCATGCGCTCTCCGACCCCGTGCGGGCGGCGATCTACGCCAGGCTGGCCGGCCTGAGCTGCGCCGCCACCTGCTCCCACTTCCTGCAGGTCAGCGACCGCAACATCCCCAAGTCCACCCTGTCGCAGCACTTCCGCGCCCTGCGCGAGGCTGGCCTGATCCGCAGCGAGCGGCAGGGCGTGGAAATGCTCAACACCACCCGCTGCGCCGAGATCGAGCAACGCTTCCCCGGCCTGATCGGCGCCATCCTCAAGGCCCACGCGGCGCAGGCCGCGGGGCGAGTGCGGGGCGCCAAGCGCAGGCCAGCCGCCGGAGGCGGTCCCGAGGCGGGTTGAGGCGGGCAGGGTACGCTGCCAACCCACGCAGGCACGGATGCCCCGCGCGCCGCATGGAGCGCGGGGTAGGCAGGCGTTACTCGCCGATGGTCAACAGCGAGGCGTTGCCGCCGGCGGCGGTGGTGTTGATGGTGAGCGTGCGCTCGCCGGCGAAGCGCAACAGGTAGTGCGGGCCGCCGGCCTTGGGGCCGGTGCCGGAGAGGCTCTCGCCGCCGAATGGCTGCACGCCGACCACTGCGCCGATCTGGTTGCGATTGACATAGCAGTTGCCGACGCGGGCGTGGCTGCGGATGTATTCCACGGTGTCGTCGATGCGGCTGTGCACGCCCAGGGTGAGGCCGTAGCCCGTGGCGTTGATTTGCTCGACCACCTGTTTCAGCTCACTGCCCTTCCAGCGCAGCACGTGCAGCACCGGGCCGAACACTTCGCGGGTGAGGGTGGACAGCGCCGGGATTTCGTAGGCGCGCGGGGCGAAGAAGGTGCCGTGTGCGGTCGAGGCCGGGTCCAGCGCCACCTCGGCGATCTTCTTCGCCTCCTTGTCCATCCGCGCGGCGTGTTCGACCAGGATCTTCTTCGCGTCCTCGTCGATCACCGGGCCGACGTCGGTGGAGAGCTGGCCGGGGTCGCCCACCTTCAGCTCGGCCATCGCGCCGGCCAGCATGCCGATCACCTTGTCGGCGATGTCTTCCTGCACGAACAGCACGCGCGCGGCGGAACAACGCTGGCCGGCGGACTGGAAGGCCGAGGCGATCACGTCCTTGACGATCTGCTCGGGCAGGGCGGAGGAGTCGGCGATCATCGCGTTCTGGCCGCCGGTCTCGGCCACCAGGGCAGCGATCGGCGCGTTGCGCGCGGCCAGCGCGCGGTTGATCGCCCAGGCGGTCTCGGTGGAGCCGGTGAAGGCCACGCCGGCCACGCGCGGGTCCTTGGTCAGCGCGGCGCCGACCACGGCGCCGTCGCCGGGCAGGTATTGCAGCACGGCCTCGGGCACGCCGGCTTCGTGCAGCAGCTTGACGGCGGCGTGGCCGATCAGGCTGGTCTGCTCGGCGGGCTTGGCGATCACGCTGTTGCCGGCGGCGAGCGCGGCGCTGACCTGGCCCAGGAAGATCGCCAGCGGGAAGTTCCACGGGCTGATGCAGACGAACACGCCGCGGCCATTCAGGAACAACTGGTTGCTCTCGCCGGTGGGGCCGGGCAGCTGCTCGGGCTGGCCGAACAGGCGGCGCGCCATGGTGGCGTAGTAGCGCAGGAAGTCGGCCGCCTCGCGGATCTCGGCGATGGCGTCGGGCAGGCTCTTGCCGGCCTCGCGCACGCACAGCGCGATGAATTCGGCGCGGCGCGCCTCGAGCTGCTCGGCGGCGTGCTCGAGGATCGCGGCGCGGCTGGCGGCGGGCAGGCGATCCCAGTCGGGTTGGGCGGCGACGGCGTTGGCAAGCGCCTGGTCCACCAGCGCGGCGTCGGCGTTCACGTAGCTGCCCACCACCTGGCGGCGGTCGGCCGGGTTGGTCACCGTGACGGTGGGGCCGTTGCCCTTGGCGCCGGGCACCAGCGGCGCGGCATTCCACGGGCCGGACTTGGCATTGACGGCTTCGGCGATGGCCTTCAGTTCGTTGTCGTTGGAGAAGTTGATGCCCATGGAATTCTTCCGCAGTTCGCCAAAGAGGTTGACCGGCAGGGGGATGCGCGGGTGGGGAATGGAGGCAAAGCGGCGCACCGTTTCGCAGGGGTCGGCCACCAGTTCGCGCACCGGCAGGGTTTCATCGACCACGCGGTTGACGAAGCTGGTGTTCGCGCCGTTCTCGAGCAGGCGGCGCACCAGGTAGGGCAGCAGGTCCTCGTGCGTGCCCACCGGCGCGTAGACGCGGCAGGGCACGTTGAGGTTCTGCGTGCCGATCACCTCGGCGTAGAGGTCGGTGCCCATGCCGTGCAGGCGCTGGAACTCGAACGGCCGGCCGCGCGCGATGTGGTGCACGGCGGCGATGCTGTGCGCATTGTGGGTGGCGAACTGCGGGTAGATCAGCTCGCTGCCGGCGTCGAACAGCTTGCGCGCGCAGGCGAGGTAGGAGACGTCGGTGTTCGGCTTGCGCGTGTACAGCGGGTAGCCGGCCAGGCCTTGTTCCTGCGCGCGCTTGATCTCGGCGTCCCAGTAGGCGCCCTTCACCAGGCGCACGTACCAGCGACGATTTGCCGCACGCGCGGTCTCGATCAGCCAGTCGATCACGAACGGGGTGCGCTTGGAGTAGGCCTGCACCACGATGCCGAGGCCGTTCCAGCCGGCCAGCGACGGATGCGCGAACACATCGCCGATGATGTCCAGCGAGAGTTCCAGGCGATCGGCTTCTTCCGCGTCGACGGACAGCGCGATGCCCTGCTGCATCGCCAGTTGCGACAGCTCCAGCAGCTTGGCGGTGAGCATGCGGCGCGCGTCCTCACGCTTGGCCACCTCGTAGCGCGGATGCAGCGCGGACAGCTTCACCGAGATCGACGGCGCGTCGGTGTGGTTGGCGAACGGGCCGCGCGCGCCGATGCGGGCGATGGCGCGGCGGTAGTCTTCCTGGTAGCGCTCGGCGGTCTCGGCGGTGAGCGCGGATTCGCCCAGCATGTCGTAGGAATAGCGGTACACCGCGTATTCCTTCTTCGCGCAGCGGTCCAGCGCCTCGTCGATGGTCTGTCCCATGACGAACTGGTGGCCCATGATGCGCATGGCCTGGCGTACTGCGAGGCGGATCGCCGGCTCGCCGGCTCGCCCCGCCAGGCGCTTCAGTGCGCCGGTGAAGTCGCGGCGGGTTTCCTCGGCCAGGTTCACCAGGTGGCCGGTCAGCATCAGGCCCCAGGTGCTGGCGTTGACGAACAGCGATTCGCTCTGGCCCAGGTGCTTCTTCCAGTCCGCGTCACCCAGCTTGTCGCGGATCAGCTTGTCGGCGGTGGCCTTGTCGGGGATGCGCAGCAGCGCCTCCGCCACGCACATCAGCAGCACGCCCTCCTCGGAGGAGAGGTCGTACTGGCGCATGAAGGACTCCACCGCGCTCTGGTCCTTGGCGCGGGCTCGCACGCGGGTCACCAGGCCGGCGGCGACGTCGATCACCTGCTCGCGCTCTACGGGCGGCAGGGTGGCCTGGGCAAGCAGGTCGTTGACCGCTTCGGTCTCGTCGCGCAGCCACGCGGCGGTGATGCGCGCGCGGGCCGGCTCGGCGCCGGCGGGGAGTTCGGGGCTGAGGATGGGTTGGGTCACGGCGGGGTCGATGCGGTGGGGAGGCGGGAAGGGAACGCGCGATTGTACGCCGCGCGCCGCCCCGCCGCCGCATCCGGCTGCCGCGGCACAGGGTACGCGGAGGTATGTCGTGCCGCTGGCGAAGCTGCACCGGCAAAACTGATCTGCCTCAAGTCCCTGCGGCATTCTTGCCCCTTGCGCACTTGCGACCTATCATCGAAGCGCTCTTGGCACGCCGGATCTCCATGATCGTGCTACGACCAGCCGCCGCCGGCTTGCCAGGCGTGACGATATGGCTACGGCCCAATCGCACGCTCAGTCGACGCGGCCTGCGTCGACTCATCATGCTTCTGGTGGCGCTGGCGCTGACGACCGCCGTCCTGGGCGCGTGGCAGGGGAATGTATTCGCTCCGCTGTTCGCCCTGGTCGAGTCGTCTGCCGTGGCCATCGCCCTCTGCGTGGCCTGGCAGGCCGGCGACCGCAGCGAGCGCATCACCCTCGACGAAACGTCGCTGGAGGTGCAATCGTTGCCGGGCCGGCGCCGCGTGTGCTTCCAGCCTTACTGGGTGCGCGTGCGAATGGACGAGGGGGAAAGCGGATGTCGCCGCCTGCTGCTGTCTTCGCACGGGCGCGAGCTGGAAATCGGCGGGTTCCTTGCCGAACAGGAACGTGTCGAGCTGTTGCGGAAACTCAAGGTGCTGCTGGAAGGGGTCAACGACCAGTCGCGCGGATAGGTTCAACAAAGGGCGAGAGCATGACATCTGGCAGCATCAGGACTGACGGGACCGGACCGGACGGAAATCGAATCCGTGGCGGCCGATCCGGCCGCGGCAGGATGACCGGCATCAGGCGCGCCGCAGTGGCGTCGACGGCCATCGTGCTGGCGCTGTGCGCCGGTGTCGTGCAGGCCGATCCCCACCCGTGGCAGCTCAACATGACGCGCGGCGTGACCACCTGGTCCGGCGAGCCGTACTTCCTCAACAACGTCGCGCTGGGCGTGTGCGTGGTGATCGGCTTGCTGGTGTTCGGCGCGATGTTCATCGCCATGTTCCGCTTCCGCAAGTCGCGCGGCGCGGTGGCCGAGAAGTGGTCGCACAACACCACGGTCGAGATCGTCTGGACGACGATCCCGGTGATCATCCTGGTAGTGCTGGCCTGGATGGCCACCGGCGGCCTGGTCTCGTTCGCGAACACCACCGGCTCGCAGATGACGATCAAGGTCACCGGCTACCAGTGGAAGTGGCGCTACGACTACGTCGACTACCTCGGCAAGCCGGTCAGCAAGGTCGGCTTCATGTCCAAGCTCGACTCGCTTTCCGACAAGACGCGCCAACTGGATTCGGGCATGGATCCGTACGCGGTGAAGACCGGGGACGAGAACACCTACCTGCTCAACGTGGACAAGCCGCTGGTGCTGCCGATCCACACCAAGATCCGCTTCGTGATCACCAGCGACGACGTGATCCACTCGTGGTTCGTGCCGGCGTTCGGCTGGAAGATGGATGCGATCCCCGGCATCGTCAACACCGCCTGGACCAACATCAACGAGGCCGGCACCTATCGCGGCCAGTGCGCTGAACTGTGCGGCCAGGACCATGGCTTCATGCCGATCGTGGTGAAGGCGGTCTCGCAGGAAGACTTCGCGAAGTGGCTGGCGGCGCAGGAACAGGCGTCCGCACCGCCGCCTGCCGCGGCACCGGCCGCGGCGTCCAGCGCCGCCGCGCCCGCCAGCGGCGGACAGGGCTGAGCCCGGGTGCATTCGCAGTCATGACGCGTTGCGGCCGTCCTGGCCGCGAAATTCCGGAGAGCAGCCGCCCGCGGCTGCGCCATCGACAGACTTGAGGCAGAGGTGCAAGGCCATGGCCCACGAAGCCACCCACGATCACCACGATGACCACCACGCACCGCAGGGATTCTTCCAGCGCTGGGTAATGTCCACCAACCACAAGGACATCGGCACGCTGTACCTGATCTTCTCGCTGACGATGTTCTTCATCGGCGGCAGCTTCGCGATGGTGATCCGCGCCGAACTGTTCAAGCCCGGCCTGCAGCTGGTGCAGCCGGCCTTCTTCAACGAGATGACCACCATGCATGCGCTGGTGATGATCTTCGGCGCGATCATGCCGGCCTTCGTGGGCCTCGGTAACTGGATGATCCCGCTGATGATCGGCGCGCCGGACATGGCGCTGCCGCGCATGAACAACCTGTCGTTCTGGATCCTGCCGTTCGCGTTCACGCTGATGCTCTCCACGCTGTTCCTGCCCGGTGGCGGTCCGGCCGGCGGCTGGACCATGTACCCGCCGCTGTCGCTGCAGAGCGATTCGCTGGCCTACGTGGTGTTCGCGATCCACCTGATGGGCATCAGCTCGATCATGGGCGCGATCAACATCATCGCCACCATCCTCAACATGCGCGCGCCGGGCATGGACCTGCTGAAGATGCCGGTGTTCGTGTGGAGCTGGCTGATCACCGCCTTCCTGCTGATCGCCGTGATGCCGGTG
>Ga0187815_10000092_pt1 | contig 43268 bp, 56 predicted proteins | sample NC_S_5_FD_132962 | JGI IMG/M metagenome (GOLD analysis project Ga0187815, IMG submission 132962) | Wetland sediment microbial communities from Neuse River Estuary, North Carolina, USA - ASW-S_5 | ecosystem: Environmental > Aquatic > Freshwater > Wetlands > Sediment | place: USA: North Carolina... | reverse complement strand
GCGGCGCCCTGCAGTGAACGAACCCAAATCGACCAGCGAGATATCGAAGGGCGGAAGTGCTTCGGACCACCAAAATTTCTGCCAAAGCCCTGCCCTCAAACTGGTGGCCGGGCGAGCGCTGATGTCGTCTGCCGGCGCGCTTCAAGCCCGCATGTCTATGTGACGGCCCTCACAGATTCATTGACCGAAATCCGTCACCGTCCACACATGGCGCTGCATGGTGCGGCCAGTGGAAATGGATCACTACAATGAGATTCTCTCGGATTGGATTATTTGCTTTTGCGGCAGCCGTCGGTGTCGCATCGCTCCTCGCGCCCGCGCCATTCAACTCTGCCTCCGCGGGCGGTCTCGGCCTCGACTGGTTGTCCAACAAGCCATACGTTGATTGCCTCAAGCTGATGGACTCCTGGTCCCGTACGGGCGGGCTTTCGGGCCGTCCAGCCCGCAATTCGGCCATTCAATCGGCGAGGTTCGATCAGGGCCGGCGCGCGTGCAACAAACAATACTACGGTCACGAATAACAAGGAGCGGACTTGCCTCGACGCCTTGAGAACGCTGTTCCTGACTTCCTCTCCGCGGTCGAGCCGGCGGGTTACAGGTGCTGAACATCTCCAGTTTGCCGATGAAGCCAATTCCAGCGCGTGGGGCGGATTGGCGACAGCGCAATCCGCTCCTCCTGGTCAGTGCAACAAGCGGAACTATCGCGTCCTTCGCGCTGTTCCGGATTTCAATTAGGCTGCGATCAACTCGCCAGCACGCTGCCACGGGCCCTGAGGAAGTAGCCGCAGCCGACCGCGCCGCAGAGAAAGATCAGGACGGTCGTCCATCCCAGCGCATTGATGGTGCCGGCGACGGTAGCGGCAATCGAGACGAGAAGATTGACCACATGCGAAACGCCGAGGCCCAACAGCAGTGCGGTCAGTGCACCCTCGTCGCGAAAATCTCTCGCCATCCATTGGATGACCGCGAGCGCCAGCAAGGTGCCGCCGAACAAGCGCGTCATGACCGCAACATGAGGCGAGGCTGGAAATCCATACATCGCAAGGACGTCATTGGGCGCGGCCAAAAAGCCGATGCCGAATAGCGCCGACAGCACTGCAAACACCGTAAAGAAGGTCCTCAACGTCATGGCTCCCTCCCCCTGTGGGTACAGCCCCGGATATGGGCCGGCCTCAGGTTACCACCGCCGGGAAAAATGGGGAGGGAATTGGCGGTGCAAAGCAGCGCCAGCCACACATTTCGCGCTCGCCTGAGGCGCGCTGCATCGCACGCGTCTCGAAGGATGGAGTGCGGAGTAGATGGGGCCTCGCGGTTCTCCCGGCGATGCGAAGCATCGTCCGGCAGCGTACACGGCGGGTTACGCTAACCCGCCCTGCACGCTTGCCTGGCAATTCACTCGACTTGAATCGCGCGGCCTTTGATCAGCTGCCTCTTCAATCAGGCTGCCTTGGCGACCTTCTCCGCCGGTGCCGTTTCCATCGCCCGCATGTAGAGATCGAGCAGGCTTTCGCGCTCGTCGCGCTCGTCCTTGTCCTGCTTTCGCAGCTTGATGATCTCCTTGAGGATCTTCACATCGAAGCCCTCGCCCTTGGCTTCCGAGAAGACTTCCTTCTTCTGCTCGTTCAACTCCTGCAATTCGGTGTCCAGGTTCTCGATCCGCTCGACGAAGGAACGAATTTTTCCACCGGGAATGGTGATGTCAGACATGGCGCCTCCTGTTGAATGAGGCCGTGAAATTGAAAGCAAACCATAACCAATGTGTTAACCGCACGGCGGATTACCATCCGCTCCTACCGCGCACTGAGCCTCGACGGCGGCGGCATGCGCGGCATGCCGCATGGTTCCACAGGCCAGCAGTGCATTCGTAAAGCCGCTGGATTCGTCGAGGCAAGGAAAAAAGCCCCGGAAGAAGCCGGGGCCTTCATGTCTCAGGCTCGGGAGAGATCAGTACTTCGCGACGACAGGGCCGCCGAAGTGGTAGTTCACACCGACACGGCCGATGTCTTCAGTCAGACGATGGCTAAACCGAACGTCGGTATTCGCAAAACCTGTGAAGGACGGGGTCGACGAGTCGGCCCTGCCCAGATCGGCATGAAGGTATTCGAGCTTGACGCTCCAGTTGGGGGCAAACATCCATTCGGCGCCCGCGCCGGCTGTCCACCCTACCCGGGTCTCGCTCAAGACGACGGTCTGTGGCCCCTGCCCCTGTGCGGCCGGCCCCCCAAACCCAACCGTATCCGTGGTCCTGTAGTCGGCCACGGCCAGGCCGCCGGTGACATAGAGCAACAAGGTGTTATTCACCACGCCGCCGAGGCGGCCGCGGAAGGTGCCGAACCAGTTGGATTCGAAGCTCTGGATCGACAAGTTATTGGGGGCGGGGACGCCGGCAATGATCATTGGATTGATCGTCGAAGTCGCGCGCGCCCGCCGCCAGTTGATGTCACCTTCAACGCCGACCAGCCAGGCGCCCGCCTGCCAATTGTACCCCGCCTGGGCGCCGGCAATCACCACCGTATCCTGCAGCCGCCGCGAAAGTTGCCGATTAACATCCGCGATCTGGGCAGGAGTAGCATTCGCCAGCGGGTTCAAACGGCCATCGACGTCGGACCGCACAACGTCACCACCAACGCTCGCACCGATGTAGAAGCCGGTCCAGTTGTAGACGGCGACGGGCACCGGAGCCGGACGGGCCTTGACGGCCATATCGGCAGCGAAGGCGGTACCGGAGACCATCATCGAAATAGCAGCGGCAGCGACGGCAATCCGTTTCATGTCGGTATCCCTCATGCAAAACGAAGTGCAAACTCAATCTGTGCAACTTATCCTCGCAGCGAGGGGAAGTCTGTTGCGCTCTCGCAACAACCGCTGGCGAACAACATCTTGCGACTCTCGGTCACACGCTCAAATCCGCGTGGGAGCGAGCGAAAGCCGCCCCGGAGGGGCTTGGAAAGTCCCTGCTCAATTTCTCTCCGCCCGTGAGGCCGCAGCGCGTAGGGTGGATTAGCGACAGCGTAATCCGCCGTTTCTGTCGTCGGCACAATACGCTCCGCTATTGCGGCGCGTGGGCTCCGCCACCTCGGTTCAATCAAAGCGGCGGATTACGCCGGAGCCTGTCATCGGGCCGCGCCTCGCGCGGACCCGGTGGGCTAATCCGCCCTACGCGCTGCGTCAGAACCCTCATGGTGAGGAGGCGCGCATGCGCCGTCTCGAACCATGAGGCCACGATACCGGCCTCATCCTTCGAGACGCCGCTTACGCGGCTCCTCAGGATGAGGAGATAAAGTCCGCTTGTGAAGCAGTAGTTCTCTCACTTCGCCAGCCCGAGCGACTTCAGCGCCTTGCCGTTGTCCTCGTTGTCCGCCTTCATGAACTCCGCAAAGCCAGCCGAATCCAGATAGATCATGTCGAAGCCGCGCCGGTTCATGAATTCCTTGAACTCGTCGCTGTCCCAGATCTTCTTGATCGCGGTCTCGTACTGCGCGGCAATCTCCTTCGGCAGGCCTTTGGGCGCCGCAAAGCCGCGCCACACGCCCTTGTGCCACTTGTGACCCGTCGCCTCCTCGGTGGTCGGCACATCAGGGAAATTCGGCGCGCGCTTCGGTGAGAAGAACACGAGGCTGCGGACACGCCCCGCCTTGATCAGCGCCTCGGCTTCCGGCATCGAGCACGCGACGAAATCGACGCCGCCGGCCGCCAGATCCGTCAGCGCGGTCGCAGCGCCCGTGGACGGCACCCAACGGATCGAACTCGGCGAAACGCCGTCGGCCTGCATCAGCCCGGCGAGCGCGACATGCCAGCTTCCGCCCTGCCCCGTGCCGGAGGCCACGAGCTTGTTCGGGTTCGCCTTGATCTGCGCGAACAGCTCCTTGACGTTCTTGTAAGGCGAGTCCGCCTTCACATGGATCGCGGCGGGGTCCTGGTTGACCAGTGCGATCGGCGTATACTTCTCGAAGGTGAGATCGGTGAGTCCCACCCAGTGCATCAGGTTGATCTCGAGCGTGATGAGACCGAACGTGTAACCGTCAGGCGCGGCTGACGCGATCGCCTGGTGGCCGACCACGCCCGAGCCGCCCGTGCGGTTCACGACGTTCACCGGCTGCTTGAGATCGCGCTCCAGCATCAGGGCGATCTGGCGCGCGACCGCGTCGGTGCCGCCGCCCGCCGCCCACGGCACGATCAGCGTGATCGGCCGCTCCGGGAAGGCTGCTTGCGCGTTTCCGGCACCGAAGAGGCTTGCGGCCGCAAGCGCGGCAAGCGCGAAATGTCTGACGTGTTTTCTGACTTGATTCCTGACGTGGCGAAGCATTCGAAAGATCCTCCCCCTTTGTCTTTGATGCGCCGGGCGATGCACCGCTGGCGCGCGCTTTTTGCGCTGTCAGCCATTCCGACGGCGGAGCAGGCACATGTCAAGGGGAGCCCGTGAGGCGGATTAGCGCTACTGCGTCACAAGCGGCTCTATCTCCTCATCCTGAGGAGCCGCGTAAGCGGCGTCTCGAAGGATGAGGCCGATATCGTGGCCTCATGGTTCGAGACGGCGCATGCGCGCCTCCTCACCATGAGGGTTGTGACGCAGTTATAGCCAACGCGCCCGATGACAGGCTCCGCGAAATCCGCCGCTCCTTCGCCTAAAATCCTACTTTGCATGGGGTTGTTTTCGACATTTTGCTTCGGGCCGACGCCATCGCCGCGCGCGCCCGTCCGGCGCTCCCCATCAGGGCGTGCCCCCGCCCTGCTCGCTTATCCATAGCAACGATAGTAGAGTTTCACGTAACGGGGGACGGGCACCATGGCGCGCGGAAAAGCACGGGCTGTCGCAAACGCAGGCGGAATGGCCTTCGGGCGAAATCTGATGGTGCTCGGCAGCATCATTCTCGCGCTTGGCTTGTATGGTGTCGTCAGGGGCGCGCTGACGCTGACATGGCCGCGTGCGGAGGCCACCATCACCAGCGCCGAGACCTTGCGGCAGACCGCAGGCGCCCGCGGCGCCAGGCAAGAGAGCTGGAACAGCTTTCATGTGCTGTACCGCTATCGGGTCGGCGATCTCGAATATATCGGCGGTGGCGTCGAGCCTTACGACTACGGAATGCAGAACTCCGCCGGCGCGGTGAGGATGCGAGACCGCCATCCAATCGGCTCGATCAGCAGCGTTGCCTATGATCCCAACGATCCGGCCATCGCCTATCTGGAGCCGGGCCCGAGTTCGGCCGCGCTGATGATTGCCGGCGTCGGGGCGTTCATGACCCTGGCGGGCTTCTGGGTGCGCCGCAAGGCCGCCGCGGGCATCGGCACCATGAACGAGCCGGGCGCCACCGAGGCGATCGCCAAGCATCGCAACGAGGGCCAGCCCCTGTGACCGCCGTTTCCATAACCGGCGCCATGCGCTTCGCCATTGCGTCCTGTCAGCTATTCCGCGCTGCGCAGCAGCGCCCGACCACGTTCCTCACGATATCTCATACACCGCCATCCTGTCGGCGATGCCGCTCAGCGCCACGCTTCGGCGCTCCGGTGTCAGTCCGTTGCTCTCGAGCAGGGTCCTTGCATCGGCGTTCTCCACCACCTGCTCCGTCACCACGATCGAGCGCGAGGCGGCAATGCCCTGGATGCGCGAGGCGACGTTCACGGTCTGGCCGAAATAGTCCTGCTGGCCGTTGAGGGTGACCGCCAGGCACGATCCTTCGTGGATGCCCATCTTCAGGCGCAGGCTCTGATGATTGCGCTCGGCGCCGAGATCGCTCATCGCCTCGCGCATGCGCAGCGCCGCCGCAATGGCGCGGTCGGGTGTCTCGAACGTCGCCATCACGGCATCGCCGATGGTCTTGACGATGGCTCCCCGCTCGGACGCGATGATCTCCTGCAGCAGGCGGAAATGCTCGTTGACGAGATCGAAGGCGACGAGGTCGCCGACGCGCTCATAAAGCTGGGTGGAGTCCTTGAGATCGCTGAACAGGAAGGTCAGGCTCAGGATCTTGAGGCGCTGGCCGATGGCGAGCGTGTCGGTGCGGTAGAGGTCGCGAAACGTCTGGTTGGTGAGCAGGCGCTTTGCGGTGAGAACGGGCTTGCGCCGCGTCAACAGGTCGTCCAGCGCCTGGTTCTGCACCCATACCGCCGGCAACACGCGGCCATCGGTGCGGTTTTCCAACGCGAGCCGCAGCGGCCCGGGGCGCAAGGCGACCTTGTCGACGGGCGTAGGCACCTTGTTGAAGACCACGGAGAGGTTCTGGCGCTCGCTCGTCTGATCGCCGCTGACCTCAAGGTACTGCGCCGCATGCGTCACGGGATCGAACACGATGACCGTGCCCTTCGGCACCTGCAGAGAAAGGATGGCCTTTCCGCCCGGCGGCATGTCCACGACCTCGAGCGTTATCTCCGGCAACAGCTCCTCCGGATCGTCTGGAAAATCGATCGCCGAACTCCAGAACACCTGCCGATAATATTCGGCCGGAGACAATTGGTCGGGACTGTGAGCGGCGATCTTGCGGAGGCGCGGACTTACCGTGAAGGTCACCTCGACCAGATCGTCGAGCCTGGTCTCGTACCCCGCGGCACAGAAAGCGCAATTGTATTGTGTGCTGTTCAGGGTCTTCAGGCTCTTGTTGTCGGAGAGCACGCCGGCGCAGCTCGGGCACACGACACTCCATGTCATCTCCAGCATGCCGAGGCTCACGGCATGCAGCAGTGCCGCGATGACCCGTTCCTCGCCAACGCCCGCCTGGGCCGCAAGATCAAGCGGGTTCATTCGGTTCAAGGCATGATCCGGGGCCTCCCGCACCATGCGCTGGAGCATGTCGACAACGGCTTCGTCGCTCGCCTGACGCAGCGTGGCAAACAAGGTCTCGGTTTCGCTCATGCGGCAATGCTACCTCAGGGAAGACCAAGCGGAAATCCGCCACTCTATCACTTGTGCGTAGAAGCAGCAGAGCTCGTAGCTATTGCGCCCTGCTCCGGCGCCGTGTGCTCGTGCGGCGGCACTGCGGCGCTGCGCGGCCATCTTGTGGTGTGTGCCGAACATTTGCGAGAAGCAGACCTTGTGTGACCCTTATCACGGACGGTCTGCACTGATTTCGTCATCCTCGCGTGCAGAGCTGCATGGTGCAGCCCGGAAATTCGGGACCCACGACAATGAAATCCTCTCGCCTCGCCCTCGTTGCGCTCGCCGCCGCCGTCGCCATCGGTTCGCTGGTTGGTTCGGCGCATTACACTCCGGCTGCTGCAGGACCGTTTGGTCCGGACTACGGCTGGATGGGAAACAAGAAATACATGGACTGCCTCAAGTATGTCGGGGCCTTCGGCAAGGACTATCCGGGCCGGGATAAGAACATTTCAGCCTGCAAGCGAGAATATCTCCCGGGCGGCCGATGATCAGCGATGACTCGCAGTTGGAATGAGGCCGTCTTGCCCGGCGGCCTCATCCACAGCCCCCGGCCGCGCGCCTCGCTGATGGATCGCGATCACCCGCGACAACGCTCATAAGCCGCTCCGGATCGAACGCATCTCCGGTTCATCTGACGCGATGACCGCCCCAGTTCCGCTGCCCATGGAACGGGCGGCACGGACCTGCAGCTAATCGGTCTTCCTGCTCCGCACCGTTTCATGGGGGTGGCGGCGATCGCCACGCCGGTTCGACTTGCGAACGTAGGTGATGAGCGCCTCCGGACTCTCGAGCTTGATCTTGAGGGCTGCGAGCAACGCATCTTCAGCATCGATCGTGACCGCCCTGGTGCGCGTTCCGAGTTTGAGCCCGACCGTGTACATCGTCATGGCAGTCTCCTCGATCCCCGCGCCAAGCCTAGCGCAAACGGCGTTGTCCCGAAACAGCGCCGGCTCATCAAGTCCTCCTCACCAACCTTGCCCGCAAATGCTACATGATGCAGCATTAAACGTCGGCCATGAGGATGCCCTGAAGGGAGATGCCGCCATGTCCACCCGCTCCCTTGCCAGGGACACAGCCATCGTGCCCCTCGTTCCCGTGCTCGATGCGCTTGCAGCAGAGGCGATGGCGGAGTGGAAGGTGCCCGCGGTGACGCTCGCGGTCGTACAGGATGGCGAGACGACGCTGCTCAGGGCCTGGGGCCAGCGCGACGTCGAGGCCGCGCTGCCGGCGACGCCACAGACGAAATTCCTGATCTGCTCGATCACAAAGACCTTCACCGCGACGGCGCTGGCGCTGCTGGTCGACGAGGGACGGCTCGACTGGACGAAGCCTGTCCGCGACTATATCCCCGAATTCCGTCTGCACGATCCCGTCGCGACCGAGCGCGTCACCGTGCGCGACCTGCTCTGCCATCATTCCGGCCTGCCGCGCCACGACTGGATCTGGATTCCCGGCGATCTCTCGCGCGAGGAAATGCTGAGCGCGCTGCGTCATCTCGCGCCGGCCCGGGATATCCGGACCGAGTTTCAATACAACAATCTCGCCTACAACGTAGCCAGCATCGTCGCCGAGCGCGTCAGCGGCCTGAGTTATGAGGAATTTCTCCGCACGCGGCTGACGGACAAATTGCAGATGCCGGTCGGCTTTTCGGCGGAGGAGCACGCCGCGGCTGATGATGCCGCCGCTCCCTATCTGCTCGAACGCGACGACGTGCGCCGACGCAGCAAATTCTTTCCCATCGCCACGACAGCCGCCGGCGCGATCGTCACCTCGGTTGCTTCAATCGCCAATTGGATCAAATTCCTGCTGGCAGAGGGCGAATTCGAAGGCGCCCGACTGCTTTCGTCCCGGCTCGTCCGCGAGATGCAGTCGCCCCGCGTCTTCTCGGGCGCACCCGAATTCGAGGAGTACGGGCCTTCACATTACGGGCTGGGCTTCAACCACACCACTTACCGCGGCGAGCGCGTTGTCGGACATTCCGGCGGGTGGCTCGGCTGGCACACGCTGATGCGCCTGGTGCCGGAGCGCAGGCTCGGCATCGCCGTTTTCACCAACAACGGCGGCAATGTGGTGCCCAGCATCCTGATCAGCCGCATTCACGATCATCTCGCCGGCAAGGAGCCCGTGCCCTGGCTCGACCGCCTGCGCGACATACGCCGCAAGGCGCTGGCGCAGCAGAAGTCGGACGAAGCGACGCGGCGGGCGCCGCGAAAGCCGGACACGCGGCCAAGCCATGAGCTCGCAGACTACTGCGGCGCCTATGAGCATCCGGCCTATGGCCGCGTGGTCATCACGCAAGATGCGGACAGCCTGTACTGGGCCTGGCGCGGCACCAAGGCGAAGCTTGCGCACCGGCACTACGATTCATTCCAGCTGCCCTATGTGTTCGGCGAGCTCAATCCGGATGATCTCGTGATTTCCTTCACGACCGACCGCGACGGCAACATTGCGAGCCTCTCGGCCCAGCTCGAGGTTCTCGTTGCCGACATCGTCTTCGCCCGCGCCGCCTCGGGCGAATGCATGGAGCCTGCGTTCCGCGCGGCCTGCGTCGGTGGTTACATCCGCGGCGAGTCCACCCATGTCATCGCGCAGGATGCCGAGGGTCACCTCACGCTGAAAATCCCGTTCCAGCCGCTCTACCAGCTGCGGCCCTACCAGGGCACGATTTTCTCGATCGTTTCGCTCGACGGCTATCGCGTCGAATTCCGTCGTGGCAGCTCAGGCAAGATCGAAGAACTGGTCTACCACCAGCCCAACGGCACCTTCATCGCGAAGCGAGCCGATCCGTAGCGCGGATTTCCCTTGATTTACGCGGACACGAACCTACGGTGCGCCCGCCTGGATAGGACGACAAGGGACGACGCAATGAACTGCCCGAAATGCAATTGCGAACATGCCTACGAGGATCGGGATCTATGGGTTTGCCCGGAATGCGCCCATGAGTGGAGCGCTACAGCCGACGCTGCCGCCGAGAGCGCGCCCGAAGCCGGCGTGCGCGATGCCCACGGCAATCCGCTTTCGGACGGCGATGCCGTCATCGTGATCAAGGACCTGAAGGTGAAGGGCGCGTCGTCCGTCGTCAAAGGCGGGACCAAGGTCAGGAACATCCGCCTGACCGACGGAGCCGACGGGCACAACATCGCCTGCAAGATCGACGGCATCGGCGCGATGAATTTGAAATCGGAATTCGTCAGGAAGGCATAAGGCCCTCACGTCAGCGCCTTGAACGCCACCGCGCGCGCCGGATAGCTGATGCTGCCGTCGGCCGCGATCGGCAGCGTGGTGCGCAAGGCATTTCGCAGACGCTCGCGCTGCTCCTCGGCAAGCGCGGCGGCCGTCCGGCCCACTGGCGAGACCTGCAGGGTCTGCGTCTCCCAGTAATCGTCAAAATCCCGGAAGCGATAGCTCGCCTCGATCCGCGTGAGCGCGATCTGCAAAAGCCCGGCTGCCACCGCCGTCGCGCGCAAGCCGTCGAGCTGCGCCTCGGGCACGGTGGGCGAGCGCGTCGGCGCAACGCCGATGCCGAGCATGCCCTTGAGCAGCGGCGCGTACGGTGCGCCGTCGAAATCGGGCGAGCGTTCCCAGGTGTAACCCGCCACCAGCCCGCCGCGCCGGACCACGCGCTTCATCTCCGAAAATGCCCTGGCGCGGTCCGGGATGAAATGCAGCACCAGCGCGGACGCAACGATGTCGAACTCGCCGTCCCCAAACGGCATCGCCATCGAATCCCCCACGCGTAGGTCGGCCCGCGGCAGCTTGCGGCGCGCGAATTCGATCTGGGCGGCCGAGGGATCGATGCCGCTCAGGGCCGATGGCGCGCAGCGGCCGGTGATCAGCTCACCGAACGCGCCGCTGCCGCAGCCGAGATCCAGCCATCGGGCATGCTGCGGCGGCTCGAGCCAGGCCAGGAACTTTTCCCCGACCGCACGGCTCCACTGCCCCATGTAGCGCTCATACGCATCGGCATCGTCGAATGAAGGCCTGACTTCCTGCACGGCGCGCCGCCTGGTGATGGAGGTGATCAATCTAGGCTCGCAGGGCGGCTTGGCGCAACGACGCGGCCAGGTGTGACCTGGCGCACAATCGATACGGAACCGCCCGGGCTTTCGAACGCCAGGGAACACGGCAGCGACGAACCGTGCGACGCCTCACGGAACCGACGCCGATAGCCTGCTCGATTTGACTCAACGTCCGCAGCGTTCCCCGTAGTTTCCCGATGGGGGATCGCCCGGGATATTTTCCGTACCCGCCCGCTGGTATTTCTGGCGCACGGGGCGCTTCGAAGGATGCGGAACATGACTGAAGTCTATTTCCACTGCTCCAACACCGACCAGCTTTTGCTCGACAGCGGCGGCGCCACCGTCAGCAACCTCTTGGAAGCCTGCGCGCATGCGCATGGTCTCGTGCGCACGATGATGATGAGGCCGAATGCGGAAGACTGGCGCGACTGGGAGCTGCAGATCACCGATGACCTTGGCGACGAGATCCTCGTCATCCCGTTTTCTTCCGTGATCGGCAAGCTGCACTGAGGACGCCGTCATGTCGCTCGCTCACCGCCTGAACGAGATCATCGCGTGCTGCCGCGCCCTCCTCGGCGCCGTCTTGAGCCCGTACCGCCCCGAGCAGCACTACATGCGCGGCCCCGGCCCCAAATGGCGCGCCAAGCATGGGTTTGCGAATTAGCCCCGGCGGTTACCACTCTCTCCACTGGTCATTCCGGGGCGCGTCGAAGGCGCGAACCCGGAATCCATACTCCCGATGAACGACATGCAAACCTCAGGCGAAATCGCGCCGTGAGAATGAGAGCGCGCGTCTCTCCACCGTCGTTGCGAGGAGCAAAGCGACGACCTGTCTCGGCTTGCTGCGCAAGCTACACCGGGCTGGGAGTCCGCCGAAGCTCAGAGAGCGAAGGCGGAAGCAATCCATAGCGCCGCGAGCGGAGACGTGGATTGCTTCGCGGAGCCTGTCATCCGGCGGCGCTTCGCGCCGACCGGGTGGCTCGCAATGACGGCCGAGGGACCGGGTTCTTCGCCAACCAAATCCGAAAAATTACCCCCGCCGCATTTCGCCACATGCCTGCCACATGCGTGAATCGGGAACCGTCCCGATACATGACAAAGCAAAGCATGGGTTAACCGCATTGTCTCTTAAAACACGCCACAATTTGCATTGCATAAATGTCTGGTGTTTACGCGGGTGAGTCACAGCGCGGACAGTTCGGCGGCGGCCTTTGCAAAGCGGAGCGGCCCTATGCGTGTCGCGTTCATTGCCGTGGCAGTCGCGCTGGCGTCATCGCCGGCGCTGGCTTCGCCATCCTGCATGACGCAGAGCGAGGCGCGCCAGAAATTCCCGACGGCACATCTGTGGTGGCACGGCTCGGGCCGCTGCTGGGACGCAACGCCGCCGAGCCGCCAGCGCCTCGCCCAGCGCAACAAGGCCAGAGCAACCAAGCAAGCCGTGCGCGAGGCGCAGGCCGAGCGCGAGGCGAGCGAAGAGAGGAAGCCGTCCCGCTCGCCCGGCGAGACGAGATGGCGCGAGGCCATGTCGAAGGCGAGCCCGGAGGATCTGGTCGGCGTGACCGGTTCAGCGCAAGCTGAAGTGAGATTCGCGGTGGCGCCTGCCCCGCCCCGCCCCAACTTCTGGGACCGCTGGGTCGACATCGCCCAGCACGTGCCGCCCATCGAGGGCAAGACCGAGCCTGCGGACCTCGCCGCCGATTCGCGCGCCGTCGAGCCCCTCGTCACGCCCGTTCGCGTGATGCTGGCGCTGCTCGTGCTGCTGCTGGCGCTCGGCACCTTCGAACTCGTCGTGCGGCGACCGACGCGATCATAGCGCGGCTGGCGCGATGCGTGCTCCGCCATGGCAGCATCGGCCTGGCGGATGACGCAATGCCCTTGTTTTCGAAGGATGGAATGGCGAAGAGAGTCGCCGCGCCGCGCGACCGCCCCCCTCCCTACGCCGTCTTGCGCTTCTCGATGATCTGCTTGAAGTCCTCGGCGAGGTGACGGAAGTAGCGCCCCAGCACCTCGTAAAAATCCTGGCGGGTCTTGTCGGTCGCTTCGCGAGCCTGCTCCTCGCATTTGGCGGCTCGCGCCATGTATTTTTCCAGCTTGGCCTCGAAATCTTCCATGGTCCGCACTCCCACGCAACCCACACAACACCCCCAATCCTCCGCGCCCGCGCGTCCAAAAGATGGCGGCGACGGGGAAATTTGGCAGCACGGAGATGGGAAAGAGATGACTAGCGGTTTGGGATCGACGCTGGCGGCCGCAGCGAGGAGCGCGACGACCAGGTCGATGAGCGCGAATTCGAAGATGGCGGCACGCTTGCGGCTGCGCGCTTGACGCCGCGCTTCTCGGCATCGACCGCCTCCAGATACGACGTCAGCGCCCAGGCGGACGAGGCGTTGGCCGCATAATGCTTCTGCAAATACAGATAGAGCGTGAAGCTGAAGCGTCCCTTGGAAAGCCCGCGTGCGCTGCGATGGCAGGACGCGCAGCCCTCGGCAAACAGCTTCTGCGCCGGCTTGCCGGCATCGAGATTTTCCTGCGCCGAAGCGCCGGTACAAGCGAGAGTGGCGATAGCGGCGAGCGCAAGCAGGCGGCGGCCCGATCTTATTGGCGGCATCGACTTTCTTTCCGGGCGTAGCAAGCCTGTCCCGCAAAAAGCTAAAGCGAAGCCCGATGGCAAAATGTGGGCTCCAGGTCGCGTCGGAGGAATTGTCGTCGGGTGCCGCCCAGGGCGGCTCGGGCCGAAGATGGAAAAGGAGACAGCCAGCAGCGACATCGAAAACAGATGCGCGAAGTTGAACCAGAGCAGGCGCGGCGTGGCTTCATCGGCGGCCGCAGCCCCCCACCAGCACGGTGATGAGCACGGCAAACACGCCGTCGGAGAACAACGTCAGCCGTTCCGACGTCGGCTTGTACAGCACGCTCCAGCCGCCCGTCCCGATCGATCGGCGGCCGTCAGCCCTGTGCCGGTCCGCGCATCATCTTCATGGCGGCTTCGATGTGACGCCATTCGCGGGCTTCCTCGTCCTCGCCCTTGCTCTCGCAGGCCACCGCCTGTTGCGCGGCCTTTGCGATCGCGGCCTGGCCGTGCCGCTCGTACATCTGGCGGGCGACGGTGTGGATCTGGGTTTCCGACATCATGGCGTGCCTCCTTCGCTGGCCTGCAAAGAACCGCCGGATGGCCGTTTGCGTTCCGCCGGTTGCACCGGGCGCGGTTCCGGCGGAAATGAACCTTTGCCCGGCCGTCATCGTCCAATGCGAGTTCCCGAACGCCGAGCCCGCCCATGCCCGCCATTTTCGCCCGTCTCGCCACTGGTCTCGCCTGCCTGATATCGCTAGCTGCCCCCGCCTCCGCCGCGCCCGAGGCAAAGCCTGTCGCCGGCCAGCAGGTGCGCTTTCCGCAGGGGATCTGGGCCGGGGTGCCTCAGGTGGGCCCGAATGGCAAGGTCAGGCAATGCGTCCTGGTCGCCCCCCGCCAGCGCAGTGGCCCGGACGGGCCGGTCAATACGCGCTTTGCCATCAATATCAGCCGCGGCAGCGGCTTCGTCTTCGTGATCCACGATGACGCCATTCCGACCGAGCAGGTGCTGGACGACCAGGCCGAGGTGCTGCTGGGCGAGCGTGCCTTTCCGGCGGTCGGCTTTCAGGTCGCCGGCACCGCCTTCACCTTCCACCCCGGCGATGCAGCCGGCGCGCTCGAGGCGCTGGGCAAGGCGAAGCAAGTGCGGCTGCGCTCGGATGGCGGCGGGGTCGATTCCGGCCCGATCGACATCAACCTGCCTCAGGAAGCGCTGAACTGGCTGAAGGCCTGCGGCAAGACGTTCGACATCGCCATCGACAAGGTCACCGATCCCGACGCGCCCGCCATGCCGGCGGCGCGGCCGCGCTCGCCGAAGACACTGGTGATGGCGCCAACCAAGGCCGGCCCGCCCGGCATGGAGGACAAGCAGAAGATCGACGGCTGGGATGCCTCGGAGCTCCGCAACAATGAGGGCCAGATCATCGTCTGCTTCATCCGCCGCCACTATTACGCCGGCTCCGAGCCCGGCGCACGGCATCTGGCCACCTTCCTGATGGTGAGCCGCCGCAAGGGACTGACGATGACGCTGAAGGATTCCAATTTGCATCTGCCCGAAGGCAATGCGGTCGAAGCTACCTTGCGGATCGGCGAAACGCCGTTCACCGGCTTCTCCGCCCAGGTGCAAGGCCCCGACGAGATCGGCATTTTCCCACAGCATGGCGCTGTTCTGGCGAAGGCGCTGGAGAACGGCGCGCGTGCCCTGATGAAGTCGCCTGTGTCGGACAATTTCGAATTCCCGGTGCAGGCCAGCGTCATTCCCTGGCTACGCGCCTGCGCGCGGCGCAACGGCATCCCGATTGAACCCGCGGGGCAGTAGGGATGCGTTCAGGCGACGTCGGCCTTGTTCTCCGGCGCGTCCGCCGCCAGCGCATCGAGATCGACCAGACGCGGATCGTCAGCGCTGACCTCGGCTTGCGCGGCGCCGTTACCGTGGACATGCATCAGCGTCTGCACGCGCCGCGCATTCATGTGATCGATATGCTGGTGCCGCAGCGCGATCGGCAGGAGGTATTTCGGCAGGCCGACCGCCGCGAAGGCCGGCACCCGCTTGAGCTCGGCGCCCTCGCGCCATTGCAGCGGGCTCAGCGTGTAGATGAGCTGCCGCTGGATGTCCGGCAGCGCCGGCTGCTCCGGCTCAGCCGCGGTGCTTTGCCCGGCATTGGCATTGCCGCTGCGCGTACTCGCCGCGGCCGAGCGCAGCTCCCAGCAGATCAGCTCCACCGCCGACAGCACCTCGCTGCGCACGGCGTCGATGCTCGCGGAAAACCGCGCCGCCTGCGGAATCGACAGCGTGCTGTTGCCGGCGGCCGCGAGCAGGCCGGCCGCGCCTGCGTCGAATCCGGGCGCGGCCTTTTCGATGGCCGCGGCCATCGCCTCGATCGCGTCGGCAATTCGGTCGCGCTCGCGCTGGGCTCTCGCTTCCGCCAGCGCCCGCTCGGTCGAGACCAGTTGCTCGTCGAGCTCGGCAAGTTCAGCGCGCAGCGTCTTGGCGCGCTCCTCGACGGTGCGCAGATCAGTCTCGGCACGCGCCAGCTTTGCATCGGAGGCACCCGCCACCGCGAGCCTTTCAGCGGCCTTGCGCTTGTCGGCAACGATGGCGTCGGCAGCACTCGACTTGGCGGCGAGCTTCAGCCGCGTGGTCTGCTTTTCCCGCAAGGCATTCTCGAATCGCTCGACCGGGCCCAGTTCACGCCTGAAGAACGACATCTCCTCACGCCTGAAGAATGACATTTCACACCCCCGCTGCATCGGGAAAATTCCGAGCCGAATCAGTCGGCTGCTGCAATCGGTGGAAGTCTACTGGAAACTTGGCTCAGATTGCGGCCCGCCGGCCCAAACGGCCTGTGGAAGCAGCAGTTTGGGGTCAGGCGCCCCTGGGCGAGGGGCCGGGATCGCAGGTTCGTGAAAGGTGTTTCGTCGCTGGTCCGGGACGAAACAGGCAGGGACCGCCGACGAAACCATTTTGCCCTTGCCAGAAAGACGTCCTGAAACGTGGGCCCCCTAACCTGCCCCCATGTGATCTAACGATGGGGTTTGATCATGCAGGCGCTTCTCACCATGCTGTACCGCTTTTACGTCGTGATGCGGCTCCAGGAGATACGTCGTCGCCGGATTGTCGCCTGAAGTTTAGGGACTTTCAGCGCAGTCGCTGAGAGGAGAATACGAAAATGCTCGAAGTCGACCACTACCGCTTTCAGGCCGACCGCGCCCGCCGCATGGCGGACCGCGTCAGTGACGCCATGGTGCGCGAGAAGCTGCTGGAAATGGCCAGCGAATTCGGCCGCTATGCCGCGCTGATCGAATCCAAGACCCGCGAGAAACTGGCGCAGAGCGCAACGATCTGAACACCGCATTTGCTCGCGCCAGACGGGCTGAGCGAGAGCGAACCCGTGATCCGGTATTCCCGGCGAAGTTCCCTCGGCCCCAGACTCTCCATCCCCTTGCCTTGCTTCCGTCAAACCCGGCTGGACTCGTGCCAGCGGGCAGGATGGACGACAAGCATGGGGATTCTGGATGGCTTCCACGCTGAGAAGAATTGACGACCCGCACGACGCGCCGATCGCTCCCGACATCGTACCGGGAGACTGGGCCGATTGCGTACCCGCGAAACCTGCAAGCGATGCGGCCAGCCGCGAAAAGCTGTTCGCGGAAATCCGCCACGCCGCGGAGACCGCCGCGCCCAAGGTCGACAACACCTTTCGCGCCAGCGACGTCAACGACATTCCCGCAGTGAAAAGCCGGGCGAGGTCGCGCGCCTGGGTTAAGCGCGCCCTGACCGTGTTTGTGCTCGCGCTGTGCAGCGCGTTCGTAGCAGCCGCCTGGAAACATCATGGCGCCGTGGCAACACAGACGCTGGCGGGTTTAGTGCCCTTGCCGGGCGTGAGCACATCGCCTGAGGCGGAGCCGGCCGCCGAGCCTGCCGCACAACCTGTCGCCGCGCAGCAGCAGGCAGCGACCGCGCAGCCGGCAGAGGCGCCGGCCGCCACCGCTGCACTGCCGACGGAAGCTGAACAGCAGATCCAGTCGATGGCGCGCGAACTCGCCACCATGGGCGAGCAGATCGAGCAGCTCAAGGCGACCATCGAGACGCTCAAGGCCAACCAGCAGGCTGCCGCCGCGCCGCCGCCAGTCGCCCGCACGCCCGCTCCGCCGCCGAAGCCGAAAGTCAGCGCACTTCCGCCGCGGCCGGCGCCTCATCCGCCGCGCCCGGCCTATCCGCCCGCGATGCAGGCAGCCGCCGTGCCTCCTCCACCGCCGGCTCCCTCGGCCTATCCGCCGCCGCAGCCTTATTCTCCGCCACCGCAGGCAACGACACAGCCCAACGGCGAGCCGATCGTGCGCCCGCCGATGCCGATGCCGCTCTCGGACAGGTATTAGAGGTTGAGGTCGTAGATCGCAGGATGGGTAGAGCGCAGCGAAACCCATCCTACAAGCTAGACATCCGGCGGCTCGAACCAGTTGGTCAGCGACAGCCCGCCGTCGACGGTGAACGCCGCGCCGGTCACGTAGGCGGACACCTTGTTGGAAAGCACCGCGAGCGCCATCGGCGCCAGGTCCGCGGCTACGCCGATGCGACCAAGCGGAATGTGCCTTGCGAGCGAAGGATCGGCAACAAAGCCGCCGGCCGCGATTGCACCGGGCACCAGCGCATTGACGCGGATGTTGTAACGGCCAAGCGTCTTGGCGAGCTCCTTCACCAGCATCGCCATGCCCGCCTTCGTCGTCGAGTAATGCGGCAGGTTGCGCGGCGTGCCCGCATGCAACGAGGTCAGGAACAAGAACGAGCCCGGCGCCTTCTCCGCGATCAATTGCCGCGAAAGTTCGCGCGCCAGGTGAAAGCCGGCCTCGAGATTGACCGCATGCATCTGCCGCCAGGTCTCGTCGCTCACGGCGAGCGCATGGTCGGCCTCGCGCCGCGGCGGCGAGGCCGAGTGCACGAAATGCGTGACCTGCCCGACCGCGCCGCGCGCATGCGCGAGCAGCCCATCGCAGGCGCCGCGCTCGGCGAGATCGCCGGTCCATCCCACCGCCAATTCAGGTCGGGGCGATGACTTCACGGCCTCGGCTACGCGCTCCGCGCTGATGTCGGCAAACACGGTGCGCACGCCCTCGCCGACCAGTGCCTGCGCGATCGCGCGGCCAATGCCGTTGCCCGCCCCGGTCACCAGCGCCGCCTCGCGCGCGGGATCGAAGGGATTTTGCAGCAGACTCATGGAAACTCCTCAGCCGAAGGTCGGATCGCCTCGGCCAAGAATCACCACAATCCCCTTCCCGGATAAAGCCGGATTCGAAAGGAGGATCGAAAATGCGGATGGTAAAACCGACCTTCATCGCGCTCACGGCACTTGCCGTGCTCGCAACGCCGGTCTTCGCCAAGAACACCAAGGCGCAGAAGGCCGACGCTGAAGAGAATGCGTCGCCAACCTGCTCCTCCTATCAGCTCGGCCCGGACGGCAACTGGGCGCCGCTCCCCTGTCAGGAGCTGGGCACCCATTCATCGTCGCAGCATCGCGCGCCGCCGAAGCCCCATGACGAGGAAGCGCGCTAGCGGCATCTCAGGCTGCGACCCTGAGCGAACCGCTTCGGCGATCGTAATCATCGGCCAGCGCACGAAGCGCCGCCGCGCCATCGCCCTCGAATGACGGGCCGTGCATCAGCGCCAGGGTGCGCGGGGCGAGTGCTGCAAGCCGCCGCAGCGTCGCGCCCATGCCGGGGGCGAGGCTTGAATAGTTGAACAGATCTTCGCCCGCGATGGCGGGACCCACGATGTCGCCCTGCGTCAGCGCAGGACCATCGCCGATCTGCGTGAAGAGGTCACCGCACATCAGCGTCGCCGTTTTCTCCTCGAAAATCACGCCGGCGTCCCATCCATGCGGGGTGTGCGGGGTATCGATGTAGCGAATGCGGCGGCCCTGCCCGATTTCGATCGTCTCACCGTCGGCGAGCGGGCGCGGAGCGCGGTCGGCCATGTCGTTCAGCGACGTCATGCAGCCGGTATGGCCGTGCGCCAGCTGCGCCTGCGGCGCCACCGCAAGCCACTCGTTCATCGCGCCGCATTCGTCAGCCTCGAAATGGCCAAACGCGATCCACCGCAATTGCGACGGTGGAATGATGCGGCTCAACGCCTCCAGATTGGTCGCAAACATCCGGCGCAATCCGGTATGGAACATCAGCGGCTCGTCGCCGAGGATCAAGAACTGGTTGAAGGTGAAGCCGGCCGGCGGTGCGATGTCGGGCACGAAGGTGGAAAGCCGGTAAATGCCGTCGGCGATCTCGCAAATCTTGGTCTCCATGACTTTTCTCCAGGCAAAGGTTTTCGGTCCGCCGCCTCGAGCATCGCCGAGGCAGTAGACGTTGAGCTAATTTCACTATACATTATCGTGTAATGAAATTTCGGGGACATGTCAATATGGATGCACACAACTGTGCAGTTAAATTATGACGCGGGGCTACACCCTCAAGCGCCGCGCCGAGCAGCAGGCCGAAACACGGCTGCGTATTGTCGAGGCCGCGGTCGAGCTGCACGGGCAGTTCGGCCCTGCCCTGACGACGCTGAGCATGGTGGCGGAGCGCGCCGGCGTGCAGCGCCATACGCTTTACGCTCATTTTCCGGACGAACGCAGCCTGTTCATGGCCTGCTCGGGGCTGAGCCTGGAGCGCGATCCCCTGCCCGATGCATCCGCCTGGCGAACCATCGCAGACCGGAACGAGCGGCTGCGCACCGGGCTCGCCGCGCTCTATGCCTGGTATGAGCGCAACGCCGATCTCATCGGCTGCGTGGTGCGCGATGCGGAATTCCATCCGCTCACCCGGGAGGTCAGCGAATTGCGATTGGGCCCGTTCATGGCCGCCTGCGCCGAGGTGCTCGGCGGGAAGCTGAACGCAAGGCAGCGCGCGATGCTGCAGCTTGCCTTGAGCTTCTTCACGTGGCGCACGCTGGTGCGCGACAGTCGCCTCAAATCGGCGGCCGCCGCCAAAGCGATGGCCCACGCGATCGAAGTCGCGAGTGAAGCCTAGCCATATTCAATATGGCGGCTTCTTCCGCGCGCGCTGGGCCTTCGCCGCCTCGACCCACCAGGTGAAATCATCGGCAAAGCGCGGGAAGGCACGCGCCAGCGCCTTGACAGCGGGCGCCGCGTTCGTCACGCGGGCCGATGTCAACCGAAATAGACTTGCGCCGGGCGGACTATACCAATCCGCCAACGATCTTTTCGAATTCAGCTTCAGGGAAGCACCTGACGGTTGTCGTGCGCAGGTTTCCCATGGCTGCCAGTGACAGGACAAATTTGGCGATGGATTCGTCGTTGGGCGCTTCGACGTGGACGATGAGATCGTGGGCGCCGAGCGCGAGATAGGCCGCCTTGATTTCCACGCCGAGCTTCTTCGCCTTCTCGTTTGCCGCCTCGCGACGTTTCGGCATTTCCTTCATGTTGCGTACGGCTTGTTCAGTGTAATTGCACAGGAGCATATACATGGACATGGCAGTCTCCCCTGGTCACAGGGCCGTAACAGCGGTCCAGCGGGGAGACGATGCCACAAATCCAAGGCTACCGGAACAAAGACGACGCCAGGACCGCCGCCTTTCGCCGGCCTCGTGCGGCTCAATATGGCGGCTTCTTCCGCGCGCGCTGGGCCTTCGCCGCCTCGACCCACCAGGTGAGATCATCGGCGAAGCGCGGGAAGGCGCGCGACAGCGCGTTGCCGCCGTCGCCGATCGGCTTGCCGTCCTCCGACAGCGACTGCGCGATCGCTCCTGCCGAGATGGCGGAGGACACCACCACCATGCCCATCTCCGACAGCGTGCCGTGCCAGATCAAGGCGGCGCGAGCACCGGCAATGCGGCCCGCCGAATAGCTTGCGATCGCCGCCGGCCGCCAGAACCATTCTTCCAGAAAATGATCGGTGAGGTTCTTCAGCCCCGGCTGCATACCCCAATTGTACTCGCCGGTGATGAAGACAAATCCGTCTGCATCGCGGATTTTTCCGGCGAGCGTTTCCAGCACCGCCGGCGCCTCGCCTTTCCCGTACTCCTTGTACATTCGGTCGAGCATGGGAAGGTTCACTTCCTTGGCGTCGATCAGCTCGACATCGTCGCCGCGTGCGCGCAATCCCTCGACCACGAACTGCGCGAGGCGGATGCCCATGCGATTGGAGCGGTAGGAGCCGTAAAGGACGAGAATGCGATTGCTCATGGAACCACACTAACACTTCGCCACAATCCCGACACCATCGACACTGTGACCGGCACGACACGTCGCGGCGTCAAATCGATCTAACCGCCCTTTCGCACTCATGTCGCCGCATTCTTCCGGCTTGCTGTGGCAGCACGAAGGGGAACTCATATGAAACGGCAAATCGCGATCGTGGTAATGACCATGATGGTCTCAACCGCTGCGGTCGCAGGCGAGCGCGCAACAAGTGCGGCGCTCGGCGCGGTATCCGGCGCCGTGGTGCTCGGCCCGGTCGGCGCCGTTGCTGGCGCGTTCATCGGCTATACCGCCGGTCCTTCGATGTCGCGCGCCTGGGGCGTCCACGGCCGCCGTTCGTCCGCACGACAGCCACGCCGAACGGCGAACAACGACGCGCGCCCCTATCGCGAAAGCCAAGCCGCCATGCGCGAGCCTTCTGCCGCGCCAGCCGCGGCGCCCGCGCCGAGAACGGCAGCCAAGGCGCCACCGGTGCAGCCGCTGGAATAAAAGCACTCAACGCGACGGCTGTTGCGGATAGACCACCGAGCGGTCGTCCATCACCTGCTCCGGAAGCTTGCTGCTGTCGGTTGCGTGCTGCAGTTCCTGCACACTCATGGCGGTTTGCGCGGCGTAATTCCCCGAGATCGAGTGCGACCGCAACGCGGTGGTCGCGGCAAACAATCCGACGGCAACAAGTGCAGAAGCAATCAAGCGCATCATGGCTAATCTCCGTGAGATGGGGGAAAACCCCTGCCGTGGTCGTAGCGCTTGATTAGAGCCAGTCGCGGATTCGTCCTGTGAGCTGCCGCACATCTCGCGGGCATGTGATGCTAGGAACCGGCGGCGCGAAGAAGGACGCTAAGTTCTCCTGGTCGCCCCGGCGAAGGCCGGGACGACAGCGTCTCACAATAGCTTCGCCCGCACGAACAGCGTGCGTAGCGCGTTGGTTGCCTGCACGGTCAGCATCGCGTTCGCCGCGGCGCGCTGCAGCGACAGCAGCGCATCCTCATGCAGCGCGCGGAATTCCATCCACTCGATGGCGCTCAGGCTGGTGATGAAGCGGAAGGCCTGTCCGACCGTGCCGATCGAAACGGTCTGGCCGTTGAGCTTGATGCGGAACGTGGTCCGCAGCGGCGTTTCCGACGCCGAGACGTCGTGCAACAGCGCGGGATCGGTACGGCTCATGACGGCGCTGGCGAGCGTCGCGACGCGCTGATGGAATCGGTGAGGTTCGGCACCACGACGAGCCGCGTGATCTCGCCGTCGGTATAGGCTTTGAGGAAGCGCTCATAATCCCGGACCGACACGCAGCCATTGGAATCGCCATTGGGGCCGAGCATATAGCTATGCACCAGCAAGCCGGTGCGGCCGAGCGTGGACTCGCTGTCGACAGGGGTCATGCGAAGCGCGCGCACGCCATGGAACAGCTTTTCCCGGGGCTTGAGCTCGTAGGTGCCGGGCGGAGTGGCGCCGACCATGCGCTCGCCGACACTATCCACCTTGTCCATGCGCTCGCCCAGCCCGGAATGCGCTTCGAGCTTGACGCCGTTCGGCAGGTAAACGACTTGCGCGGAGATATCGTAGACCGCGGTAAAGCTGTCATAGCCGAGCGAGCCGAGATCGGGGCCGCTGCGGAACAGCCCGTCGCCCGCGGTGAGCGAAGCCAGCCTGACGCGGCCCGGAAGGAGGTCGGACAGCTTTTGCATCAGCGTGCGCTGATCGCCTTGGGCCGCGGTGTTTGCCGGCGCGGCCGCGCGGCTGGCGGCTTCAAGCCGCGCATCCGAGGGGCGCGCCCGCGGCAATGGCACCGACGAAGCCGTCGCAGGCGACGCGGCGGGCTCTTCGGCCACGGTGCGCCAATCCTGCGATTGCATCTGCTGGGCGAGCTGCTCCCTGGCCTGCAGCACACGGATGTCGACCACCGCACTCGCTGCGCGATCGAGCGACTGGGTCGAGAAATGCCGGGCCGTCGATTCCGGCGCTGGTGCTGGCAGGAAGCGCTCTTCAAAACTGGAGCTGGCCGAGGCGCGCGGGGCGGCATTGGCGGAAACCAGCGCGGCGTCACCGGGATCGACGGCCCACGCGGCTACGGCCGCGCTGACGCCAAACGACGCCAGCAGCAGCGCCACCGTGCGCGAAGACGGTGTGCGCCGTTGCGGCCATGGCCAGTCGGCCCTCATCCTGACTTGACCCATGTGGTCCCCAAGTCGGTCCCGAAGTCGGTCCCCAAGTCACGAACCCCTGCCAATACCCATTCGGCGCGGGATTCGTGGAATTTCGCGGGCAGTATGCGTGCGAGACTGAGGCATATTCGAGACCGACGAAGGTTGCATTCCCGTTGCGCCAGGCTGGTTAACAGCGATATTTAGGACGCCCGGTTCCGGCTGCGGAACAGTCATCTACCGTTCATCGGCAAGCGGCTAAGACAACCGGGTGCGCCGGGGTGGACGGCCCGAGCGGCCGGCAATTCCGGTATCCAGCGCGCTAACGCCTTGTTTTAGGGAGAATCCCCCATGAAGCGGATGTTTGTTGCTGCAATCGTCGCCACCTTCGCCCTCGGCTCCGCCGCGATGGCGCAGGAGACCTGCGAAACCAAGGCGGTCGGCAAGGACGGCAAGGCGCTGTCCGGCGCCGCCAAGACCTCGTTCCTGAAGAAGTGCAAGGCAGAAACCTGCGAGACCAAGGCGGTCGGCTCCGACGGCAAGAAGCTCTCGGGCGCGGCAAAGACCTCCTTCATGAAGAAGTGCGAGCAAGGCGCGTAATCAGTCCCGCTTGAAGCGGTAGTCGAAGCGGTTGCCGTCGGCCTTGAGCAGGCCGACGGTGGGCCGCGGAAAATGCACCGGCAGGATCAGCGTGCCGGTGTCGGCGACCTCGGCAAAGAATTTCCGGCGCGATACTGCTGATTGCTTGGGGTCCCAGTCCGGCCGCGCCGACCAATCCGGCTCGCGGCACTGGATAACGTGATGCATGAGGTCGCCCGCCACCACGGCGCGCTGCCCACGCGAGAAGATATTCACGCAGCAATGGCACGGCGAATGTCCCGGCGTCGGCGTCAACGTAATGAGGTCGTCGAGCGCATAGTCGTCGTCGACCAATAGCGCCTGCCCCGCCTCGACGATCGGCAGGCAATTGTCCCGAAACACCTTTCCGGGCGGATTGTGGCCCTTGGCGTATTCCGCCTCCCACGCCGTATATTCCCGCCTGTGGAAGATGTACTTCGCGTTCGGGAAGGTCGGCACCCAGCGCCCGTCGCGCAACGTCGTGTTCCAGCCGGTATGGTCGATGTGGAGGTGGGTGCAGAACACGTAGTCGATCTCTTCGAAGCTGACGCCGAGCGCGAACAGCTCGTTGCCCCAGCGCTCCTTGCCGGGGAAATCGAACGGCGGCGGGTGGTCCTTGTTCTCGCCGGTGCAGGTATCGACCAGGATGGTATGGCGGGGCGTGCGGACCACGAAGGTCTGGTAGGTGATCAGCATCAGGCCTGATGCCGCGTCGAACACCTCCGGCTCCATGGTCTTGAGATGATGCTTGAAGACCGCATCGTCATAGGCCGGGAAGAAATCCTGCGGCCGCCGCCACGGCCCTTCCCGCTCGATCACGGCATCGATGGTGACGTCGCCGATCCTGATCTGCTTCATTTCTTGCTTCGCTCCCCACGGGCGAATTTGCTTCGCCTCAAATTGACCGGAAACCAACCCTAGGCCGTCGGCCCTCTTCCGGGAATGGATCCGTGGCCAGAAAACTGAAATTGGCACTCAGCGCGATCATCGTTGGCGTGGCCGGCATCTATCTGAACAACAGTAATCTCCTTGCCGCACGCCATGATGGCAAGCCCCTTCTTCTCGCGCATCGCGGGATTGCGCAACGGTTCGATGAGCGCGACCTGAAAAACGATACCTGCACGGCGGCACGAATGCTGCCGCCGGTGCATAATTATTTGGAGAACACGCTTCCCTCGATGCGCGCGAGCTTCGATGCCGGCGCCGACATCGTGGAGCTTGACGTTCATCCCACGACCGACGGCGAGTTCGCGGTGTTTCACGACTGGACGCTCGACTGCCGCACCGACGGCCGCGGCGTCACGCGCGAGCATGTGATGGCCGAGCTGAAATTGCTGGATCTCGGCTATGGCTATACCGCCGATGGCGGCAAGACCTTTCCGTTCCGAGGCAAGGCGATCGGCATGATGCCGACGCTCGGTGAAGTCCTCGCCGCCTTTCCCGACAGGCCGCTGCTGATCAACGTCAAGAGCCGCGATCCCCAAGAAGGCGAAAAGCTCGCTTCGGTGCTCAACACCTTGCCGGCATCGCGCCGTCAGCAACTCATGGTGTATGGCGGCGATGAACCCATTGCAGCTATCCGCCGTCTGGCGCCGGAGGTCAGGACGATTTCCCGATCGGCCATCAAGAGTTGCCTGCTCCGCTACATCGGATTCGGCTGGACCGGAATCGTGCCGGAGCCGTGCCGCAACGCCCTCGTGATGCTGCCGATCAATGTCGCGCCCTGGCTATGGGGCTGGCCGGATCGCCTGCTTGAACGCATGGCCTCTGCCAACAGCGCCGTGTTCGTGCTCGGCCCCTACAAGGGTGGAGAGTTCTCGACCGGCATCGACACACCCGGGCTCTGGAGGCGTTTGCCCCAAAACTATTCGGGCGGCGTCTGGACCAACGAGATCGAGGCGATCGCGGGGCTTGCGCACGAGCGGAAATAGCGCCTTGCCGCTCAGCTCCTTAGGCCCGGCGCTTCCTGGCCGGTGCGCGCGACATATTCGGTGTAGCCGCCGCCATATTGGTGGATGCCTTCGGGCGTCAGCTCCAGCACGCGGTTGGACAGGGCAGCGAGGAAATGCCGGTCGTGGGAAACGAACAGCATGGTGCCCTCGAACTCGGCGAGCGCATTGATGAGCATTTCCTTGGTGGCCATGTCCAGATGGTTGGTCGGCTCGTCCAGCACCAGGAAATTCGGCGGATCGAAGAGCATCTTGGCCATCACCAGCCGTGCCTTCTCGCCGCCCGACAAGACCCGGCACTTCTTCTCGACGTCGTCGCCGGAGAAGCCGAAGCAGCCGGCAAGCGCGCGCAAGCTGCCCTGACCGGCCTGCGGGAAGGAATCCTCAAGCGACTGGAACACGGTGCGCTCGCCGTCCAGCAGGTCCATCGCGTGCTGCGCGAAGTAGCCCATCTTGACGCTGCCGCCGATCGACACCGTGCCGTCGTCGGGCTCGGTCGAACCGGCGATGAGTTTCAGCAATGTCGACTTGCCGGCGCCGTTGACGCCCATCACGCACCAGCGCTCGCGGCGGCGGATCATGAAGTCGAGGCCTTCATAGATGCGGCGGCTGCCATAGCCCTTGTGCACGTTCTTCAGGCTGGCAACATCCTCGCCCGAGCGCGGCGCCGGCGCAAATTCGAACGCGACCGTCTGGCGCCGCTTCGGGGGTTCGACACGCTCGATCTTCTCCAGCTTCTTGACCCGGCTCTGCACCTGCGCGGCATGCGAGGCGCGCGCCTTGAAGCGCTCGATGAACTTGATCTCCTTGGCCAGCATCGCCTGCTGGCGCTCGAACTGGGCCTGCTGCTGCTTGTCGGCGAGCGCGCGCTGCTGTTCGTAGAATTCGTAGTTTCCGGAATAGGTCGTCAGCGATCCGCCGTCGATCTCGACGATCTTGTTGGCGATCCGGTTCATGAACTCGCGGTCGTGCGAGGTCATCAGCAGCGCGCCCTCGTACCCTCTGAGGAACTGCTCCAGCCAGATCAGGCTTTCGAGATCGAGATGGTTGCTCGGCTCGTCCAGCAGCATCACGTCCGGGCGCATCAGCAGGATACGCGCCAGCGCCACGCGCATCTTCCAGCCGCCGGAGAGCTTGCCGACGTCGCCATCCATCATCTCCTGGCTGAAGCCGAGCCCGGCCAGCGCCTCCCGGGCGCGCCCTTCCAGCGCATAGCCGTCGAGCTCCTCGAAGCGCGCCTGCACCTCGCCATAGCGCGCGATGATGTCCTCCATCTCGGCTTCCTGCTCGGGATCGGCCATCGCAGCTTCAAGCAGCTTCAATTCGCCGGCGACGACGCTGACGGGGCCGGCGCCATCCATCACTTCGGCGACCGCGCTGCGGCCACTCATCTCGCCGACGTCCTGGCTGAAATAGCCGATGGAGATGCCGCGGTCGGCCGCGACCTGCCCTTCATCGGGCTGGTCCTCGCCGGATATCATGCGGAACAGCGTGCTCTTGCCGGCCCCGTTGGGCCCGACGAGACCGATCTTCTCGCCCTTCTGGAGCGCGGCGGAAGCTTCGATGAAGAGGATTTGGTGGCCGACCTGCTTGGAGACGTTGTCGAGACGGATCATTGCTGCCTGGAGGGAATAAGAGCTGGCGGCCTCTTATTCCATGCGGCGCAGCATTGGAAGCCCGTTCCACCGCATGGAACGGCAGCCTACCCGGCGCCTTGCCAAGCCCGAAGGACGGAGAATACTTCAAGCCGCATTCTTCCGGAGATTCCACGTGCAAACCACATTGCTCTATCTGGCTGCGCTCGGCGCCGGCGTCAGCGTCGCGGTTCAGCAAGTCCTCAACGGTAACTTGCGTATCTCCCTGCACTCGCCGGCGTGGGCCGGTTTCGCAAGCTATCTCGGCGGCCTGTTGACGATGATCGCCGTCCTGGTTGCGATGCGCGAGCAGATGCCATCATGGAAGCTGGTGACGGCAACGCCATGGTGGGCGTGGAGCGGCGGTGTCCTGGGCGGCATCTTCATCCTGCTGGTCATCCTGCTGCTGCCCTCGCTAGGCGCGGCAACGCTACTGGCGCTGGTGGTTGCAGGCCAGATGTCGGCCGCTGTCATCATGGACCATTTCGGCGCGTTTGGCCTCTCGACGCATCACGTGTCGGTGTCACGCCTGCTCGGCGTGGCGCTCATCATCGGCGGCGTCGTGCTGATCAAGGATTGACGCCGTTTACGCGCGCCGCATCAACTTCAACGTCGCGGTGAGCCGCAGGCTGCGCTTGCCGGCGAGCGCAGCGGCTTCGAGCTCCGCGCCGGTTTCGTGACAGGTGCCGGAAAATCCGATGCCGACATCGTGGCCGCCGAACACGGGGTTCTCGCCTACGGCCGGCGTGTGCTCCTGATTGAGGATCTCGCCTTTCCAGCGGCCATCTGCCGAACTGTAGGCGCCAAGGTAGTAGAAAAAGGCATCGCCGCCGAGGATGCGGCCATCGAGCAGGAGCATGACGCCGGACAGGCCGCCGTCGATGCCGTCGAGGGCGCGGATGTGGATGGAATAGAGTCCGTTGACGATCCCGTCCGGTCCGACTTCGCCGACCGGAGGCAGCGCCGCCTCATCGAGCTTGGTCAGGTTGGCCCAGAACAGAGCGCCGGGCCGTGGGGCCGCCTCACCCTCGAAGCGAATCCCAGTGACGCTTGCCTTACCGCGCACGCTGATCGCTGCGTTGTCGGTGCCCATCAGCGGCTTGTAATGAGGATCGTCGTTGTGACGTTCGGTGATGACCTCGCCGATGACCTCGTCACCCTGGAATCGATAGGTACCTAGGTGCGCGAAAGCCGAGTTGCCGCCCAGCAGCTTGCCCTCATGCAGGCACATGATGCTGCGGCCGAAGGCGTCGTTCACGCCGTATTCAACCTTGTAAAGTCCGTCCAGCAATGACGTGCCCCGGAAAAACAGATCAATATGCGGCAGCGCATAGCATCCCGGGTGAAGGCGATACAACAGGCTTTAATGCCGCTTGAAGTATTGCACCTCGCGTTCGTGCTTCTCGGCAGCCGCGCGCGTCCTGAAGGTCCCGAGATTGCGGCGCTTGCCCGTCTTTGGGTTCACCTTGCGGGAATACAAGCGGTATTCGTTGGATTTGAGCTTGCGGATCATGGCCGGCCTCATTGGTCGCCACTGTCAACAAGAGCAGCGGCGCGAAAGTTCCTTCCGGCCCGTCCATCGAACCGGATCCGGGACGCGGCCGACCAATCGACATGACAGAGGAAGAGGCCGCAGACGAGGTTGCGGACATCATTGCCGGCGCGGCAGTGCTGCCGTTGCCTGACGCAGCCTATGCGCTGTGGCGACTGCGCTACCGGCTGGACACGCTGGAGGGCCGTCCTGCGGCCGAGGAGGTCCGCATCAACCGGACGCTGACGCCGGAGCAAATGGCGGCCAAATATCGCTGGGACCGCGACCATGCCCAGGACGGTCCCGCCTTCAAACATTTGAAGCGCGCCCATCCACGCGCGGACGATAACGCGATCAGGCAGGCGATCATCACGGCGGTGAAGTTCGAAGATGCCTGCTTCAGATATTTCGAACAGACTACAGCCGAATACTGGCAGCGCTGCCTGCACGCCGTGGCACGGGCGCGGAAGGACTATCCGGGCCTTCTCGAAAGTACTTACCTGCAAGCCGCCAACGACGTCGCCTATTACTACAAATAGCGCGCAAGGCGGCGCACGCTGCGACGTGGCCTCGGCCAATTCAAGGCTCGAGCCCCGCCTCGCGCAGCACGGATATTGCCTCGGGCGAACGCAGGAATTTCAGGAACTGCTCCGACAACGCCATTTTGTCCGTTGTCGCCATGCGGCCGGCCGAGAAGACGGCCGGCACCTGCAGTTCATGCGGGACGGGACCGACCACCTCGACCCCGGCAACCTGCTTCAGTTCGCTGATCTGCTGCACGGCAAGATCGGCTTCGTCGGTCACGAGCCGCTCGGCGGTCAGGCCCGCCGGAATGATGACGGCATGCGCATTCACTGCGTGGGCGATGCCGAGCCGCACGATCAGCTCCGCAAACAGAATGCCGCTGGCGCCGATGCGTGAATAGGCGACTGCGCGGGCCTGAAGCAGCGCGGTGCGCAGCGCAGCTTCCGTCGAGATGTCCGGATGCCTGCGGCCCGCCTTCACGGCGAGACCGACCCAGGATTTTGCGAGATCGACATAGCTTGCCGCCGCGACACGCCGCTCGGCGAGCATTTCGCCGAGGCCCTCGCGGGTGAGGATGACGACGTCGGCCGCCTCTCCGCTGCGCAGGCGATCGAGCAGCGCCAGCGTCGGCGAAAAATCCGCGTCGACACGCGCGCCGCCAGCGGCCTGAAAGCGCGCCGCGAGTTCGGCGAAGGCGCCCTTCACCGCCAAAGTCGAGAGCACGCGAATGGCGTCCATCGCCTCACGCCCGCCGCATCAGTTTCAGCACCGCCGTCAGACGCAGGCTGCGCTTGCCGGCGAGCGCGGTCGCCTCCACCAGCGCGCCCTCTTCATCGCAGGTGCCGGAAAATCCGATGCCGACTTCATAGCCGCCGAACACCGGATTTTCGCCCATCGAAGGCGTGTGCTCCTGGTTGAGGATCTGTCCCTTCCAGCGGCCATTCTCCGAGGTGTAGGTGCCGAGATAGTAGAAGGAGGCGTCGCCGCCGAGGATGCGGCCATTGTTGAGCAGCATCACGCCGGTCAGCCCACCCTCGACGCCGTCGAGCATGCGGATGTGGATGGAATAGAGCCCGTTGACGATGCCGCCCTCGCCCACGCCCCCGGCGATCGGCACCGCCTCCTCCTTGACCGGCGTCATGACGGACTGGAATACCGCGCCCGGCAATTCCTTCAGCGCGCCCTTGAAGCGATAGAGATTGCCGTCCGCCCGCCCCTTCGCGACCAGGGTCGCATCGTCGGTGCCGGCCATGGCGCGGTAGTTCGGATCGGGATTGTGGCGGACGGTTTTCACCTCGATGTCGATATCGTCGCCATTCTCTTCGTAGGTGCCGATATGAGCGAACGCCGAATTGCCGCCGAGCAGCTTGCCGCCATGCGCATACATCACGCTGCGGCCCACCGCCTCGTTGAGCGCAAACCTGACGGTATAAAATCCCCCAAACACCTGCCGTGTCCCCCGGCAATCGAGCCCAATCGTACTTAGCGCGGTTACGCGAACGGGGAAACCGCTTGCGCTGTCACAAAACGCAATGATCCGCCAGAGCGGTTTCGCGCTGGCGGATCATCTGGAGGTCCGGGAGAGCCTCCGCCCCGGTCCGGGTATCCTCTTAGGCCGCCGCGGATTTCGCTGCGGTCGGCACTTCCGAGATGGTCTTCAGGATCTGCGAAGCGATCTGGTAGGGGTCGCCTTGCGAGTTCGGACGACGATCTTCCAGGTAGCCCTTGTAGCCGTTGTTCATGAAGGAGTGCGGCACGCGGATCGACGCGCCACGATCAGCCAAGCCATAGCTGAACTTGTTCCAGGGCGCGGTCTCGTGCTTGCCGGTCAGGCGCTTGTCGTTGTCGGGACCATAGACCGCGATGTGGTCCATGAGGTTCTTCTCGAAAGCCGCCATCAGCTTCTCGAAGTACTCCTTGCCGCCGACTTCGCGCATGTACCTGGTCGAGAAGTTGGCGTGCATGCCCGAGCCGTTCCAGTCGGTGTCGCCGAGCGGCTTGCAGTGGAATTCAATGTCGATGCCGTACTTCTCGGTCAGGCGCAGCAGCAGATAGCGCGCGATCCACATCTGGTCGGCGGCGGTGCGGGAGCCCTTGCCGAAGATCTGGAATTCCCACTGGCCCTTGGCGACTTCGGCGTTGATGCCTTCGTGGTTGATGCCGGCATACAGGCAGAGGTCGAGATGCTCTTCCACCAGCTTGCGGGCGATGTCGCCCACATTCTTGTAGCCGACGCCGGTGTAATACGGGCCCTGCGGCGCCGGATAACCGGACTCCGGGAAGCCCAGCGGACGGCCGTCCTTGTAGAAAAAGTATTCCTGCTCGAAACCGAACCACGCGTCGGCATCGTCGAGGATGGTAGCGCGCTTGTTGGAGAGATGCGGCGTCTTGCCGTCGGGCATCATGACTTCGCACATGACCAGCACGCCGTTGGTGCGCGCGCCGTCGGGATAGACCGCAACCGGCTTCAGCACGCAGTCGGAGCTGTGGCCTTCGGCCTGCATCGTCGAGGAGCCGTCAAAACCCCAGAGCGGCAGTTGCTCGAGCGTCGGGAACGAAGCGAATTCCTTGATCTGCGTCTTGCCGCGCAGATTCGGTGTCGGCGTATATCCGTCCAGCCAGATATACTCGAGCTTGTACTTGGTCATTGAGCCTTCCTGTTGATGAAGCGATAGGTGTACCCCGGCCACCATCGGCCAAATCCCGCTAAGCAATTAAAATGCCAGCCGCTGCACCGCAGCGGCTTCTATCCACAGGCCGTCCGGTGCCTGTCAGAAAACTTTTTCTGCGACATAGCGGCGCGGCAGCCATGCGATTTTGCCGCCGAAATCACACCGATAGCCTGCGAAAGCCGCCACTTTTGGCGGCACTCGGCCTCCCGAGCACCCATTCCGCTTAAAGGGACGGCAGTAGTTGAGCGAGCTGTCTCCCCAGATCGACTCGGCCCGAAACCACGGCCACGGCCGGCGCGTTGGCCTACCAGCTTCTGCCCCGCAGGAAGCAGGTGGGAGAGTGCCTATGATTTAGTCAGGCAATGACTTCTTCTTCATCAGGTTGCGTTCGCGGAGGGCACGAACGATATCCAAATCGGTAACCACTCAGGAATGAGTCGGGCGCACCATCCATGCAATCAGCGTCTCGGTGAAGGGAGAGACCAAAATGTTGAATCCAAGTTCAACCCAGGTATCTGCAAAGATCTACCAATTCCCGGCCGGCGGCCGGGCAGCCCTCGGCGGACGCAGCTATGGCGATGCCAAGGCCGACGACCTCGCCACCTCCCCGCGCCTGAACGAAGCCATCTGCAGCGAGGCCTGGTACCATCAGGCTGCGATCGAAGAATCCAAGCCGGTACGTGACCACTGATGCCGACAGCACATTCCGGTAGGTCGCCGCGGGAAAATTCGGGCGCATACGCGAGATAACAAGGGGTCGAAACAACGAGGTTTCGGCCCTTTTTCACAGCTGGCAGGTCGTCACCGGCCGCTTGCCAACCTTGAGCGTCGTGGCCGATTTGGTGACCCGCAGTGTCACGCCGCCGCCGGAATAGCGCGAGCCCGTCACGGCCACCCGCTTTTGCAGCGTCACCGCCTTGCCGTCCACCTGCATATGGGCGCGCTTGTCGTACTGGAAAAATCCGACGATGAATTCGGTGCCGTCGCCGCAACGATAGGTCTGGAATGTCGTTGTTTGCGCGGATGCCGCCGACGCCGTGAGGGCGGCCACAGCCGCCATGAGCGCGACGATAATGGTGGTCTTGCCGGATTTCATATTTTCCCCCTGAAGCCGTCAGTATAGACCAGTTGGCCATCGCCGATACAATTGCCGCCCAGCGCAGCTCATAAGTTTCCCATGCCAGAATCTCCCGCCCGCCATCTCAATCTCGCCGGCGCCAGCAATTTTCGCGATCTCGGCGGCTATGCCGGCCAGGACGGCCGGACCGTGCGGTGGCGAAAGCTGTTCCGCTCCAACCATCTCGGCGGCCTCACGCCCTCCGATATCGCGGTGCTGCGCCAACTCGGCGTGCGCAGCGCGTTCGATTTCCGCGGCAAGGATGAGCGCAGCGAAGCGCTTTGCGGCATCGAGGCGATCCAAACGCATTCGCTGCCGGTCGAGCCGACCGTGGTGGCGGCGTTGCGCGCCATCCATGCATCCGGCAGGCCGCCGACGGCGGACGATGCACTGGAGGTGATGCGCGATTCCTACCGCGGCTATGTCGAGCACAACACGCCGCGCTTCCGCGCGCTGTTTGCCCACCTGTTGGAAGATCGCGCGCCGCTGGTGATCCACTGCACGGCGGGCAAGGACCGCACCGGCTTTGCCTGCGCGCTGATCCTGCACACGCTCGGCGTTTCCGACGACGTGATCGCGGAAGACTATTTGTTAACCAACCAGTTCTATCGGCGCGATCCGTCTGTCAGCAGCGACCTGTCTGTTGAAGTCCGGCAGGTGCTGGGGACGGTGCAGGCCTCGTTCCTGGCCGCAGCGTTCGAGACGATCAATGCCGGCTATGGCGGTCTCGATAATTATCTGCGCGACGGCCTCGGCATCGGTCCCGCCGAGCGCGATGGCCTGCGCGAACTTTATCTCGAAGGCTGAGGACGCGCCGCGCTTTGCGCTCAGGCGGCTGCTTCCATTTCGGCATCGAGGTCGGCAATGACGTCCTCGAAAGCCTGAATCGCCTGCTGGATGGCCGCGATCTGCATCAGCTCCCAACCGCTGACCGGACCATTGCGATTCTGGAGCGCAACGACCAGATCGCGCCGCTGCTCCTTGAGCTGAACCAGCGGCAGGCCGTGGTCTGGCAATGTTCTCAGCATAGTCTTGTTCGTCCCCTACTTGTCCGGGGAGCGACCATATAGGGCTCGTTCTGCCGTCCGCTTACAGGGATCGGAACAATTTTATCGAAATTCGAAGATCGGCCGCCCTGCCCGCTCAGGTCACAGCCGCCGGCGCCTTGCTGATCGCCTCGCTCAGCGCGACGGAAACGCGCTGCGTGCTCCAGTCGCTCTGATGCAGCTTGGCGTCGTCCGTCGGATCGATCATCCGATCCAGCGGAATATTGTTGTGAACGTGCCAGTGCCGCATCAGCGCCCACCGCCTGAACACACTGACCCCGGCCTTCTCTGCAGCAGCCGCAATGATCGACACGATGCGATCCGAAGCCTCCGCCTTGTCGCCGAGCATCGCCGGGACATATTGCGGGTCCATCATCACGACATCCAGCGGTTGCTCGCGAAGGCGCGCCAGGCCTTCCGCGATCTTGGTCGCCACCTTGTCGATATCGCGGTTCTGGAAAACCGCGTTGGTCCCGACCTGCCAGATCACCAGCGGCGGCGGTTCAGGGAAGATGTCGTCATTGAAGCGGCCCACTTCGTCGTCCGCCTCCTGGCCACCAACGCCCCGATTGATCACGTCGATGCGCGGATTATTGTATGCCCGCCGCAGGTACATTTCGAGCCGCGCCGGATAAGGCACCACGTCTTCGCGGCCCGCCGTCGATGATGAACCCATGGCAACGATTCGCGGCGGGTCCTTGCCAAGCAATGCCGCGGCAAGATGCGGCAGCGGATATTTGAACGTGACGAACTCGGCGGGGATGTCGCCATCGCCGGCACCATCATCGGACATCTGGTGTATACCCTTCACGGCAATACGCTTTTAAGTAGAACACTATCTCGCCGCCGAATCTGCGGCATTGCAAATCAAATTTGAGCGGCCATAGTGTGCGCCCTCCTCACATACTGGGCGGAGACGTCATGCTGCGGGAAAAAGTCATCGTCGTGACCGGCGCATCCGGCGCGCTTGGCAAGGTCGTCGTGGAAATCGCACTGGCGCAAGGCGCCCGCGTCGCCGCGATCGACTATGCCGCCGCACGGGCCGAGCCGACGTCGCAACGTCTCGAGCTCGGCGGCGTCGACCTCACCGACGCGGCACAGGCCAAAAAGGCGATCGATTCCGCCGCATCGCATTTCGGCAGGCTCGATGCGCTGATCAACATCGCCGGCGGCTTTGCCTTCGAGACGGTCGCCGACGGCGATCCGAAGACGTGGCAGCGCATGTACGCGCTGAACGTGACCACCGCGCTGAACGCGGCGCGCGCGGCGATCCCACATCTTCTTACTTCCAGTGCCGCGCGCATCGTCAATATCGGCGCCCTCGGCGCGCTGCAGGCAGGCAGCGGCATGGGCGCCTACGCAGCCTCCAAGTCCGGCGTGCATCGCCTCACCGAAGCGCTCGCCGCCGAGCACAAGGGCAGGATCACCGTCAACGCGGTGCTGCCGTCGATCATCGATACCGCAGCCAACCGCGAGAGCATGCCGAAGGCGGACTTTTCCAAATGGGTGAGGTCGCAGGAACTGGCCGATGTGATCCTGTTCCTCGCCAGCGACGCGGCGAGCGCGGTGACCGGAGCGCTGATCCCGGTGACGGGAAGGGTTTAGGCCGTGACGACCGCCGCGGAAATCATACCAAGCCTCCAGGGGCGAGATTAGGTCGGATTTAGCTTGCTTCTGTCCTCAGTAGATCAGCATCCAAAGAGCCGGCTCTCAAGGTGACTTCTTGTGGGTACTTGCCCGTCACGAATAATCTGAATCAGGACCCCCCGCAGCAGTTCAAATGTTTGCAATACATCGTCACTGGCGTGTTTCTGCTTTCCATGCGCAGCTGCTGAGCGCTTATCGTAGAGCTCGGCGATTTGCTTCTGATGTGCCATTCGTTGGGGACCTGGCGGGTTCAGGTACGAGGAAATCAGCGCAGATACCCGGAACCGGAGCTCCGATGTGGACGGAGAAAAGATTGCTTCTAGCGCACCCCAGAGGGAGATGAGGATTAGAGCGGTATCCTCGATGAACTGACCGGAGCTCATTGCGTGGGCGGCCAAACGAAACTCCGTGCTTTCCCTTGCTAACTTTAATGCGGAAGGAAAGTGATCCACGACCCAACTTAGGCTGGCGGTAGTTTTGCTGTCGTCCACAAGTCCCAACGCAAATTCTCTTGGTCGGTGCTCGAGGACCATGATGTATGCAGCCGCGTCAGCTGCCTCTGCCATTTTTGAGAACGACATATTTGATAATGCCGGCATGACAATCGACGGGTCACTCCATAACCGCAAGAGAAAAACTATTACCCTTGCAATTTCCAGCCGCGCATTTGAGTCCTCGCCTGCTGCAAAAGGGATTGTTAGTTGTGCTGTAACTTCTTGTCCGAAGCCGCCTCTGGCAGATTTCCATGGAGCTGGGTGATGTCCACCCGGTGGAGCGGGTGCGAACGCCAAAGTCACGGGTGACATTACATACGCGTAGGTACTTTCGAGCTTCACCGAGTAAGGAAACTCGATAACCGCGTCTCCCAAATTGAGCCCCGACAAACCAATATACAAATCACCAGACAGCGGATCATCTGCCATCGTGCACCGCCAGATCAAAAAGCCAGATTTGCTAGAACAGCGATATTAGCGACCTATCCGAATCCATCCAATCTATACGAACCCGAGAACGGCCTTGAACGGACGTCGCGAACCGCGTCTAAGCCGCTCGCTTTCCACCCCTTTGCCTTTCTCATCAAGCAGACGTTTTCCCGGAATTTCCGCTAGAATCGGCGCCAAGTGAGTCGCGGCTCGGCCGCTGGAGCCTGCCCGTGGAAACCGCGCTGTATCTTCCCGTCAAACGCTTCCTGGAAAAGCTCGGCTTTTCCGTCAAGGGCGAGGTCGGCGGCTGCGACCTGGTCGCGCTGAGCGGCGAGGATCCGCCCATCGTCGTGATCGGCGAGTTGAAGCAGTCGTTCAATCTCGAACTGATCCTGCAGGCGGTCGATCGCGCCGCTGCTGCCGACGAAGTGTGGCTGGCCGCAAAACTCTCGGCGCGCGGCAAGGGACGCGAGAGCGATGCCCGCTACCGCAATCTCTGCCGCCGCCTCGGCTTCGGCATGCTCGCGGTGACTGACCGCGGCGACGTCGAGGTGATCGTCAAGCCGCCGACCACGGCGCCGCGGCGAAACCCCAGGAAACGTTCGCGCCTCGTGGCCGAGCACAAGAAGCGCATTGGCGATCCCGCCATGGGCGGCAGCACGCGCGCGCCGATCATGACCGCCTATCGGCAACAGGCGCTGGCTTGCGCATCGGCGCTATCGGACGGCCCGCAGCGCGTGCGCGATCTGCGCGTCCACATTCCCGATGCCGGCAAGATACTGCTGCATAATGTCTATGGCTGGTTCGATCGCGCCGAGCGCGGCATCTATGGGCTGACGGATGCCGGCCGCGCCGCGCTCAAGCGTTGGCCGCAACGGCCGGTCGAACTGACGGCAGCCGCAGCTCCGGCGGAATAGCAAACGGCACGGGGGAAGCATGATCGTCGTCACCGGCAGCGTCACCGCAAGGCCAGAGACGCTCGAGGAGGTGCGAAGGCTCAGCCTCGAGCATGTGCATCGCTCGCGCACCGAGCCCGGCTGCATCTCGCATGCGGTGCATGTCGACTGCGAGAACCCTTTCAAGCTCGTTTTCTTCGAGCAATGGGCCGACCGCGCCGCCTTGCTTGCGCATTTCGCGGTGCCTGCCTCACGCGACTTTGTCCGCGCGCTGCAATCGCTGGCCGCCGCCGCAAGCACCATCGAAATCTACGACGCGACCAAAGTGGACAAGCTCTAACGCATGGCAGCTTTGCCACGCCACTTTCATATTGCAATGCAGCATACGGCTCCCTAGATATCGGCGATCGACTTGTGAGGCCCCGATGAGCGAAGACTGGCAAACCAAATACGGCCCCCGGCGCGTGCGGCGCGATCCGCCGACTCTGGAAGAGGCGATTTTCGCTGCCGCGGGCATCACGGAAGATCACGAGCAGCAGGCGGAAATCGCCGCAGCGCTGATGGGCATGGACTACGAGCAGGTTCTCGCCGAAGTGAAGAAGACCAGCCGGATTGCCGCGCGCACCGCGACGACCCGGGTGATTGCCGGCGAACAGGGCGCGCAGCGCGCCGTCGTCGTCGAGCGCCGCGTCATCCGCCGGCGCGTCGCGACCTGAGAGTCTGACTTAAAGCTGCCGCCAGAATAGTCACCATGCCCGGCCTTGTGCCGGGCATCCACGTCTTTGGCGCTGCAAGCAGAAAAGACGTGGATGGCCGGGACAAGCCCGGCTCTGACGAGGGTCAAGAGGCCATTCGCCAGATCGGCGAATGGCCTTTTTTTCTGCGCGATATCTTGTCAGGCCGCCTTATCGCGGCCCCAGCCGTACATGCGAAACAGGATGCGCCAGTAGGCGCGGTTGAAATTCGCGATCGCCTGCGCGGCCTCGATCGGCGTCACCACCAGCGACGGCGCGAGCTCGAGCTGGCTCGGACGGGTCAGGTCGATCACCCCGGTCGATTCGCCGTGGCTGAAGGTCAGATGGGCGCCGAACTTATTGGCGAGCGCCCGCATCGCTTCGTTGCCCGCCCCCGTCGTGATGCGCAGGCTCTTGTAGCCATTGGCGCGCGCCACCGAGATGAGCTTGCGGAACAGGACCGTGCCGACGCCCTGGCGGCGTACCTTGCTTTCGACGCTGAAGGCGATCTCGGGAATGCTGTCGTCCGACTGCTCCGGCGGATGCAATTCGGCCGCGCCGCGCACCGCGCCGTCCTCGAGATAAGCAATGACAACCGTACCGTCATCGGCGCATTTCTCGGCGTAACGCTTGATGAAGCTGTCGTCCATGAAGCCATGGAAGCGATCGTGGCGGCTGGTTCGGTCCAGCCTCAGGAGGTGATCGCGCAGGAGGGATAGCTCTTCCTGCTGGCGCAAGGTCCGGACAGTGCCCCTGGGGCGCGTCAGATCGGCCAAAGTCGTGTGTTTCATAGTCCAAACTCCTCGTGGTAGCCCTCGAGGAGGCGCGTCCGAATCCCTAGACCTGCAATATTGTGCGACGCACCATTTAATTCAAGTCTCTGTATTGCCTGAATTTTCGGCAAGACCCGATTAGGGATTCATTCATATTTGTGACAAGGGTCTGTCACAGCACCATTTGCGTCTGCGTCACGACGGCAACCAGCTTGCCATCCTCGGTCTCCAGCCTGGTTTGCCATACCTGGGTACGCCGACCCCGGTGCACCGGCGTCGCCGTGGCAATCAGGGTCGAGCCTTCCTTGGCCCCGCCGATGAAATTGGTCTTGCTCTCCAGCGTCGTGGTTCCCTTGGCGTCATCAGGCAGGTTGATGACGGTTGCCGCCGCGCCGACCGAATCGGCGAGCGCCATGATGGCGCCGCCGTGGATGATGTGATGCAGCGTGCAGAGATCGGGGCGCACGACCATTTTGGCGACGACGCGATCCCTCTCGGCTTCGGTGAACTTGACGCCCTTGAGTTCCGCAAAGGGCATCTTCATCGAATTGATCTTCTCCAGCAGCGACATCGTTCCTCCCGGCATCTTGTTCGAGCAATCCTAAGGCGCAGGATGGACGGCGCGGGTAAATCAGGCAATGACGTCGGAGGTAATGGCCGCGCTGACAAGGCGCCGGCAATCCTCGAAGGCTTCGATGCGCCAGTTCCCTCCCCGCCGGATCGTCTGCCTTACCGAAGAGACAGTTGAGACGCTGTATTTGCTTGGCGAAGAGGAGCGCATCGTCGGCGTATCCGGCTATGCCGTGCGCCCGGCCCGGGTGCGGCGGGAGAAGCCGCGGGTGTCGGCGTTCATCTCGGCGGACATCCCGAAGATTTTAGCGCTCGAGCCCGATCTCGTGCTCGCCTTCTCCGACCTGCAGGCCGACATCGTCGCCGACCTCGTGCGCGCGGGCGTTGCCATCCACGTCTTCAACCAGCGTAACGTCGCCGGCATCCTGGCGATGATCCGCACGCTGGGCGCAATGGTCGGCGCGGCCGAGCGCGCCGACGCGCTCGCGCGCGGTTTCGAACAGCGCCTCGCCGATATCGCAGCGACGCCGCGGCCCGCGCCAAAGCCAAAAGTCTATTTCGAGGAGTGGGACGATCCGCTGATCAGCGGCATCGGTTGGGTCTCCGAGTTGATCGAGATCGCCGGCGGCGAAGATGCGTTACCGACATTGCGCCTGCAGCAGGCCGCCAAGAACCGCATCATCCTGCCTGATGCCGTGCGCGAAGCCGCGCCCGATGTGATCCTCGCCTCCTGGTGTGGCAAGAAGGTCGTACCCGATCGCATCCGCCAACGGCCCGGCTGGAGCGACGTCCCCGCCGTGCGCAACAACCGCATCGTCGAGATCAAGTCGCCGCTGATCCTGCAGCCCGGCCCCGCCGCGCTGACGGATGGATTGGATGCGATCGTGAAGGCGTTGTGGGAGTGAGGGGTCACTCGCAGGTCCCGGCGAGGCTCACCACGCGGACCGCTTCGGGCCAGGAGCGGCCTTCGTGCCTAAATTACTTCTCTCGCAGGCCGGCCTTGTGCAGACCCTCATATATGCGCCCGCGGAGGGCCAAATAGGCGGGATGGTCCGAAAGTCCCATGTTCGTCCAGTCAGCGATGGTCCTCGACTTGGTTCGAGGCAGAGAAAGGTAGCGCTTGAGAGTTTCGCGGGCTTCCGCACCCTCGCCTGTCAGGGCGAGAATGGCAGCGAGGTATGCGAGCGGCGTTGGAAATTCGGGGTTGTTGGCCACCGCCCGGCGCAGGGAAGCGAGCGCCCGCTGGTCATGGCCGAGCATGATGTAGCCAAGCCCCTGCTGGGCATAGAATACATAGAGGTAGGGGTCAGGGGGGCTCAGACGCATCGCCCTGTCGGCATTCTCGATTGCCTTGTCCGGCAAGCCCAGCATCAGGTTGGCCTGGCATAAGTCGAGATAGGTCGGGATATAGCCTGGATTGAGCCTGAGACTGCGCTCCGCTTCAATCATCGCTTCCTCGGCACGTTTCTGCGCAATCAGCGTCCGGGCCTTGGCATGTCGCGCATGATAGGAATTCGGGTCCGCCGCAAGAGCCCTGGATGCGAGGTCCTCGGCACGGCGAGTGTCTGCCTCGCGGTCGACACTCTGCATCCCCGTTACACGCGTCGCGTACCTTTCCACGAGTATGCTCAACGCACGGACATTGTTGGGGTCGATCTTCAGTGCACGCTCGCAAAGCTCGAACGCCGTTTCCGAATGGTCGCGGCTCGGCCCATACCTCAGGAAGATTGCTTCACCGCGCAGAGCCAACTCCTCGGCGCCCAATTCGGCCGAGCCAGTGCGAAAGATACGAGCCGCTTCGACCGAGGCCAATTCGATCTGCACCGCGCGAGAAAGGCGTGTGACGATTTCGTCTTGCGTTTGCAGAGCATCGGCGTGCTCCGCGTCGAAGCGGTCGGCCCAGAGATGCGCGCCCGTCTCCACGTCAATCAGTTGTGCGCTTACCCGTATCCGGTCGCCGCTGCGCTGCTCGCTTCCTTCCAGAACGTAGCGCACGCCCAACTCACGTCCGACCTGTCGCGCGTCAACGGCTTTGCCTTTGTAGGTCAGAGCTGTGCTGCGGGCGATGACAAATGCATCGCGGATGCGGGACAGAAAGCTCGTCAGGCCCTCGGTGATGACGTCCGCGAGATAGTTGTGGGCAGGGTCCCCGCTGAGGCTGACGAATGGAAGCACCACCAGCGAAAAGGGCGGTGCCGGCCGCATTGCCATTCCAACAGGGCCGGCTGTGACGCCATCTTTTGAAATGCCATCGAGCGAGACGGTTGCGGTGAAGAGGTAGCCGCGCCGCGGGATGGTCTTGATGATGCTTTGGTCGTTGTCGTTGAGAGCCGAACGCACGTCGCTGATGCAGCGAGCCAACGCCTCGTCGGCGACAGTCACGTTGGGCCAAACTGTGCGGATAAGTTCGTCTTTCGGGACGAGACGGCCGGCGTTCTCGACCAGATAGCGTAGGACTTCGAAGCTCTTCGGCCGCAGGGCAATCTCGCAATCGCTAGCGCTGAGCGAGCCGCGGCGCAGATCGAGTCTGTAGCCCGAGAAGAGGAACGTCCTTCCGCCAGCTGACTCCATATCGCTCGACTCCAAGCGAGGCCCGCCGTCGTCTGCTGCGACGGCAGCCAAATTTCAGCATCTTTTCCAGGATTTTGCATCCCGCCTTCACGACCTCCCGACGGTCTCGCACTCTAGTGGCGAGGCAAATCGGTTGGCCGAACCATCGTCCGCCTGTTTGCGCAAAGGGAGATGGGGAATGCAAGACCTGCTGATCCGCGGCGGTGAGGTGGTCGACGGTACCGGCGCACCGGGGCATCGGGCCGACAT